>OLBL01000078.1_pt1 | contig 45519 bp, 36 predicted proteins | sample 1607591 | NCBI WGS metagenome assembly OLBL01 (sample SAMN02674606, study PRJEB24791) | human gut metagenome, SKBSTL068 | isolation source: stool | host: Homo sapiens | place: USA
TGTCCTTGCCACACTGCTCCAGCAAGCGGATGGTGTCTGCCCACAATCCCATGTCCGAAGGGCGGTAGTGATGCCGGGTGGCTACTTTATACGACTGCCAGCATCGGTCAAGTTCCAAAGGTCGGTGTACAAAGTAAGACACGGCATGTAAATCTTTTGACTTGAGGATGGTTTCCATCCGGCTGTCCGTCAGCACGGCTTTCATCAGTTTCATCGGGTGGCAGTCGGGCAGTTTGCCTTTCATGCCGTTGCGTTTCAGTTCGGGCAGCAACCGATAGTGCGGATAAACAGAGGTGTCTGCAATGAGCCAGTGAACTTCGTTCGGTCGCTTCAAGGTGATTTCAGATGCCCAATCGAAGCAGTCCACATAATAGCTCAATGTCCTTGCTCTTGCTGTGACAGCTAACTTGCCTTCGGCATTGAGCCACAGACGGCATGCTTCCCAGTAATCTACCTCCATAGGCATTCCTTTCCGGAAGGTCGTTTCCAAACGGAATACCCGTTGCACCTGCAAATGGTCTATTACTTCGAGGGAAGAAAAGTAGTAGGTTTCCTTGATGGTGCGTTTGAGGGTGTCCTTTATCTGTAAGCGAGTACCGCAATGAGGGCAGCAGACTGACTTGCCTTTTCCCTTATGGTCGAAGTGTATGCCACATTCGCCACACGTACACTTGTGTGCGGAAGTCCGGAAGCAGATATGTCCTGCCACTTTCCGCACTGCCCATGTGAGCACTTTGGGGCTAATGGCGGTCAGCTTCTCATTGGAAGCTGCCACCTGTTTTTCTATTTTCGTTCTTGCCTTCATAGTTCCATGCCTTGAAAGAGTGAGAGTTCTTGAATGGGTTTGGGTTGCGGTTTGGCTGCCTTGGGTCGGCTGTTGCGTTGCTGCAATTTCCGCATTTCCTCCTCCTGGTATCGTTTGAGGGCAATGGCTCGTTGTTCTGCCTTCTCCTCCTCGGTCAGCTCAATGTGATGATTCACTACCACATTGCAGTCCATCGGCTTGCCGATTTCCAAATTGGGTTCATCTATCGCATGGACTGCCATGGAATAGACTTCATCATCAGAGAAACCGCAGCAGCCGGATTGCTGTACGGCATGGAAGATATAGTTGACCACATCGTCAATGGTGCGTGTGGTGGTTTCATACTTGGCACGGAAGAGTACGTCTTCCTTGGCTCGGTTATCAAGATAGTTCTTGATGAGTTCCTTGAAATGGTCAGTTCCTTTCATATGTTCCTATGTTTAAGCGTAAAAGATGTTGATTATTCTAATGCTCTCGGCAATCAACCTACCATTACGTGGCAGTCCACCACTTCGGCAGGAAGACCGAAAGCCGGAAAATGTGAGAAGTAAGGGAAACATTCTCCCTCTTGTTCCGTTGCGGTAGTGATATTGACGATGCGGCCGACCAACTTGCTTCACGTATTGATGAAATTAGTTATTATCTTGATACTCATTATAGTAATAACCTAGGGTTTTATCCCGAATCCCTTGCTCTTCCGCTTCGTAAGCAGTTAGAACAGGTGCGCACCACTCTACAAGACAGCTTGACAGCAACGGAACGTGAAGCCCAACGCAATGAATTGGATGCTGTGTTTGACAAACTAAAAAAAGAAGAAGAATCCACCTCATTGAATATGCCGAAAATCAGTGAGCAGGCAGAACGTCATGGCTATTCTTTCTGTACCCCACTGCGCGGTAATCGTTACCCCACTGCAAAGGGAGATAATCAGCCTCTTGTCGGTGAAGAATCCTTTGACAAACAAACTGCCACATGGCTGTTTCGTTTGCGCAAAGATGGTAGTTACAACATCGAAAATGCCTCAAACGGATTGTATATTTCGCCCGACAGCCCTAATAATCAGGCACTCCGTACAGTTGCCAATACTCCTGCAAAAGGATGGACTTTAAAGCCTTCCAATGAATTAGGCTATTTCATCATTACCTCAGGAACGGTACAATTTAATCAAACGAACAATAGCGGACAAGGCTATCACATTTTCAATTGGGGTGGCGGAACGAATACTTCCGACACGGGATGCAAATACCAGATTACCCATGTATTCAGTGAAGGAGGCTCAACCTCTGTCGGTTCATACCCTACGATAAATCCCAACGATTTACCTTCTCCTGTTTACTATGACTTGTCAGGTCGCCGGGTTTATCACCCCACGCGCGGTTTTTATATTCTGAATGGTCAGAAGGTGCTGTTGAAATAAAGGTAATTTTTTTAGGTGACTTAGCTTTTTTATGCTATATGCCGGGCTGGCTTTCTTGGCAAGGTCAGCCCGATTTACTTTTGTCAATTGTCTAGTTGCATGGCAATATTGAGGAATTTATCGTTTAACTATTCTTTCGGATTTAACCTTGCCAGTTTACATAATCCGATAAGATGCATATTACGGCTAAATCTGCCGCACTTTCGTTGTTGTTTAAAAGTTGTCGGTTCTTGTGTCTCCATATCAACGGATGATGCGCCGTTCTGCAGGATTGTCAGAACTTTTTAGATAACCAGATGGAAAATACTATTATCGTATAGAAAGGCTTAACACCTGTAGTTCTTCGCTTACACCTTTGCAACAACATATCAAGCACATCTTTATCGGCTCACAGCGTATTGCCTGTGTTTTTCAAGATTGCTAATACGCTTTTTATGTCCTAACCGATACGCATTCAGTAGTTTGGTTGTATGACAAAACCACCTTTCCGTTAAAGATAAACAAAAAAAATCTACTCAATAGCAGGTTATTAAAGATAATTACGGTATCTTTGCCGACAGTACAATGAAAAGGACAATAACGGCTAAATATGAGGTCAGAATTTGCTTTTAGCACTATCGGACACACTCGGAATTTCGCAACATACTTTGCATTTTGTTTGCTGGCATAACAAATCTGCCGCGATGACAGTTCTATCGAATTTGCATAAATCCGTGTATGGGCATTGAAAGCTATCTTCTGAGTTCGTACGCACATGAAAACTTGCATTTCTATTCTCACTTTGATCATGTTAGCAATAATTGCATCTCAAATTAGGTCGAAGATGATTTTGTATATCTAATACATGCTAATCGGCAAAAAACATTAAACGCAGCAGTTTTTTTTCAATGCGGAAACAGATGCTGCGGAAAAGAAATCACAAGTTTTGGGCTGTTAACTATTAACCGATTTAATCCAATACTACCCCTTTGGGTATTACTCAATCACATTCCATTTCATCCAATTTATTATCACAATGCGAAAAATTCTGTTGACGCTCTCTTTCCTTTGTCTGGGAGCACTATCGGCATTTGCCGATCTGCCGTTTCGTAATCATCGTTACGACGCATTTAAAGTGCTGAAGATTACCCCTGAACATACAGTGTTCGTTGGTAACAGTATTACGAACATGCATGAATGGTGGGAAGCCTTTGGCAACCCGAAAATTATTAACCGAGGCGTTTCCGGATCCGTAAGCAATGAAATGCTGGCCAACTTGGAAAGTGTGGTAGCAGGCAGACCGAAACAAATCTTCTTTATGATCGGTACCAATGACCTGGGCACCGCGGGACTCAACACGGCTGCACAAGTGGCACGCAATGTGCGCACGACACTAAAGCGCTGCCAGTTGGAAACGCCCGAAACTCAACTGTTTGTGCAGAGTATTCTACCCAGCCGTCAACGTAATCTAGCCCTCCAACAAGAAACCAATGACAGTTTGAAGAAAATCTGTACGGAGATGAAGGTTACTTACATTGACCTATGGAATGACCTGCTCAGCGTATCTGAATCCAACAATAACAGCCATACATTGGACGGTCTTCATCTGACGGCATCAGGATATCGCATTTGGTGTAACAAAATTGCCCGGTTGGTGGGTTCCGAGTGCGTTTATCCTGCTTCGGCACCAGACAATGCTTGCAATCTGGGCGGTTCCTACGGTATGCGTGCCACCTATTTCAGTATGCTTCCTGTTTGTAAGGACGACATCCTGCTGATAGGTGATGCTACTATTCACGGTGGAGAATGGCACGAACTGCTACATTCCGACAAAGTGAAGAGTCGTGGTACGGGTTGGGGCTATCCCGGACCGGACATTGCTACGATCAAGAAGATGGTTAGTGGTATCTTCAAGGGACGTTCCGACAATGAAGAACCCGCTCAGATTTATCTCTATATCGGTACGGCTGACTTGAATAACACCAACAAAACCGTTGATGCCGTAGTAGCAGAATACCGAACTTTGGTAGGCGAAATCCGCAAGCAAGCCCCTAACGCTCCCATCTATGTGCAGGCTATTCTTCCCAAAAGTGATGCAGCCTCCAACACCAACCGCATCGTGCCTTTCAATACAAAGCTTCAGGCACTGGTAAAGGAACTGGCCAACGTGGAATACATAGACTGCTATACACCCTTTGTAAAGGAAGGAATGGCTAATCCCGCTTACTTCTCAGGTAACTACCTCTATGGTAAAGGTTATGCCAAACTCTCTCAATTATTGGCAAAGACCATGGGATCGGGCATAATTCCCACAAGTGACGAAGAAGCCAATATAAATTATGCGGTTTTTAACCAACGCACAGAACTGGGTGATATCATTTCTCGTGCAGAAGGCTTGAAACTGGGTAACGAGGTCGGTGCTTACACGCCCGAGGCTGCTGCAGACCTGTTGAAGGCTCTTCCCTCAGCCTATATGTTATTAAGTAAACAGGATGCAACCGGTGCTGAACTGGCTGCCATGGGCAAAGAACTCAATGCGTTGATGACCACCCTGTTGCCAAAACTCAACTTGCCAAAAGCTTCGACGGCTGATAACGAAACGTGGTACCAACTTTACACACCCAACCGCGAGAATCGCTACCTTACCTCGAACGGAACAGGCAAAGAGCTGACAGGTAACGATAAACAGGCTTATGCCCGCATGATGTGGAAATTTGTCAGCCGCACAGATGGTACGTTTGACATCATCAACCGCGAAGACAGCGGTTATGTAAGCCCTACAGCCAACTTTAATGCTGCCGTTTCTACATCAGCTACGGCTCCTGCACAAGGTTGGGAATTAAGTTACAGCAACACCGCGGGACTCTTCATCATCCGCAGCGGTAAAGTGCAACTTAACCAGACGCAAAAGAATCTGAATTATGCACTCTATAATTGGAGTTCGGGGCAGGATGGATTGGACCGTGAGGATGCCGGTTGTCAATTTGCGATTGTCAATGCGCCTGCAGTGATTCCCGAACCTCATGCGAATCCTATAGCAGTACTCGATTCGGTAGTGCTCGACGGCACGATGCCTTATGCAGTTCCCGCTGATGTGGCATCTGAAATTTTCAAGCACAAGTCTGTTACCGTAGCCATCGACTTCACTCCAAAAGTAGCTCCTGCTCAACCTGCTATGCTCTTTGCTTCGTCAAACAGTAAAGGGCAGGATTACTTTGGCGTAGTGACGCGCGAAACAAACAAATACGGTTTACAATATGTCGGCAACAGCCACAAGGAAGGCTGGTATACGTGGGGCGGAAAAGACCTGACGAAACGTAGTCAGATTGTCATCACAATGAATGGTGAAACGGAGACCTACCATTACTATTTTAATGGAAAAGCCGATCGTAGTGTTTCGGGAATGGGAGAATATGGATACCGTACATTTGGCAATGTGCCGAATGTTGACGGATTGTATCTGGGCGGTGTAGTCCGTCAGGATAAAATCAATGAATATCCATTTGCAGGAACTATTCATTCTGTTCGCATATGGGACCGTGTACTCACAGCAGATGAAGTAGCATCTTTGACTTATGGCAAAGAAGATCTGCCAGAAGGGACTTACCAGATAGACATGGCTCACGGTAAGTTTGTCAAGAGTAACCAGAATGGTACCTGGCACCAAGTATGGCAGAGCGACGTTACCAATCCTGTGTTACAACTCGATGCAAGCCATAATAATATGACAAAGGATGACCAAGGTAATATCCTTGCTTACGTAGGTCAGTATTCTCCCGAAAACTATGCGCTGATTGTCCCGGTGGGCTATGCAGTAACAGGATTTTCTTTCGATGTCATTAATCACGAACACAATGATGCCATTGAAGTAGCTTGCGGAACAACGAAGCTGATAACCAGCAATAAGGTGCAACACTTTGCAGTTAGCGGACTCAAAGAGCAGACGGCTACGTTTACCCTCAAAGGGGTCAACAAGGGCTTGAAACTGACAAATTTCCATGTGACTGTTGCTAAAGGCGAATATATAGTGGAAGAGCAGTTTGAGGTATTCCCTACGCTCAACAGCACTGCAATTCCCTACCGTATTCCCGGTATCGCTACTGCAAAAAACGGTGATGTGATTGCCGTAGCGGACTATCGTCATTCACGCAGCGACATCGGCTTTGCCGGCAGTGCCAATGGGCGCATTGACCTTCATGCCCGTGTAAGCCACGACAACGGTAAAACATGGGATGATATCACGACCATCGTTGAGGGACAGGGCAAGAATGCAACCGATCCTTTCTACACAGGATTCGGTGACCCCTGTATCGTTGCTGATTGTGAAACCAATGACGTGCTCGTGCTAAGCTGTTCCGGTGACATTTCTTTCCCGAGCGGTACACGCGAACATCATCAGGGTATTGCTCGCTTTATCAGCACCGACTTCGGCAAGACGTGGTCAGCACCTACCAACCTGGCAGAAAGCATCTATTCACAGTTTGACAATTCTAAGCGCGGTCCGATTCGTTCCATGTTTATAGGTTCGGGTAAGATTCACCAAAGCCGCTATACAAAGGTAGGAAGCCATTACCGTCTCTACTGTGCCGCTTTGGTGCGTGATGTCAATGCCACAATGTGTAATTATGTGCTTTACTCCGACGACTTCGGCGCAAACTGGAAGGTGCTGGGTGGCACTGATAACGCTCCTATTCCTTCGGGGGCAGATGAACCTAAGGCTGAAGAATTGCCCGACGGCAGTGTAGTTATCAGCAGCCGTTGCAATGGCGGTCGTTATTATAATGTATACAGTTTTACCAGTGCGAAGAAGGCAGAAGGCAGCTGGGGTACGGTGGCTTTCTCCGGCAAGAACAATAACGGAGTAACGGCAGAGGGAAATTCCTGCAATGGTGAAATTATGATTCTTCCTGTTACGCGCCGTGCGGACAACAAACCCCTTTATCTCGCTTTGCAGTCGCTTCCCTTCGGCAGCGGCCGTGCCAATGTAGGTGTCTATTATAAGGAACTCGCTTCATACGAAGATTTCTGCTCTGCAGACTCTTTGGCTGCCAACTGGGAAGGTCGTCACCAGGCTTCTCGTATGAGTTCAGCTTACTCAACGATGACGCTTCAAGCTGATTCTACAATTGGCTTCGTGTATGAAGAAGATACACATCGCACTAATGGTGGTGGCTATACCATTGTTTATAAAAACTATAGTTTGGAACACCTTACCGATAGTCTTTACAGTGTACGTGCGGAAGAAGGGTATGCCGATTGGATTAAGGCTTGTGGCGAACGCAAGGTGGAAATCATCAGCGAACAGCAAACGGGCGACTTCGTAGGTATGTATGACCGTCAACAACTTTCGCTGCTCAAAGAAACCGGTGCTCAGTGTGTGACCGACCCTTCACCTGAAACGTATGAACAGATTCAGCAAGTAGCCTCAAGTCATCGCATTGCATTAGAGAACGGGGCAGTCTACATGCTTCAAAATAAGTTGTACCCCTCTAAAAAACTGGCCTTGAACGAGAATCTGACGGAGTATGTCGGCAAGGAAGGCCGGGACGACTATATGGAGTTTGTCTTTACTCAAGATGAAGCAGGTAACTGGAAAGTGTACAATGAAAAGTACAACAAGTGGCTGGGTGTAACGGGACAAACGGAAGAACGTGTACCTGCTACGACCAAGGCTGATGCTGCAACATACGAGGTAACTTCTTCGGCAACAGGCTTTAGTGTACTGAGTTGTACGAAGCCGGGTAATGGCGGCATTCCGGCCATTCATCTGGCAGCTCACGGACATGTAGTGCCCTGGACATCAAGTGCTGATGCTTCGATGTGGCAAATCTGCAAGGTGGGCATGAGTACAGATTTGGACTCAGTGCTTACTCCGGCTCCTGCTGCTCAGCCGACCCGCATCTATGATTTGCAGGGTCGTTTGGTGAAGAAGCCCGTAATCGGTGGTGTATACATCGTCAACGGACGAAAGAAATTAGTGAAATAACATTTAATCGGACGGACTAACTAACTCGCTCGCTCTTGTAAAAATACCCCTGCTTCACACTGTGACAGGGGTAATTTTTTTCTGTCCGTTTGGATATTCGCCTAACTACATTTCTTCCATCGTAAAACATTCCATTAAAATATCATACTTATGAAGGACCTTGTTTCGTAAGGTTTCTACCTTGGTAGCAAAATCCTCCGGCTTGAAGTTCTTCCGCTGTCGTTTAACCTCTGCTACTAATGCTTTCCGGCCTTCGGCGTAGATGCCGACAATATCAATTTCGCAAGCATCTTTTCCTTTTTTAGCCTGCCACCAAGAACCTATATCCACAAAATTTTGGCTTTCCATCATCTTCTGACGAAAATACTGCTCCAATGTAATCCCGGAATAGGTTGGATAGTCATTCTTGATAAGCTGCCCCAGTTGCTCGAAGTTCTCCATCTCGACAAGCCGGTGATACTTGATGAAATAGCGGAACCAAAAGCGCAGGAACAGGTCGGAGATTTCAAACCGGACCGTCTGCGAGCCTTCCTTGGCCAGGATGGGACGTTTCTTGACAATGAGCTCGTAATCTTCTTCGAGTTTTTTGAGATGACCGGCAATGACCGTATCTCCCATGTTCTGCTCGATTTCTGCAGTCGTATTCCGACCGTTGGCGATGTCCGACAGTATGGCAAAATAATTACCGTACTTCTTTCCGAACTCCTGAATGAGCAATGCCTTGCCCTCATTCAGGAACGGGGAATCTGATTGCACGATGTAATCCACCATGCTTTCCATATCCGTGCAACCCTTCTGCATGAAGAGATCGATGTATTTGGGCACTCCTCCGGTGAAAGTGTAAAGCGCCAGAAGATCTTCATTCGTATAGTCAGGCTTGTGGTCATGAAGAATCTCCTTCAGTACGGAAGTAGAGAACGGACGCAGCTTGATGATGCTGTCACACCGTCCGTAAAGCGGTTCGCGGGCATCCATAAAAATCTGGTTCATCAGCGTATAGACCGAACCGCTGGCCACAAAGTTGACGAACGTGCTGTCTTTGTATCGGTCCCAGATATCCTGCATTTTGCTGTAAACAGCCGGATTGATATAGAAGAATTCCTGAAATTCATCAATGATCAGATTGTACTTTTCCGTTTTTCCGGCTCGCATCAGCATCTCGAATACATCTGAAAAGGAATCGATGGATTCAGGAATGAAGACATTGGATAGTACTGAATTGATGTGTTGCGCAAATCCACGGCAAAGCATGGATTCATTGCTCCGGCTCACAAAAAGATAGACCGTCGGACTCTCTTCACAGCTTTTCAGGATAAGCTTCGTCTTTCCGATACGGCGACGACCGGTCAGTACGGTCATCTGTGAATGCTGGGCGAAGGCTATCTGACGAGTCTTCTCCAGTAAGGCCAGTTCCTTTTCGCGATTGTAAAATTTCATACGCTTCTAATATATTTTTCTTTTACTTGTACTTGCAGAAAAAACTTACCGTTATAATACTTACGGCTATAAGTTTTATACAAAGGTAAACATTTACTATTAAAAGCCAAGAGCCAGAGGCTTATTCTTTTCTTTTTCAATGTAAAAATAGGATTTGCTACCTGAGGAATGTGTTTTGAATAGTATAGAAGCAAACAGACCTGAACAGTGTAATCGCACTGTTCGGGTCAATATATAACCTTTATCTATTATGAATGCTTATGGATGTACAGGGCGGATGCAGTAACCGTTGTCCGTTAATTTCGGATTATCTTGAGAACTGAAATAGAATACTTTAAGCATCGGAAAGTCTCCATACTCAACATTATTCATCTTGGAATTTGTAAGATAATATCCGAAATCAGTCCGTTTACACACATTTCCAGCTTTATGGTCCTATAGTAGGAAGAAAAGTACCTATTTACAAACGTGTACCATAAATTCATATCCAACTATGTCAATAACTGCAAACCGCATCTTACAAAATGGGGGGGGGTACCACTTAAATATTTGTAATATTTTCCATATTTAAAGTATTCACTATATTTCATGATAAGATACTTGCTAACTTTGCATGTACGCAGAAAACAGTTTCTAAATCACAATCCATCCATACAAATAAGTTTACATCTTTGCTGATGCTGATTTCCAGTTTATGAGAAAAGTACTGGCACAAACCGATGTTGCTTTCGCTTTAGAACTGAATCAAAATTATGGTTTTTAATTTTTAATCTCTATGAATAAATTTACTTATTTGTTGTTATTCCTTTTCTGCATGATGGGAGTAATGAATGCGCAGGAGTTAGAAATTTCCGGCTTCACCAAAGCTGCCGAAAACAGGACCTTACCTGCAGAGTTGACTACTGGTTATTATTTGATTAAAGAGGTGAACCCCAATGCTTCGGGTAAACCTGGTGGTTACTTGAAGTCTGCCAGCGAAGCAGCTAATGCAGTAATTACACCACAAGGTAAAAACACCGCCTACGATGGCAGCAATGCTTTGGAATTGTGGTATGTTGAAATGGGACAAGATAACCAAACTTTCACCATTTCTACAGCCAATAAAAAAGCTGCCTGGCAGGCTCCTTACCAAGGCCAAAAGAACCTCGTAGTTTATGCGAACAAAGCCAATTTGACCAAGACTACTGAATCCGTTACACTTGGTAATAAGACGGCAAAAGCTGCTGATGGTTCGTGCATCATTCAGAACGATAATAAGACGGCTTGTGTTCACTATTCTTCTAATGCATTAGGTTCATGGACAGATGCAAACCCGGCATCAGTTATGATGTTTGAGTTCTACAAAGTGGAAGAAGCAGATCTCATCAAAGCTGTTAAAGTTACCTATACTTACCAATTGGAAGGAACTTCAACCACTATTGTAAAAGAAGTTGCACAAGCTGTTGGCAGTAACTACAATGCTCCGGTTCTTGATTTCATAACCTTTACTCAACCGGTAGGCACAGTAACAGGCGGTGAAAATGTAACGGTTAATTGTACCGAAAACCTGCCTTTTGAAAAAACTACAGACTTGAAAAATCCGAAATGGTTTGCAATTGATATGCACAGTAATCAGAATCGTTACATGTGTCACTATGAGGCGGATAATCAAAACATATCAGTAGCCGTTCCTGGGGATTTAGTCAGCATATCAAAGGATGATGCTTACTTTTGGTGTCTCACCGGTAACGTATTTGATGGTTTTCAAATCTACAATAAGAAAGCCGGAACTAATAAATCACTTAATACCACCACAGATAAACCTCAGATTACCGAAGGCGAAAAACATACTATTTGGCATATTGTAAAGCCTCAGTCTTCCATTTCAAATGCAGCCTGCTTCAAGGCAGATAATACTCAATTTTTAAACCATCAAGGTGATAATACGCTGGGATACTGGTCAGATGCGGACGAAGGTTCATCTTGTCGCTTCTTTAAGCCAGCGGCCATTGCCATGGAACAGGCCGAATTATATGCCAATATGCCTGAAAATGCAATAGGTGCTTACACCGGAGTTGAGCAATTAGATCCGGCTATTACTGAAGCTGAAAAAGACTTATTCAATTTTGGGAATGCCAACAAATTAGTAGATGCAATCAAAGCACTAAAGCCGAACGGTGTGACCCTCAAGGCAGGTAAGTATTATCGCTTGCAGAATAAATACTACCAGTCTCGTTATGCCAATGCTGATATGACCGGTAAGGAAAATATGCAAAAGGCAATCAGTTCGGTTGTATTGTTCGAAGCTACCGAAACTGAGAACCAGTATCACTTAAAAATGCAAGGTCAAGGTTTGGGTCATGTGACTAAGAGTAATCAAATACGATTGACTACTGATAAAAATAATATGGGGTCGTTCCAAGTTATTGATAAGGGTAATGCCCTGTATGCACTCAAGGACGTTACAAGTACCGAAAAGAACTTTTGCTACATTCACGACGCTTCTTCTCAAAGTCATAATTTGGTGGGATGGGGAGAATCTGCTGATGCTTCTCAGTGGTACATTGTTGAAGCTACCGATGTGGAAGTTACCCTCAACACTGCCGATAATGCTTCATACGCTACCGTATATCTCCCCTTCGCTGTTTCGTCAGTACAGGGTGCTACCGCTTACATCGGTCAGAAACAAGGCGAAAGCACTTTGCGCGCTACGGCTATTGAAGCCGGTATTCCTGCTAACACGGGTGTTATACTGAAGGGTGCTGCCAACGAAGGTAAGGCTGTTTTGACGCTCGGTACTGCAACTTCAAATGCTGAAGGCAATGCACTTACTGGTACACTTGTTGAAAAAGATTACACGAACGAATTGGTATTCGGTAAATCAGCAGAAGGTGCTGTAGGTTTCTACAGCATGGCTGCCGGCAAGAAGATTGGTGCCAATAAGGCATACTTGGAAGCTGCTACTACTCAGGCCATGAAACTCGTGTTCGACGGTGATGTAACGGGTATTGAAAACGTAATGGGCGAAGCTGCTGATGCTAATGCTCCTATCTACGACCTGACTGGTCGCCGCGTGATGAAGGCTGTGAAGGGTGGCTTGTACATCCAGAACGGTAAAAAGTTCATTGCCCAGTAATCACTATTCTCCCTATATTTAACCACAACAAGACGAAACAACAATGAAGAAATATATCAAACCTTCAATCGAAGTTATTACGCTCCAAACTGAAGATGCTATCCTCCTTAATGCCAGTCAAGGTGGAAGTTCTATAAATTTCGACATCAATGCCGGTGAACAAACCGAAAGTGCCTGGTCGCAAGACAAAGGCTGGAGCAGCGACGACTGGACTTCTACTGGTGGAACTGAGTAATTCTGTTTCATAAGTAGTTGATTAAATGAGTGGCGGGTGTCCAACAGCGGTTGGGCACCCGTTTTTTGGCTCCTTTTCAAGAAAAAGTGTATATTCGCAATATATAATAACGTGAATATGTGAATTTTGAATTGAAAGGTATGCGATTGACTGCTCAAGGGAAAGACAGTATGCATACCTTTATATATGTTGCCACAATTTGGGACGATATGGAAAAACAGCTTACATATGAGGAACTGTTGGATGAATACAACAGACTTCTTGCAGAGAATAGGCTTCTTCATGAGGAAATGGACAAGTTGAAGGCTTTGCTGAACGACAGGAACAGCGTGACGGTACCGCCTATCGTGAAAAGTTATCTGTCTCTGGAAGAAAAAGTGGATGTGTTCCGCAATCTATTCAAGGGACGCGAGGAGGTGTTTGCGCGGAGATGGTACAGCCGGACCACCGGGAAATCCGGCTACCAGCCTGTATGCCGGAACGAATGGGACAGGCAGTTGTGCGACAAGAAAAGATACAGATGTACGGAATGCCCCAATAGGCTGTTCAAAGCATTGGAGTATGAGGATATATACAGGCATCTTGAGGGGAAAAGTCCGGACGGACAGGATGTAATCGGTGCCTATGCCATTCTTGCAGACCATACCTGTAATTTTCTTTGTGCGGATTTTGATGACAAATCCTGTGAACACGGCTATCATCAGGATGTACTGGCATACGTCGGGGTCTGCAAGGACTGGAATGTTCCCTGTGCAATAGAACGCTCCCGTTCCGGCAACGGTGCACATGTCTGGATATTCTTTGAACAGCCGTTGTCTGCATCCAAAGCACGGAGGCTTGGAAACTCGATTCTGACGGAAGCCACGAACAGAAACGGGCGGATGACCTTCAAATCCTATGACCGCTTCTTTCCAAACCAGGACAGGATACCGGATGGCGGATTCGGAAACCTGGTGGCACTGCCATTGCAGGGGAGAGCCCGCAAGGAAGGGAACAGTGTATTTGTGGATGAAAACTTTATGGTTTACAAAGACCAGTGGGACTATCTGCTCCAAATGAAACGGCTTTCAGAAGCGGAAATTGATGCGATACTGGCAAAGCATGCAACGGCTTCCGAACTCGGCGATTTGTCCACAACCTGCGAAACAAGGCCTTGGGAAACTCCGACACCCCAGAAAATCACCCGAAATGACTTTCCGGCCAATCTCCACCTTGTGTGCTCCAACATGCTGTATATTCCTTTGTCCGGACTCCAGGCAAAGGTTATCAACCATCTGAAACGGATTGCATCGTTCAGAAATCCCGAGTTCTATGCCAGACAAGGAATGCGCCTGTCCACTTACAATATCCCCCGTATCATCTCCTGTGCCGATATGGAAGAGGATTATGTCGCCCTGCCACGAGGATGTGAAGATGAGGTGTCAGCCCTGTTGGACAGCAACCGGGTATCTTACCGCGTGGAAGACAAGACCAATTCCGGAGAGCATATAACCGTAAGGTTTAAAGGCAAACTCCACAAAGAACAGGAAGCAGCCATAGCTTGTCTGACAGCCTACAACAACGGGGTGTTGAATACCACAACCGCATTTGGAAAGACAGTTACTGCCATCGGTTTGATAGCAAAGCGGAAAGTGAACACGCTGGTATTAGTACACACCAAGGCTCTGCTGGACCAATGGAAATCCCGCTTAGAAGAATTTCTTCAAATCGACTTTACAGAAGATGAACTACCCAAAAAGCGCGGCCGTAAAAAGACCTTTTCTCCATTCGGTACTCTGGATTCAAAGGGAAACACGTTGCATGGAAAAATAGACATCGCCCTGATACAGTCCTGTCTGGAGGAGAACGGGGTGAAGCCCTGTGTCCGAAACTACGGAATGGTGATTGTGGATGAATGCCACCATGTTTCGGCTGTGAATTTTGAACGGGTATTGAAGTATGCCAATGCCCGCTACGTCTATGGGTTGACGGCCACCTCCATCCGTAAGGACGGTCACCAGCCCATTATCTTCATGCAATGTGGGCCGGTCCGTTTTTCGGCTGATGCCAAAGTCCAGATGGCATCCCAAACTTTCGCACGCCTGCTCGTACCCCGTTTCACCTCCTACAGGGAACTGGCAGATGAAAAATCCACTTATGCACGGATGGTGCAGAAAATGTCCGAAGACGTGAACAGAAACAGGCTCATCACGGATGATGTATGCGAAGCCTTGAAGGAGGGACGAACACCTATAGTACTGACCGGTCTTACCGCTCATGTAGAGACATTGGCAAAAGCTTTGGCTCCTCATTGCAAACATGTAGTTACCCTTGTCGGTTCGGAACCGGCAAAGGAAAAACTCCGTAGAATGGAATATCTGCAGAATGTAAACCCCTCAGAGCCACTTGTCATCGTGGCAACCGGAAAGTATGTTGGCGAAGGATTCGACTATCCCCGTTTAGACACCCTGTTTCTGGCTTTGCCCGTTTCCTGGAAAGGGATTGTCGCTCAATATGCCGGGCGATTGCACCGGGAATATACAGGTAAGAAGGAAGTCCGCATCTATGACTATATTGACATCCGCATGCCGATGTGCGATGTGATGTACAGACGCAGGCTGAAAGGATATGCATCTGTAGGTTATAGGATCAAGCAGGAGAAACCGGTGGATGTATCTGCTGAAAGCCTACAAGGCATTATTTTTAACGGACACACCTATCAAAAGCTGTTTTTCAATGATTTGTCCCAAGCCAAACATTCGGTCATCATTTCTGCAACGAGGCTATGGCTGAGCAAACATTCCCCCATACTTGACATGCTGAAGGAATTATCGGCACGAGGTGTGGAGGTTTTCGTCTTGGTCAAAAACAAAACAGAGAAGGAAGAAAAACTGAAAGAGACAGGAATCCGGACCAGGGTCATTGATTCGTTGTCGATGGACGCTGTTGTCATTGACAAGTCTTTGATATGGTATGGAAGCATCAATTATCTTGGTTACAATACGGATGAAAACAATGCCATACGCATTAGTGATTCAAAAGTGGCTGATCAAATTTTGGAAGTTCTATATACATAACATCTGTCGGTCTTTAATCCAACTTGTGCAGAAGAAGTACATAGAAATGGAATATCGTTTTTCATTAAACAGCTATTGGTGTTATGTTCCCTGCGCAGCGTACCGTCAAACTCGTAGTACACGTCCTTTCCATTTTTCATTCCTTCTTTGTAGAAGCGTTCCTTTTCCAGTTTCTCCTTTGTGTAAAACGTGCGGTGAGCACCGTCCAGTTTGCCGGATTTCTAGGATTTCTCTTTCGTTACCCTACCTTCAACGTCATACTTTCTGCAGGTTCTGTCCTTCCACCCTCCTTATAGGAGCTTTTGGCTTTCAACTTGTTGTAGATGTACTCTTCATAATCGCCATTGAAAAGACCGCCCTTGAAACGGGCAAGGATATAGGAGGAATGGTAGCCGTCGATAATGCGGTGCTCTCCGTAAGAGGCTTGTCGTCCGAAATTTCCCGGTGGAGAATACGGCCGTCTTCCAGGTTTATGCCTGTAATACCATCTATCGGCTACTCTTTCTGTGCATGAAACAGCAAAACACATAGTGCGGCTACCAACAGCAGAAAATAACAGTTCATTCGTTTCATACTTTTGTTGTTTTTAGATTTGTTTTTATTCTTTGATTCTCACTCTTTCTTTAAGGTACATACCCTTCGAACAGGATGCTGTGCAATCGCAAATTTACACAAAGGAACAAAAAAACAACAGAGTGGGCTGTTTTTATGCTATAATAGTTTTCGAAAGGGGGTTGTCACAGCCTTTATGGAAGAAAGGAATTAGATAATAGCACTACCAGGAAAGCAAGGAATGGTACTACATCAACAAGGAGGGGAAAAGAATAAAACCTGAATAAGGACTCAACCTTACCCACATTAAGATAGATTACTTTCCTATCAGAACCAAAAGAATCAGATGCACCGGATAGAAAGCATAAAACCCATACTTCGCTACCTTGCCATGGATGAACCCGCGTGTTCCATCATAACAGGCAATCACCCCGCAAGCCAGCAAAGCGCCGATTATCCCATAGTGTATCATGAGTGGAAAGACACAGAATAGCTGCGCCTTTCTACCGGAGGGAAAAGAAGGATTGCAGACATTTCCCAACAGGTAGAACACCACCATTAGCAGAATCCCTCGCCACTCATAGTCCACACCCGACCAAGTGGCGAAACCAGCTATAGAAAGGATGACAGCCCCACAAAGGATGCCATCCTTTTTCATTGCCTCGAAAGCTGCCAGTGCCATTACACCCAGTGCCAGGGTGAAGAGTACATTGTGCGTTCCGTCCGCGCCATTCAGCAGGTACCAGGGCACTTCACTGATTACGGCAAATCCCAGCAGCTGCAGAAAGTACTTCATCCGATTTCGGGTATGCTGGAAGCCCTCTGCAATGAGGAAGGCGAACACCGGAAAGGCGATGCGACCGAAGCAGCGCATGACCTCGTAAAGGAGCGTGCCGTGCTCCATCAAGTAGTAGGTACAGTGGTCTGCCACCATCGAAAGGACGGCGATGACCTTCAGTGCGCTACCACTCAATGGAGGCAAAAGGTTTGAATGTTTATATGTTGATTGTAAGGATGCCATTATACAAATCATTTATGCTATACCCAGCAGTTCCTTGACCATCTTGTCCACCTCCTCGTTCACCCGCTTGAAGTTGCGGTTCAGCATGATTTCCTTCTCGCGGTCGTTCTTGAACTCGTAGATTTTCGGAAGCGGTACATAGTGGTCCTCTTCGTCCTTAATCTTCTTCATGTCGAAGTGCGTCTTGCAGAAGTACTTCGTGGTCTTGAACTCCTCCGACTGCTCGATGTCGAAGTGGTTCAGCATGCTGTCGTCCGTAGCCGTGAAGTCACGGGCAGCCTGACCCGCCAGCCAACCGGTCGCCATATCCGCTATCTTGGCGGCAGGCACCAGGTAATCCATCTTTTCGGAAATGGTGGTCGATACCTTGTTGTCGTTGATGGAGATGGACCGGGAAGTCTGCTTCGCCTTGCCGAACACATCATTCTGCGCCCATTCCAGGGTTTCCTTGTTACGGGCAGCACCCATGAAGATGTTACCGCAGGTCGTAATAATCTTCTGCATCCCCACCTTGCCGTAGTCTGCCTCCAGCTGCGGCAACTCCTGAAATCCCAGGGTCACCGCCACCTTGTTGGAGCGGGCCGTATCAATCAAGCGGTCTATCTTATGGAAGTAGAGTGTGGGCAGCTCATCCACGATGATGCTCACTGGGATGTTTCCCTTGGAGTTGACTCGGGTAATCAGTCGGTTCAGCACCAGTGCGTTCAATGAACCGATGACCTGTTCCTTCTCCGGGTCGTTGGCAATCACCAAATAGCTCGGATGGGCTTTGTCCGAAATCTTCAAGTCGAAGTCATCTCCCGTAAACACCCAGTAGGCTTCGGGAGATACCAATCGGGCGGCATTGACACGAAGGGTACCCACCATACCTTCCAACTGGTCGTTCGCCTTGTTCTCGTAGGCACTCTTGAAGGGAGCCATGAGGGAAGCAATCTTGTCGTCCTGCATGAGGATGTTGAACACCTGGTCGTAAGACCTGCCTAAGAAGGAAAGCACATGTGGCATATCCGAATACTCCCCGGTGATGGTGTCCGGCTCCACTTCCTTGCCTTTATCATCTTCGTACCAGCAGCGTTCTATGTGGACTCGTTTACCCGTCCGGTCCAAATACGAGAAGCCGTTTAAATCCACAAACATCCGGTCTTCATCCGTTGACACGTCGTTGCCGTCCTTATCTACAAAATCCAGGATGATGTTTCCCTTTGTATCGAGTGCATGGTAATCGTCCCAGTTCCGTATCACCAGTTCCAGTTTATTTCCCTCGGGTATGACTACTTCGGAGTCTTCTGCCAGAGAAACGTAGCGTTTCAGCTTCTTGCCGTTCTTGAAGCCTACCGGATGGAAGTTCACAAAGAAATAGATGATGGCTGCCAGAAAGTTCTCTGCCGAGTTGGTAAAGAAGGCTTCCGAACCGCCTTTCTTTTCACCGCCTCCCTTGTTCAGGGAAGCCAGCAAGGTAGCTGCAGTTTCCGATGCTGCCGCCAAATCTGGAATGTACTTGCGCTGAATCGGATTGATGCGGTCGGAATACTCCACGTCCGTAAAGTTGATAATGCGAAAGCCACAGTTTTGTGGCAGTTTACCAGCCTTGCGGTTCTTGCAATACTGATAGAAAAGTGTCTTGGCCAATGTCGGGAACTTAAAATCATAGCACATGATAGCAAATCCTTTGGCAGCATGCTGACGGATAAAGGGATCGATAATACCGAAGGACTTACCCGAACCCGGCGTACCCAGTACAATCGTCCCACGGAAGGGATTGATGATGTTGATCCAGCCCTTGTGCATCTTCTGCTTCCAGTAGTATATCATCGGGATGTTCACCGAATAGTCATTGGCTACCAGAGTTTCCGACTGCTGGAACGATTCATTCTCGAAGTTGAAGCGGTCTTCACCCACCTTGTAGTTGTAATACTTGGCGATGCCGTCCAGTCCCTGATGCACCAGCATGGTACCTACGACTGAACATAGTGCATATAGGATGCGGTTGGCTGGGAAGCCAAACCAGCTCATGCCGATATTCATGCCGTGAAAGATAAAGCACATCCCAACCAATGTCAAACCTGCCAGCACCGGATAGATAACCATCGTCTTGACGTTGAACTTCAGCGCCTTCTTTGCCTTGGTTCCGATACAGACCACACAGATGCAGATTAGCTCTGCCACCTTGCAGCCTGATACGGAATTGAACACCTTAAATCTACCCAACAGGTCCAGGATAAACTGCGTGACACGGTTATCCGCCGTGATGGGAAGATTCATCACAATCTCGATGATGAGAAAGATGTAGATGCAACTGCGGAAGTAGTTGTACATCTGTTGCTGTTCCCGGGTTTCTTCGAATGCCATAAGCCATCAGATTGAGTGAATACTAAAAAGGAATCTTTACACCCAGCAAGAGTCCGTTGCGGAAGGTATCGCCATGCAGGAAGTTGACGTTGTTCTTCTGGATCAGCGAAAACTCCCAGCCGTTCTGAAAGACATAGCTGTATTCAAAGCCAGCTTCCACACCGAGGAAGAACTTTTTCTGGGTGGCACCGAACTGAGGACCCAATCGGAAGTGGAGCATGCCGTTCTTGTAACGTACCAATCGCTGCTTATAGACCAATCCGCCATCCCAATAGTAGCCCTTCCAGAATCGGCAACAGGTGGGTTTCTGCCAATGATTCCCCACTTCACCGTAGATTTCCACGGCATTGCCATAGCTCAACGGATGTTCGTAACCAATCATTGCATTCAAGGTATTCGGAAACAGGAAACCGGCATTCAGCGTGAGTTTCTTATCCTGGGCGGATGCCGAAAGCACGGCAAACGCACAACAGATGATCATTAAAATCTTCTTCATATCGGGTCGGATTTAGCGGTAAATGTAATAGTACGGATAACAAGAGGAGTTCTTCAAAATGTCTGAGTCAAAGCCATCGGCATTGAGGATGTCTTCGTATTCAATGGTGAGCGTAATCACACGGCCACTGATTTGGTTCTCTGATATTTCCAGACGGAGCACCTTTTCATCCGGGAAGGTCAGCTTCTCAATCACCAGCACATTGCGGTAATTCTTCTTGAACTTCTTGACCGGATTCAACGAATAAACCGGTGTCAGTTCAATGGTCTGCGAGTTGGTGGCTTTCGTCTCTTTCTTGTCCGTCAGCTTCACGCGAAGTTCCTCAATGTCGTAGGCAATCTTCGTCTTGTTCTGTAAAGAATAATCAATAAAGAAATAGTCCCCGATAGTATAGATGTTATTGACGATGGCCTTCATACCGTGGGCATTCGACACCACCTGATTGTACTTGCGCTTGCTACCATACACCGCCCACGCATAGCGCACCATTTCGGCCTTGGGCATCGATACCTCGGGGTTGATATAGGACTGGGTATCGCTGTAAGCTACCTCAAAGATGGAGGCTGCCATGTTGGGATAATGGGTATAAACCACGTCATACTGAGCGATATGGCGCTCTCCAATCAGGGTGATAGTACCCAGCAATTCATTCTCGTCAAAGGAGGTTTTAATGGAGTCTGGCTCCAGATAAGGCTTGATGCGCACCATGTTGTCGGCGCACTGGTTGCCCATAATCTTGGTCGTGGAGATGTCCACCAATTTGATGTTCTCGGGCATAACGATGTGGGTGGTGACCTCACTGTTCACGTAGATCTTCTCCTTGGCTGCAGCCTGTACGACCATACCGAGAAGACCGAAGAAAAGTAAAAATAATTTCGCTTTCATATTAGGTAATTCTTATGATTTACTGATTTGATTATTTGTTGATTCCGTTACTTGTAAACTTGCTTACTCTATTACTTGTAACCTTACTTATTTTGTGATTAGTAAGATAGTTTACCTATTTTTATTCTTGACCTTTTACCTTGCTTCCTCCGAGTTAATCAGGTAAACAATCGTGTTGTACTTGATTTTCGCCTTGTTCTTACGGATATTGGATGAAATAGCTGAAGAAGCTGAGTTATAGACGTTTTGCAAGGCCTGCAGTGCCAAGGCTTCACCTGAAATACCGGAACCGTAGCCATCTTCTGACTGGAAGTTGATGTTCTGCTGCACGGCACTGGAGCTGGCATCCTTCACGAACTCACGGAAGGAAGATTCCGGTACATAGAACCCTTCCATGCCGTCATTATCGAACACTGAAAGTTTCACGTTGATGAACTTATCACCGACCAGAATGCTGGTAATGGTAGCCTTCACACGCTGCTGTCCGAAGCCTGTCACTGTACCATAGAGGTAGGTGCCTTTCTTCAACTTGGTGTTGCTGACGGTTATATCATCCAGCAACTTGAAACGTAAACGAGTACCTTCCTTGGCTTTGGTGGTCTGGTCAATCATAGCGCGAATCAACTTGGCTTCCGCTATATCATCGGGTGAGGTCACTGTATGGAACTTCTCCGCATTGGTATCACCGGACTTGATGACGAGCTTGGGACGGTTGCGTTCCTTTTCAGCCTGGTGGACCTTGACAATGGAATCCCTACGTTGCTTGTCTGCTTGTTCATCTCGGTCAAAACGTCCGATACCCAATCCGCTTTCAATGGCCTTCTGACGCTCGTAACTTCTGCGCTGGATTTCCTCCAGGTCACGGGCGAAGTCATCCTGTGAAGTATAGCCTTCGGTAGTAGTAGATGTACCTGTTCTGCTTCCATTACCTGACCTATTTCCAGAAGAAGCATTGTCCCCGTATGCAAAGGAGTTGATGTGTCTTCTGGATTCGGCCAACGACCTTTCCAGTTCCTCCATTTCCCGTTGCTGACGAAGCCGTTCCGCTTCCGCAGCATCCAGCTTGTTGAGTTCGTCTTCGCTGTAGCCGTGCTCCAGTTCTTCGGCTTTCTTCTGTTCTTCTCCGATGGCACCGACGGCGGTAAAGGCATCTTCGTCCCCGAAACGGCGCGACATCTCATACATCTTGTCTCCGGCTTCCTCCGCCTGCGCATTAGGAAGTTGCGTATTGATACGGTCGGTAGCAACCATCTGTTGGGCATCCTCGCTGCCTCCGAAGGTCTGCATCACGAAGTACACCAGGGCACACAAGGGTATGAACACCACCAACGGGAAGATGTACTTGGGCTGTTTGAAATTGATTTTTCTGATCATGGATGGTCATTGTTTTGAAGTGATTTAACGATGGATTCCAGCCGGTTGTAACTCTGTACGATATGAATGGAATCCTGATGGCTTTTACGCGGTATCGCAATGAGTGAGTCCAGTTCCTCCCGCAGCTGTTGTCCCTCTTGGGTCAACTCCGTCAGCGTGGAACGATGTATGCTCTTGTTTGCCTGAATGGTGCGGAATCCGGCAAACACGGGTTCCAACTGGGCAATACTGCTGACATCCGGCTCACGCTTGTCTGACAAGGTCATGCTGTCGATTGCCACAGTACTTACCAGCAGGAAAACCAGCGAACCGGTGACATAGGCAAAGGTGCGTCTGGGATGTTTCCTTGCCCAGATGTTGGCCAGACGGATGCGTCCTGCCAGGCGGTATTTGGTGCCGACGGCTCCCAACTTGGGTTGCAGCCAGGAGCATATCAAGTGATGCGTCTTGAGCCTGCTTTCCTGAAGTGTCTTTCTGAATGATTTCATGGGGTACTTATTCTCTATAGGTTAGTAATCTAAATCTTTGTTTTCCAGCGTCCTCCAATTCGTAATCATCAGACCATGCGGATTGTTTCGGGTACGGGGAACTGATTCGATGTAGCCTGTAGTGACCATGGAGCGTTTCAGGTCCCGAGTACGGCGCTTGATGAGCTGCGTTCCGTAGTAGGTAAATTTCCGTTCATGTTCGTCGAACTGAATGGAGTCACACATGATGGTACACACCGCTGAAGAGGAGATGATATCAGAGTAAAATCCGTTCTCATCCAATGCCTGCTTCTGCTTGAGGGCAGTACCATCTGCCATATACATTGCCTTGCCGACCGTCCACTTGATGTAGTCGTTGTCGGGAGGCAGGTTAAAGAAATACTGATGGAAGAGCTGGATATGCGCCTTGGCTTCCATCGTGAAGTTCGCTTCCAGCTGGGCACGCTGTGCCAGGAAGGGAATGTCACCGTCCAGTATGTAAATCTGCTCCCGTTCTTTTGTCACGAGCGAGATGCAGCACCAGACGGTGAACCCGCAGATGAGGGTGCAGCCACCTATCGTGGCCAGCACCGTCATCAGGGCGAGTTTCGTTTTCTGTGCTAATGATTCTATAAGCATAGGGAATGGTTTGAGTGATTACTTCTTGTTGTTGCTGTTCTTGGATTTGCTCGGTCTGACTAGAGAAGCGGCACCGCTGGCTGCAGAGCCGACCACACTTCCTGCCATACCTCCTGCCATCGCTGTCATGCCCATCACGGTACTGCCGGCTGCTGAACCTGCACCCGAACTGATACCGCCCGGAATGAGCCACGAAGCCACTTCGGGCACAAATCGGATGATGTAGGCCCCCACCAGCATACCCATGGCATACATGCAGTTGGAGCCGATGCCCTGCAGTCCCAGTGCGCCGATCTGTTCCCAGGAGTTTACCGAACCGTGAAGCAGGTGGTTGTAGGCTATGAGGTCCTGCTGCAGGTTATAGAGCAGAATGAAGTCGATGTAGTAGATGCACATATAGGTGACGAAGCCCCACAACGAGAGGGAAAGGAACTTCGACATCCACTGGCTCCAGGCCGAATTCCAGGGCGGAGCCAGGGACAGGGCGAACATGATGGGACAGAAAATCATCAGGATGGCCATGAAGATGCGCTGCGCCACCAGAATGCCGTAGTAGGACATCTGGAATATCAGTTCCCCCACAAAGCGTATGACATCGTTGATCCATTCGCTCATCTTGGTTTCAGCCGCCACCGCTGCCCGCTGGGCATAGTTGTTGATGGTGTTGCCCAGATTCTCCACGTTGTAGATGAGCTTGTCCCACCAGGCAGCATCCTGTCCGATGGCGGCTACCTGCTGGGCGGTGGAAATGGAGTCCTGCACCTCCCGCAGGCGGTCGAGGTATTCACTCTGTTTCTGCGCCACCTTCAACTCGAAAGCGGCCACTTCCTTGTTCTTGGCTTTTGCCATGGCCTTGGTAGCGGTTTCCAATCCTTTGCCGGGAACCTGCAGGGCCTGACAGATCCACGAGGAAGAAGAGATACAGATGGAAATGCCGATGATGCGCAGGAGTTTCATCACGTCCATGCCGCGCCGTCCGAGCATCATCATCCAGCATTCGTAGGAGCCTACACAGAGCGCCAACAACAGGCCGATGATGCGTGCCAGTCCGACGGCATCACCCAGCACCGCCACATTGGGAAAGGTCTCCATGGCGACCAGAAGCTTGTCCAGACTCTCGTCAATGGCAGGCAATCCGATGGTTAATGGTACTAACAGTAGATTCATATTTCATTCTATTTTCGTTACAAATTATATTCTCAAATAATTTCGTTCTCAAACTTATATATCAATAATGTGTGGAAGCCACCGCACAGAGGTTGGCGGTCCGTTTGACCAGTTCCTCCATCTTTTGCCGGGCTTCCTCGTAAGCCTTCTGCCGCTTGGCATTCTCCAGTCCGTAACCGACTCCCATCTTGTGGATGTAGGCGATGTTGGCACAGAGGATTTCATTCTGACGGCTCAGTTCGTCCACCTGGAACTGGAGCTTGCCCTTGCTTTTCTGCATGCAGTAGAGCAGTCCGTCGGTGATGCAGTCCTGCATCCGGTTGAACTCGTCCTTGTAGGAAGGGAACATCAGATCCACGTTGCGATCTGCCTCGCGGAGCAGTTCCTCCTGATAGAGTTCTTCCATCTTCTGGCGCTCTTCCTCCACCTTCTTAATTTTCTGCCGCTGGGTCTCTTCCGCTGTTACCCGGGTGGGCATGATGCGTTTCACGTTGGACTTGTGCTCCTTGAAGCGCACCCGGAAGCCGGATTGGAATCCTGCCCACTTCCAGTACATTTCTGCACCCGAGTATTTCTTGTGCAGCAGGAAGTAGTACCAGTCCGGTGCGAAGTCCCAGGGACCGTTCTCCATGGACTGCCACTGCCGGGCCTTTTCCTTGTCCTTGGTCGGACGCTGGGCATGCAGACCGGAAGCCACCGTCATGCCCAGCAAGCAGAGTAATAAAATTCTATACCGCATATCCTTTGTTCCATTGATTGATGACACGATTTGCTATCTCGTCCTTCACGTTGGAGTTGAGTATTTCCCAGATGTAGTCGGGCTTCCAGCCGCAGTCGGTAATGAGAAAGCAGTAGAGGTTCGCATTGTCCACGATGTAGCGGGCCTTGTCGATGGTGGCTTTGAGCGTCATCACCAGGTTCAGCTTCTCGTCCATGGAAGCCTTCATCAGGTTGATGCCCGAAGCGGCCACGGAAGCATAGAGCTTGTAGCAGTGCTTCACTTCCCGGGCTATCGCCACGTTGGCATCGGCATAATACCATCCCACAAAGGGCTTCTTCTTGACATGCTTGAAAGTGTTGGAGGTAAAGTCCTTGTATTCCTTTACCAGCATGTAGAGCGAGTTGGCGGTGGAGGAAATGGCTCCGGCCAGTACCAGGTACGAATGGGCATTGCTCATCTTGGTGTTTAGCGTGGTCCGCACTTCGTTGAACTTGTTGGCGCCTTTCGTTACCAGCGACTGTTCCCCGAAGCTGGTGGCCACTCTGCCCAGTGCCTGGTCCTCGTCCTTCTTGATGCACTTGTGCAGGGCTATCAGCGCTTCAATGGTCGGCAGGTCCTTGGGTATGACTACAGCGGTGGCCGTACCCGGCACCAGAAGGAATAGCATCAAACAGATTGCGCCCAATTTCTTTTTCCAGTGTTCCATAGCTTTTTCATCTTTTAGTTAGCAGCCACCAGTCTGTTCCAGTCCGATACGAGTCCGTCCACCTGGTTGCGCATGGTCATCACGTTGGCCCATCCCTCGGGGTCGATGGCAAAGCAGAGGTCATTCAGCGTGGCATACTGTGCCATGAGCATCATGCCGTCCACCTTGTAGCGGATCTCATTCAGGTTGGTGTAGATGGAATTGGCCAGCGACATCCGTTCGTAGCGGTCGAGCATGTTGTAGCCGTCGCTCTTCTTCTCGGCAGTGCCTTCTCCCTTGAGCGGATTGGGTATCTTGGCATTGTTCACGATATTCACGAAGTTGCCCACCAGCTGCTGTGTTTCCATCACCAGCCCTCCGAGTTCCGTCAGACAGTAGAGCTGGTTGGTGAACTTCGCCTTGCTGACCGTCTTTATCAGTTCCGGTACATTCCGGATGATGTCGAAGGCACAGCTGCCGATTTCCTTGTAGTACAGACTCTCCGTGCCGAAACCGGAGATGTTCTGCATTGACAGTTTGTAGAGTTCCTTCATCGTGGCCATGCTGACCGAATAGAGTTCCACCTTCTGCTGCTTGGCAGCGATAGTGTCCAGCCGGGCATTGTGCTGTTCCTCGATGAGTTTCTGGGCGGCAAGGTTGGACGACACGATTTTGATGCAGTTCTTGTCCACAACGATGCGCCATCCGGCATACATTTGCGTTGAAGCGGCAAGCATCAGTACCGCCATCAACAGGAATCTTAACTTGACCATAATGACATGACTTTTTGATGTTGATTGACTTTTCTGGCAAATTCCAGATACTTATGCCCGCCATCCCGTTTGCGGTCTGCCTCTATGTGCGTGATGGCTTCCTGCATGGTTCCGTAGTGGGCCAGATAGAGTTTGAGGGCTTCCTTCTCCGTACGTTCGGTAGTGTAAGCCCAGTAGCATTCCGGTGCTTCCTCCACACCGTACACATCCGAGTATTGTCCCCGGCATATCCAGACTTCCTTGAAATAGCTGCGTCCTTCCCGGTTGTTCAGGGCATTGATGGTAAATATCTGCTGCCTCTGGATGGGGGTCAGTCCCAAGATGGCGGCAATGTCCTCGTAGCGGTCCTTGAACTTGGTCTGGTCGAGCAGTATTTTCACGTCGGAGTTGTTGATGATGGCTTCCTTCACGATGGGCGAATCTATCACATCGTTCAGCTCCTGAGTAACGACACCTGCTATGCCGTGGAACTTTCTGACCGTTTTGTACAAATATTTTATATATTCTGCCATGGTGGGCGAAGCAATCGCCTTCCATGCTTCCTCGATAATCAGCGCCTTGCGTCCTTTCTTGATGCGCATCTTCTGCAGGAACACGTCCATAATGATGAGTACCACAATCGGAAACAGCACGGGGTCATCCTTAATCTTGTCGATTTCGAAGACGATGAACTGCTCATCGAAGAGGTTTACGTCCAAATCGGAGTTCAGGGTCATCTCCAGTTCGCCACCCCGGTAGAACTGCTTCAGGATAGCTGCAAAGTCGCGGATGTTGAACTGAATCTTCTCCTGTGCCACGATTTGCGGAATGCGTTCCAGGGCAAACTCGTAGTAGGAGTTGAAGGACAGTTCCCGGACTTTCAGTCTGCGTTTCTGTTCCTCGATGTGGTCTATCTGCTTGTCTATCTTGATAAGCATGGAGTTGTTGTAGAGTTCCTTCTTGTAGTTCTCGATAATCTGCAGGGCACGTTCCTTTTCGCCTTTGCTGGCAGCTTCATCCTGGGCAAGGGCATAGAGCGAACGGCACTGGCGGAGCAGCTTGAGTCTCCGGGCTTCTGCCGGAAGCATGAGTGCCCTGCTTTCTGCCTGCTTGTCCATTTCGGCTTCTCTGATTTGGGCATCAATATCTTCCATGCTGTGGGAGAACTTGTCGTAGTCTTCTTCCATCTTGGAAGCTACGAGTAGTTTCTGCCGAAGTCCTTCACGTTCCTTTTCTGTGAATTGGGTAAAGGGATGGAAGTAAGCTTCGTAATATTCCACGATGGTCTGGTTGATGAGCATGTCCTCAATCTTGCTTGGGAAGTCGTTACCTTTGAATATCAAGAATATCAAAGACTTCAAGAAGTTCTTCTTCTCCCCGAAGTTCAAGTCATACTCTTCCTTTGTTACCTTGAAAGGATTCATGGAGATGGGCTTCTCCTTGGAATAGGATATGTAAGTACCTTTATAATAGCCACAGATACCTTCATAAGAGTCGCCCGTATCGACCATGACCACATCCGTATTTTGCTCTAATAGTTGACGAACTACGCTGTTCATGTGGAATGACTTCCCGCTTCCTGAAGGTCCGATGCAGAAGAAGTTGGCATTATCCGTCATCTTCACCTTGCCCTCTTTCCCCGTGATGTCAATACATACCGGCAGCCCCTGACGGTCGGTATAATAGGTAGTCAGCGGAGTATCTTCCGAACCTTTCAGATGTTCCTTGAAGAAAAAGCACAAAGCTGCATCAGATAAAGTAAGGAACAAGTCATAGTCCGGATTGAAGGCATAGCCATTGCCTGGGAAGCTGTCTGTAAACAATTCCAACTGGTTGTAGGCGGTACGGGACGGCATGATGCCGCATTCGTACAGCTTGGTTTCCAGATAGGAAGTGACCGGAGTGACCTTGTCTGCCGGGCAGCTTACCAGGATGTTGAAGTTGCAATAGACCAGCTGCGTGCTGTCCACCGCCAGGCGGTCCAACACTTCCTCAATGTCTTCCTTCGCAATCTTGTTGCTCGGGTCAGGCATGGAGCCGTGGCGCTTGGCTTTGGCTTGTAACTTGCGTAGCAGTTTCCGTTGGTTCGGTATCTGTACCACCTGGTTGAACACCACACAATCAGCATGGGGCACACTCGTCAGAAAAGAGAACAAGTCCGTAGCGATGCCGTAGCCGTTGATGTTCATCTGAGTATAGGGCTTCACCAGCGAAGGCAGGTTAATCTCGTCTATATCCACCAGCGGATAGGAACGGACTACCCGGTCGCCGATTTTCAGATATTCGTCTGATGCCTTGAAGTTGGTCATCGAGAAGGGACCATGCCGGAACTGGAAGGCCATGAAGCGGTGGCAATACTCGTTCACCTCTTCCTTGGTCAACTTCCGATGCTTGATATTCTTCTCCTTGAGAATGTCGCTCACTTTGGAAACCTTGGAATGGAAGTCCAGCCATCTCTTCGGGTCGTACTGAACGAACTGGCTGCGCTGTGCCTCCTGCGTGAGGATAAGGTAGGTACGTATCTCCGTAAATTCTCTTCCCTCAAAGTAACGGAAGTAGCTTTTGGTCAGGAACTCTGCATCCTCCGGCACCTCATGGTGGTAGGACTGCTTGCAGAGCACGTCCTGTTTTTGCAGGGCATAGCCCTCGCCAAGGGTCTGCACCACGTTGGAGAGCACATCCTGAAAGAGCATGTACTGCTCCGCATCGGTACAGAGCTGCTGCACGGGATTGGTTATCTCGAAAATAACCGACGGTTCCCCCTTGGCTGAAAAAAGGACGACATTGCCGTCCGTTTCTTCCAGCTGTGCATAGAGGCCGTCAAATATTCTTTTCTTGGTACGTGCCATAGTCTTTGAAATAGTTTTACGAGTTGCGTCTCAGATTCTTGTAAACATAGATACCCTTTGCCCGCCGTTTGTTGTGGAGACCGCCACGCTGCTTGACGTAAATGGTAACCAATCCGACCACTGCCATCACCAGCATGGCGATGAACCCGGCAAGCTTTCCCAAAGCGATGGAGAAGCCGATGAAGCCTACGAACGACACACCGATGGCCGCTGCTGCCAAAGTCAGGAAACGACCGCGTATGCCCATGAACTCCAGCGGTTTCTGCAAGCCTTTGAAAACGGGATAACCCTCCTGATTCATCGTCATAATTCTGGATAGTATGTTGACAGATTGGATTACTTAAAGAAGAGCGGAAGCGCTTCAGAAAGAGCGATAAATGCAATACAGCCACCAATCGTCAGCATGATAGTTTTCTTGACATCCTGGTCGCCGTTCTGCATCTTGAAGTAGACGTTGAACGCCCCTACAAGCACAATAACGGCTGCAATCGCTTTCATCAAATTTGACACCGGAGTCTGGTAGGAACTCACTTCCTGCGTGGCTTTGGTAAAACCTGCGGCTCCCTTGCTGCCTGCCATCGCTTCACCGACCGATACCGTAAGGGCAAAGATGAACATGAGGCATTTCTGTACCACACTGCAGGCCATGAGGCGGTTGACTGCTTTTTCAGAAAAACACTGGATAGAGCGGAAGATGCTTTCGTTTCCGCATACGAGTTGTTTGAGTTGTTTCATTGTTTCTTTCTTTGATAATGGATTTCATCGCCAAAGGAACAGAGGTCGCCAAAGAAACAGAGGTCATTCAAGTATCAGAGGTCGCTAAAGGAACGGTGGACTTTCGTCCGGTTGGTTTCGGGTGCATTTACCCGGCATATCGCATGCTTTCGCAGTGATAGATAATGGTACCCAGGTCACATTCACCGGTTTCTGCCAGCTGGTCGATGGCTTTGAAGATGTCATCCACCAGGATGCCGTCTGTCAGGATGGGTTCCCGGTAGCTCGGTGAGAAGTTGGATCCGGTTGAAGTTCCAGCTTCCGATGGGGCTGCTTCGGCATCCGCATGGGTAGTATCTTCAATTTCATCTTTATCAGCAGCTTCGGAAGAAGATATTTCTTCTTTATTATCAGGCTCAGCAGTTTGAGTCTGTGATACTGTTTCAGAGGAAGGATTCTCTGCCGGAACAGGAATATCTGATTGTTCGGTAGCTGTTGATGCTTCCGGATTGGAAACATCTTCACCACTTTCAGAAGAAGCATTCTCATTCGGTTGCTCATCAGATGTTGTCTGCTGTTTATCCGTGTTGGAATCATTTTCATTCCCTGCTTCTTCCTGCTTCTTTTCCTCTTCCTTCTTCTTATCGTCCCGGATCACCTGCTGGGGCTGGAAGGAACGGGCTTCATCCGTGATGTCTATTTCCTCTTCGGATTGATTCTCCTGCGCTGCTGCCTCGGCTGCCTTCAGATGCTGGATGTCCATGAATATCAGAAAGCCGTAGTAGCCTATCAAGACCACAAAGAGGATTAAGATTACTTGTCCGTAGGTCATAGCTGTAGTTATAGGATGTTTGACAATACAATGGTTTCCTCTGACGGATAAGGCAGGAAGCGGAAGCCCAGTTTGGCTCCTCTCAACTCTGATTCCTGAATCCGGTGAAGGTCATCCGTATAATAAAGGATACCGTATTCCTCTCCGGCAATGTAGCCTTTGGACTTGAGCCATGAACGGAGTCTTACCCGTGCCCGGTTGGACACAACCTTGATGCGGGTGATGGGACTCAGCCCGAAGATAACCCTGCGTCTTTCCCTCCGCATAATATCAGAATGGATTCGTGAAAGCACCTTAAAATCCTCCAACGCAGTACGCTTCAATCCCATTCTAACAGCAATGCGCCGGGCATATTCCCGTGAAATTCCCAATTCCTTGCCTATCTCAGCATAAGACCGGTGAGTAAAATGATTGCGTACATAATCTGCATGCTCCATCCAACGGCTTTTGACCGCTTTCTTCAGCCCCAAGCTGCGGGCCTTTTCTTTTACAGCACGTTCGCACATACCCAAAACCTCTGCGGTTCTCGGGGTTGTTTCTATGGGATAGAGCTGGATAAGAACCGCAATCTTCTGCTCTGTCCAATTAGTCCTTTTCTTTCTCATAATCTTTTTGATTGAAATTTGTAAACAATGATTTCTTTTCTCTGCGAAACGGCACAAGCTGTAGAAGGTAAATATCAAAGAATGTACGGACAATGGCATTGACCATATCCGAACGGCTGCGGTTATGGATGTTGCAGTCATCCAGCGAGTCTGCCAGATCCCGGTCCAGCCTGCATACCAGTCGTTCGCTTTTGACATTACTTTCATCGGAAATTTCCAATTTTTTCAGAAATCCTGTCCAATAATCTTCCACCTCCTTTGAGGGAGAAAGATGGATAGGTTCTCCGTCAGTTTCCGTTTTCTTCTCACTTGTACCATTCGTCCGATCCTGGAGGCCGGATGATTTTTCCAACATTTCGGGCAACTTGTGCGTCAGGATAATGTCAGAATCATTGATGCCTTGTGTCAAGTCACCAATTTCCGGAATGTCTTTTTTCATGCGCTATGTTATTTGATGGTTACTGATAAATTTAATCTCGTCATTCATATTCCGTTTTTTCCTTATCGGTTGTATCAGCAGACAGACCTCCTGCTTCGCGTTCTTCTTCATTTCCATCTTCATCCATGGCAATATGTGTAACACCTTCTTCCCGATTTTTTTTCTTGCCTATTTTCGGATTAAGATTATCCGTCAGTTGTATTCCGGTAAGCTTTGCCTCCCTCACTGGAGTTACCTTGCCGAAAATGCTGAAATAGATCTTGTCGAAAACATTGCCAACATAACGAATCTGCATATCCAGTGCAGCCACTGTACTGAACCGCTCCATATCAGCCCGCCTCGGTATTTTCCTGGTTACATAACCGTAATTAGAAAAAGTTTCCCGTGTATTGTCCCAAAGTATCAGTTCTGAGCGCTTTCCTACGCGGTTGTCATTGAGATTGGGAATGATGAAGAGCTGTGCATTCATACGGTCTCCAACTACCTGACGAAGTCTGTCAAGAAAAAGCAGAAAACTGGCTGTGGAAGGAACGGTCACCAGATCATAGTGGAAAGGAACAACGATAATATCTGAATTGACAAACATGGGGACCAGACCTTCCGCTTTCAAGCTTCCCGGTGAATCCATAAGCACCACATCAATCTCCGGATCATTATGCAACTTTTCAATCAGGGAGGTCATGGCCGTCTTGTCATCCGGTTCATAAGCCCATACTTCGTAAGGCACCTGTTCCTCTCCATATTTTTTAAGGTCTGTCTTACGGCACTTCATAATCGAGTGCTGGAAATCACAGTCGATTACTACCAGACGGACACCTTTCGTCACCAAGTAATTGGCAAAGGTCACACAAAGAGTTGTCTTTCCGACTCCTCCTTTCTGGTTGGCAAAGGTTACTATGACGGGGGTCTGTATCATGTCGTTTTTACTTGAATTAAATTTGCAAGCAAAAATATGTGCAGAGATATTGAAAACCTAAATGCACAACATCAATGTGCTTGAGATTGCAGAAACATGGGTAAATAAGTCGGATGAACCTGAGTTTTTCAATCTATATGCCCGAATTGGTTGCAGTAGGCAGTCCCATGAAAGTCTTTCAAAATAATAGTGGACCCCATTGGTTGTCCGGTTACGGATTATAGCCATATCCTGTTTCACAAAGAGCCGTTTATCTGCATGATCAAAACAATGTTACTTTCCCGTAAGCAAGTGTTTCCTTCTTCCGCAAAGGACCAGAAGTTCCTTACATCTTTAATGAACGTCCATCATCCACCTCATCGTAGTCGGTCTTTTTCCCTACTTCCCATTCGCGGTTGGCGCTGTGACTGCCGATACCTTCTTTCCGTAGCTTGCCCAGTCCTTGATGGGACTTCCGCTGCAAACTCTTGATTGGATTGAGCGTCTTCTTCTTGGACTTCTTAAACGGCACACCCTGGCGCTTCTGCTTTTTGGATTTCTTCTTCACCCGTTCCACATCGAAGCCTTCTTCATTCAGGTTGATGAGAATATGTTCCTTGAAGTTGATGGCATAGTAGGTATCATCGACCTGACGGATGATGAAGCCTTCCTGATACATGGCGCTGCGGGGGGACTTCACTTCGGGATCACTGAAGATTTCATGCAGACGGCCGACGGAATCGGCATACTTGGGAGGACGTTCCGTGGAGATGTCCACCAGGTCTGGCCGGTCCACCTTGAATACCTTGCACAGCATTTCCACTTCGGCTTCGTTCTGCGGACGGAACTTCTCGATGAAGCTGATGCGGTTGTTCCGGTCAATAGCCTTGGCCATGAAAGGCGGCAAGGGTCTGCTTTGGCCATCGTAGTAGATGACACCTTTCTTTATATAGGCACGCTGTTTCTTGAGTTTCTGGAAAATTTCTCCCTGAGTGATTTTGGGATTGAGGGTCAGTAGCCGGTCTATGAATGCTTCAATCCGGTCAAAGCGTTGTTCGGGAGTAGCAAAGTCCAGCAGTTCTTCTACGGCTAGAACCCGGGCACCATGGATGACGGTCTTGTTGGCATGGTCTATCAGCATATAGCCATAGGGTTTGTCTTTCTTGCCGAAGAAGACCACATCCACGCCGAAATTCTTCTTCATTTCCTTCTGCAGTTCTTCTTTGTTGGCACATACGTCCCTGTATTTTTTCAGATAGGCTCTCAGCTGTCGGTTGCGTGCCTTGTCCTGATAACCTTTCTTGAACAGGGCTTCAATCTCTGTAAGGAGGAGTTTCTTTTGGATTCGGCCGCCTTGCTTGACGAAGACGTTCCCGTCTTTCTGGAAGACTTCATAGCCCATGGTTCCCATCACGGCCTTGAACTGGGCAAAGGAGGAGAAGCTGTACTGCTTGGCAGCCTCGATGTCTTTCTCTGTCTTTTGTGTTCTGTCGGTTCCAAGTATCTTGTCAATGACCATCTGCGAGCGTCTGCGCTCATGGTCGTGCTGTATCTTGCGACCATCGGGTGCCACTCTCGAAGTAACGATGTGCAGGTGTGTATTGTCTGTATCGTGATGGGCATAAATGAGCCAGGGTTGTCCGGGTTCGGCATACCCCATTTCCTGCAGATACCGGTGCGCGAAATCAAGCAACTGCTGTTCCGACATTTCATGGCCTTTGCAGGAAATGGCTACATGGAACTGCGGTTTCTGAATCCGGCTGTTCTGGGAACTGTAGAACTTGAGAAATTGCACCAGCTGTTTGGCGGTCGGATGTTCCGAGGCATCCAGTCCACCGAAGTTCTGCATCTCCAGCAGGGTAGCCACTCCTTTATAGACCTTGTGTTCGTTGTAACCGACTGCATGGAAGTCTGCGCTTCCTGGAAGTATGGTTGCTATCATGATTTATCTATTTGTTTGCTGATTCATAAAATTTGGGGTTGCGGACCAGACAGACTAAAATTCCCGGTCGCTTGTAAAACCGGATACAGGTTAGTCTATTCATCACACCCAAATACAAAATATCCGTTTATCTTTACTTAATCAGCCGTGTTCTGTTGTTCAAAGTTTCCAAGTCATCCTTTATCCTTTTCAAGATGTTCTGTACATCCTGAATCGAAGGGAGCAAGACTTCATTCACATAACCGGGTGACAGCAGTCCGGCAACCGCCAGTTCGTTGGCCCGCTTGACCGACTGATTCAGGTTGCTGCCAGCCCAGGACAGTTCGTTCTGGAACTTTCGGTAAAATGCACACAAGTCCTGCATCATCTCAATCTGTTGTTTGACATCCACATGGGTAAATTCTTCAACAGCTTTGCGGATATAATTGCTCACGGACTGGTAGGGAACGGCTTTTTCCTTCAGATTCAACAATTCATCAGAGGTAAGCCGTAACTGAAACACTTTGGTACGTTGGTTCTTCATATGCCTTGACTTTAGTTGTTCGGATTCCCGGACAACTATTTCGCGAAGCGAAACAGCGATGCACATCGCTCCGCTGCACAGCAGTCGGCAAGTTACCCTTGTGAGGACAAAACTTGTTTTGTAATGACAAGGGTACAACTTGCTTGGCTCCATATGCAACGCAGTTCGATGTCTTCCGGGATGATTTCAGACCCAAATTACCGCAAAATTTTGCGAAGCGCAAAAATGCACAACATCTTTCTGAGAGAAAATCTTCTGTCAAATTCACCTGTGTATCAAACATTCTGGGATTTGCATTCAAAGGTTTCCAAAGCTCCTGTTCATTGACTCCTTGTTCATCCATATCATGGTGAAATGTTCACGAAGCATGAAGTAGAAACTGACGGTTGTTCATGTGGCTATAGAAATAAGGTTTGAAGTTTAGCTGTCGGAGGCATGCCAGTTACATGGCTGTATCATCCTGCGCTTGTTTGATTGGTGTTGCACAGTTTTCATAATGAGTGAAACAAGAGACAGAGGAACAACAAATCTGTAAACAGAAGAATGTACAATCATATTGCCATGTGACCATTAACTGAAAGACAATAGGACATATAGCTATGGCATCAGTCTTTATTCAACCTATGTTTATATTTGCTTGTCATCAAAATAGCCATGACAGCACAAGGAAAAGAGCATTCAGCAATGAAAATCTGTAAACATGCGTTCTGTGATAAAAGGGAAAAAAGAACAATGGTACTGGCAATTATGGAACTGAACCCGGAGGGATAAAAAGAATAAGGTGTAATCGTATTGTAGAACCTACACATTCTGGACATTCAAAACTTCGGGCAATCAACATGATGTTCAAAGTTGCAGAGTGACAATGCTTGACAAGCACCGAGTTCATGGTCATAAAATGCAGAAAATGAGGTTGAAAGAACATGTATTTACACGAATAAAATACAGATAATTTCTTGCGTATCTCATTGATTTTTAGTATATTTGATAATAACAATCTACCTCGGCAGGGATTTTTTATAACTAAAAACAGATGACCATGTTTGAAGTGTTACTCCTTATATATATGTTGCCGGTCTGCATTCTTATCGGTTTGCTGATACGGTTGGCACTTTGGCTTATTCGCGTAATGCTGCGGTTGGCATTATGGCTAGTAAAGAAAACTTTCGTCTTGATATGGAAGCTGGTGACGCTTGCGTTTGTGCTGGTTATTTCCGGCAATCTGTTCCGGCAGCATTCGGACGGATAAAAGTGGGATGAGGAAAGGTACAATATGGAAAAAGCCGTATCTTCCTGTTGGAATGATACGGCTTGGTAAAGGTGTAACGGGTCTTTTCCCTCGAAGTAAGGATTGAACTGAAGCAAGTCGGTTAATTGATGAAACAGTTTTTGAAGCCATCAAACTTGTCGGCGACTTGCATCATATCCTGCTCAATTTTCTTGTTGGTGATACGCGCATAGATTTGTGTTGTTTTAATGTTGGTATGTCCCAGCATCTTTGAAACGGACTCAATGGGAACACCCTTGCTGAGCAACATTGTTGCAAACGTATGACGTGCAAGGTGGTAGCTGAGACGTTTCTTGATTCCACAAAGGTCAGCAATCTCTTTGAGATAAGCATTGATCTTTTGATTTGACAGGACTGGAAGCAGCCTGTTGTCTTTAGTCTTTCCTTTATACTTGTCAAGAATCATTTGAGGTATCTCCAACAAAGGGATATTACTCTGCACATTGGTCTTCTGACGGTTGATGATAATCCACGGACGGTTATCAAGGGTGATGATATTTTCCTGAGTCAGGTGAGCCACGTCGATGTAGGCAAGCCCACAGAAACAGGAAAAGATAAAAACGTCCCTTACCATTTCAAGCCGAGGTATCTCAAAATCTTTCTGCATGATGCGCTGTATTTCTTCATCCGTAAGAAAACCCCGATCCACCGGTTCCAGGTGAAAGTGGTGGTTCAAGAAAGGGTCGTGCGTCATCACGCCGCACTTCTGGGCAAAGATGACCACGGTCTTGAAGAATTTGAGCGTCTTGGTAGCCGAATTTGACTTCAGGGAAACTACGGTCTTCAGGTATATTTCAAAATCATGGATAATCAGATGCGTCAGTTCACCCGGCATGAGATCCTTTCTGCCGTATTTGGCATGGAGGAAATTCACAAAATGGCTTCGGGCTGCCGAATATTTGTGATACAAGGCTATGCTTTTCCCTGCACCAACCTGAGCCTTGATGTCCTCCAGATACTTGTCATAGAACTCCACAAACGTAGTCTTGATCTTATTCTTGCCCAAAAAGATACTTTTGATTTTGTCAAGGGTCAGGTCTTCGTCAAATTCATGCTTCTTGAAAATCATCTGCAGCGAATTTGAGATGTTGTCCAGCTGAGCATTCAGATTCAAGGATTCGCTTCCACGCCCCTTTACCCGGTTGGTGGAATTGTTCCATAGCTTCTTGTCAATGTAGATACCGGAAGAACCGACATTCAGCATTTCACCATTCAGGAAAATCCGGATCATCAAGGGAGACTTTCCCTGCTTGTTTTCGTAGTTTGAACGTACATAGTACGACACTTTAAAAATCATTCTCATAACGACTCAAATTTAATGTAGCACCATGGCTACAAAGTTCTACATAATCAGTTATGAATCAATGATTTTATAGGCTTCAAAATGGGCTTCATTTTTCGGTCACTGCTACATTTTTTTGAGGGGTCTTCAAAGTGTAGCAGTAAATGTAGCAAATAATGACCGAACTTTGAAGGCTAAACCCTACATTCAGGCCTTCACCTTGTTGGGGCGCAAAAATAAAAAAGCACCGTAATCAGCTGATATACGGTGCTTTGAATGACTTTTTGAAGGCTTTTGTGAAGTCCTTCGTTTTTGTTTCAGCGGAGAGACAGGCTCTCGAACCTATACATTCAAGAAATATCATAAAATTGCAAATTACTGATAATCACACACAATTTGGAATACATAGTAAATCTAAATCTTTCTGAATATCTTTTGCTATTCCAAATATTGGGTGTATATTTGGGTGTAGAATTTCAAACGCACCCAATTATGAATATCAAACGAAACATCATTTTTGCATTGGAAAGCCGGAAAAAGAACGGTGTGCCAATTGTGGAGAATGTCCCCATCCGTATGCGCGTCATATACGCAAGCCAGCGCATTGAGTTTACAACGGGTTACCGCATCGATGTAGCCAAATGGGATTCCGACAAGCAGCGAGTAAAGAACGGGTGTACCAACAAATTAAAGCAAAGTGCATCTGAAATCAATGCCGATCTGCTGAAATACTATGCCGAAATTCAAAATGTGTTCAAGGAGTTTGAGGTACAGGAAACCATGCCAACTACCCAACAACTAAAGGATGCATTCAACCTGCGGATGAAGAATGCCAACGAAGAACAGCAGGAAGAAGCACAGATAAGTTTTTGGGAGGTGTTCGATGAATTTGTAAAAGAATGCGGCAATCAGAATAACTGGACTGAATCCACATACGAAAAGTTTGCAGCCGTTAAAAATCACCTCAAGGAGTTCAAGGAAGATGTGACCTTTGAATATTTCGATGAGTTCGGATTGAACGAGTATATCAATTTCCTGCGTGACAAAAAAGACATAAGAAACAGTACCATCGGTAAACAAATGGGATTCCTCAAATGGTTCCTGCGATGGAGCTTCAAGAAAGACTATCACCAGAATATAGCATACGATACGTTCAAACCGAAATTGAAAACCACCCCCAAGAAGGTAATCTTCCTGACATGGGAAGAGTTGAACAGACTAAAAGACTATCAGATACCCAAAGACAAACAGTATCTGGAACGTGTCCGGGATGTTTTCCTGTTCTGTTGCTTTACCAGTCTGCGTTATTCAGATGTTCGTAACCTAAAGAGAAGTGATGTCAAGTCCGACCATATAGAAGTCACCACCGTTAAAACGGCAGATAGTCTGAGTATTGAACTGAACAAGTACAGTAAAGCCATACTTGAAAAATACAAGGACATCCATTTTGAAAACCACATGGCATTGCCTGTTATCAGCAATCAGAAAATGAATGATTATCTGAAAGAACTGGGAGAACTGGCAGAAATTAACGAACCTATACGTGAAACCTACTACAAAGGAAATGAACGTATAGATGAAGTTACACCGAAATACGCATTACTCAGCACACATGCAGGAAGAAGGACATTCATCTGTAATGCACTGGCTCTCGGTATTCCTGCACAGGTTGTAATGAAATGGACAGGGCACAGTGATTATAAAGCCATGAAGCCTTACATTGACATAGCAGACGATATTAAGGCCAATGCAATGAACAAGTTTAACCAACTCTAAAAGTATCAGTCAGTTTCACAGATTATCCATTATTAGAGTTATCTTTGTTAAGTAATAGTTAGTGATATGGAAAATAACAACGAACATAATATAAAGAAAGGTCATTTTGATGCCTTTGTCCATGCTGTCGGTTCGGAAATAGAACAGGCACAAGTCCGACTCATTACCGCAGCCAATGCCCAGATGTTGTTCCATTACTGGAAAATGGGGAATTATATACTGTACCACCAACACCTACATGGGTGGGGTGGTAAAATTATCAAAAAATTGGCACAGGCAATCAGATTCAATTATCCTGAAAAGAAGGGATATTCGGAACGTAATCTTACTTATATGTGCCAGTTTGCCCGTTTATATCCGTTAAATGTACTTCGTAGTTTTATTGAAGCAGATTCAATACTGTCGGTCCCAAATATTCAAAACATTACTAATGAAGTCCTTAAGCTCAATAGCGGACAATTTACGCAGGAGCTTACTGCGCAAATACAATCAGCTGATAATCAATCTTTAGAAATTACGCAGGAGGTTCCTGCGCAATTTCAGAATGTAGCAAAAACAGTAGCAACCATCTATAAAATAAAAATAGAGGATATAGAAGATTTATTCTTGGCGTCACCGATTGCAAGAATAAATTGGGCAAGCCATATGGTCATACTCAATAATCCGCTACCATTGGGCGTAAGGTATTGGTATATGAAACAATCTGTAGAAATGGGTTGGAGCAGTAATGTGCTGAAAATGCAGATTGAAAGTAATCTGTATGACAGACAAATCAAGAGTAACAAGGTAAACAACTTCACTGCCACACTTCCGGCACCTCAAAGCGATCTTGCCAATTATCTGTTAAAAGACCCGTATATCTTTGACTTGGCAGGAGCAAAGGAAAAGGCTGACGAAAGGGATATAGAAGAACAGTTGGTAAAGCATGTAACCCGTTACTTGCTGGAAATGGGTAACGGCTTTGCTTTTGTTGCCAGACAAAAACATTTCCAGATTGGGGACAGTGACTTTTTCGCCGACCTGATCCTATATAATATCAAGCTCCATGCCTATGTTGTCGTGGAATTGAAAGCAACGCCATTCAAACCGGAATATGCAGGGCAGTTAAATTTCTATATCAATGTTGTAGATGATAAACTGAGGGGAGAAAATGATAACAAGACCATCGGTCTTTTGCTGTGCAGGGGTAAGGATGAGGTCGTGGCACAATATGCCTTGGCTGGATATGACCAGCCGATAGGTATCAGCGACTATCAATTGAGCAAGGCAGTACCCGAAAATCTGAAATCTGCCCTACCGAGTATAGAAGAAGTGGAAGAAGAACTGACCTTATTCCTTGACAAGGACAAGAACCCATAATATAAAGTATATGGCAGGAAAGATACAGACGATGATTCCCCAATATGGAGAACTCAACAGAATATACAGAGACTATATAGATAATTACGCTTTTTCTTTTGACAGGCAGAAATTCATATCGGATTTCTATCAGGAGTATAATGACATGAAATCCTTTGAAGCCGCTATCCTTGAACTGGTGCTTGACAAGCAAAAAGAGCAATACACCTTGATACTCAACAGCCTGAAAACTGAAATAGAAAAGAGCATACAGGCTTATGAGATACGCCCGTTAAGTGACAGAGCCATAGAACGTGCTTGCTATCAGCACATGGAAAGGTATTCTCAGGAAATTGAAGCCCAGCTGGATGTTACAAGAAGTCTGAGCAAGCCGCTGAATGAAGCCAACAACAGGTATGATTCCATTGGTTACAGGGAGCATACAGCCGAAGAGGAAAAACAGGCAGAGAAAGAATATGAACGCTGCAAGGCTGAATATGACAGGGAAAAAGCCAAACTGAACAAACTCTATGATCAGCAAAAGGCTGCAAGAACAGAGGCATTCCAATACATGAAGAACTGTTGTGCGGACATATACCGTCAAAGCTGCCTTTTTCTGGATATATTGAAGAAATACATTCCTGACGGAAAGCAAGAGAATAAATCAAGCGAGCCAATCAGTCAGCAGGAAACGACAGAAGAACAACAGGAATATTTCAGCATGAAATTACTTTCGCTCATTCATGAGGTGTGCATAGGAGAACAGTTCGAAGAAATTTCCGCACTGGATTTCTATGCCAATATGAATCTTCACCCCTGCAACTGTAAGCTGAAAATAAAACCGAGAGAGAAAATACGTGTATGCTATCTGATATTCCTGATGAGCGAGAAACTCTCCAAACAGGACAGGGACAAATGGAAAGACAGAATACTGAAACTGCTGGATATTGACGACAGCTACTACAAATCCAAGTACAAGGAGCCTGTTTCAGATTTCCCCAGTGACAGCAACCAAAATTTCGCCAAGGAAATGGAACATATATTCAGATAATCCGTAATATATCCTGATACTTTACGAAAGTTCCACTTTTACCACTCAAAATAATTTTTGAGTGGTATTTTTATTTTCTGATATTCAATAAGATACAATGATATTCAGTTTGTACCGTCCCCATCCTTACCACTCATAACCCTACCTAATTTTGCATCGTTCGAGAACAGAAATAACAGCCAGTGCGCAGGGCTGATTGTTTAACGACTAAATAGATTGGACGATGACAAATATCCAAGAATTATTATCAAAACCCGTCTGGCAGATGACAGGCGAAGAATTCATATTCCTGAGTAAGCACGCTTCAGGTCAGGCCGAAGCATTGCCGCAACCCGTTACAGACACGGAAAAGAAGTATGTGTACGGAATACTCGGTATAGCCAAACTGTTCGGGTGCAGTCTGCCCACTGCCAACCGCATAAAGAAAAGCGGTAAGATAGACAAGGCGATTACCCAGATAGGGCGCAAGATTATCGTAGATGCGGAATTGGCTCTTGAGCTTGCCGGGAAGAAAACAGGAGGACGGAAATAATGGGAGGTATGCTTATGGACTATATGAAAGAAATAAAGGAGATTTCGGCAGAACAGGCAATAATCCTTTGGCAAGCTTCACGCCTGAGTCTGTCGAAAATCTACGAAAAAGCACCTGAGATTCTAAAAGTGCAAGGTTCGGTCATTGGTACACTGGGCAATTTCAGTGCATCCATCGGCAAAGCCAAGAGTAAAAAGACTTTCAATGTATCGGCTATCGTAGCCGCCGCATTGAAAAACGGTACGGTACTGCGGTATGTTGCGGAACTACCGGAAGAAAAAAGGAAGATTCTTTATGTGGACACGGAACAAAGCCATTATCACTGTCTGAAAGTCATGAAACGTATTTTACGGCTTGCTGGTCTTCCTGATGACAGGGACAATGAACATCTGGAGTTTCTCGCTTTGAGGAAATACACGCCCGAACAGCGTATCAGGATTGTCGAACAGGCTATCTATAATACACCGGACATAGGGCTTGTAATCATAGACGGCATCCGTGATATGGTATATGACATCAACAGTCCGGGAGAATCGACACGCATTATATCCAAACTGATGCAGTGGACGGATGACAGGCAGATACACATCCATACGATACTCCACCAGAACAAAGGCGATGAAAACGCAAGAGGGCATATCGGTACGGAGCTGAACAACAAGGCGGAAACCGTTCTGCTGGTGGAAAAGGACAAGAGCAACGGGGATATAAGCAATGTTTCAGCCATGCACATCCGTGCAATGGATTTCGAGCCTTTCGCTTTCCGTATCAACGACAATGCATTGCCTGAACTCATAGAGGGGTACAGACCCGAAGCGAAGAAACCCGGAAGACCGGAAGAGGAAAAGTTTGACCCTTACAGACATATTAGCGAACAGCAGCACCGCATAGCACTGGAAGCGGCTTTCGGACTGAAAGAGGAATACGGCTACAAGGATCTGGAAACCTCCTTAATCAAGTCATATATGTCGGTAGGTGTAAAACTGAACCATCAAAAAGCGGTATCACTTATCACCATGCTCCGGAACAAACGGATGATAGTACAGGAGAACGGCAGGAAATACACGTTCAAGCCGGACTTTCACTATTAGACCGTATAACCTGTAATCACTTCACTTTATTCGGCAGGTCTATATATTAAGAATAAAGCGAAGCGGTTGTAGGGAATAGAAAAGCGCTTCACTTTATTACCGTATCCTATATATACGAAGATAAAGTGAAGTGATTATACAGACCGTACTTCATAAAAAAGTACGGGCGAAAAGAGAAATAAATATTCCAACCATTATTCAAACACTCATCTTATTATGGATATACAGACAGCAAAACAAATCAGGATAGCGGATTTTCTGTACAGTTTGGGATATTCTCCCGTCAAGCAGCAAGGTATTAACCTATGGTACAAATCCCCGTTACGGGAAGAGACAGAACCCTCGTTCAAAGTAAATACCGAGCGCAACCAATGGTATGATTTCGCAATCGGCAAAGGTGGAAATATCATCGCACTGGCACAGGAACTCTACTGTTCCGACTATGTGCCTTATCTTCTACAGAAAATCGAAGAACAGATACCACACATACGTCCCGTGTCTTTCTCTTTTGGCAAGCAATCATTTTCCGAACCGAGTTTTCAGCAATTGGACATTGTGCTGCTGGCTTCTCCTGCCCTGCTTGCCTACCTACAGGAAAGAGGGATAAACACGGCACTGGCGAAAAGAGAATGTAAGGAAGCCCGTTTCACCCACAACGGCAAACGGTATTTCGCCATTGCCTTTCCGAACATATCAGGCGGATATGAAATTCGCAACCGATATTTCAAGGGATGTATCGCACCAAAAGAAATATCCCATATCAGACAGTCAGGAAAACCAAGGAGTACATGTTACGTTTTTGAGGGATTTATGGATTACCTTTCCTTTCTTACTTTAAGGCTGGAAAGCTGTCCGCAATCACCCGACTTCGACAGACAGGATTACATAGTTCTTAATTCCGTAGCCAATGTTCCCAAGGCACTCTATCCGTTGGGAAGCTATGAGCGCATCCACTGTTTCTTTGACAATGACCGTGCAGGAATGGAAGCAATACAGCAAATCCGAAAGGAGTATGATGCTACCCGGTATATACGTGACGCCTCGCAAATCTACAGTGGATGTAAAGATCTGAACGAATATTTACAGAAACGAATAGCCGATAGGAAAGAGCAAGCGCAATCTGTCGAAAAGAGGAATGATACGCTATCCAAGAAACCGAAAGGCTTCCGGTTATAGCCCACTATAACTACACGCTTCGCTTTCGTAGTTGTGGGCTCTCCCGAG
>OLBL01000165.1_pt1 | contig 22608 bp, 19 predicted proteins | sample 1607591 | NCBI WGS metagenome assembly OLBL01 (sample SAMN02674606, study PRJEB24791) | human gut metagenome, SKBSTL068 | isolation source: stool | host: Homo sapiens | place: USA
TCTTTCCCTACACGACGCTCTTCCGATCTAGATGGCAAAGAATATATAAGAGGCAATGTGTCGGTAAAAGTAGAACAAGCACCACATCAGGAAGAGTAGCGGTAGTGTATTTGCCAGTAAATGCTTCCAACTGCCATGTACAAGCGGGTGTGCGAAGATACCAAATACTCCTCTTTGCTCCATAGGATATACACCTAACCTCCTGAAATCCCAGTCCATACCGACTTCAAGGAACTTTAGCAAGTAAAGAATAAAAATAAGGAATAACGGTATAACCGCTGCCAGAGCTATTCGGCGGATATCATGCTTCATGTTTCGTACAGGTTTCTGTTATTTTGGTACAATGCTACGAATATTTAAGTAAAAAACGAAAATAAATGAACTTTTTATTTTGCGTATTGTCTTTAATTTGTATTTTTGGGCATCACTATCATACCCGTAAACATAGTAGGCGAGGTATGGAGCATGATGCCTGAACAATTAACCTTTAAATAATGCACAACTATGAGTTATTTACGATTTGACAAGACTCTGATGATCAATCTGGAAGAATCTTTACCAAGGGAGATACTCCGGACAAATAAATCAGGAGCCTATCATTGTACAACGATTGTAGATTGTAACACACGCAAATATCACGGCTTGTTGGTAATTCCCGTTCCCAACCTGGATGATGAAAACCATGTGCTGCTGTCTTCTTTGGATGAAACAGTGATTCAGCACGGTGCAGAGTTTAACTTGGGATTGCACAAGTATCAGGGAAATAATTTTAGTCCGAACGGACATAAGTATATCCGTGAGTTTGATTGCGAGCATATCCCGGCAACTACTTACCGTGTGGGAGGCGTTATTCTCCGCAAAGAGAAAATTTTTGTACATCATGAGAACCGGATACTGATTCGTTACACCTTGGTCGATGCCCATTCGGCAACAACACTTCGGTTCCGTCCCTTTTTGGCATTCCGCAGCGTACGCGAATACACGCACGAAAATGCACAGGCAAGCCGTGATTACCAACCGGTGGAAAACGGTATTAAAACCTGTATGTATCCCGGCTATCCGGAACTTTATATGCAGTTGAACAAAAAGAACGAATTTCATTATCAGCCGGATTGGTATCGTGGCATTGAATACCCGAAAGAACAGGAACGCGGTTACGATTTTAATGAAGACCTGTATGTACCCGGTTATTTTGAAGTAGATATAAAGAAGGGTGAAAGTATCGTTTTCTCTGCGGGTATCTCCGAAATTTCACCGCGTAAGCTAAAGCAGACTTTTGAGGCTGAGGCAGAAGACCGTACTCCACGTGACAGTTTTTATCACTGTTTGAAAAATTCGGCTCACCAGTTCCACAATAAACAAGGAGAAGAACATTATGTACTTGCAGGCTATCCCTGGTTTAAATGCCGTGCGCGCGACTTGTTTATCTCTTTACCGGGCTTAACTTTGGCTGTGGACGAACAAGATGAATTCGAGGATGTTATGAGAACGGCGGAAAAGGCTATCTATGCTTTCATTGAGGATAAACCGGTTGGTTATAAAATATATGAGATGGAACATCCTGACGTGCTTTTATGGGCAGTATGGGCTTTACAGCAGTATGCCAAGGATACATCGCGCGAACAATGCCGTTTGAAATACGGCAGGTTATTGGAGGATATTATGAATTATATCTGCGCTCGTAAGCATGATAATCTTTTCTTGCATGAAAACGGTTTGCTTTACGCAAATGGCAAGGAAAAGGCAGTTACCTGGATGAACTCTACGGTTAACGGGCATCCTGTAATCCCTCGCACCGGATATATTGTTGAGGTGAATTCGCTGTGGTATAATGCTTTGCGTTTTGTTTCAGACATTGTGCGTGAGGGTGGAAATGACATTCTTGCAGACAAATTGGATGCTCAGGCAGAAATAACAGGAAAATCGTTTGTGGAAGTTTTTCGTAATGAGTACGGGTATCTGTTTGATTATGTAGACGGTTATATGATGGATTGGAGCGTTCGTCCCAATATGATATTTGCTGTTGCTTTTGACTATTCTCCATTGGATAGGGCACAGAAGAAGCAGGTACTTGATATTGTGACAAAAGAATTGCTGACTCCGAAAGGTCTGCGTACATTGAGCCCTAAGAGTGGGGGATATAATCCAAATTATGTCGGTCCTCAGATTCAGAGAGATTACGCATACCACCAAGGCACAGCCTGGCCGTGGCTTATGGGCTTTTATATGGAAGCGTACCTGCGTATATATAAGATGAGTGGTATTTCGTTTGTAGAGCGGTATCTGATCGGTTTTGAAGATGAGATGACGAGCCATTGCATAGGTTCTCTGCCCGAGTTATTCGATGGAAACCCGCCGTTTAAAGGAAGAGGCGCGGTATCGTTCGCCATGAATGTGGCGGAGATTCTGCGTATCTTGAAATTGTTGTCTAAGTATAATTTATAGGAGGAGGAACGAAGATGAAAGTTTTAATGTTTGGTTGGGAATTTCCTCCCAAAATATATGGTGGCCTTGCAGTTGCATCATACGGAATCACGAAGGGTTTGAGTCAGCAGGGAGATGTGGAGACTACTTTCTGTATGCCTAAGCCTACAGGTGAAGAAGAGAAATTCTTGAATATAATCGGTATGAACCAGGTGCCTATCGTGTGGCGTGATGTTGATTACGATTATTTGAAGTCTCGTTTGTCGACAATGAGTCCGGAGCAATATTATGCTTTGCGCGACCATATTTACTCGGATTTCTCCTATATGCACGTCAATGATCTTGGCTGTATGGACTTTGCCGGCGGTTATCCCGGAAATTTGCACGAAGAAATCAATAACTTCTCGATTATAGCCGGAGTTGTGGCACGTCAACAGGAATTCGACATTATTCATGCGCACGATTGGCTGACATATCCGGCTGGTGTACATGCGAAGATGGTGAGTGGCAAACCGCTCTGTATCCATGTGCATGCAACAGATTTTGACCGTTCGCGGGGTAAAGTTAACCCCACGGTCTATTCCATGGAAAAAAACGGAATGGATTATGCCGACTGCATTATGTGTGTGTCGGAACTTACCCGTCGTACTGTTATCAACGAGTATCATCAAGATCCGAGAAAGGTATTTGCCATGCATAATGCGGTGTACCCGCTTTCGCAAGAATACCAGGATATTCCGCGTCCTGAACATTCGAAAGAGAAGGTCGTGACTTTCCTCGGACGTATCACTATGCAGAAAGGTCCGGAATATTTTGTGGAAGCTGCTGCACTGGTGTTGCAACGTACCCGCAACATCCGCTTTGTGATGGCCGGTTCGGGTGATATGCTGAATGCCATGATTAATATGGCTGCCGAACGTGGCATTGCAGACCGTTTCCATTTTCCCGGCTTTATGAAAGGTAAGCAAGTGTACGAAGTTTATAAGAATAGTGATGTATTCGTTATGCCTTCCGTTTCCGAGCCTTTCGGTATCGCTCCGTTGGAAGCCATGCAGTGCGGAACTCCCTCTATCATTTCCAAGCAGTCCGGATGTGGTGAAATCCTCGATAAGGTAATTAAGACCGATTATTGGGATATTCATGCTATGGCAGATGCCATTTATTCCATCTGTATGAATCCGTCTTTATTCCATTATCTTCAGGAAGAAGGAAAGAAAGAAGTGGACGGAATTACCTGGGAAAAGGTGGGCTTGAGAATCCGTGCTCTTTACGAGGATGTGTTAAGAAACTATGGTAAATAATAAAACAACAAATACTAATGAGAACTATCTGTCTTTATTTTGAGATACATCAAATTATACATCTGAAACGTTATCGTTTCTTTGATATTGGTACAAACCATTACTACTATGATGATTATGCCAATGAAACAAGTATTAATGAAGTTGCCGAACGTTCGTATATTCCTGCACTGAATACGCTTATTGGAATGGTGAAGGATTCGGGTGGTGCGTTTAAAGTGGCTTTATCCATCTCGGGTGTGGCATTGGAGCAACTGGAAATCCATGCACCTGCTGTAATCGACCTGTTGCACCAGCTCAATGATACGGGATGCTGTGAGTTCTTGGCTGAACCGTACTCTCATGGACTTTCTTCTTTAGCTAATGAAGATTGCTTCAAGGAAGAGGTGATGCGTCAGAGTGCTAAAATGAAACAAATGTTTGGCAAAGCTCCCAAGGTGTTCCGTAACTCCAGTCTGATTTATAATGACGAAATTGGTGCCATGGTGGCAAGTATGGGTTTTAAGGGAATGCTGACTGAAGGGGCAAAACATGTGCTTGGCTGGAAGAGTCCGCACTATGTGTACCATTGTAATATGAATCCGAACTTAAAGTTGCTGTTGCGCGATTTTAAACTGTCGGATGATATTAGTTTGCGTTTCTCGAATTCCGAGTGGAACGAATATCCGTTGTTTGCCGATAAGTATATCAGTTGGATCGATGCATTCCCGCAAGAGGAGCAGGTTATCAACATATTTATGGAGCTTTGTTCATTAGGGATGTCACAGCCTTTATCCTCCAATATTCTGGAATTCCTGAAGGCATTGCCTGCATGTGCTAAGGAAAAAGGCATTACTTTCTCAACTCCTACCGAAATTGTTACCAAGTTGAAATCCGTTTCACAATTGGATGTACCTTATCCTATGTCGTGGGTGGATGAAGAAAGAGATACAAGTTGCTGGTTGGGTAATGTAATGCAGCGTGAGGCTTTCAATAAACTGTATAGTGTGGCCGAGCGTGTACATATCTGCGATGACCGCCGCATCAAGCAGGATTGGGATTATTTGCAGGCCAGCAACAACTTCCGCTTTATGACGACCAAGAATAGTGGAGTAGGGTTGAACCGCGGTATCTATGAATCACCGTATGATGCTTTTACTAACTATATGAATATTTTGGGAGACTTTATCAAGCGTGTTGATTCTCTTTATCCGGTGGATATTGATAACGAGGAGCTGAATGCTTTGCTTACTACAATCAAGAATCAGGGGGATGAAATAGAAGAACTTCATAAAGAGTTGGAAAAAGCGCAGAAAAAGTTGGAAAAGGAAAAAGCCGCTGAGAAGAAGAAAGAGCCGAAAGATGCTTCTAAGTCTGCGGTCAAGTCTACTGCAAAAAAGGTTACGGCAAAGAAGCCTGCTGCCAAGTCTGCCAAATAGCACTATCCGGCTTTAGATAATGTTAGTCCTCCATGCTTTATTTGAGAGTATGGAGGACTTTTTTTGTAGCTTGGATTAATTCTATTCTGCTTATGCCAGAACTTTCTCTTTCTTTAAAGTAAACTATAAACCAAAATCTTCATTTATAAAAACTAAACTTCGGTTTTTATAAATGAAGATTTTTGTGTATAAAGATATAGAATCTAAGTTCCTGCTTTTTTTACTTATTGAAAGAAGTATATGTAACCTCTATTTGCAATTTGGTTCCCCCCTGTTCCGGGTCTCCACCTTTCAGCTTGGCATACGTAGGCTTCAAGTCATGCTGAATACCAATTATGGAAGGAGTAGTGCTGTTTGTATCGTAGGTCACAACTACGGGGATTATTACTACTTTATCCCAATCCTTTCCTTCGCCTTCGCTCCATTCTGTTTCCCATGCAGTTTCATTCCACGATGTACCTGCCGCTTCTTTGGCTTTCTGTTTGGCGGCCTTTTTTTCATTGATGCAAGCAGAAACCAGACGGGCTATATTCATAAAGGTGTATTGGTTGGTTTCGATACTGTTGTGAGTTGCGACAAAAGAGGTTACATTGTTTGCAAGCTCATTGTTGACAAAGAAAGAATCCATGTCTTTTTTACGCAGCAACAGTACGGTTTCCGGTGCACTCATGCTGAATTTATACTTGTTACTTTCCTGATTATAGTTTGTGAAAGTCAGCTTGACGGCATTCAGTGTGTCGTTTGACAACTCTTCATGTATTTTATCATAGGGCAAGGTTGCCTCTGTAAAGATACCTGCAGGCGATTTGAGATAACTCCAACCGGTTTCATTCGCTTTCTTGATTAATTCCTCGGAGCTTTCAAACTTATTGGCTTGAATAACTTCTTTGGTGGAGGCAAACACTGTTGCCGTACTATAATATAAAGAGTCTTTACCGTCTTTTTTGGTGAGCTTCACTCCTAAACTGTCTACGTAATGAAAGCGGAATTGCATTTGCAGGTCCACACGGTCAACGTATAGAATTGTTCCGTCTCCGTAATCCGTCTTAATATAGACTCCTTTCAATACATTGTCAATAAACTTCTCCGAGTTTTTGAAGAAATCGTTTTCTCCTCTTTGGTAGGCTCTGTTCAACTGCAGGAGTTCATTTCCAAACTGCTTGCTTAGAGGCAGAGTTACATTGGGATAAAAAAGACTGTTTCCATTAGAGTCGGTAGCATTTCTTACAGAGTCGGGAACAGAGGTGTCATAAGCAGTATATGCTTTGTGCAACTCAAAATAACCGGTTTCTTCAAAATGCGGCTTGTCAGTTTCATTTCCGTAATATTCTTTCGGATTAATATCGGTATAGTGCTTGTTTTCTAATCTTTTGTCCAGCTCATATACCGACATTCTGCATGGATTTAAGGAATCTCCGAACCATGAAGAGTAGTATATTGTCAACTGTGCTGAAACGACGGTATCACCCGCCATTGTTCCCACATGCTTTTCCGGGTCGTATACTGCGGGGAATTTGAAGTCATCCGTACAGTTCAGCTCAGTCAGGAAGCTGGCTTCGTAGCTTCCAAAACCTTCGGGAGCAGGATCTGTGAATTTACCTACATATCCCGTACTTGTCTTGGCATAAACTTTTTCTGCAAGGAGAGATTTGGTGGTGACATCAAAAGTCGTAGTTGTGGCTGAAATACCGTCAGAATCAGGTAACATGCTCATGCCCAATGTGCCGGTATTGTCATCGCATCCGTAGAAAGCCAGAATTGCAAAAAGCAATATCCCTAAATATTTTACTTTCATAATTCTTCGTATTGATACTTTATTTTTATTCTGCTCCCCAAACCTGGTCGTAGAAGTCGTTGCAGGCATCTGCAAAGATTTCGGGAGATTGATAGCCTAAGACAGGCTTGCCGATTTGGCGGGCATATGCTATCACTTCCTCATTCACGTGTTCGCTTTGCTGGATGACACCGTCGGAATAGTCCACCGCCAGTTTGCAGAGAGCTGTATAGTCCACCGGCTCTTTCAAATCGGCAACGTCTTTCTTACTGATACCCTTCAGAAGAAGCTTGCTGGCAAAATCGGGATGGAACGGTTCCTTGAAGTCATTGTCATAAAGTGAAAAGACAACTTTTGCATCTCTGAATGACGGTTCGTCTTTATACGCTTTCTTGATATACAGCGGTGCTAATGCAGTCATCCAACCGTGGCAGTGGATGACGTCCGGACACCAACGCAGTTTCTTGACTGTTTCCAATACACCGCGTGCATAGAAAATAGCGCGTGCATCGTTGTCTTCATATTCAACGCCGTTCTCATCAACCACTTGCAGGCGGTTCTGAAAGTAATCGTCGTTGTCGATAAAGTAAACTTGCATGCGGGCAGACTGTATGGAAGCTACTTTAATGATAAGCGGATGGTCGGTATCGTCAATGATAAGGTTCATGCCGGAGAGACGTATCACTTCGTGCAATTGGTTTCTGCGCTCGTTGATGTTTCCCCATTTGGGCATAAACGTTCTGATTTCTCTGCCTTTTTCTTGGATTGCTTGCGGCAGGTTTCTGCCAACAAGGGACATTTCGGATTCTGAAACGTAAGGGGTAATTTCTTGTGTTATAAATAAAACCTTGTTCGCTTTTGTCATAATAACGATGTTCTCAATTATTCTGCAAAGATATAAAAAAAATCGGGCAATAAAGCAAGACGAGCTCATCTATAATTCCTTATGAATTGTTAACTGTTTGTATATCAGTGATAAAAAGGGTCGGATACAGCTTTGGATATGGAATGACTTTTGCATTAATTTATGATATTTCTTCTTTATGTGGTAAATAATAGCTTATTTTGCATCGTTTTGCGAACAACTAAGTTATTATATAACCAATAAAAATGGAAATAGTACATACTATCAAGGACTTGCAGGCCGGACTTTCGGCTATGAGAGCCCAGGGTAAGAAGGTCGGTCTGGTACCTACGATGGGGGCCTTGCATGCCGGTCATGCTTCATTGGTAAAACGTTGTGTGGCGGAGAATGATGCCGCTGTAGTAAGTGTTTTTGTAAATCCTACTCAGTTTAATGACCAAAATGATTTAATCAAATATCCCCGTACGCCGGAAGCTGATTGTCGTTTGCTGGAAGAATGTGGGGCTGCGTTTGTTTTTGCTCCGGCAGTGGAGGAGATGTATCCGGAACCGGATACGCGCCAATTCAGCTACGCACCTTTGGATACGGTAATGGAGGGAGCCTTTCGTCCGGGACACTTTAACGGTGTGTGCCAGATTGTGAGCAAGTTGTTTGATGCGGTGCAGCCGGATCGCGCCTATTTCGGAGAAAAGGACTTTCAGCAATTGGCCATTATCCGTGAAATGGTGCGTCAGATGAAGTATCCGTTGGAGATTGTAGGTTGTCCCATCGTACGTGAGGAAGACGGCTTGGCGCTGAGTAGCCGCAATGCCCGTCTGTCTGACGAGGAACGCAAAAATGCCTTGAAAATTTCGCAGACTTTATTTGAAAGTCGTACCTTTGCGGCTTCGCATACGGTTGCTGAGACACAGAAGTTTGTGGAAGATGCCATTGCAGCCGCTCCCGGCTTGCGTCTGGAATACTTTGAACTGGTGGACGGCAACACGTTGCAGAAGATTGCCGATTGGGAAGATACCTCGTATGCCGTGGGTTGCATTACGGTGTTCTGCGGAGAAGTCCGCCTGATTGACAATATCAAGTATAAGGAATAATAAACATAAAAAAGCCAATCTTATGATGATTGAAGTGTTGAAGTCTAAAATCCATTGCGCCCGTGTTACGGAAGCCAACCTCAATTATATGGGGAGCATCACGATTGACGAGGATTTGATGGATGCCGCTAACATGATTGCCGGCGAGAAGGTTTATATTGCCGACAATAATAACGGTGAACGTTTTGAAACTTACATCATTAAAGGCGAGCGCGGTTCGGGCAAAATCTGTTTGAACGGCGCGGCAGCCCGTAGGGTTCAACCGGATGACATTGTTATTATCATGTCGTATGCATTGATGGACTTTGAAGAGGCCAAGACGTTTAAGCCGACGGTGATTTTTCCCGATCCGGTGACAAACAAGGTGGTGAAATAAGTTCTGTATCAGATAGAAAGAAAAAGAAAGCGTATCGTTCATTGCGATACGCTTTCTTTCTTTTTATGGTGAAGCTTCTTTAGTTCTTCAGTTGTTCATTCATCGCTGCGGCCGCTTTCCGCCCGTCGCCCATAGCGAGGATTACGGTAGCGCCGCCACGGACAATGTCGCCACCGGCATAAATGGTCGGTATGGACGACTGCATGTTGTCGTTTACGGCAATCGTACCTTTGCGCCCCAATTCAAGTCCTTTGATAGAACTCGGAACAATCGGATTAGGCGATACACCCACACTGACAATAGCAAGGTCTATGTCAATCGTTTCGGTAGCTTCCGGAATGGGGACAGGACTGCGGCGTCCGGATGCATCGGGTTCGCCCAGTTCCATTTTCTGAAGAACCACCTGTTTTACTTTTCCTTGCTCGTCGGCAATGTATTCTATCGGGTTGTGGAGTGTAAGGAATTCCACACCTTCTTCCTTGGCATGTTTCACTTCCTCGATACGTGCGGGCATCTCTTCTTCCGAGCGGCGGTAGATAATCATAGCGCGTTCGGCGCCCAGGCGGCGGGCTGTGCGGACGGAGTCCATAGCCGTGTTACCGCCACCGATAACGGCTACGCATTTACCGAAAGGCACAGGCGTATCGGAGTCCTCGCTGGCGGCGTCCATCAGGTTGACGCGCGTCAGGTATTCGTTGGACGATAGGATATTGATGGAGTTTTCGCCGGGGATGTTCATGAAGTTCGGCAGTCCGGCACCGGAAGCGACGAATATGCCTCTGAACCCTTCTTCTTCCAGTTGTTCTACGCTTAATGTTTTGCCAATGATGCAGTCCTTGATAAACTTCACACCCATTTGGGCAAGGTTCTCGATTTCTACATCCACAATCTTGTTGGGCAGACGAAACTCGGGGATACCGTATTTCAATACGCCGCCGATTTCGTGCAGTGCCTCGAATACGGTAACATCGTAACCATATTTCGCCATATCTCCGGCGAAAGACAGACCGGCGGGTCCCGAACCGATTACAGCAATCTTAATGCCGTTCTTTTCTTTGATTTCCGGCACGGAGATTTGTCCGCTTTCCCGCTCGTAATCTGCGGCGAAGCGTTCCAGATAACCGATGGCAACCGGCTTTTCGTTCATCTTCAAATGGATACACTTGGATTCGCACTGTTTTTCCTGCGGACACACACGACCGCAAACAGCGGGCAATGCGCTGGTTTCTTTCAATGTTTTGGCTGCTTCCAGAAACTCGCCGCGTTCTATATTCTTGATGAAACGGGGTATGTCTATACCTACGGGGCAACCCTCCATGCACCCCGGATTGGCGCAGTCCAAACAACGCTTGGCTTCTGTCAGGGCCTGTTCTTCGGTCAATCCCCGGTTCACTTCTTCCTTGCGGCTGTGTGAACGGTATTCTGCATCCAACTCGTTCATTTCCACGCGGGGAATGGCAGTACGCTCTTTGGCTTTCATGGATTTGCGCAACTCTTGGCGCCAAGCGGAATTGCGGCTTTTTTCATCTTCTGCCTGAGTATTTTCGCCGGTTGCCTGACAAGTTTGCGGTTCTTCCAGTTTATGCATTTCTTCGCGTTCGATATTTTTGAATGCACCCATGCGTTTCAGCATTTCGTCGAAATCTACCTGGTGACCGTCGAATTCCGGACCATCTACGCATACAAATTTGGTTTTACCGCCGATGGTGATACGGCAGGCGCCGCACATTCCGGTTCCGTCTACCATGATGGTATTCAAGGATACATCGGTGGGTATTTCGTATTTCTTCGTCAGCAAACAAACGAATTTCATCATAATGGCCGGACCGATACAGAAGCATTTGTCTACTTTCTCGCGTTTGATAACATCTTCCACACCTTCCGTAACCAAACCTTTACGGCCGTATGAACCGTCGTCCGTCATGATAATGACCTCGTCGGAACTTTCGCGCATCTCTTTTTCAAGGATAATCAGCTCTTTGGTGCGTCCTGCCAGCACTGTAATCACACGGTTACCGGCAGCTTTCAATGCCTGCACGATGGGGAGCATCGGGGCTACACCCACACCGCCACCGGCGCAAACAACAGTTCCGAAGTTCTCGATATGGGTGGCTTGTCCCAGCGGACCGACAACATCGGTTATATAATCACCTTCATTCAGCTCACACAAGCGGGTAGATGAGAGACCTACTTCCTGTACAACCAAAGTGATAGTTCCCTTTACAGGGTCGGCAGCGGCAATGGTCAGCGGCATGCGCTCGCCTTTTTCGCCTACACGTACTATTACAAAGTGTCCTGCCTTGCGCGATTTAGCAATTAACGGTGCTTCAATTACTAATTTGAAGACCTTTTCAGAGAAATGTTCTTTGCTAATGATTTTATTCATTATCTTATAATTTTGTTGGTGTAATTACGCGATTTCTTTCAGAATGATAGATTATGCAAAGATACGGGTTATTTGTTAATAACAAAGAATGTGTAGGGGAAAAAAGAGGCAGAGGGAAGGGATGAAAGGGTTTTGAGGATAGAGAATGACCTTTTAAAGGAAGAGGGACTTGAGGAGTGAGGGGCAATTATGGGGGATTTTAGTTTTGATACACATTCCTGTAAGATATAAGGCTTTCAGCCTTCTGCTCTGTATGAAAGGTGCGTCAGAATAATAGGAATTTTATATTCTGACGCACCTTTTATTATTTTGAATGAGGAAATGATGTTTCCTTAGTCAATCATCTCAAATCCTGTATACGGAACCAGTGCTTTCGGAATGCGGATACCTTCCGGTGTCTGGTTGTTTTCCAATAGCGCTGCTACGATACGCGGCAATGCCAGTGCAGAACCGTTCAGTGTATGGCAAAGCTCTGTTTTCTTTTCCGCTGTACGGTAGCGGCATTTCAGGCGGTTGGCCTGGTAAGTGTCGAAGTTGGATACCGAACTTACTTCCAGCCAGCGTTTCTGTGCTTCGGAGTACACCTCGAAGTCGAAGCAAAGTGCAGCTGTAAAACTCATGTCGCCACCACACAGACGCAGGATGCGATAAGGCAGTTCCAGTTTCTGGAGCAATCCTTCCACATGGTCCAACATCTCTTGGTGAGACTCTTTGGAATGTTCCGGCTTGTCGATGCGCACCAATTCTACTTTGGAGAACTCGTGCAGACGGTTCAAGCCGCGCACGTCTTTACCGTATGAGCCTGCTTCGCGACGGAAACATTGCGTATAAGCGCAGTTTTTGATAGGAAGCTGCTTCTCGTCGAGGATTACATCGCGATAGATATTCGTTACGGGAACTTCGGCAGTCGGAATCAGATATAAATCGTCCACTTCGCAATGGTACATCTGACCTTCTTTGTCGGGCAATTGGCCTGTTCCGTAACCGGAAGCGGCATTGACCACTGTTGGCGGCATTATTTCCGTATAGCCCGACTTGCGTGCCTCGTCCAGGAAGAAGTTGATGAGCGCACGTTGGAGCTGTGCGCCTTTTCCTTTATATACAGGAAAGCCCGCACCCGTGATTTTAACACCCAGGTCAAAGTCTATCAGGTCGTATTTCTTGGCCAGTTCCCAGTGTGGAAGCGCATCTTTGGGAAGTTCGGTTTCCATACCGCCCATTTTTTCAACCACATTGTCGTCGGCGCCTACACCTTCGGGTACGCTGTCGTAAGGAACATTGGGAATTGTATAGAGCAGGTTCTGCAGGTCGGTTGCAGCTTGGTCCATTTCTTCCTGCAATGCCTTGTTGGCTTCTTTCAATTCGGCTACACGGTTTTTGGCAGTCTCTGCCTCGTCTTTCTTGCCCTCTTTCATCAGCATTCCGATAGATTTGGACAGGGAATTGACCTCCGACAGGTTCTTATCTAAGATTGTTTGGGTATTGCGTCGTTTGTTGTTGGTTTCCAGCACTTGCTCAATGGTTTCTTTGGCGTTTTTGAAGTGCTTTTTCTCCAGTCCGCGGATTACCGCGTCGGTATTGTCTGTAATTTGTTTAATGGTAAGCATATCTTATACTTGTTTTTATGATATTCCGGATTTGTGAGGGCAAAGATAGTGCAAATCAAAAGTATTACAAAAAAGAAACTTGCTTATTTTTGCGCTTAAAAAGAAAGGGATGCAATCAGACAGATTGCATCCCTTCGCTTTATTTTTTGTCCGGAAACTTATGCTTCTGCATTTTCGGCAGGAATAACAGAAACGAATCTTCTGTCTTCTCTACCTACTTTGAATTGTACAGTTCCGTCTACCAAGGCGAAAAGAGTGTGGTCTTTACCCATACCGATGTTGTTACCCGGATGGAATTCAGTACCTCTTTGACGAACGATGATGTTACCTGCCTTGCAAGCTTCGCCACCAAATATCTTAACGCCTAATCTCTTGCTCTGTGATTCGCGGCCGTTCTTAGAACTACCGACACCTTTTTTATGTGCCATTTTTTCTTACTGTTTTAATTGATTAAGCTACTACTTCTGTAATTGTTAACTCTGTGAATTGTTGACGGTGACCGTTCAACTTACGATAACCTTTTCTTCTTTTCTTATGGAAAACGAGAACTTTATCGCCTTTTACCATGTTTGATACGACCTGGCAAACAACCTTTGCACCCTCTACAGTGGGAGCACCTACGGTGATGTTGCCGTCTTTGTCTACCAAAAGAACCTTGTCAAACTCTACTGTTGCACCGTTTTCTGCATTCTGGATGTGGTGTACAAACAGTTTTTTGCCAGCTTCTGCTTTGAATTGCTGACCGTTAATTTCTACAATTGCGTACATTTCTTATATTAATGTATAAGTTAGCTCCGTCGGGTGGTCTCTAATCACTTAGAAAGCACTTGGTCGAACCCGGTGCGGAATAATCGGGCACAAAAGTACTCTTTTTATTCTAAATGGGCAAATGTTCTTTTGCTTTTTTATTCTTTTAGTGCAGATTGTACTTTTGGCCTATTGGAGAAAAACTGTTTCATCAAGAAGAGACAATTTATGTAGGGATGGTTGTTGTTACAAGATGAATTTCAGTACATAGATACCGGCCAGCATTAGTGCCATGACGAGGCATGCAAATATGACGAGTAGCACAAGACTGTAAGTCAGCATGAGGATAGTGCGCCAAAAGCTTCTCCACCAGGTGCAGCGGTACAATTGTTTGTAATCGCAACAGAATAGGACGAAAATAAGCCATAAAGGCAGCTCATACAAATCGTCTACCTTTGCACACCCGTTGAAAGGCAGCACGATGATGCTTAGCAGGAGTATCTGGCAAGCTATGTAGGCTTGTATGAATACATGCTCCGTGGTATTGTAGTTTAACTTATATTTCCGGCATCGGAAGGCAAGTTGGGTAGCAAGTGCAAACAGAGGCAGTGTGGCAATGATGCGGAATGCTTTGTTTCCGTGTCCCCAGCTCTTCATCAGATTCCATACTTTCATTAGGAAAGGAGAGTTCTGGAAGACTTTTTCCAGTCTGTCTCCCACCTCCGAGGTGTCGTTTACAAACTCATCGATGAGGTCGCCATCATCGCTGTTCGATTCGGATACCTGTGTGGCAGAAGTGGAGTCGTTCTTCTCTTCCAGTTTGTTCAGGCTTTTCTCCAGGCTTTTTATAGTGATGGCGAGGGCTCGCTTTTCCTCTTTGCTATAGGTTTTCTCCATCTTTTGGGTAAGCTTCTCTTTAGCGGCAATGATTTCTTCTTTGTCTGTCTGCTCTGTCTTTTCCGTCTTTGCTTTTTTGCTCAGAGCTTCCGGGTCTACCAGTTGCACAGCCATGATATAAAGAGCTGCAAGAATGAAGAGTGTCTGGAACGGGCGAAAATACTCTATACGCTTACCACCGATGAAGTCTCTAATCATGTATCCCGGACGGTAGAGGAGTTCCAGAAGGGTACGTCCAAAACCATTGTCTATATTGAAGAAGCCTCCGGCAATGTTTTTAAGGGCGTTGCTTAGCCGGTAACGTGGAGTGTTTCGGCTTTGTCCGCAACGGTTACAGTAGTTGCCGGTATAGGTGGTGCCACAATTCAGGCAAGTGCAGGTTTCGGTACTCGCAGGAGGAGTTTTCCTTCCTTGTATCAGCTTGATGTGGAATGCACGCAGGCGTACTGCGTAGGGGTGCCACCATGAGTCGATGAAAGTTCTTGCTTTGTTGGGCAGTATCCTTCTTTTTTGGAGGATGCCCCACAATGTCAGTATGAAGACAACCGGGAAGAAGTTGCTGTCGTCGGTCATGTCCAGCTCTTCAATAGCCAACCAAAAGAGTGTCAATAGAAGGAGGATTTGCCAGGCATTTATCCTTTTCTGTTTCCGGGGAGAAGTGGCATACATATTTTCCGGTCGGATGGGGCTTTCAATCTTGAATATGGAGGGATGCTCCTCCTGAACTGCCAGCAGTTCTTCCAAAGTGCTCATTATTTTCCGGTGTGGGTACTTTTCCAATTCTTTGGCAGTGGTTACTCCGTGGGTGACCCCGGCAAAGTCTACTCCGGCCGCTTGGGCTGTTTCCGCATCTATCGTGCTGTCGCCTATATAGAGGGTATCGGTTTTGCTGACATGTAGCCGCTTAATGGCAAGGAGTAGCCCTTCGGGAGATGGCTTGGCGGTTTTCACGTCTTCACCACCCACGATGATGTCTATAAAATCTTCAGGAAAATGCTGGTCGAGGAGTTCCTTGATGCGGAATCGGTATTTGGTCGAGATGATTCCGATGCGGGCGCCAGAGTCCTTTAGTGCAGTCAGTACAGACTTGGTTTCCAGGAAAAGCACCGTATTGACAGTCATATGCGTATCGGCCTCTTTTCGGTATTCTGCCTTGAATCCTGCCAGTTGTCCGGCATCTGTCACGCCGGTGAGGATGGAAAAAGAGTTTTCCAGAGTCTTGCCGATGGTACGTTTGATGTCGTCATCTGTAACCTCTGTATATCCGTGATGGGTCAGTACGTTGCGGAAACAAGTGACGATTCCGCGGGAAGAATCAGCAAGCGTATAGTCAAAGTCGAAAAGATAGGTCGTGTAATTCATTGTGACTTTTTGTGGCAAAGATAGTGTAAAGTATATTTTTACAAAATAAAAAAGAGGATTAATCGGAATTTTGTATTACTTTTGTTTGCATGAATTCTGTTGAAAAAGTGACAAGATGTGTAAGTGTTTTATCCGGTTAGGTTGTTATACTATACACGTTAACCCTATAATGTTATGAATTTGATAAAATCTTGTTGTTTGTTTGTGGTCTTTTCATCCTTTCTGGCATGTACCCCACAAGTGTCGGATGTGAAGAGTATGTCTTATACAGAGTTCGTGAACCCCTTTATCGGTACAGATTTTACTGGAAACACCTATCCGGGTGCCCAGGCACCGTTTGGCATGGTGCAACTCAGTCCTGACAACGGACTGCCGGGCTGGGACCGTATTTCCGGATATTTTTATCCAGACAGTACCATTGCAGGCTTCAGCCATACCCATCTCTCCGGAACCGGCGCTGGTGACTTGTATGATATCTCTTTTATGCCGGTGACATTGCCTTATAAGGAGGCGGAAGCTCCGCTCGGCATTCACTCTTTGTTCTCTCATTCGGAAGAGTCGGCAAGCGCCGGATATTACCAGGTGCGTCTGAAAGATTATAATATCAATGTAGAGTTGACGGCCACCGAGCGTTGTGGCATTCAGCGGTATACTTTCCCCAAAGCCGATGCTGCCGTTTTCCTGAATTTGCGGAAAGCCATGAATTGGGATTTTACCAATGATTCTCACATAGAAGTCGTCGATTCGGTAACGGTGCAAGGTTACCGTTACTCTGACGGTTGGGCACGCGACCAGCGCCTCTACTTCCGTACCCGTTTCTCCAAACCGTTTGTTGTGATGCAGCTCGATACAGCTGCCATAGAGAAAGATGGCAAGCGGATAGGGACATCCGTCATTGCACGATTCGACTTTCAGACTAAGGAAGGAGAACAGATTCTTGTTAGTACTGCCATCTCCGGTGTGAGTATGGAAGGGGCGGCACGTAATTTGGCAGCCGAAGTACCCGATGATGATTTCGACAAATACCTGGCAGCTGTGCAGGATGATTGGAACAAACAATTGTCCCGGATAGAAATAAAATGCGATGACCGTGATGAGAAAGTCAAGTTCTATACGGCTTTGTATCATTCGATGATTGCTCCTACCATTTACAGTGATGTGGACGGTGCTTATTACGGTCCCGACAAGCAAGTGCACCGTGCGGAGAGCTGGACAAATTACAGTACTTTCTCCTTGTGGGACACTTACCGTGCGGCTCATCCTCTCTATACCTTTATTGAGCCGGAACGGGTGAACGATATGGTGAAGTCCTTCCTCGCCTTCTTCGAACAGAACGGTCGCCTTCCCGTATGGAATTTTCAGGGGAGCGAGACAGATATGATGATAGGTTACCACTCTGTACCAGTTATTGTAGATGCCTATCTGAAAGGTATTGGGGACTTCGATGCGAAAAAGGCCTTGGAGGCTTGTGTAGCTACTGCCAATATCGATTCTTATCGTGGCATTGGGTTATATAAGAAATATGCTTATGTTCCTTATAATGTGACGGATCAGTATAATTCGGAAAACTGGTCACTTTCTAAAACACTGGAATATGCATACGATGACTATTGTATAGCCCGTATGGCAGAGAAACTGGGCGATAAGGAGGTAGCGGACGAGTTTTATAAGCGTTCCCGTAATTACCGGAATATTTACAATCCGGTAAGTTCTTTCATGCAGCCCCGTGATGACAAGGGAGAGTTTATCCGGAACTTCTCGCCGGACGACTATACTCCGCACATCTGCGAGAGCAACGGCTGGCAGTACTTCTGGTCTGTACAGCAGGATATTGACGGCTTGATAGCTTTGACCGGAGGTAAGGAACGGTTTGCCCAGAAGCTGGACAGTATGTTTACCTATAATCCTTCTGCAGATGATGAGCTGCCTATTTTCAGCACCGGAATGATTGGCCAGTATGCGCATGGAAATGAGCCTAGCCATCACGTCATTTATCTGTTCAATGCTGTGGATCAACCTTGGAAAACCCAGAAATATGCAGCCCGGGTGATGCATGAACTCTACCTGAACACTCCTGCCGGTTTGTGTGGCAACGAGGATTGCGGACAGATGTCTGCTTGGTATGTGTTCAGTGCGATGGGCTTTTATCCGGTAGACCCGGTTGGCGGAAAATATGAAATCGGTACCCCCCTATATCCGGAAATGAAGATGCACCTGCCTGGTGGAAAGACCTTTAAGGTACTGGCACCGGCGGTGAGCAAGGAAAATTGCTACATTCAATCTGTCAAACTCAACGGTAAGAGCTATGACAAAAGTTATATTACGCATGAACAGATAATGGATGGAAGTGTTTTCGAATTTGAAATGGGGGATAAGCCAGGTGATGCATGGTACAGCCCCCGATAACCGGCTAAAATATGGATGAACATTTCGACTTGACATATAAATCCCTTTTCCGCAGGTATTATACCAATCTGCTGTTCTACGCCACACGCATTGTGGGGGAAGAAGATGCGGAAGATGTGGTGCAGGATGTTTTCGTGGAGCTGTGGAAGCGGAAAGATGCCATGAAGGTGGGAGAGCAGATTCAGGCTTTTTTGTATAGGGCGGTGTATACCCGTGCCTTGAACGTTCTGAAGCATCGGGACATTGTAAGTGGCTATGAGGCTGTCATGCTCGAAATCCATAAAAAGAGGGTTGAGTTCTATCAACCCGACAGCAATGATGTGGTGAAACGGATAGAGGATGCCGAACTCAGAAGGAAGCTGTCCGATGCCATCAATGAATTGCCGGACAAGTGCCGGATGGTATTCAAACTCAGCTATCTGCATGATATGAAGAATAAGGAGATAGCTGATACGATGGGAGTGTCATTGCGTACGGTGGAGGCTCACATGTACAAAGCTTTGAAGTTGCTGCGCGATAAACTGGGGTATCTGAACCTGATGTTGGCTCTGTTTTTCATCGGGAAAGTAAGTGTTTTTGCGAGCAGCGTTGTTTTATTATCATAATGAAGGAAAGAATGAATAAGTTGAATGAGGAGATATTGGCCAAGTTCCTTATGGGTGAATGTACGGAAGATGAACTTCGTGAGGTGAACGCCTGGCTGGAAGGGTCGGGTGAGAATGCACGCGAATTGTTCAGGCTGGAGGAGATTTACCACTTGGGGAGACTGGGGGATACTTCGAATGCACAAGACATAGAAAAGGTCGAAAAGCGATTGTTTAAAAGGTTGGAACAAGAGAAGACGAAACAATACAAGGTACGGAGGATGGTTGGATGGATGCGGTATGCGGCCGTATTTGTGGGCTTCTTCCTTTTGGGTACTTTCGGCTATCTTTTTTATCAGACTTATAGCCAGCCGGAAACATTACTGGCTGTCACCACTCATGATAAGATTAAGGAATTGAAACTGCCGGATGGCACAAAAGTCTGGCTGAATAAAAATACTACCTTGAAATATCCGTATGAGTTTGCAGGGAAGGGAAGAAAGGTTTATCTGGAAGGAGAAGGATATTTTGAGGTAATGAGGAATCCGGAAAAACCGTTTGTCGTACAGAGTGAGGCCATGCAGGTCAGAGTATTGGGAACTGTTTTCAACCTCAAGTCTGACAAGGCTAAGATGTCTGCAGTAGCTACCCTTCTGAAAGGCGAAGTAGAGGTGAAAGGCAATCATGGCGAGGGTATGATTATCCTTGCCCCCGGACAGAAAGCCGAGCTGAACGGAATGACTAGGCGTCTGGTGGTGAAGCAGGTGGATACGGGAATCGAAAACTGGCACAATAATGAGTTTGTCTTTGAGAAGGCTGACCTATACACCATTGCGCGTACATTGGAGAATTCGTATGGGGTGAGGATAATTCTGGCACCGAACATAGATGTAAGCAAGACCTACTCGGGTACACTGAAGAAAAAAGAGAGTGTGGGGGCTGTGCTGAATCTGATAAAGAATGCCATTCCATTGGAGTATAAAATTGTGGGGAACAGTGTTTTCCTCTCCTCAATGAAGTAGGAAGGCCGCACAAATCCGAGATATGACGAGAAGAATTTATTTAATACTAACAACTTTCTAATATTATGCGAAAATTAATCCTATTGTTTCTTTTTGTGAGCAGTTCCTTGTGGCTGCATGCCAAGGACTTTACCCAGTATGTCAGTCCTCTTGTCGGCACGCAGTCTACTTTCGAGCTTTCCACCGGTAATACCTATCCTGCGATCGCACGTCCCTGGGGTATGAACTTCTGGACTCCTCAGACTGGTAAGATGGGTGACGGCTGGCAATACGTCTATACCGCGAACAAGATCCGTGGTTTCAAGCAGACACACCAGCCCAGTCCCTGGATTAACGACTACGGGCAGTTCTCCATCATGCCGGTGGTTGGCAAGCCCGAGTTTGATGAGGAGAAGCGTGCAAGCTGGTTCTCCCACAAGGGCGAAGTGGCACTTCCTCATTATTATAAGGTATATCTTGCCGAACACGATGTGGTTACCGAGTTCACCCCTACCGACCGTGCCGTATTGTTCCGTTTCACTTTCCCTGAAAATGATCATTCATACGTTGTTGTTGATGCCTTTGACAAGGGCTCTTATGTGAAGATACTTCCGGAACAGAATCGTATTATCGGTTATACTACCCGTAACAGCGGCGGTGTTCCCGAGAACTTCAAGAACTATTTCGTGATAGAGTTCGACAAGCCTTTTACTTATAAGGCGTCTGTAGCCGATGGCGTCTTGACCGAGAATAAGGTTGAGCAGGAAGCCGGACACGCCGGTGCTGTTATCGGCTTCAAAACCCGCAAGGGTGAAGTGGTACATGCCCGTGTAGCCTCTTCTTTCATCAGTTTTGAGCAGGCTGACCGTAACTTGAAGGAGCTTGGCAATGACAATTTGGAAACATTGGTTCAGAAAGGTCAGGATGCCTGGAACAAGGTGCTGGGCCGTATTGATGTGGAAGGCGGAACCCTTGACCAGTACCGTACTTTCTACTCATGTTTGTATCGTTCCTTGTTATTCCCCCGTGCATTCTATGAACTGGATGAGGCGGGAAGTCCTATTCATTACAGCCCTTACAATGGTCAGGTGCTGCCCGGTTATATGTATACGGATACCGGTTTCTGGGATACTTTCCGCTGTCTCTTTCCATTCCTTAATCTGATGTATCCGTCAGTGAACAGGCAGATTCAGGAAGGTCTTGTCAACACCTATAAGGAAAGCTTGTATCCTTCATTTGCCTCAATCTTACTCTGGAAAATTGTAATCTTTACATTTTTTCCACTGTTTGCTCCTGTCGAGGTATCTGCAGAATTTCCGCATCCCACAAATAACCCCCCAAGCATTAGCACTGTCATTCCAACTGCTACTAACTTCTTTGCTTTCATATATATTCCTCCTTTTTGTGAAACTGTTCCATATTTGAATAAAAAAAATTTTTCATCTATGGATGCCTCGTTTTGTGCCACGGAACTGTCCACATCATTTGTGGAACTGTTCCATATCTGTAATATACACTATGCGTAACTATATTGCAACATAAAAATGCAGTTTATTCACATATTCGTTACTATATCCAAAAATCATCTTGATTTTTTATTAAAAATCACTAGAAAAAGGAGACTATGAAGAAAAGTCTGTAAATAATAATCTTCTATGATAATGGTTGAGCTGGAAGCGCTAAATTGGAGCTTCCAGCTCTTGCTATATATATACGACATGATTTCGGGCATGTCAAGAGCAGACGTCAAAAACGTCCTTCTCATCATGCATATAGATTCTGTTATTCGCAAGCGCAAAATAATTCGACGGATTGCAACAAGTTAATTATCAACTCATAATAAGTATCAGGAAATGCTAGTGTTTTACTATTCTTATGTTTGCTAGATGCTGGCATTTTACTCTAATTATTATACGTAAAAGCTATGAGAGCACCAAGAGTACCAGTCGAAGAACAATACCGCCTGACCATGGAATGCCGCAAAAGCGGACTGTCTGATCATCAGTGGTGTTTAAACAATGACATTAATCCAGGCACCTTTTACAACTGGGTTAAGCGTCTCCGCAAGAATGGCTGCGGAGATATTCCTGAGAAAATCAGCTGTCAACTTATGAACAGTCTCATCAGGAAGTTGTAAAAATTGAGATGAATTCCATTTCGGTTCCCACTGACATGAATAAAAATACTGATACAGCCGCAATGGAGTTAATGATTGGAAACATGAATCTGCGCATTTCAAACGAAACGGATCCACTGCTTCTTGCAAAAACAATCCAGATACTTGCGGAGCTTTTATTCTAGGCGATATAACAGCTGCCGGCGAGCTTTATATTGTTACTGTGTAAAGGCACTTCTATGGGAAAATGGTG
>OLBL01000176.1_pt1 | contig 20786 bp, 20 predicted proteins | sample 1607591 | NCBI WGS metagenome assembly OLBL01 (sample SAMN02674606, study PRJEB24791) | human gut metagenome, SKBSTL068 | isolation source: stool | host: Homo sapiens | place: USA
TCACGGCCAGCGCCGAGGGCCGCTCCCTCTTCACCGACATCCTTACCCGGGTGGCCAGCGAGATCTTCATCCCCCTCACCGTGGGCGGCGGCGTCAACACGCTGGACGACTTCGACCGGGTGCTCAAGTGCGGGGCCGATAAGGTCAGCGTCAACTCGGGCGCGCTGAAGGACCCCTCCCTCATCCCGGCGGCGGCGAAGCGCTACGGCGACCAGTGCGTCGTCCTCTCCGCCGACGTCAAACGGGTGGGCAGGCAGTTCCGCGTCTTTGCCAAGGGCGGGCGCGAGGATACCGGCCGGGACGCACTGGAATGGATCAAGTGGTGCGTGGACAACGGCGCGGGCGAGGTCTGCCTCAACAGCATCGACACCGACGGCGTGCGCAGCGGCTTCGACCTTGAGATGCTGGACGCCGTGGCGGCCCGGGTGAACGTGCCCATCATCGCCAGCGGCGGCGCGGGCAAAAAGGAAGATTTCCTCGAGCTGTTCCGCCACAAGGGCATCGACGCGGGCCTTGCGGCGGGCATCTTCCACCAGAAGCTGCTCACCATCCGGGCACTAAAGGAGTACTTAAACGAAAATGGTGTGGAAATGCGGCTGTAAATGCTTGCGTTTGCCCGCCGAATACGCTAAACTATAGCTGTCCCCCTGCGGGGAAGGAGAAACATTATGGATCTGAAGTTTGACGAAAAGGGCCTCATCCCTGCCATCGTGCAGGATCACTACACCAAAGAGGTGCTGACCCTCGCCTACATGAACGCCGAGACGCTGGCGCTGACCATCGCGGAGGGCCGGACGGTGTTCTGGAGCCGCAGCCGTCAGGAGATCTGGCGCAAGGGCGAGACCAGCGGCAACGTCCAGCGGGTGGTGTCCATCACCGCCGACTGTGACGCCGATGCGCTGGTGGTGGAGGTCGTCAAGAGCGGCCCCGCCTGCCACACCGGTGCCGAGAGCTGCTTCTTCAACGAAGTGTATGTTTCCCCCGAGCTGAAGCAGTTCAGCTGGCAGGGGCTGTATGACCTCATCAAGGGCCGCAAGACCAGCCCCAAGGAGGGCAGCTACACCACCTACCTCTTCGAGAAGGGCAAGGAAAAGATTCTCAAAAAGGTGGGCGAGGAGTGCACGGAGGTCATCATCGCGGGCGAAAAGGAAGACAAGGCCGAGACGGTCTACGAGATCAGCGATCTGGCATACCATGTGCTGGTGCTGATGGTGCAGGCCGGCATCACGGTGGAGGACGTCACCCGCGAGCTGGAAAAACGCCACGTTATCGACCACAAGGTCAAACAGGAAAGGATGCAGTGATTCACTATGGCAGATTACAAGAAGTCCAGTGTCCATTGTCACTCGACGATGTGTGATGGCAAAAACACCTTACAGGAGATGGCCTCCGCCGCGTGTGCGCAGGGGCTGACCACACTGGGCTTCACGGGCCATAGCTACACCCAGCGCGACCGTGAATACTGCATGAGTCCCAGCCGCACGGCCCAGTACAAGGCCACCATCGCCAAGCTCAAGACCGAGTACAAGGGCAAGGTGGACATCCTCTGCGGCATCGAGTGGGACCTGCTGAGCGAGGACAAGCGCACCGGCTACGACTACTGGATCGGCTCGGCGCACCACCTCTACGGCAAGAACACCGGCAAGTATTATGAGATCGACTTCCGCCCGCAGGACCTGCACGACTGCATCTACGACGACTTCGACGGCGACCCGCTGGCCGCTGTGGAGGCCTACTTTGCCGAGGTGGAGAAGGTGGCGGCCATGGGTCCCGACATCCTCGCCCACATCGACCTCATCAAGAAGCTGAACGCCGACGGCGAGTTCTTCGATGAGGAGGCTCCCCGCTATAAAGCCGCAGCCCTCAAGGCACTGGCTGTGGCCAAAGAGCACGGCTGTCGGCTGGAAGTGAACACCGGCGGCGTCTACCGCGGCTACCGCAAGGACTTCTACCCCGGCGCATGGATGCTGGGCGAGTGGCAGAAGATGGGCGGCCGGGTCATCATCACCTCCGACGCCCACGACATCGGCAGCCTGACCTTCGGCTTCGACGAGGCCGCAGCTGCCATCAAGGCCGCAGGCTTCTCCAGCGTGGACGTGCTGACGGCCAACGGCTTCGAGACGCAGGAGCTGTAACCCCTGAATTTTGCAGCAAGGCTGCCGTGCAGTTTATCTGTGCGGCGGCCTTGTTTTCTGGTAAACGGCCTGCGCCCTCTCAGGCGCTCACGCGCCAACTCCCCCAAAGGGGGAGCTGGCACCGAAGGTGACGGAGAGGGCAAGCCGCCTAAAGTTATGAAGGAGAACTGCCTATGACCCGATCCCCCGCAAAAAAATCGTTTTTCAGCCAGAGCGTGGACCTGATGAACGGCCCCATCTTCCAGAGCCTCGTCATCTTCATGCTCCCCATTCTGGTGTCGAGCCTCTTCCAGCAGCTCTACAACACCGTGGACACCATGATCGTGGGCAATGTGCTGGGTGACACCGCCCTTGCCGCCATCGGGGCCTGCGGGGCCATCTACGAGCTTCTGGTCGGCTTCGGCATCGGCATCGGCAACGGCCTTGCCATCGTCGCAGCGCGCTCCTACGGGGCCGGAGACGACGAGCAGCTCAAGCAGACCGTTGCAGGCTCCATCGTCATCGGACTCATCGCGTCGGCGGTCATCACGCTGGCGGGCGCGATGGGCCTGCGCCCGCTGCTGGAGCTGCTGGACACCCCGGTCGAGATCTTTGAGGACGCCTACCGCTATATCATCATCATCGACTACGGCGTCTTCATCATGTTCGCTTACAACCTCTGTGCCGGTCTGCTGCGCGCCATCGGCAACAGCTTCATGCCGCTGGTCTTCCTCATCCTCTCGTCGGTGCTCAATGTCATCCTCGACCTCTGGTTCATCGCCGTGCTGGGCATGGGGGTAGCCGGTGCGGGCGTGGCCACGGTCATCTCGCAGGGAGTGTCGGTGGTGCTCTGCATCCTGTACGTCTTCCGCAGTGCCCGGCTGCTCCTGCCTGAGAAAAAGCACTTCCATGTGGGCAGCCGCCTCTACTGGGAGCTGTTCAGCCAGAGCATCTCGATGGGCCTTATGAGCAGCATCGTCTCGGCAGGCTCGGTGGTGCTGCAATACGGCATCAACGGGCTGGGCACGCTGGTCATCGCGGGCCACACCGCCGCCCGGAAGCTCTTTTCCTTCACGGATATGCCTCTGACGGCGATGGCCTCCGCCTGCTCGACGTTCGTATCCCAGAACTACGGTGCGAACCACCCCGACCGCGTCCGGCGCGGGATGCGGGACGTCATCCTCTACAGCATCGTGGTGGCCGCCGTCATCACGGTGCTGATGAGCGTGGGGGCAGAATGGATGGTCCGGCTGGTGTCCGGTTCCTCTGAGCCGGTGGTGCTGGAAAACGGCGCACGGTATCTGATCTGGAACGCCCCCTTCTACGCCGTGCTGGGCGTCCTGCTGGCGAACCGGTATGCGCTGCAGAGCATGGGCGAAAAAGTGCTGCCCCTCCTGTCCAGCGTCATCGAATTTCTGGGCAAGATCGTCTTTGTCATGGTGTTCATCCCCCGCTTCGCGTACAACGCAGTCATCCTCTGTGAGCCGGTCATCTGGTGCTTCATGACCGCCGAGCTGATGACGGTCTATCTGCACAATCCGTTCGTCTTTCCGAAGAAGAAAAAATAAAGCATCCTCGCACAAAAAAAGAGACAGGCAGCCCCTTCCGGGGAAGCCTGTCTCTTTTTTCTTATGCAGGAAACGCCTAGCTTATCGGCCCAGCATCTCCTTTGCGGTCTTGCAGATGGTGGCGGCGTCCAGACCATACTCGCGCAGCAGATCCCATGCAGGGCCGGAGCAGCCGAACTTGTCCTGCACGCCCACGCGGCGGACGGGGGTGGGCAGCTTCTCGCTCAGAAGCGAGCAGACGGCCTCGCCCAGACCGCCGATGACGTTGTGCTCCTCGGCGGTGACGATCTTGCCGCACTCCTTGGCTGCCTTGAGGATGATGTCCTCATCCAGAGGCTTGATGGTGTGGATGTTGAGGACGCGGGCGTGGATGCCCTCGGCGGCCAGCGTCTCAGCGGCCTTGCGGGCCTCGTTGACCATCAGGCCGGTGGCCACGATGGCGATGTCATTGCCCTCGGTGAGCTGCTCGCCCTTACCGATCTCAAAGTGGTAGTTGGCCTCGTCGTGGAACACAGGGACGGCCAGACGACCGAAGCGGAGGTAGACCGGCCCCTGCATCTCGTAGGCAGCGCGGACAGCAGCCCGGGCCTCCACATCGTCAGCGGGGCAGATGATGGTCATGCCGGGCAGGCTGCGCATGAGGGCGAAGTCCTCGCAGCACTGGTGGGAAGCGCCGTCCTCACCGACGGAGATACCGCCGTGGGTGGCGCCGATCTTGACGTTCAGGCGGGGATAGGCCACGGAGTTGCGGATCTGCTCAAAGGCACGGCCCGCAGCGAACATGGCGAAGCTGGACACGAAGGGGACATAGCCCATGGTGGACAGACCGGCGGCAACGCCCATCATGTTGGCTTCGGCGATGCCGCAGTCGAAGTGGCGGTTCGGGTAAGCCTTGCGGAACATCCCGGTCTTGGTGGCGGCGGCGAGGTCGGCGTCCAGCACCACCAGATCATCATGGCCCTCAGCGGCCAGTGCTTTCAGAGTATTGCCGTAGCTCTCGCGGGTCGCGATCATTTTCACATCTGCCATCTTACTTGTCCTCCTGTTCCAGCGCGGCGTAGGCTGCGTTCAGCTCCTGCATGGCCACAGCGTACTCTTCGTCGTTGGGGCCTTTGCCGTGCCAATCCACAGAGTTGGTCATAAAGGAGACGCCGGTGCCCTTGACGGTGTCCAGAATGATGCAGGTGGGCTTGTCGTTCTCGGCGTGGAACGCCTTGACAGCCGCCTCGATCTGGTCGTAGTCGTGGCCGTTGATGGTCAGGACGTTGAAGTTGAAAGCCTTCAGCTTCTCTTCCAGCGGGGCGCTGTTCATGACCGTCTCGGTAGTGCCGTCGATCTGGAGATGGTTGCGGTCCAGCATGACGCAGAGGTTGGAGAGCTTATAGTGGGCGGCAAACATGAACGCCTCCCAGCACTCGCCCTCTTCCACCTCGCCATCGCCGAGGATGGTGTAGACATTGACCGGCTTTTCGCTGATCTTTGCGCCCAGAGCCATGCCGCAGGCGGCGGACACGCCCTGACCCAGACTGCCGGTGGACATATCCACGCCCGGCGTCTCATTCATGTTGGGGTGGCCCTGCAGGTAGCTGCCGATCTTGCGCAGGGTCTTGAGGTCCTCCACCGGGAAGAACCCACGCTCAGCCAGCGCGGCGTACAGCGCCGGAGCCGCATGGCCCTTGGAGAGCACCAGACGGTCGCGGTCAGGGTTCTTGGGATCCTTCGGATCCACCTTCATCTCTACGAAATAGAGGTACGCCAGCACCTCGGCGATATCCAGGCTGCCGCCCGGATGGCCGCACTTGGCGCTGTGAGTGCCCTCGATCACGCCCATGCGGATGTGGCAGGCGTGTTTTGCCAGGGTAAGCTTTTCTGCATTTGTCATCTTTGGTCCTCCCGTATGAACCTCAGCGTTTGCATCGGATATGATACGCACCCGGGCCGTACGCCCCGATGCGCTATTTCTCAAGTCTATATTATCTATTCTATGCAAAAACGTCAAGGTTCTTTCGTCAAAATGTACATCCCTTGGCAAAATCGCTTGTAAATGTTCCCGTTTTTGTTGAAAATGCAGGGCCATTTTGCCCCCGCAAAACATTTTTGCAGCTTTTGGCCGGCTTGCTTTCTGATGCCGAATTGAATGCAGCCTCCGACAATGGTTATTCTCACCCCAATGTCTGTAACAGTACATTTGCAGAAGGCCCCGGTGAAGATTCCTTTTATTACATCTACAAATTTCAAAAATCCGCAAACACCGCCCTGTAACCATCCTCATCCGCTGAGCTTGACAAGGCGGCTTTGCATCTGCTATACTTTTTGCACAATTCCCGGCTGAAGCCGGGGCTTTGCGGGCCGAAGCCCGTGTTTCTCCCCGCAAACATTATTTTGAAACAGACACCATGAAGGGGTCTGCCGCTGGCGCGCGTGCTGGCGGCAGGCCCTTTTTGTCTGTGCATTTTCAGGAGGAATCATTGATGAATACCAAGACCCGTTCCACGACCCATGATCTGGTGCTGGCCGCACTGTTTCTGGCACTGGCCTTTGTGCTGCCCATGATCACCGGCCATGTGCCTCAGATCGGCAATATGCTCTGCCCCATGCACTTCCCGGTGCTGCTGGCTGGCTTCGTGCTGGGCGGCCCCTTGGGCCTGGCACTGGGCTTTGCCGCCCCGCTGCTCCGCTCGGTGCTGTTCGGGATGCCCCCGATGTACCCCATTGCCATCGCCATGGCCTTTGAGCTGGCCACATACGGCGCTGTGGCCGGTTTCATGTACCGCAAGGTGCAGCACACCCTGCCCATGACCTACGCCACCCTTGTCACCTCGATGGTGGCAGGCCGCCTTGTCTGGGGTGCGGTGCGCTTTGTGCTGGCCGGTCTGTCCGGCTCCAGCTTCCCGTTCAGCGCGTTCCTGTCCGGTGCGGTGCTCACTGCCGTGCCCGGCATCGTGGCGCAGCTCATCCTCATTCCGCTGATCGTGGCCGCGCTGCAGAAAGCCAGGCTGACGGCTTAACCCCCCTGCGCTGACCGAACCCACACAGCAAAAAAGCCCGGAACCGTACCTGCTATGGCGGCAGGTGGTTCCGGGCTTTTCAGTTCATATTACAGTGTGGCAGCAGCTGTAACAAAAAAAGAAGGAGAATCTTCAACCGGCAAATTGGAGAAGATCAGCCGGCAAAGCTTGCATTGACAGCACGGCGGTTGCTCTGGTTGACAAAGTTCTTCTTTGCGCTCTCGAGCAGGCTTGCAAAAGCCAGGCCAATGCCGCAGTTATCGGACACGCCCTCGGTGACAGTCAGGTAAGCGTCCATCATAGTGTTGTCCAGAATAGCAGTGTTCTTGTTCATCATAATAAATATCCTCCGTATATCGGTAAATGTCATTGTGTTTTTTGGCAGGGCCTCTATCTCCCTGCATCCTCAGAGCGGAACCGTTCAGAACCCTTCGTTCTTTTGTTCCCCTCTCTGAGGATGGCCATATTATGCCACTCAATTATGAAATCGTTTTATAAATTCTATGAACAAACTATGAATTTAGTGATACATTTTTAACGTTCTTTCGTTCTTTGCGCAACTAGCACAAAACGTTTTTTATAAAAAATAAAGTTCTTGTATACATGGACGATTGAAGCCTTGTTTGGAAAGTTTTTTCAGCTTTTCTCTCCGTTTTGCCCAGAATTTCTTCTGCAAAAGGGGATACTCTCATGCAAAATCCGTCAGAATCCGTCAATTTCAAACAGGACGAGGGCTTTCCTGTGCAAAATGCCCAGAAAAAAGTTCCAAACAAAAAGGCCGCCGTGCCAGCAGCACAGCAGCCTTTGAAAAGCCGTTTCAGTTTTGCATCACTTGCACAGGAACGCCGGCAGGGGCTTGCCCTCCCTGCGCCACTGGTGATATTCCGCAGTGGCGGCAAATTCCACGTCACCGGCGGAGTTCAGGGCAGTTTCCACGGAATCCTGCACCACGCCGATGATAAAGCCGACACCGACCACCTGCATGGCGATATCATTGGAGATGCCAAACAGGGAGCAGGCCATGGGGATCAGCAGCAGGGAGCCGCCCGCCACGCCGGAAGCGCCGCAGGCACCCAGAGCGCTCATCACCGAAAGAAGGATGGCGGCGGGCAGGGACACCTGAATGCCCAGCGTATTGGCCGCAGCCAGCGTCATAATGGTAATGGTGATGGCGGCACCATCCATATTGATGGTAGCGCCCAGGGGGATGGAGACGGAATACATATCTTTATCCAGCCCCAGCTTTTCGCACAGGTCCATATTGACCGGGATGTTGGCGGCAGAGCTGCGGGTGAAGAAGGCGGTCAGGCCGGATTCACGCAGGCAGCGGAACACCAGCGGATACGGGTTGCAGTGCAGATACACAAAGATGATAAAGGGCGAGACGACCAGTGCCATAAAGAGCATGGTGCCCACCAGCAGGAGCAACAGCCTGCCGTACTGGGTAAAGATGGACAGGCCGTTGCTGGACACGTTGGTGTACACAAGGCCCATGATGCCGAAGGGTGCCAGATTGATGATCCAGCGGACGATCTGGGAGACTGCATCCGCTGTGTTCGCCAGGAACAGCTTGGTGCTGTCTGCGCCGTACCTCTTCATGGCCAGACCGAACAGGCAGGCCCAGAACAGGATGCCGATGTAATTGCCGTTCAGCAGGGCACTGACGGGGTTTGCCACAAAGTTGGTGAGCAGGGTGTTCATCACCTCGCCCAGACCCTGGGGCACCACCTCGGATTCTGCCGCCTCAGCCAGAACGATGGTCTGAGGGAACAGGAAGCTGGTCGCCGCCGCAATGGCGGCGGCCAGGAAGGTAGTGAGCATGTACAGCCAGATGACCGTGCCAAAGCGCCGGTCCAGCCTGGACGTGCCCTGCGCCAGCGCACTGGCCACGATAACGAACACCAGCACCGGGGCAATGCCCTTCAGGGCACCCACGAACAGGCTGCCGAACTCTTCCACCCAGCCCGCGCCGGGCACCGCCAGTGCCAGCACCGCACCCCGTGTGTTTCGGGATGCGGTCTGTTCCTGTTTTAGTCGAGATAGGACACCTTGCCGGGTACAAAACCCTGAATGCCCATGCCGGGCGCGTCGGAGACGGTGATGTTCTTTTCGTCGAACACGGCACCGCCGAGGATGTGGTCCTCGCTGCAGAGCACCGGGCCGTCAAGGTCGATCTTGGTGATGATCTTCTTGGCGCAGGCCAGCTCCACGGCGGCGTTGACCGAGATCTTTGCTTCCAGCATACAGCCGATCATGCACTCCACGCCGTACACCTCAGCGGCGGCGGCAATGCGCAGGGCATTGGTGATGCCGCCGCACTTCATCAGCTTGATGTTCACAAGGTCGGCCGCGCCGGTCTGCATGATCCGCAGGGCATCTGCCGGGCTGAACACGCTCTCGTCGGCCAGCACGGGCACATCGGCATGGCGGGTGACATACTGCATCCCCTCAAGGTCTGCGGCGGGCACGGGCTGCTCCACGAACTCAATGTCCAGCCCCTTCTCCTGCATCTGGTTCAGGATGCGGACCGCCTGCTTGGCGTTCCAGGCCTGATTGGCATCGATGCGGAGCTTGATGTCCCGGCCCACGGCCTGCCGCACCGCGGCAAGGCGGGCCACATCCAGTTCAGGGTCAATGCCTACCTTGACCTTCAGGCAGTCGTAGCCGCGCTGGACGGCGGTGCGGGCATCCCGGGCCATCTCCTCGGGCGGGTTGACACTGATGGTGATATCGGTCACGATGTTCCTGCGGGCACCGCCCAGCATCCGGTAGACAGGGGCGCTGTACTTCTGGCCCAGCAGATCCCACAGGGCCATGTCCACAGCGGCCTTGGCGCTGGTGTTGTGGACAAGCGCCTTCTGCACAGCGGCGGTCAGATCCTCGAATTCATCGAGGTTGCGGCCCAGCAGGGCAGGGGCGATATGATCCTGAATGGCACCGAGGATGGCCCCGGTGGTGTCGCCGGTGATGACACCGGTCGGGGGTGCTTCGCCGTAGCCCACCGCACCGGTATCGGTGTGGAGCTCCACGATAACATCCTCCACGCTGTTCACAGTGCGCAGTGCCGTTTTGAACGGCACCCGCAGCGGGGTGGAAATGCGGCCAAGCCGCACCTGTGTGATCTTCATAGTCCCGTCCTCCTTCTTATTCCAGCGGCAGGTTTGCCAGCTTGACAATGGCGTTTGCAATGATCTGGGCGTTCTGCACCAGACGTTCCAGATTGATGCATTCATCGGGCTGATGCTCTCTGACCGGGTCACCCGCGAACAGGGGGCCAAAGGCCACCACATTGGGCAGCATCTTGGCGTAGGTGCCGCCGCCGATGCACTTGGGCGGGGCATTGTCGCCGGTGGCATCCCGGTAAACCTCCAGCAGGGCGCTGACCAGCGGGGTCTCGGCAGGGTAGTAGAGCTTTTCCTTGTGCACCTGCCCATCCAGCGCCCAGCCTGCGGCCTCAAAGGCGGCCTGCACAGCGGGCTGGCAGTCTGCCCGTTCCATGGTCACGGGATAGCGGTAGTTCAGCTTGACCCACAGATGCTGCGCGTCGCCCTCGATCAGCCCCCAGTTGCAGCTCATGGGGCCGGAGAGCGCATCCTCCAGCCGGTGGCCCAGCAGCCGCTCGCCGTAGGGGTCGGTGCCCAGCTTCTCGGCCAGAAAGTGCACGGCCTGTTTGGCATCCCCCTCCAGCGGCAGCCGGTCGAGGTAGCACACCAGCCGCCCGATGGCGTTTTCGCCCTGCTCCGGGTGGCTGCCGTGGGCCGAAACGCCCACCGCTTCCACCTGATAGCCGCCGGGGATGGCTGTCACGGTGATGTGCTCCGCATCCGGCAAGGTGGCCCCCGCCGGGGCGGTCAGCACAGCGCAGGCGTAGTCCGGCACCACATTGCCGGCCACGCCGCCCTGCACCCTGCTCAGCTGCCAGGCACCGGTCTGGTGCAGCTGCACGGCATAGCTCTCGTTCAGGATGCCCTTTTCGCCGTTGATGAGCGGATACTCGCCGTCCGGGGTGAAGCCCAGCACCGGGATTTCCCCGCCGTGGGCCTTGTAGTACAGCACGTCCCGGTCGTTGGTCTCCTCGTTCAGGCCGAACAGCAGCCGGACACGGCGGTTGAGCGGAATGCCCAGATCCCGGATGGCTTTCAGCGCGAACAGGCTGGCCACCACCGGGCCTTTGTCGTCAATGGAACCCCGGCCATACAGCCTGCCGCCCTCGATCTCGGCGGCGTAGGGCGGGTGATGCCAGCCCTCGCCCTCGGGCACCACGTCCAGATGCCCCAGCACCGCCACCATCTCGTCCCCGGTGCCGATCTCGCACCAGCCGATGTACCGATCCATGTCGGTGGTCTCAAAGCCCAGCTCATGGCAGAGGGCCAGCGCCTCGGCAAAGCAGGCATCCACCTCCTCGCCAAAGGGCTTGCCCGGCAGCGGGTCGGCCTCCACACTGCGCCTGCGCACCAGCCGCTGGAGCGCCGCCACCATCTGGGGCCGCAGCGCCGCCACGGCTTCGTTCAGTTTTTTGTCCATACGTTCCACCCCTTTTGTGATTCATTTCACAGCTTGTATTATAGAACGATTGCCCCCGCTCCACAAGCCCCAAGTTCGGCAAAAAAGGTCTTGACACCGCGCAGCATGTACGCTATTATGTACATAAGAGGTGATGCACAATGACGACCACTAATATCACGAACTTTCGCAAGAATGCTTTCCAGTATGTAGAGCAGACCGTAAAGTACAATGAACCGCTGAACATCTGCACCAAAGACGGCAACGCTGTTCTGCTTTCGGAAGAAGATTACAGCGGCATTATGGAAACGCTTTATCTCGTCTCCGTGCCGGGAATGCGGGAAAAGCTCATGGCGGCCAAGGCCGAACCGCTGGAAGATTGTGTTGACGAATCGGCTGTGGAGTGGTAAATGTACAAAATTGTTTATACGAAAACCGCGCTCAAGGACATTCCAAAGCTGAAATCCGCCCATCTTGACGAAAAGGCGAAGGCGCTGATCTCCATTATAAAAGAAAATCCGTTCCAGAACCCGCCGCCCTATGAAAAGCTGGTGGGCGATTTGAACGGCTCGTACAGCAGGCGCATCAACGTACAGCACCGCCTTGTGTATGATGTTTTTGAAGAAGAGCAAACCATCAAGATTTTAAGCCTTTGGACACATTACGAAAGATGACCCGAAAACGGACTGTTTTGCAGTTCGTTTTTTTTTTTTTTTTTTTTTTTTTTCAAATTTTTTTGAAAAAGGGTGAAAGGATTCCGCGCGGCGTGTATTTAAGGAAGTAAGAGCATCCATTTTGCCGGAGCTCCACTTCCGGCCCAAAGAAAGTGAGGGACCCCCTATGAAGAAACGACTTATCAGCCTTCTGGTGGCGCTGTGCATGGCGGTAACGCTCCTGCCTGTGTCGGCACTTACAGCGTGGGCGGAGGGAGGCGGCCAATTAAAAATTGTAAAGGGCGGCTACCCAGAAGGCTCTAATAGCGGTAGTCAGTCCTGCTCCGGAACAGACTGGAGCTATGATAAGGACACCCGAACTTTGACATTAAGCCCCAGCACCCCAACAAACTATGATTTTTCCAATAATGGCATTCACACCGGACCGGGTAATAACACAGACTGCAACCTCATAATCGGTCAACATGCAACCGTAACCGATGGTTTTTTTTGGGGTGCTGTTACAAATCATGGTACTATTACCGGCGGCTTTTTTTCTTCTTCCGTTTCCAATGAATCTAACGGCAAGATTGAAAATGGTCAGTTTGGTGATCGGGCTTCTTCGTGCACCGTTACAAACAATGGCGGCACGATCAACGGCGGCACCTTCAAAGATGAGCTAACCGGAAGTGGCATAGAACCGGGTTATACCCTCAAAGCAAAAACACCCACCGGTTATGAAGGGGTTTTGGTCAATGAGTATCGTGATTCATGTTATATCATCCCGAATCAGGCATCCGTTTCTGTTGATATAATCTATCATTTTGAGCCTGCGATCAATTTCCAAAATCTTCCACCCCTTGATGTAACCATTGATAATGCACAGCCTACGCTTCTTTCCGACTGGTGTGAGAGCAATCCCAAGATTGAGTTCGATGGTCATTACGCTTATAACGTTACCTTTACCGCACCGCCTGCAAAAGGCTCAACCGTAACCATCAGCCCACTGACCCGGCTGGTGATCGACGAAAACGGCTACCCCGTTGGCACCGAAGGCGGCACTCAGGATTACAGCGGCAACGGCTGGAAGTTTGAGAAGGGCAATAGCACGCTGACGCTGGAAAGCGGCAGTTATGATTTCTCCGGTGAGGAAAACGCACTGCGCCCCCTGAACCCGAATGTCCAGTTGGTGGTTGTTAAACCCGGTGCAACGCTGACCGGCGGCGCGTTCAAAAACGAGCCCACTGGCGAAGGTGCAGGCACATTCAAAACAGTCACCCTGAACGGAACCGATTCTATCACAGCGGTCAATGGCCTTACGTCCGGCGACTGGGGCAACACACTTTATGTAGTCAAGACCGGGAATAATACCATTACCGCCAGTAAACCCATCCTTGATATCAACCGCATTTTATTGGAAAACGTATATCCGGATCCTTCCAACAAAAAAACCGTGCGCATCAATATAGAATCTCTTAATTCTGTGAGTGCTTTTAATCCGGAAGCGGATATCATACTGAACCAGGCTTCCCATGGTTTGTCTCTTATCATGGACAGTGATGGCACACCGGTTATAGTCAATGCTCCTTTTGCGCCCGATAACAATTATTATAATTATTATGGTGACGGCTGGTATGTTAATAAAGCATCCGATGGCATGAGCCATGGCACACTGTATCTGACCGGCGGAAAAACCTACAACTCCTACAACTTCCGATTTACCGACCCCGTCAATAAAACCGGCCAGTTGGATGCAGTGAAATGCAGCATTGTTAACGAAGGCAGCATCATCGAAGATGGCATTTTCAATACTCTGGTAGCAAATGGTTGGCCTGATGGCGATCCCACTAAAACGCATAAAATCGAGGGCGGCACATTTGCAGCCGGTTTGCTTTATAATGACGGAACGATAACCGGCGGTGCATTCAACGGAAAGGATAGTGTGCTCAACAAACTCTTAGGGAGCACCGTAGTAAGCGATACTGCGCTCAGTGGCGATTATCGCTCCGTTACCGTAAAAGATGGAGCTATCTTGAAAGTAAACGATACGCTTCCTCTTGTTTACAATGAGACCACCCATGATTTGGTTCAGGGCCTCGCATGGGATCTGTATTCCTACGCAGGCACCGTCCTCATCGTAGAATCCAATGTAGATATTACGAATATCAACGGTCAGGAAATCGGCAAGGCATTCAACAGCTACTACCTGAACGGTGAAACCGACAAGACCGTGGTGTGCTTTGAGATGCCCGACAGCGATGTGGAGTTGAACTCGACCAAAATCGTTGTTCCCGACCCGAAGCCCGAACCCAAACCCGAGCCCGAACCCGAAGCCTCCACCTACACCCTGACGGTGAAAGGCGGCACGTTCACCTACAACGGCAGCGAAGCCATGACCAGCGCCAGCGTGCCGGTGGATGCCGAGGTCAAGGTGACGCTGAACCAGAGCGCCGTGCCCGAGGGCATGGTGTTCGACCTGTGGGCCATGGATGAAGCCAGCCTGCTGGGCAACCCGGCGGTCGCCTACAACGAGGAGAGCTTTACCATCCCGGCGGGCAGCGTGGCCAAGGGCAGCACCGTGACCGTGGAAGCCCAGTACCGGGATGCCACCATCGAGAGCGAGCCCAGCATTCTGGGCACTGCCGCCATCATCGGCGTGGCCGGTGCAGGCACGGCGGTCATCGTGTGGCAGGGCTACCGCATCGGCATGGAGCTGTACGAGAAGTATTTCCAGCCCACGCCGGAAGAGACCGTGGTGGTCGAACCCACGCTTGAAGGTCAGATGACAGATCCGATTTCCTGAAAGCGGGCTCACCCTCTCAGTCTCGCTTTGCTCGACAGCTCTCCCAAAGGGAGAGCTCTTGACAAACCGATATAAAAACTGCGCCGCTCCATCGTTTGGTGGGGCGGCGCATTTTTGCGGTTCAATCCCGGCGCAAAGGCAGGGTAAGGGACATTTTCTGGTAGGCAATGCGGGGCGTGCCATCCTCCACATGGATGATGCCGCACCTGGTAAAGCCGTTTTCTTCCAGCAGGTGCTGCATGATCTTGTTGTCGGCGTGGGTGTCGGCCCGCAGGCTCTCGCAGTGCTCCAGGCACCAGGTGATCACAGCGGCGGCAACGCCGGGGTGCCTGCCCGCCGAAGCCAGCCGGTGGATGGTGCCGTAGGGCAGGGTATCGTTCAGCCACTTGCCATCCTCGATCCGGGCATAGGTGGGGTCCGGGCCAAGGATAAAGGCAAACACGCCCTCCAGCTCGCCGTTGACAAGGTAGAGGAACAGCCGGTTGGAATCAATGTCCTCTTCCAGCAGCTCCTGCGGCGGGAAATGATCTCCCCACTGGGTGGGGTTGCCGGAATCCGCCATCGCCTGCCGGGCGCGGGCATAAATTTTCAGGATCGCATCCAGATCTGCACGTCTTGCTCCACGAAACATCTTCATCCAACCTCTCTTCCGGCAGGCCGCTGCCCGCCCTGATCGTTCCGCTTTAATATAACACAAAACGGCCCTCTCCGTCAAAGCCTGCTGCAAAGGCGGAGAGGGTCGTTCACTGATGCACTTATGTGCGCTGGCTGCGTGCCCGGCGGTACTCCCGGGGGCTCTGGCCATACCGCTCATGGAACAGGCGGTAGAAGTAGCTGGTGTTCTCGTAGCCCACCTGGGTGATGATCTGCTGGATGTTCAGGTCGCTGCGGCGCAGCAGGCGGGCGGCGGTCTCCATCCGGTGCTTCTGCAGCAGCTCCTTATAGGTCTTTCCGGTCTGGGCCCGGACGCACTCGCTGACATACGCCAGCGAAACGCCGTAGCTGCGGGCCACATTGGAAAGGCTTGCTTCGCGGTAATTCTGGGTGATCTCCTGTAATGCCGCCTGGACCAGCGCTTCGCGGCTGACCGCCTCGCCGCGCGTTTCCAGCGGGAAATTCTTGGTCTGTACCATAGCGTTAAAACCCTCCGTTGCGGCAGCGGCGGGCGGGGACAGGGGGATGCCGGACACCCGCCGCAGCCAGTTCATCAGGCTTTCTGGGGAAGCCTTTCTGCCTATAATACGGGCGGGTCACAGAAATAATTGCAGGAAGCTCAAATTTTTACAGAAACAAAAGATCAGAACATATTTTCGTTATGATAACGCCCGCTGCGGACGAACTCCACCCACTCGGCCAGGTTCACGGCGTGGTCGCCGATGCGCTCCAGGTACTTGATGACCATGAGCAGATCCAGGGCGGCATCCACCTTGCCGGGGTCGGCGGCGATCTCCTGTGCCAGCGTATGCTTGATGGCATTGAAATCGTAGTCCACCTCATCGTCGGCGGCAATGACCCTGAGAGCGGCCTGCTCGTCCTCAGAGGTCAGGGCATTCAGGGCATCCAGGATCATCTTGTGCGCCTTCTGGCCCATCTTGATGGCCTGGCTCACAGCAGGGTCACCCTCCTTGCGGACAGTGACCAGATGGGGGATGATCTCCGCGATATCGGAGGCATGGTCGCCGATGCGCTCCACATCCGTGACCACCTTCATGGTGGTGGAGATGCGGCGCAGGTCGCCTGCCACCGGCTGCTGGCGGAGCAGCAGGGTCATGCAGCGGTGCTCAATGTCCCGCTCCATGTTGTTGATGCGGCCATCGCCCTGCGCCACGGCGGCGGCAGCCTCGGCATCGGCGGTGCAGAGGGCTTCCATTGCAGCTTCCACGGCATCGGCAGCGCTCTGCCCCATCTCGGTCAGGGCCGTTTTCAGGGCAGCAAGGTCGTTTTCGTATTGTGTACGGTTGCTCATTGCGTTTTTCTCCTTAGCCGAACCGGCCCGAAATGTAATCCTCGGTGCGCTTATCCTGCGGGGTGCTGAAGATCTGTGCCGTGGGGCCGGCTTCCACCAGCTCGCCCAGCAGGAAGAAGGCGGTGCGGTCGCTGATACGGGCAGCCTGCTGCATGTTATGGGTCACGATGACCACAGTGTAGTTCTTTTTCAGCTCGCTCATCAGCTCCTCCACCTTCATGGTGGAGCCGGGGTCCAGGGCGCTGGTGGGTTCATCCATCAGCAGGACTTCGGGCTTGACAGCCAGGGCGCGGGCAATGCACAGGCGCTGCTGCTGGCCGCCGGAAAGGCCCAGAGCGCTCTTTTTCAGGCGGTCCTTGACCTCGTTCCAGAGGGCGGCACCCTTCAGGGAGCTTTCCACCAGCTCGTCCAGCTCTGCCTTATTGTGCACACCGTGCAGCCTGGGGCCGTAGGTGATGTTATCGTAGATGCTCATGGGGAAGGGGTTGGCCTTCTGGAACACCATGCCCACCCGGCGGCGCAGCTCAGTGGGCTGCATCTCGCGGGCAAAGATGTCCTGCCCTTTCAGGCGGACATCACCCTCGATGCGGATCCCGGGCACAAGGTCGTTCATCCGGTTCAGGGTCTTCAGGAAGGTGGACTTGCCGCAGCCGGAGGGGCCGATAAGGGCCGTGATCTCCCGCTCGCCCATGTCCAGCGAAATATCTTTCAGCGCCTTGAAATCCCCGTACCAGAGGTTCAGGTTTTTGGCTGTGATAATGGGTGATACGTTTTCCATAGTTTTCCTCGAGATTTCCTCGTGTATTAAACCCCTCAGTCTCGCATACGCTCGACAGGTACGGGTTGCGGCTCCCAGCATCCATCTCGTGTTGTAAACAACACTTATGTCTTGCTGGCCGCGGCCCCAACAGCAACGCCCTTTATCCGCCACTGGCGGCGGTTGTTGCTGTTGCTCCTAATAGTGGGGCCCTTGGCATATCGGGAAAGTCTGCACGGATTGACAAAGCACCGTCGTTAAAGCTCGACCTCCACGCCATCGGGGCGGTAGAAGGTGACGTTCCTGCGCCACTGGGGCTCGCCCATGGTGCGGCGGTAGCAGTCTGCCAGCTGCCGCACGGCCTCCTCGGGGCTGCGCACCTTTCCGCCGCAGCAGGGGAGCACCAGCACCCGGAACCAGGCATCAAAGAGATGCTCTGTCCAGCCGGTGTCCTTGGCCCCGCACCGGGCGTAAAAACCCAGGCGGCGCACAGCCATGGCCTCGTCCTCCGCTTTTTCGGGGCACTCCGCTTCAATGAGGATGGCCTGCGCGCCCTTCTCGTGGTCAGGCAGGGCGGCCAGCAGAACGGCTCCGATGCCGCCGGCCCGGTATTGGGGCAGAACGGCAAAGTAGTCCAGCTGGCTCACCTCACAGCCCACGGGCCGCACCATCAACAGATACGCCACCAGTGCGTCGTCCTCATACACGCCCCAGGTGTGGGCGGTACCGGCGGCCTCGCTGTTCAGGATCATGCTCAGGGGCTTCAGCTCTCCGGCAGGAAAATCCCGGCGCATCTCGTTCAGGTAAACGTTCGTCAGCTCCTCGGCGGTCAGCAGCCGCCAGGTCAGGCTCTCGGGGTTCATACGATACGGGTTCCTTTCTGGTAGACAGCCTGAATATTCAGTTCCTTGTCCGCCAGGATCACATTGCCGTAGCGGCCTGCAGCCAGACTGCCGTAATCATTGTCGATGCCAATGCTCTTGGCGGGGTTTTCGCTGGCGGCGCGGACAGCGCTTTCCAGCGGGACGTTCATCTCCAGCACGGCACGCTTCATGCAGTCGTACAGGCAGGTGGCACTGCCCGCAATGGTGCCGGGGTGCTCGGTCAGGGTGGCGCGGGGGCCGCTGACCGTGACCGCCTGACCGCCCAGGCTGTACTGGCCATCGGGCAGGCCGCAGGCCATCATGCTGTCGGCGATCAGGATGACATGGTCATCCCCGAAGGTGTTGAAGGTGAACCGCACCATGGCCGGGTGGATGTGGACATTGTCGGTGATGAGCTCCACCTCCGCGCCCCGTTCCAGCGCCGCAATGATGGGGCCGGGCTCCCGGTGGGTGATGCCGGGCATGGCGTTGTACAGGTGGGTCATGTGGGTCGCGCCTGCGTCAAAGGCGGCGTTGGCAGTGTCGTAGCTGGTGCAGGTGTGGGCAATGGAGATCCGCACCTCATCATGGCAGGCAGCAATGAACTCCAGCGCACCCGGCTCCTCCGGGGCGATATCCACCAGCTTGATCAGGCCGTTTGCCCGCTTCTGCAGGCGGCGGAACATTGCAACATCCGCCTTGTGGAGATACTCCGGGTTCTGGGCACCCACCTTGTTGGGGCTGATGAAGGGCCCCTCCATGTTGATGCCCACAAGGTCTGCGCCTCTGCCGTTTTGATGGGCGGCGGCAGCATCCATCACGCCGTTCAGGATCTCTTCCGAGAAAGTCATAGTGGCGGGGCAGATGGCCAGCACGCCCTTACCGGCCTCAAAATCGGCCAGGGTCTGGATGGCTTCTTCATTGCCGTCACAGAAATCCTTGCCCATAGCACCGTGGAAGTGGATATCCACCAGGCCCGGCAGAGCGTAAGCGCCCTTGGCATCCACGATCTCCTCGCCTTCCTCCGGCTGTGCAAAGGGCACGATGCGCCCCTCCCGGATGGTCAGGCTCCCCTCCTCAAAGGTGTGGCGGGGGGTATAAATCAGAGCATTTTTGATGATCATATTCTTATTCTCACGCTTTCCTTCGTGCAACCTCTCAGTCGGGCTTGCGCCCGCCAGCTCCCCTTGTAGGGGAGCCTTTGGCAAAAAGATTCACTGAAATCGGCTGCCAAGGCCTCCCCTCATTAGGGGAGGTGGCATTGCGCAGCAATGACGGAGAGGTTTAATTACAGCAGGCTCAGTGCTTCCTCATCGGCCACAAGGATGCAGTCGGGGTGCATCTGCAGGATGGAGCCCGGGCACTCGGGGGTCACAGGGCCGGAGACGACCGCCTTGACTGCCTTGGCCTTTGCCAGACCGTTGGCCACCACCAGAACCTTGCGGGCCTGCATGATGGTCTTGATGCCCATGGTGTAGGCCTGCTTGGGCACCAGATCCTCGTTGCCGTCAAAGAAGCGCTTGTTGGCCTCGATGGTGGCAGGGGTCAGATCCACGCAGTGGGTCTCCAGCTCAAAGGCCTCGCCCGGCTCGTTGAAGCCGATGTGGCCGTTGGGGCCAAGGCCCAGCAGCTGCAGGTCGATGCCGCCCACGCTGTGGATGATCTCGTTGTACTTTTTGCAGGCATCCGCAGCATCGGGGTTGGTGCCGTCGGGCAGGTGGATGGCCTCGGGGCGGATGTTGACCTTGTCAAACAGGTTCTTGTGCATAAAGCTCCAATAGCTTTCGGGATGCTCCTTGGGCAGGCCGCGGTACTCGTCCAGATTGACGGTGGTGACTTCAGAGAAATCCAGGTCGCCCTTGTTGTACCAGTCCACCAGCTGAGCGTATGCGCCAACAGGGGTGCCGCCGGTCGCCAGACCCAGCACGCAGTTGGGCTTCATAATGACCTGTGCGGAGATGATGTTGGCAGCCTTGCGGGACATGTCCTTGTAATCTTTTGCACGAATGATCTTCATAATGGGGAACCTCCTGTTATTTTGCTTTGTTGTTTTCAGTATAGCATATTTTCCGGCCAAAAGGGTAGCCGGTTTGTGAACAAAACAAAATGCCGCTGAAAGCGGGGCGTAAACGCCCGCCCTCAGCGGCATTTTTACAGTTTGGGAATGGATGCGGAAGCAACCAGCCTTCCGCACGGAAACGTGCTCAGAAGGATGCTTACAGCATCTTCTTCAGCTCATCATACACGAACTGCACCTTGGTGCCGATGATGACCTGGCAGGTGGTCTTGTCGGGGCGGATGACACCGGCAGCACCGGCAGCCTTCACAGCCTTCTCATCCACAGCGGTGTAGTCCTTAATGGTGAAGCGCAGGCGGGTAGCGCAGTAGTCCACGCTGGAGACGTTCTCCTTGCCGCCGATGGCCTTCAGCACGCCGGCAGCAACCTCAGTGTAGTTGTTGTTGGCCAGAACGACCTTCTTCTCAGCCTCTTCGGCATCCTCGTCCTCACGGCCGGGGGTCTTCAGGTCGAACTTGGTGATGGCGAAGTAGA
>OLBL01000208.1_pt1 | contig 17515 bp, 20 predicted proteins | sample 1607591 | NCBI WGS metagenome assembly OLBL01 (sample SAMN02674606, study PRJEB24791) | human gut metagenome, SKBSTL068 | isolation source: stool | host: Homo sapiens | place: USA
GCATGTGTTAGGCGCGCCGCCAGCGTTCGTCCTGAGCCAGGATCAAACTCTTTATAAATGATATTTATCACTTAAAAGTGTTAAATCTTGTTCGCTCAGCACGCAATCGCTTGCGTCCTGTGTGAATTACTTTTGGAATTGTTTTTAGTGTTTTTCCAAACACTTAAAAGGTTCCTTACAAGTTTTTCGATATTGTTCAATTTTCAAGGTCCTGTAGCGCCTCAGCCTTGCGGCTGACGACCTGTTCATTGTACCACCGAAGTGGTTTTTTGTCAAGCCTTATTTTTTAGAAGCTTTTGAACTTTCTGAACTTGGACATCCAAGAAGTTTCTCAGAACAAACTGGAACTTTTCAGCGTCTACTGGTTCTTTTCAAGGGCTTCCTGCTGAGGCTTTGGAAGTCATTCTTTTGCCTCAGCGCTTGGCGCTCAAGTATAATACCACACCCCCGCCTCCTTGTCAACACTTTTTGACAGATTTTTTCCAATTTCTTTGCAGAATAAAGAATCTCCCTGTTTTTCACCCGTTTCAGGACGTGCCTTTTTCTTGACAAGGCGGCGGGCAAAACGTATTATGGAGTCATCCCCCAGCATCCTGTGTAAGGTAGCTATACTTATTCTATAAAGGAGAAGCGCCATGTCCTGTGTCAACATCCGCGGCTGCTGCATCGGCGAGGGCCGCCCTAAAGTTATTATTCCTATTATAGAGCCCACGGAAGCCGCCATTCTGGAAAAGGCCGCCGAGTTTTCCACATTGCGCGCCGATTGTGTGGAATGGCGCATCGATTGCTTTGAAGGTGCAAAAGACCTTCCGGCCATCGTGCACTGCGCCGCAAAGCTCCGTGTTGCCTTGAAGGATCAGCTGCTTCTTTTCACCTTCCGCACAAAGACCGAGGGCGGCAAAGTCGCTCTGGCCCACGAAGAGTATCTTCATTTTATCCGCACCGTTCTTGCCACCGACTGCGCCGATCTGATCGACATTGAATTTTTCACTTCAGGCGCAGAGCTTCCCGCGCTGATCGAAGAAGCCCACACCGCCGGGGCTGCAGTGGTGTGTTCCAGCCACGACTTCCATAAAACGCCGCCGCGCGCCGAACTGGTGAGCCGCATGGTTGCCATGCAGCAGGCCGGGGCCGATCTGCCCAAACTGGCTGTGATGCCCCAGAGCCGTGCCGATGTGCTGGAGCTTCTGGCTGCCACCGCTGAAATGGCCGACCGGCATCCGGAGACTCCCATCATCACCATGAGCATGGGAGCTCTGGGCGCGGTGAGCCGCCTTTCCGGCGAAGCCATCGGTTCCGCCATGACCTTTGCCAATCCCGGGCAGGCCAGTGCACCGGGGCAGGTGTCGCTGGAGGTCGTAAACGAAGTATTGGATGCATTGCATTTGTAACCAACAAATCGGAAGTTGACAAAGGAGTTGAGCTGATATGAAAAAGAAAATCATCATATTGCTGTCTGTTGTGATAATTCTTTTGATGGGCATTGTTGTATGGTTTAATATTCCACTCGACTTGATGGACTTAGACCCTAATGAGGTCATGGAAATAGTTGTTTTCAATGGCAATAGCGGAAACGCAACACATATTACCGACAAAGAGCAGATTCAGCATATTGTCGAAAATTTGAATGGCGTCGAATTAAAGCGGTCAAAGCCGTCTTTGGGATATATGGGATATAGTTTCAAAGTTACTATTTATTTGTCTGATGGCAACGAGGCAGGCGATTGGAATAATTTTATTATCAATTCAGATGATACAATTAGAAAAGATCCATTTTTCTATTCTGTTACAAAGGGAAATATTGATTACAGCTATATTGAAGGTATCGTAGAATAACAAAAATTCCAGTTTGCTGTACTCGTTCCCAGCAGGGTTTGGGGCAGGCACGCCCCAACAAGAAGCAGTCCCGAAGTGGCGAGAATTTTCAAGAATTGAAAATTTGTGGCCACGGGACGATTCTTGCTCTCAGCTAATTCGCTCAAAACAGCTTTTGCGCAATTGTTTCCAAATTGTTAAGACGCATAAAGCAAGCAAAGAACCTTTTTCTTCTGAAGTGGTGGTGTTCACGGTGAGCACCACCACTTTTCTGTTTTGTTTTTCTTGCAAACGGGTGCGAAATATGGTATATAGGTTATACGAAACATTGCTTCGATTGAATAACCTGACATTCAATGATGTGTAAAGAGAGGTGCAGCCATGACCGCCGTAATCTACGCCCGCTATTCATCCGATAGCCAGCGCGAAGCGTCCATTGAGGGACAGCTGCGCGACTGCAAGGACTACGCCGAGAAAAACGGCATCACCGTGGTCGGCACCTACATTGACCGTGCCTACTCTGCCAAGACGGATGACCGCCCGGAGTTCCAGCACATGATAAAGGACAGCGCGAAGAAAATCTTCGATGTGGTTCTGGTCTGGAAGCTCGACCGCTTTGCCCGGAACCGATTCGATGCCGTGAACTACAAGTACCAGCTGGAAAAGAACGGTGTCCATCTGGTGTCTGCCATGGAACCCATCTCGCAGGGGCCTGAAGGCATTATGGTGGAGAGTATGCTGATTGGCATGGCGGAATACTATTCCGCCGAACTCGCCCTGAAAGTGGCGCGCGGTGAGCGCGAAAATGCCCTCCAGTGCAAGTACAACGGCGGTGTGGTGCCGCTGGGCTTCACCATTGGCAAGGAGGACAGGCTGTACCATATCGACCCGGAGACGGCTCCCATCGTGCAGGAGATCTTCAGTCGGTATGCCGACGGCGAACCGGCCGAGAAGATCGCAGCATCCCTGAACGAGCGCGGCCTGCGTACCCGCACCGGGAAGCCGTTCGTGAAGAACAGCTTCTTCCAGATCTTCCGCAACCGCCGCTACATCGGCGAATACCGCTACAAGGACATTGTGACGCCGGGCGGCATTCCGGCCATTGTTGACCAGGACTTGTTTGACCGGGTGCAGCAGCGTTTCGAGCAGAACAGGATCGCCCATGGTCGGCCTGCAAAAGAGGATGTGAGCTATCTGCTGACCACCAAGCTGTTCTGTGGCAAGTGCGGCACCCTGATGGGTGGCGAAAGCGGCACCAGCCACATGGGAAACACCTACTATTACTACAAGTGCGGCAACGCCAAACGCCACGGCAAGGCGCATTGCGACCTGAAAGCCATCCGCAAGGAGCCGCTGGAACGGTTCGTGGTGGACACTGCCATTAAGGTGATTTTCAGCGATGAAATCATCGAACGGCTGATAGATTTGGTCATGGAAGCCCAGCAGCAGGAGAACACCCGGCTGCCTGTTCTGAAAGAGCAACTCCGGGATACGGAGAAACGACTCGCAAACCTTCTGGAAGCCATTGAACAGGGCATCCTGACCCCGACCACCAAGCAGCGGTTGGACGAGCTGGAAGCCCGGAAAGAAGCCCTGAACACCAGCATTCTGGAAGAAGAGCTGAAAAAGCCCGTCCTGACCCGTGAGTGGATTCGGTTCTGGCTTGAAAAATTCCGCAAGGGTGACGTGGGCAGCACGGAACACCAGCGGCAGATCATTGATACCTTTGTCAACTCGGTCTACGTCTTTGATGACCGGGTCGTACTCAATTTCAACTTCACGGATGATGCCAAAACGGTCACCCGTGAGGAAGTGTTGGGTTCGAGTGCCGTGGACAATGCTCCACTCAAAGATCCGTTGTCATTCGACAGCGGATTTTTTATTTAATATTAATCATTTAATAGATTTCTAATTATCTCTTTAGATGTTCTTATATGCCGGTATAGCCCGTTACTTCGGGCTTTTCCGGCACTTTTCATATCGGAAGAACCTCACAAATCTTTTTATTACCCCTCATGTTTTCACTCTCAAAAGTAGTAAAAGCAGTAGTAAATTCTGCGTACTACTTATGCCGCCTTGGTTTCCTCGGCGCTTTCCGCCACAGCTTCCGGCTTGGCCTCTGTGGTGGGTTTTGCCTTGGCTTGCAGCCGTTCCATTTCCTCCTGTGCGGAATGGAAAGTAGCGTGGGCGTAATAGTTCAGCGTCATTACAATGTTGGCGTGTCCCATGATGTACTGCAATGCCTTGGGGTTCATGCCCGCGTTTGCCATTCTGGTACAGAATGTATGCCGCATGGTGTGCGGCGTCATCACATCGGGCAGCGGCTCCTTGTGGCACTTGTTGTACTTCTTTGCAAGGCACTTGAACATGGCGTCATAGTTGACGGCGGTTTTGGGCAGGCCGTCCCGGTTCAGGAACAGGAAGTCCTTATAACCATCAACCTCAATGCACCTGCCGTCCCTGCGCTTCTTCAACACGCGCTCAAACGCTTCATAGGCGGCTGCGCTCATCGGCACTTGACGGAATCCGCTTTCTGTTTTTGGCGCTTCGATATAGTAGCCGTCCTCGGTGCTTCTCAAAAGCTGGTGGTCTACATTCACAAAGCGCTTTTCAAAATTCAGGTCGGCGGGCGTCAGACCGCAGAGTTCGGAAATACGAAGCCCGGTTTCCAGCAGGATCACCACCTCGTCATAATACTTGACATAGACGGGATCGTTCTGCATGAAGTCCAAAAGCTCGTTTTCCTGTGTAGGGGTAAGCGGCACCTTTGGTACGGTATCATCGTTGATAACCTCATTGATCTGGAAGTCAAAGGGATTCTTGCGGAGGCAGTCGTCCTGTACGGCCATATAAAAGATGGCTTTTAAGGAACGCTTGCTGTTGCAGATGGTGTTGTAGGCAACGCCTTTTTCCTGCATACGCAAGGCCCATTCTTTTGCGTCGGACAGCTTCACGCTGTCAATGCTGGCCGCGCCCAGCTTATCTTCGGACAGAAGTTTCATTAACTGCTGGCGGCTCTTTTGGGTTCCTTTCCGCACATTCCCGCGCTGCCGGGTGTACTTTTCATAAAGCTGGCACACGGTCATTTTCTTGCCGATGGTGTCTATCCCGTCGTCAAGGTCTTTCTGTATCTGCTTGATCTTCTCGCGCAGGGAAAGACAGGGCCGTTTCCCGGCAGGTACTTTGTCGGTAGGTACTAACTTCCATGAGTAAACAAACTGGGTTTCTCCAAAGGTGTCAATGTATTTGTAAGCGTATCTTCCATCTGATCGCTGGCTCTCTCCAGACTTCAAAAGGCGGCCTTTGTTGTCCCGTCTTTTTTCATCTCGTTCTTTTCTTGGCATTTCGTCATGCTCCTTTCCATGACGGAAAGAGCCTTGACACGCTTATAACCTATTATAACACGAGCAAGGCCCTTTTTCACTATATTGTGTCAAGGGAATCAATAATTTTTTCAAACTGCTTCCGTTTGATCTGGATGCGGTTGCCGTTCAGGATCACCCATCCAGCGGTGGGGTTTTCCTCGGCAAGCCGACGCAGTTTGTTTTCCCCGATCCGAAAATATTTGGACGCTTCCTCAATGGTAAGCGTGTATTTTTCCCAAATAGGCACATCGTTATTACTCATAACATGGCCCCCTTTCTTTTCAAAACAAAGGTTGTTTTTTGCGAAAGTGGGCAGAAAATAACGGACGGCTGCTGGCACAGCTCCACGGGAATCTCACCCCCGCGTGGTTCTCACGCGGCCCTGCTCGTTGCCTGCGACGCTTCAAACGCTCGGACTACGACGGCAAGGGAGTATCATTGTCCTATCTGCGCGTCGTCGCCCGCAGGCTGCCACACCTGCTTTACGGCACGGTAAAATCGCTCCGCTTACCCCAATGAGGGAAAGCCTCTTGGCGCACCTGCCGCCCGGCTCGGCACAGACAGAATGTATCCGTCTGCCCTATGACGCGCCGCCATTGTCCTGCGGGCGTATTTGTCAAGGAACAAAGGGGCCGCCGGGAAAACAGGCAGGCGGGGAAAGGGAAAGCCGCCTGTCTATGGCCGGGGCCTTAACCGTCAGTCGCCAATGGGACTAACGATGGAATGGATCAGCTTGATTTGCAATCGGCGCTTCATATACTCGTCAATGCAGATATGAGGCTGGCCGCTGCCGTCATAGAGCGTCCGGGTACACAGCTTATTGATATAGCCGTCGTAATGCTGCAAGACACGCTCCACGGCTTCGGCGTTACCGGCGCAGGCCGCGTCGATCACAAAATCAGGCAGAGGGCTTTTGCCCTTGTAACTGGATTGCTTCATCCGCGTTTAACCTCCCTCCGGCATGAACGCCATCAATTTTATACGCAAGTCTTTCAGGGTGCTTGTCCTGTGGCGCTGTACTGCGCTGCGGGACATTCCCATCAGGCGGCCGATTTCTTCGTCAGTCAAATCCAGAACAAAGCGGAGAATCAAAATACTCTGCTCGTCTTTTGGCAGGCTGGCAAACGCTTCGGCCACAAGCTCGTTGTCGATATGTAGGTCATAGCCATGCGAACTGAATGTAAAGCTGTCGCAGGAATACCGATCTACGGTCGAGAGCTTGTCCCAATCAGCCGGGGAAACAGCGTCCAGCGACACTTCACGGTCGCGGCGGCATTTCATTTCCCGCAGATAATCTATCGCCTCATGGTACAGAACCAGCTTGCAATAGCGGTCAAACTGGCTCCATTCACCGTATTTGCGGGGGATCGCTTCCATCTTCTCACCCCCTTTCTATGGGGGATGTGGTGGTTCTCTCCCTTTCCGCCAATAGAGCGAATGGAATCTCTCTGGCTGCCCGCTAAACGCCTCCTTTTTTCACTTTTTTGAAATTTCTTTTTGCGCCGGATAGCAGGCCGCAGGAAACAACAAAATTCGCCCGGCAGGTCAAAGACCCACAGGGCGAAACAAAAAGCAATATGTTCTTTCCCTACATGGTATAGTACATACTCGCAGCCGCTTGTCCCCGCTGCCGGGGGACGGCTTTTTTTGACAGGCTTATCCCTGTCGGATTCTGTCGATATGGTTTACATTGCATGGCGGCTCCCTCCTAAAGCCGCCATGCCAGAACACGGTGCAGGGGTCGTCGAAGCAAACAGAAACGGCGGCCTTGATTTACTCAAAACCGCCGTATCAGCTATGTGGGTTTGCATGGGAAATGATCTGCCTGCCAGCGGTTTTTTTCTTTTCCCCGCCGGGGAGGCAGATGTTTAGATTGATTCAAACTAAATTCTACCGACAAAAGCAATAATAAAGTATAAGTATTGCAAGTGTCATAATGATAGGAGCAATAATAATTAACCAATAAGAGATGTGTTCTTTCTTTTCAGCTTCATATTGTGCATTTTGATATTCGCTTTCAGAAACTTCCTCCTTCAACATTTGAAGATCTCTATTATTATGTTTATTTTCAGATTTACTCATAAAAATCTCCTTTCCGTGGTATTAAATATCATGCTACCTATTTTCTATTCAACCTTTTCTTTGTTTGTTGTAAATGCGGAACGCTGCTGCGCCGGTGGTCGCATTCAGGGAAACAGTATATATATTAAGCTAAATGAAATAAAGTGCTAATGATTATAGGCTGGATTGTGACCATAATTACAAATGAGTAGATTATAAAGAATAATAATTCTGTTCCCTCATTGATATTATAGGATTGAAATTTTCTACATAATTCTTTTGAAACCAATTTAGATAATAACTGATAAATAAAAAATCCTAAACACGCCCCAACCGTATTCGTTATTAAATCATTTATATCTGTCGCTCCTCTACCGAACATCTGGACAATTTCAATAGATAGTGACAAAAGAAAACTAACCAATGCAACACTGCCAATATGCCCATATTTCTTATACAGTAACGGTAGGAAAAATCCCAGTGGGACAAATAGAATAATATTTAGTATAGTATCTATCGGCCCGCTTATCATATCTCGAAAAGGAACAAGTACTAATGTTGGTTCAAATGCTTTCAGCTTGCCAATACCTGTCATTGTCAAAATACCAATTAGGTAATAGCAAAATATAAATGCTGTTGTAATATGAAGTAGTATTTGTCTTTTTGCAGATTTTCTTAATGCCCCAAAATACAATATAATTCCCGGAATGATAAAAATGTACCCACTTATTGAGCGAATTAAAATTTCCATAATAGACATATTTATTAACCTCCTTCATAATGTGAAAAATAAATTCTACCGCTAAAAGCAATAATAAAATATAAATATTACAAGTATCATAATGAATGGCGCAATAATCATTACCCAATAAGACATATGCTTTTTCTTTTCAGCTTCATATTGGGCATTTTGATATTCGCTTTCGGAAATTTCCTCCTTCAACATTTGAAAATCACTATTATCGTGATTATTTTCAGATTTACTCATAAAAAATCTCCTTTCCACGGTATTAAGTATCAATAATATTTTGACAATAGAAAATCCAAATCACAAATTTTGCTACTTCTATACATCAATTCTTCCGATGATTACAGCTCAATTCTTGCTTTCGATGGCTTATCTTCATAATAGGTAACTTTAATCGTTGTTCCCTTGTCAGGAACTTTGTTTCCTGCACCAATCCATTTTCGGCAGATGTAATCTTTGCCGTCTATCGTATATTTGACCTTGATAGTATGCGGAAAGGCTGCGCCATCCATAGCGTGAGCGCGGACAGGTTTACGATTCACTTTTAACCACCATTGTTTTGTAACTGAAATTACAGTTCCCATCGTTTCTTTTTCCATAAGTTATACCTCCGATGATATTTTTCGGATATTTTTGATTGATGATACCTATTTTCTGTTCAACCTTTTCCTTGTTTGTAGTAAATGCGGAACGCTGCTACGCCGGTGGCCGCCAACTGCACCTGAATCAGCACAGCGAATAGGCCGAAGCTCTCATAGTAGAACAGTTCATCCCAAAACAGGAGAACATCACAGAGAGCAGTCAAGGCAACCGTCCAACGGATTTGCCGGGCCAGCCATTGCCGGAAACCCCCAGCGGACGACCTTCCAGAAGCATCTGAGACGGATTCTCGATCTCCTCAAGGCCCTGCCCCGTCATATCGAACATTCCCAGCTCATTCGTCGAGCCATAGCGGTTCTTCGCGGCCCGCAGGATGCGGTATGGGAGCATCTTGTCTCCCTCAAAGTAAAGCACCGTATCCACAATGTGCTCCATGACCTTCGGGCCGGCAATGGCACCGTCCTTGTTGACATGGCCCACGATGAACATCGGGATCTCCTGCTTTTTGGCGACCGCTAGCAGACGGGCTGCACTCTCCTTTACCTGACTGACCGTGCCGGCAGAGGAGGAGATGTCCATGCACCGCATGGTCTGGATGGAGTCGATGACCACAAGCTCGGGCTTTTCCTTCTCGATAAGACCACAGATCTCGTCTACATCGTTTTCGGCGGCCAGATAGATATTGTCCTGCGGAACCTTCAACCGGGCCGCACGCAGCTTGACTTGGCGGACAGACTCTTCGCCCGTGATATACAGCACGGTGTGTTGGTTGGAGATGGCACCGCAGAGCTGCAGCAGCATGGTGGATTTGCCCACGCCCGGCTCACCACTCAGCAGCACGACACCGCCCAGCACGATGCCGCCGCCCAGCACGCGGTCAAGCTCGGAGATGCCAGTCAGAATGCGGCTCTTCTCCTCGGTGGTGCTGATGTCAGCCAGCCGCTTTGCGGTCAGCGAAGTGACGCCCTCCTGACGGACAGGGGCAGCCGCCTTGCCGCCGGTAAGACCGGCTTTGGGTGCCTCAGCGACCACATCCTCGTTCATAGTATTCCAGCTGCCGCAGCTCGGGCAGCGGCCCATCCAGCGGGGGCTTGTCTCTCCGCAATTGGAGCAGACATATACGGTTTTCAGTTTCGGTTCTTTCATTCTGGACTCTCCAATGTCGTGCTGTTTGCATTACTTTTATATACTTGTATTATCATACCACATCCGGCCCGGAGCCGCAAGAAAACCAGCCGCTTATCCGGCCTGCATCAGACGATTTGCGAGGCACACAAGCCCGGTGGCTGCGCCGCAGAGCGGGCAGAGGCAGACAGTCAGCAAGGCAAACTGTCCTACCAGAAGCTGTGCCCCTGCGGTATGGGGAATGCCACCCCCCTTCCCGCCTCTCCCGAAGGAAAAGGCGTGGATGCGGCTGCTGACCTGTAGGGCGGATGCACCGAAGAGGCAGAGTGCCCCAGCCGCCAGAGCCGTCGGCAGGCTGGCAGTAAGCAGGAATAAAACGAGCTGCTTTCCGCCAAGACCTATCAGAAGCTGTGCCGAGAGCAGACCTGAACCTGTCCCATATAGCATCGCAAATAAAAAGATGGGCAGAGGCCCTACGGCAGAAAGCCCCAGCAGAAGGAACACCGCCGCTGCGCCGAGAACGACGGCCAGCTCCGTCCCAAACAACCCCACGGCCTGCGGCGTGCTGGACGCCGCAAATGCACTACGCCAGCAGCTCAGGTAATAGGCCAGCGTCTCCATCTCTTCGGCATCACACAGCGCCTGCAGGATGCCCGCCATCAGCGTGCCGAAGAGATAAGCCGCCGCCAGCAGGATGCAGTCCCGGCTGGCCCGAAAGCGCTTCCGCCGGGGTATCTCCTTTTGCGGCGGCTCCGGCGTATGGCTGGTCTGCTCTGCTTCTTTCATAGGGAGCGGCTCCCTCTCCGGCAATCGCGGCACAAGTGCATCCGCTTCCGTTTTCGTTTCCTGATAGACCCACATCGTGTCTTTACCCTCCTGATCTCGTCGTGTATGACCGCTGTAGCGTCTGGTCAGCATTCAGCGCCGCCTGTGCTCTGTACGCAGCATTCCGAAAATACCGCCCAGAACGCCCATCAACAGGACAAGCCCGGCCCGGACGAACTGCATCGTCCCCCACTCGCTCTGGTACAGTGTGCCCAGAAGAAATAGCAGCCCCACAAAAAGTGCACCCTCTGCCGCTCCCCAGACAAGCCCTTTTCCTTTCTGCAAGAGCGACATCAACAGACCGCTGAGAAAACTGCCGAGGCAGACTGCCGCAGTGGCAAGCGGTGCCGCTGCATCCTGCGTCAGACCTTGTTGGACCATCAGCCAGCCGGATCCCGCCAGACCTCCGGCTGCTGCCGCACTGCCCAGCCCGAAAACCGTCAGCAGCCCCACCGCCGGGAATTTCTTTGCATCAGACATAAAAACGCGCCTCCCTGCACCTACTGTATGCAGGAAAGCGCGTTTAAAGCACGGATCCGGGAAATTATTATTTCTTGGGGGCGTTGTCCATGTTCAGCTTCTCGACGGAGCTGATAGCGTTCTTCGTGAAGCGGATCTTCACGCGGTCAGCACCGGTCTCCAGCACGAAGGTGTCGTCCTTGATGGCGACCACACGGCCGATGATGCCGCCGATGGTGGTGACCTGATCGCCGATCTCCAGAGCAGAGCGCATTGCTGCGTCCTTCTTCTCCTGCTTCTTCTGGGGACGATAGATCATGAAGTAGAGCATCACCAGCATCAGAGCCAGAGTAAAGAAGAGGCTGATGTAGCTTTCGGTCGTAGTCAGAAATTGCATGGGGCAAAATCTCCTCTCAAATTCATATGACCTTATTATACGCGCTTATCCGGCACGTTTCAAGGCCAAATCTCAAATTCGTGTGTCGAGCAGCTTGACATAGCGGTCGTGGAAGGCTGTAAAGGTGCCTGCATCCAGCTCATCGCGGATCCGCTCCATCAGATGATTGTAGAACCAGAGGTTGTGCATAACAGCCAGACGCATCCCCAGAAGCTCCTCTGCCTTGAACAGGTGGCGGATATAGGCACGGGAGTAGTTGCGGCAGGCCGGACATCCGCAGGCGGGGTCGATGGGGCGCTCATCCCGCTCGTACTTGGCGTTCTTGATGTTGATGATGCCACCCCATGTGTTCAGGTGGCCGTGGCGGGCGTTGCGGCTGGGCATGACGCAGTCAAAGAGGTCCACGCCCCGGGAGACAGCCTCGATGATGTTGCCGGGGGTGCCCACGCCCATCAGATAACGGATCTTATCTTTGGGCATATACGGCTCGACTTCGCTGATCATTTCGTACATCACATCGGTAGGTTCACCCACTGCGAGGCCGCCAATGGCGTAGCCGTCGAGGTCAAGGTCAGCGATCTGCTTCATATGCTCCACGCGCAGGTCGGCGAAGGTGCAGCCCTGATTGATGCCGAAGAGCAGCTGGTCGGGGTTGACCGAGATGCCCTCATGCTTCAGGCGGGCCATCTCGGCCTTGCAGCGCTTGAGCCAGCGGGTGGTGCGCTCACAGCTGGCCTTGGAGTAGTCGTGCTGGGCAGGGTTCTCCACACACTCATCAAAAGCCATTGCGATGGTAGAGCCGAGGTTTGCCTGGATCTGCATGCTCTCCTCTGGCCCCATGAAGATGCGGTGGCCATCGAGGTGGGATGCGAAGGTCACACCCTCCTCGGTGATCTTGCGCAACTTGGCGAGGCTGAACACCTGAAATCCGCCGCTGTCGGTGAGGATGGGTCCGTTCCAGCGGGTGAACTTGTGGAGGCCGCCCATCTCAGCCACCAGCTTGTCGCCGGGACGCAGATGCAGATGATAGGTGTTGCAAAGCATGACCTGTGCACCGATGTCCTTCAGGTCGTGAGCGGACAGACCGCCCTTGATCGCGCCAGCGGTCGCAACATTCTGGAATGCGGGCGTCTGCACCGTGCCGTGCACAGTCTTGAACTCACCCCGCCGGGCGTTGTGCTCCTGCTTGAGCAGCTTGTAGGTCGTCAAAGAAGGCATAATGTTTTTCCTTTCTGCGCACGGAAAACAGCCGTGCATCCTGTGCCGCGTGGTCAGGCGGCAGTGTTCTCAGAAATCGTCAGAGTGTTTATATACAGCAAAAAAGCCCCATGTGGGGGCTTTTTATTCGGTGTAGCGCCGCGTATCTATTTTAACAGATGCTTACCGATAATGCAACTGCTTTTTGGCTGAAATCAGTGCCCGTGCGTAAAGCTCACCCCGGCAAAGTCATCTGCGGTCAAGACGTAGGTTTTGTTGTCCAACGCTCCATTGACAAGCAGCTTGGCCTCTTCCCAATTTTGGGTCCTTTTTGATTTGCATTTCAAAAAAACTTTCCGGGAAATTAGGGCAATTAGCGCCCACATTCCCCTCGAAACGCATTTTCGCAGCCAAACAAAAATCCCCGAAAAGCCAGGCGCGAAGCCACTTTTCGGGGATTTTACTTTGGAGCTACTGATCCGATTCGAACGGACGACCTGCTCATTACGAGTGAGCTGCTCTACCGGCTGAGCCACAGTAGCACATTGCACTCATTGCAACGTGTAGTATTTTACCATAAAAGCCGGGAGCTGTCAATATTGATTCGCAACTTTATCGGACGATTTTTTCATATCTTCTCTGTCGCTTCCAACGGTACGGCTCAGCTCACAGACTGCAAAGCAGCATCCGGCAAAGATCAGCAGCGCACAGTCTGGCGGGAGGCGGCGCATCGTTATGACCTGACCGCACAGGGTGCTGAAGGTCTCCTGCGCCCGTTGAGGAAGCAGAAGGTAAAACAGCAGCAGAGAAAGCGGCAGATGGAGCAGCCGGGCGCGGTACAGTGGGCGGAGCGTCATTTCCGACGGGCAGATGGTACGCACCTGCATCAGAACAGAAAGTCCCTGTACGCTCAATGCCGCACAGCACAGCATACTTGCAAACCGACCGCTTTGGGCCGCCAGATCACAGCCAGAGCAGACTTCCAGCAGCATCGCGCAGAAGACTCCCGCGCCGGAGGGCAGCACTTCCCCTGCTCCTGCGGCCAGCATCCGGAAGAACAGGACAAAGGCGCAGAGCTTTACATAAGTCTGTGCGGCCTGTGCAATGATGCTGTCCAGCCGGAGAACACGAGCCTCGGAAAGCTTGACCTCCGACCGCTTTGATGCAAGTGGAGGCCCCAGCCGTGCCAGAAGAGCGGCACACAGATAACCCGCCATCACCTGCGCAAGGAACAGCAAAACGCCCAGCTCTGCGCTGCCCAGCATCGATCGTCCTACCGTCAGTATCACAAAGGAAGGGCCGGAACAGACACAGGCTGGAAGGATGGCGTCTGCCTCTTGGGCTGTGAGCTGCCCAGAATGGACGGCCTCAGCCGCTGCGCTGGCCGCCGGGGCAAAGCCTCCCAGAAATCCAATGAGGAGCACCCTCCCTGCTGCCGGAGCACGCACCCCGATCAGCCGTTCCACAGGATAAAACGGCAAGCCCAGTACACCCGCTGCAGGGCACTGGATCAGCAGCGTGGATACGATGAGGAACGGAAACAGCGAGAGCAGCAGAGAACCGCCGCAAAGCGCCAGCCCCTCCCGTAAAGCCTGCGCACAACGCTCTGGTGCGGCAAAGGGCAGAAGCCCCGCTGCCAATGCCGCCAGAAAATATCCCATGTCCCGGATTTTCTCTTTCTGAATCATATGCGCACCCTCCATTTCCATATATATGTGGTAATTGGCAGCATTTTGCACGGCGGGAGGGAGCAGCGTGGGAAGAAAACAAAAGCAAAAATGCTCCCCGCGCGGCTGGTTCCGGCGGATGTTCCGTCAGCCGCCCCAGAACTTCTACGGACGGTCCTCGTTTTACCTGAGCGGAGGACGGATGGAGATCGAACAGTTCCGGCGCATCCGCTCCTATGAGGAAGGCAAGCTCTGCCTCGAGCTGGGCAGGGGCATCCTGACCGTTTACGGCGACGATTTGAAGATCGAAACGCTCTCTGCCCGGCGGCTCACCCTTTGTGGGCAGATCCTTCGGACGGACTTCTCGAAAGAATAGGAGCTTTTATCATGGAACTGATCCAGCACTGGGCAGGCATCTCCTTTTCCGCACAGAATGGTGATCCCGAAGGGCTGCTGACGGCCGCCGCAGCCGGAAGTATTCCCCTTTCAGATGTCGTCCCCCGGCCCGGCGGATTTTCGGCCCGGTGCGCTGCATGGCATTACCGGAAGCTGGCTGCTCTGGCTCGCAAGCGGCGGGTGCGGCTGCGCATCCAGAAACGCTGCGGTCTTTTTTTCCGTCTCCGCCCTCTGTTCCGGCGCCGAGGGCTTTGGGCAGGATGTCTTGTCTTTCTCCCGCTCCTGCTTTGGCTCCAAGGGTTTGTCTGGTTCATCGAGCCGGTGGGGCTGACGCCCGGCCAGCAGGCGCGCGCCGCCGTCATCCTGTGGGAAGCCGGGCTTTTCCCGGGAAATGTCGTTACGCAGGACAAACTCACAGCCGGAGAATACGCTCTGCTCCAGAGCGGTGAGTTTTCTTGGGCAAGCCTCAACTTTACAAAAGGAAAGCTGGTGGCAGAAGCAGCGGTCGCAAAGCCTGTGCCCGACATTGCTGCCGGAACGCTCCACGGTCTCCGTGCCAAAGTGTCCGGCACTGTGGTAAGCACGAACCTTGTCAGCGGCACGATGCTGGTCGTCCCCGGGCAGGCAGTAGAAGCCGGTCAGGGCCTCATCGGGACAGCCCGTACCGAACGGGACGGAACGCTCATTTTTCAGCCTGCCGCAGGCATCGTCCGGGCGCAGTTCGAGTGGGAAGACGAGCAGGAAGCAGCTCTTACACTACCCACCGAACAACTCACCGGCAGGCAGACCGTGCGCCGGACGCTGTTCTGGAATGGGCAGTCGATCGCTCTTCCCTCCCTTCATCCTGTTCCCACCGCATCTGAGGCCAAGGCCGTCATCCGGCACAACCAGCCGGAAGCTTTTGGCATCCCTTTTCCATGTTTTATCGAAGAGACGAGCTATTATTATAAAGAAGTTGTTGATCTGGAGCGGACAGAGGAGCAGGCTCTGGCCATCGCAAGGCTGCAAAGCAAACAAGCTTTACAGGCAAACTGGCCCGATTTTGAGCTTCTGGCCCGCAAAGAAGACGTTTCTGTCGAAGAAAGCACGCTCCACTACCGGATCGTTTATACCATCGTGGCAAACATCTGCAAATAAAAATACCGCACTGCCCAGAGCACTTCCGCTCCGACAATGCGGTATGCCGTTCGCAGATCCTGCTTGTACATCAGAAATGCAAACTGCTCTATAATATGGATTTTTGAAGCATTTATTTCTCGTCCGGCGTCGTCTCTGCCAGAAGCTCGTTCAGGTCGAACTCATACTTGGTGTGGCAGAAATGACAGACCACCTCGCAACGGGGGTCTTCGTCCCGGAGCTTTTCCAGCTCTTTGCGGCCAAGGCTGAGAAGCATATTCTTCGTGCGCTCCTCGCTGCAATCGCACTGATACTGCACCTCGCGGGTGTCAAGAATCTGCGGGTCGAAGCCTGCCATTGCAAGCTCCATCATATCCTGCGGGGTCTTCCCTGCGTGGAGCATCTCGGTGACAGAGGGCATGGCGGCGATGTTCTGTTCCAGACGGGTGATCTCGGCATCGGTCGCACCCGGCAGGAGCTGCAGCAGATAGCCGCCCGCGCAGACGATGGACAGATCCTTGTCCACCAGAACGCCCAGTGCACAGACCGTGGGGATCTGCTCGCTGTAGGCATAATAGCTGGTGATGTCCTCGGCGATCTCGCCGGACACCAGCGGCACCTGACCGACGGTTGGCTCCTTCTGGAGCTTGTTGTCCCGGATGACCGTCAATACACCGTCTTTTCCGACGGCACCGCCGACATCCAGATGGCCGTTCTCCTTTGCGGGAAGCTCGACCAGCGGATGGTCGATGCAGCCCTTTACATTGCCGTGTGCGTCGGTGCAGGCGATGACGACACCCGCCGGGCCGCCGCCCGACACGCGCAGGGTGATGGAATCGCCGTCATCCTTGAGCATTGCGCCCATCAGAGACACTCCGGTGAGCAGACGCCCCAGAGCCGCGCTGCAGGTAGCGCTGGTGGTATGCAGCTTTTCCGCCTTGCGGACGATCTCGGTAGAGTCCACGCCACAGAACACGACACCGCCGTTCTCAGAAATGCCGCGGATCAGATTCGACATATTATTTATCCTCCAATTGGGTATACTGTTTGACTGCACAGAAGAAGTAGCGCTCGCTCTCATCGGTCAGCGGGCCGAAGCTCTCGCCGTCGCAGACGCTCTCCAGCGCAAAGCCGTGCTTTTCCAGCGCAGTGCGAATGGTCTCGAGGTCGTAGGTGTACTCGTAGAACTGCTCGTGGAAGTGTTCCCCCGTCTCGCGGTAGTCGATGTCCACGCTGATCTCCACGCGGCGGTCGGCGGCGCTATAGTGGTTGCGCCAGACGCAGGAAGCGTCCTCCTCCTCAAAGGTGAAGACGTTCTCCCCCAGCACGTTCTGATGCTTATAGGGCGTATTCATATCGAACAGGAGAACACCGCCCTTTTCCATAAAGAAACCGGCGTTGGCGATGGCCTTGTCCAGATCAGGGATATGATTGAAGGTGTCAAAGGTAGACACTGCCCCCCGGATGGTGCCGTAGAGGTCGAGCTTGAGCAGATCCTGCCGCAGCAGAAGCAGCCCACCGGAAAGACCGAGCTGCTCGGCCTTGTCCCGGACGACGCAGAGCATCTCCTCTGACTGGTCGATGCCGATCATATCATAGCCCGCCTGTGTGAGCATCAGGGTCAGCTCCCCTGTCCCACAGCCGAGGTCGGCGAGGATGCCGTCACGGATCCCGTGAGCATCCAGCTCCTTGTGGATATGGGCATAGAGCGCATCATAGTCCACAAGGAGCTGGATGCTCACGG
>OLBL01000219.1_pt1 | contig 16193 bp, 10 predicted proteins | sample 1607591 | NCBI WGS metagenome assembly OLBL01 (sample SAMN02674606, study PRJEB24791) | human gut metagenome, SKBSTL068 | isolation source: stool | host: Homo sapiens | place: USA
AATACGATTTCTGGTCGGTGCTGATCTGCCTTGTGCTCATGGGCGGGTGCTTCTGTCTGTCGCTGCTGCCGGTGGTGTGGGATGAACTCGGCCCGGAGCGGAATCAGGCAAGCATGAAGCTGGGGCAGGAATATACGACAGAAGCCTATGACAAGATCAAACAAACAGCCCCGGATATCCGTGTGAAGAATATCAGCGGAAACGCCTACCTGTACAGCAGTGAGGCGAAAACGCTGCGGGATGTGAATGCCGGAAACGGCTATCTGAGCCTGACTGTGGAGCTGTTTGGCAGCTATGACAGCGTACAGGCCTTTGCGCAGGACTGCCGCAGCGTGACCGATGCCGTGCAGCAGTGCAGCGCACAGCCGGATGAGCTGCGCATTACATGGTCGCCGGAGAACGACCCGGGCCAGAGTCTTGCCTCCGGCAGCCTGCAGAATGTGGAGCAGTACACGCTGGAACTGGAAGGCATCGCACAGCTGGACTGGACGGCTGACCAGATGGCAAAGCAGACCGAGGTGCAGTATCTGCTGGACGAAGAAAACGAAGAAACGGCAGAGTCCGAAGCTTTTTCCGAGGAAAGCGCGGAGCTGAGTGAGTGAAAAAAAAATGCTTCCGTGCGGCGCACGGAAGCATTTTTTTGTTGAAATCAGCCGAAAACTATGTTATGCTATCTCTGCTGCTGAAAGGCGGCGGGGCACTGCAAACAACGGCAGGCGGTTCGGCCCTCACTTCCGAAAGGAGGTGAGTACATGCCAATTACTTTGACATTCCACTTGTTTGGATTGACATTCACCATTCGCGTGAAAAAGTAAGAACCGCCACCCGGCACGGTGACGGTTCTCAAAAACTGTAAACCTTGAACTGGGGCCAACCGCTTGTCGCAGTGCCCTTTCTATAGACATTATAGCGAATCCCGGCAGAGCTGTCAAGCATCTGCCGGGATTCGTTTTATCGTAAAATTTACAGTTTTTTGCCGGTGAGCAGCTCGTAGGCCTCCAGATACTTGGCAATGGTCTTGTCAATCACGTCCTGCGGCAGGTCGTAGTTGCTGTCGGGGTTGGCCTTGAGCCAGTCGCGCACGAACTGCTTATCGAAGGAAGGCTGGCTGTGGCCCGGCTCGTAGCCTTCCAGCGGCCAGAAGCGGGAGGAATCCGGGGTGAGCATTTCGTCGCCCAGCACCACGTTGCCGTTCTCATCCAGACCAAACTCAAACTTGGTGTCGGCAATGATGATGCCGCGGCTCAGGGCATACGCGGCGCACTTCTTGTACAGGGCAATGGTGTAGTCCCGCAGCTTGGTGGCGTAGTCCTCGCCGTGGCCGGGGAACTGCTTTTCCAGCACCTCAATGCTCTTTTCGTAGCTGATGTTCTCATCGTGGTCGCCGATCTCAGCCTTGGTGGAAGGAGTGTAGATGGGCTCGGGCAGCTGCTGGGATTCCTGCAGGCCCTCGGGCAGGCGGATGCCGCAGACGGTGCCGTTCTGCTGGTAGCTGGCCCAGCCGCTGCCGGTGATGTAACCGCGCACGATGCACTCGATGGGCAGCATGGTCAGTTTGCGGCACTTCATGCTCCGGCCCTCAAAGGCAGGCGTGCGGAAGAACTCGGGCATATCGGCGGTATCCACGCTCAGCATGTGGTTGGGCAGAACATCCTTGGTGTAGTCGAACCAGAATCTGCTCATCTGGGTCAGCACCTTGCCCTTGTTGGTCACTTTATTTTTCAGGATCACATCAAATGCAGAGATACGATCGGTGGCAACCATAATGAGGCTGTCGCCATTGTCATAGATCTCGCGGACTTTGCCTTCCTTGATGGGCTTGAATTCAGTCATAGCAAACACTCCATTTTTCCTGATAGCTCTTTCATCAACGTCCTCGCCCGCTCCGGCATTGCAGAGCAATGAGGGACAGGGTGAGCCGTTTTTCGTTTACCTATTCAGTCTATCACACTTACTGTCCGTTTGGAAGAAACAGATTTCAAGGAAAATCGCCCGCAATTTCCGATTTCTTCGTGAAAAGTGTCAAAAATCAGCAACATTTTTCGTCGAATTGACGGCTAAAGTCGTACTTTCCCGGTTGACAGCGGCTCAGAACATGGTATCATTGAATCATCAGAATTCAACTGCATCAGGAGGTAAGACCTATGGGCAAATTCCCGAAAGACTTTTTGTGGGGCGGTGCCACTGCCGCCAACCAGTGCGAGGGCGCTTACAACGAGGGCGGGCGCGGCCTGTCCAGCGTGGACGTGGTGCCCTTTGGCCCTGACCGCTTCCCCGTGGCGCTGGGCCAGCTGAAGATGCTGGACTGCGATGCCGAGCACTTCTACCCCTCCCACGAAGCCATTGACATGTACCACCACTTCAAGGAGGACATCAAGCTCTTTGCTGAGATGGGCTTCCGCTGCTACCGCCTGTCCATTGCCTGGACCCGCATCCTGCCCAACGGCGATGACGCGCAGCCCAACGAAGAGGGCCTGCGCTTCTATGAGGAGCTCTTTGATGAGTGCCACAAGTACGGCATTGAGCCGCTGGTGACCCTGTGCCACTTTGATACCCCCATTGCCCTGATCAAAAAGTACGGCGGCTGGAAAGACCGCCGGATGGTGGATGCCTACGCCCACTACTGCGAGGTGCTGTTCCAGCGCTTCCGGGGCAAGGTCAAGTACTGGCTGACCTTCAACGAGATCAACATGCTGCTCCACATGCCCTTTATGGGAGCCGGTCTGCTCTTTGTGCCCGGCGAGAACGTGCAGCAGGTCAAGTATCAGGCCGCTCACCACGAGCTGGTGGCCAGCGCGAAGGCCGTCAAGCTGGCCCATGCCATCATGCCCGATGCCATGGTGGGCTGTATGCTGGCCGCCGGTCAGTTCTATCCCCGCACCTGCGCCCCTGCCGATGTGCAGGCCGCTGCCGAGGCTGACCGCGACAACTACTTCTTCATTGATGTCCAGTCCCGCGGCGAATACCCTGTCTGGGCCAAAAAACGGATGGAGCGTGCAGGTATCGCCCTGCAGGTGGAGCCGGGCGACGAGCAGCTGCTGAAAGAGGGCACTGTGGACTTCATCTCCTTCAGCTACTATTCCAGCCGCTGCACCACTGTGGACCCCGAACTGATGAACAAGGCCAACGGCAATGCCATCATGGATGCCGTCAAGAACCCCTACCTCAAGGCCAGCGATTGGGGCTGGGCCATCGACCCGGTGGGTCTGCGCATCACCATGAACAGCCTGTATGACCGCTACCAGAAACCGCTCTTCATCGTGGAGAACGGTCTGGGTGCGGTGGACAAGGTGGAAGCAGATGGTTCCATCCACGACACCTACCGCATCGACTACCTGCGGGCCCACATTGAGCAGATGGAAAAGGCCATCAACGAGGACGGCCTGCCCCTGCTGGGCTACACCACCTGGGGCCCCATCGACCTGGTCAGTGCTTCCACCGGCGAGATGAAGAAGCGGTACGGCTTCATCTATGTGGACAAGGACAACGAAGGCAAGGGCACGCTGGCCCGCAGCCGGAAGGACAGCTTCTACTGGTATAAAAAGGTCATCGCCTCCGATGGCGAAGATCTGGCCTGAGCCAACTGTGAGGAAAGGAATCATAGCACAAGATGACGACACCCCAAATCATTGCGCACCGCGGTGCATCCTATCTGGCCCCTGAGAACACGCTGGTCGCCTTCCGCAAGGCGATGGAGATCGGCGCGGACGGCGTGGAAATGGATGTACAGAAGACCTACGACAACGAGCTGGTCATCCACCACGACTATATGGTGGACATGCACACCGACATCTCCGGCCAGATCTACGACCTGACCATGGGCGAGCTGAAGGCTCTGGATTTCGGCAGCTGGAAAGATGCCATTTACGCCAACGAGAGGATCGCCACGCTGCAGGAAGCGCTGGAGCTCTGCGCCAGCATGGAGGGCACGCAGGTACAGCTGGAACTGAAAAGCCCACTGGAGGACGATCCCGACTTTGTGCCCCGGGTGCTGGATGCAGTCCGCGCCGCCGGGCTCACCGACCGACTCACCCTCATCTCCTTCCACCACTCTCAGCTGCGGCAGGCAAAGCAGCTGATGCCCGAGCTGAAGGTAGGTGCGCTGACCTACGGCGCTTTCCTCAGCATGGTGCTGCCTCCGCCGGTGGTGTGGAAAGATCTGGGTCTTGTGAACAGCATGGACGAGCCCTTCAGCGAGGAAAACTGCATCGACCTGCGGAACAATCTCATCTACCGCACTGTGGCCGACAAGGTCGATATGCTCCGTGCCAACTTCCCCGGCGAGACCGTGGAGCAGGTCATCGGCCATCTGGAGGAGCAGGCGGATGTGGCCACCTACATCAAAACGCTGGATTTCCCTGTGGACATCGTCAGCTGCGAGTACCACACCGCCTACTCCAACCCCGAGCTTGTGAACCAGCTCCACGCCATGGGCATCCAGGCGGCGTTCTGGACCGTGGATACCCAGGACGCTGTCCGTTCCCTGCTGCCCCTTGGCCCTGACTGCATCGTCACCAACCGGCCTGACCGCGTGCGGGAATGGGTGAATGCGGAAATGAGGAAATAAGAAGATCACAAAACGTCCCCGTGCAGGATATCAAAACTGCACGGGGACGTTTTCTATGTCAGCACTGCATTATCTGATGTCTGGCATCGTTATGACGGCGCTCTCCTTGCGAGCACGCTCTGCGCAGAAAACGCCCAGATGCCCATTGATCGAATCTTTGATCGTTGTGCAGGAGATGGAAGGCTCCTCACCCTGAAGCACATGAACAAAGTCCTCCACCAGCCGCAGGTCGCCGCCGCCATGAGAGCCTGTCATGCCGCTCTTATCTCCACCGATTTTCAGGTCTACCACTTCCTCGTTCCAGCCCTTCTCGCTGGCGGTATCTATGGTGCGCACAGTGAAAACCGAATCATCGAACACACCCTTGATCTCACCCTTTGTACCAATGATGTGGATATTGCGCTCCGGCTTCGCTGTGCCGCCGATCATGTTCAGGGTCGCAGTTGCACCATCCGCAAAATTCATCAGCACCGATTGATGATCCACCACCGTATGTTCACAATCCCACACACAGCGTCCATGGATATTGTCTGTCATCAGCGACTTGCGCTTGTCCTCCAGCGTCGGATTCTCAATATTCTCCAGGCAGTCCCATACATAGAACGCCCACCGATCCGGGTGATCCAGATAATGCTTTTTGGCAGAGTACAGACAAGTCTCCTCGCACTGACAATCCACCAGGCAGCGCTTGCCTGCCCCTGCGGGCTTTTTGGCAGGATCAAACTGGAAGTCACTTCCAAAGCTAGCGATCTGTTTGGGCGAAACGCCGCTCTTCAGCCACATGATGAGATCCATGTCATGGCAGCACTTTGCCAGCAGCATCGGAGCCCCGCATTTTTCCTCGTTGCCCCATTTGCCGCGCACAAAGGAGACAGCCAGGTGATGGTAGCTGACATGCTCCGTGGCCTGAATATTGATAATGTCACCGATCTCCCCGCTCAACAGTCTCTGCTTGATTGCGACATAGAAGGGCGCATACCGCAGAACGTGGCAGATCATCACCTTCCGCCCGGTCTCTTTTACAACCTTATATAAATAGTTCACTTCCTCCTCGCTGATCGCGAAGGGCTTTTCCAGCAGCATATCATATCCTGCACGCAGGAGCGGAACCGCAGTGGGTACATGCTGGCGGTCCATGGTTCCATTGATCACCGCGTCTGCCAGCTTGGGCCTTTCTGCCAGCTCCTCAGCACTCCTGAAGCACATCTCCTCCCCGAAGCCATGCATCTCCGCAACCTTTTTCCGCCGGATTGGATCCGGATCTGCTACGCCCACGATCTTCAGCTCGTCCGGGTGTTCCAGCGCATACAGGCTGTACAGGATCGCCCGATGGCCCGCGCCCACGATGATGGCCGTGATTTGCTTACTCATAGTTTCTCTCTTCCTTTCTTTTGAATGGATCTCCGATTCCAATTTTGTTTCCAGCATATCTTTTTGTGCCGAAATCGTCAAGGTGAAGGAGCATGACATTTCATCCCGCACCATGACGAAAGGAAGAACAATCGCATCTTTGTGGATATTGTGCAACAATCACACTCAAAAATGAGAAAATCTTTTGTGCGTTTTGTATCGAAAAATGTTGCAATTTCAAAAAGAACATGATATGCTTCTGAGTAAGGAAAAACCACTGGTCGGCAGCGTACGAGCTGAACGGAGGTTATGGAAGCACGGGGATCTTCCCCGTCCCATTCCATAAATCAAGGAGGAAAAGATTTTATGAAAGAAAGAAAAATCAGCAGACGCGCCGTATGCAGCGCTATGGTCGCTTCCCTGGCATTGGGTGTTCTGGAGGGCTGTGGCAGCTCTTCCTCTACGACTGCTTCTTCTGCTGCCGGTTCCGGAGCAGCTGCTTCCAACGAGCGCATCACCGTGCGCATCCTGAAATCCAAGGCCGCAAACGAGGTTGCTGCCGAGCAGATGGATGTCTGGAAGATCCTGGGCGAAAAATTCAATATGGATTTTGAATTTGATAACCCCCCGCAGGACAATTACAACGAGCGCCTGAATCTCGTGATGATGGATGCACAGCTGCCGGACATCATTATGGATATGCCCACCACCGAGGTGCTGAAATACGGCGAATCTGGCGTGATCCTGTCCCTGAACGATTACATCGAGAACGACATGCCCAACCTGAAGAAGGAGATCGACAAGCGGGACGGTGTCGAAAAAGCACTGACTTACAGCGACGGCAATATTTATTATATGCCCATGCTGGATGAAAAGGTCTCCGGCAATATGCCCTACATCGTCCGCACCGACTGGCTGGAAAAGCTGGGCATCGAGAGCCCGGTCACTCTGGAGGATTGGGAGAATTACTGGCATCTGGTCAAGACCACCGACCTGAACGGAAACGGCTCCAATGACGAGGTTCCCTTCAGCTCCTATGATATGACCGGTCTGCGGAATTTCTGCACCGCATTCGGCTGCCTGGACGATTTCTATACTGACCCGGACGATGGCGGCAAGGTCCACTACGGCCCCATTGATCCCAAGTATAAAGAGGCTGTGACCTGGATGCATGATATGTATGAGAAGGGCTATATTGATCCCGAGATCATCACCATGGATTATGCCTCCTTCGTGCCCAAGCTCGCACAGAATACCATCGGCTCCTTCTACGGCCCTCTGGGTGGTATGCTGGCCGCCCAGAACGCCACCATGCCTGCTTCCTTCCCCGGCTTCCATGTGGAAGCAACCGTGCCGCCCAAGGGTACCGCACAGATCCATTCTTATATCGATCAGGAGCCTCGTGCAGTCGCAGCGGCTACCATCACCGCAAGCTGCAAGAACGTTGACCGCGTGGTCGCTCTGCTGGATTACATGTACAGCGAAGAGGGCACCCTGCTGATCAATATGGGCATCGAGGGCACTCACTACACCATGCAGGACGGCAAGCCGATCTTCACCGATTATGTAATGAAGAACCCTGACGGCCTGTCTCCCAAAAATGCGATCGGCACCTTCACCTTTGCACAGAGCTCCGGCCCGTTCATTCTGAGCCAGGACGAGGTCACGCAGCTGGATGATGATTCTGTCAACCGCGCAAAGCAGGACTGCATCATTCCCTTCCTGGAAGAATCCAAGAAGTACGTCATTCCCGGCTCCACCTCCTTCTCCTCTGAGGATGATGCCGTCCGTCGTGCAGTGATGGCCGACGTGGATACCTACGTTGACGAGATGATCATCAAGTTTGTTTCCGGCCGTGAGCCGCTGTCCAACTGGGACACCTACGTTGAAAAGGTCAATGGCATGGGCATTGCAGAGGTCATCGATATCTACCAGAAGACTCTGAATGGCTGATGCCTCAGCAGGCACCTATTTTTTGATCCAGTAAAATAACGGCCGGGGCAGGAACACCCTGTTCCCGGCCTATTTTTTCCTGGGTTCTTCAGAACGAAAACAGGAGAATACCACCATGAAAACTGCCACCGCAGCAAAACCGATCACACTGCCAACAGCGAACCGCCTTGATCATGCCTGCAAAAAGTTCTGGCGCAGCCGCTATCTGCTTTTGATGCTGCTGCCCGCCCTGATCTGGTATATCGTGTTCATGTACGCGCCCATGTACGGCGCGCAGATCGCCTTCCGTGATTTCTCTCCCGTACTGGGCATCACGGGCAGCAAGTGGGTCGGCTTCAAATATTTCACCCAGTTCTTTAAATCCGAGTATTTTGGCCGTCTGATCAAAAACACACTTGGCATCAGCCTGTATTCAATTATTGTGGGCTTTCCCATTCCCATCATTCTGGCTCTGCTGATCAACGAAGTCCGCGGTAAATTCTTCAAACGCAGCGTACAGACCGTGGTGTATCTGCCCCACTTCATCTCCGCTGTGGTCGTTGTCAGTATTCTGAGCGCCCTGCTTTCTCCTTCCAGCGGCCTGATCAACCAGCTGATCACCGCCTTTGGCGGTACGCCGATCCACTTTATGGCCGAGCCCAAGTACTTCAAGACGATCTATGTTCTTTCTGACATCTGGCAAAGCGCCGGCTACGGTTCCATTGTGTACATGGCGGCACTGACCGGCATCGACCCCTCTCTCTACGAGGCCGCCACCGTTGACGGTGCTTCCAAATGGGACAAGCTGATCCACATCACGCTGCCCGGCCTGCTGCCCACGATCATCATCATGCTGATCCTCCGCATGGGCTCTATTTTCTCGGTCGGCTATGAAAAGATCATGCTGATGTACAACCCCGCAACCTATGAGACTGCCGATGTGATCTCCACTTACGTTTACCGCCGTGCCTTTGAGAGCGGCGATTACAGCTTCTCCGCGGCTGTGGGCCTGTTCAATTCTGTGATCAATTTTACCATTATCATGCTGTTCAACAAGTTCAGCAAAAAGATCAGTGAGGTGAGCCTGTGGTGATGAAAAAGAATATTGATGCGATGAATCACCCCACGAAAGTGAAGGAAACCATCGGAGAACGAATCTATACCATTGTTGTGTATCTGCTGCTGATCCTGATCAGCGCAACCATCATTCTGCCGCTTCTGCACATCATCAGCGGCTCGTTCAGTGATCCCATGCAGCTGCTGACAGGCAATGTTTCCTTCTGGCCCAAAGGCTTTACGACCTCCATGTATGAGAAGGTTCTGAAGGATGCCAGCATCTGGAAGGGTTATCTGAACACGATCCTGTATACCGTGCTGGGCACCCTGATCAGCGTGACCCTTACCGCCTGCGCCGCCTACCCCCTGTCTCGCAAGGATCTGTTCGGGCGCAATATCTTTATCAGCCTTTTCATCTTTACCATGTTTTTCAACGGCGGCATGATCCCCACTTACCTGATCATTCAGAAGCTGGGCATGCTGAATAAGATCTGGGCGCTGGTGCTGCCTTCCGCCATCAGTACCTATAACATGATCATCATGCGCACCTTCTTTGAAAACACCATCCCGAATGAGCTGATCGAGGCCGCAGCCTTAGACGGCTGTAACGATATCACGACCTTCTTCCGCATTGTTCTTCCGCTCTCCGGTGCAGTGTTCGCCGTTATGGCGCTGTTCTACGGCGTTGCGCAGTGGAACAGCTGGTTCCCGGCATTGCTGTACATTCGGGATCGCTCTCTGTACCCTTTGCAGATGATCCTGCGCGAGGTCCTGATCCAAAGCGACATCGGCAACATGGCCGGTTCCACCGGTGATGTCGAGGTCATCGGCGATGGTCTGAAATATGCCACCATGGTGGTTTCCACCCTGCCGATCATGTGCCTGTATCCGTTCCTGCAGAAATACTTTGTTGCCGGTGTTACCATTGGCGCGGTCAAGGGCTGATGGGAGGATACCATACCATGCAATCACATGATCTTTCCTTGCCTGCGTGGGGCCCCTACACCAAACGATACAGCGGCATTTCCCATGTTCCTGCGGCCAACGATGGCGTTCGATTTGACCTGTCCGTTTTTCCGGGAATGTATCGCCGCCGGGTCGATGTGCCCAATGTACGGTTTGAAAGCGGCTTTCACCCCTGGGCCGCGGCTCCGGATCTGAGCTGCTACACGTTCCGCCACGAGCTCCTGTGGAAGGATCAGCTGTATGCGGACATCTCTTTTGCTCCCTTGGGGGAGGATGCCCGGTTGATCCGTGCTGAACTCCACAACAATACAGATGCTCCGCAGAATCTGGTGCTTCATTATATGGCATCCGCCTGGGATCCCGTTCCTTCCTACCGCGGCTTCTCCCTGCCGGGCTGTGAGGTGTCCCTGCCGGAAAACGCCGCCTTTGTCTGGGCAAAGGATTATGACACCCTGGATTTTTCCATCCACCGTCCCAATGAATGTCTGACCTGGGATGGTCTGCGCCGGGGCGAAGAAGCCGTTCCCGGCTTTGGTCAGGGATACGGCATTGGCATGGGGTTCGGCTGTTCCGAAGGCAAAGGACCTTTTGGGCAGGTCATGCCCAGCGGAAAAGGGGACACCGTTACCTTTACGCTTTCCCTTACCGCGCCCCTGCATACCCCCTGTCTCTGTGTACGGTATTGGAATCCGGCAGATGAGAGTTCCGAGTACGATGTCAATGGTCAGGTCACGCTGCGGCTGCCGCCCTGTCAGAAGCCTTCTATTGCCATCCTGCCGCTGAATGCTTCCATTCCCGCCGGAAAATTCACTCTGACCCTGACTGCTGCCGGTGTTGGAGGGGCGAAGCTGGATTGTCTCGCTCTGTGCGAGCAAGCGGACGCTGGTAACTTTACCGTCACCCTGCGTGGAGATGGCTCCCGGCCTCAGGCCGAGCCCGCCGCAGATGAGAACTATCTGACCCTGCAGTATCCCCACATTCAGGAGTGCTACGGGATTCTGTGGGATGATATCACCACCCATATTCGCACGATCGAAAACGATGAGCTGGATATCTTTCTGCGTGACACCGTACACGACCATGTAAATGCCACGCTGCGCGGCAACGGAAAAGGGCATTACGTCAACCTCTTTATGGGGCCGATCCCCTTGGAGGCAGGACAGACAAAAGTGATCTATGGAGCGGTCTGTGCTGCTCCGGATGCTTCTGCCGCCGCGCTGCGCTGCCATGAGCTGCTGACGCAGCGCAGTGATTGGGAGCATGTATGGCAGCAGGCTTCTGCCTCTCTTGCAGCACCGCCCGCTCTACCGGCTGCCGAATCGCTTGCCTTGGGCCAACAGTTGATGAATGCTGTTCTCTGCACCAACGTTGTGTATCCGGTATACACGCGGGGACAGTATATCCGCCACTACACTCCCGGACGCTGGTGGGACTGTGTCTACACATGGGATTCCGGATTCATTGGAATGGGCCTGGCTCAGACCAGCCTGCGCAATGCCTTTGACTGCCTGAACACCTACCTGATGCCCCCGGATTCTGTGGATGCTGCTTTTTTGCACCATGGCTCCATGGTGCCAACGCAGTTTTATCTGTATGCCGAGCTGTTGAATCGCACCAGCAGCAGAGAACTTGCCGCCTACTGCTATCCGCGCCTAAAGCTGTACTACCGCTTCTTCACCGGGCAGGAAGGCGGCTCCACTACCGCCAACCTGCACAGCGGCCTGCTGCGTCCCTGGGATTATTTCTATAATTCTGGTGGATGGGACGATTATCCCCCACAGCAGGAGGTCCATCGCCGCCGTTTGCAGGCCAGCTGTGCGCCCGTGGTCACAACTGCCCATGCGATACGCTGTGCCAAGATCCTGGCGTACACCGCCCGCCTGCTGGGCGAGACAACCGACGCAGATGCTTTTGATGCCGATGCGCTTCGCTTGGGGCGCTCCCTGCAGACTGCATGGGACGAGGAAAGCGGTTACTTCGGGTACCTCCTGCACGATCCTTCTGGTGATGCTGCAGATATTCTGCGCACCGAGCAGGGTCTGAACTACGATATGGGCATGGATGGCGCTTCGCCGCTGTTTGCAGGTGCCTGTACAGAACCGCAGAAGGAACTTCTGTGGCAGAAGCTGCAAAGCCCAGAACACCTGTGGTGTGCCTGCGGCCTTTCCACCGTGGATCAGAGCGCGCCGTACTATCGGCGTGACGGCTACTGGAACGGCGCTGTATGGATGCCTTATCAGTGGATGTTCTTCAAATCTGCACTGGATGCGGGCCTTGCCGATTTTGCTTATCGCATTGCCGACACCGCTCTTACCCTGTGGCAGAACGAGTGTACCGAAAGCTACTGTTGTTTTGAACACTTTATGATCGAGAGCCGCCGTGGTGCCGGCTGGCACCAATTCAGCGGGCTTTCTTCTCCCATTGTACAGTTGTTTTCCGCTTACTACCGCCCCGGCACCCTCACGACCGGTTTTGATGCCTTTGTCCGGCATACGGATTGGGCACCGGACAACAGCGCCTTAAATGCCACACTGGATTTTACCGCAGCGGGCCGCAGCACTGTTCTGGCTGTTCTGCAGCCGGGTCCCAAAGCTGTTACAGCCTCTGTGCCCTGCACCGTGGTCACACGCCATGATGGGCTGCTTGAGCTGACTTTTGCATTGGATGCTCCCTGCACCGTGACCATAAGCATCCATTCCTGAATCCGCCTGTAAAAAGAAACGAACGATGTCCGTCCAGATTGGATGACATCGTTCGTTTTTTCTCTGCGCTGAGATCAGTTGTCTCCCTTGCGAACTGCAGAAGGCGAGAGCTGATACTTCCGCCGGAATGCTTTATAGAATGTATTCGCCGTGGAGAAGCCGCACTGCTCCGCAATATCCGTAATATTCAGATCTGTCGTTCTCAGCAGCTGCATCGCATGATCCAGACGCAATTCTTCCACATACTCTGTATAGCTCTTTCCGGTTTGCTCCTTCAGGAATTGCGAAAGATACTTTTTAGAGATCTTGAACTGCTCTGCCGTCATCGCCGCATTGATCTCCGGATTCTGGAAATTCTGTGCCAGCCAGTCCAGAATATTCTTTTGAAGCGCATCATTGTGGCTATGCTTCAAGAATTGCACATGATTGCAGATCTCCACACAGCAGTCCTGCAACCGGCTCAGCATCTGGCGGGCAGTCAGTTTAGAGTCATAACTGCACAGATAGGCGATATCCGGACAGCATACCCTTTCCGCCGTGTTCAGCAGAATTCCGCCTGCCGTGTAAAAATCCTGCTTGAAGTTTTCCGGGTCCAGATTATCCACCGAGAACAGTTCACTCAGAAGCGAAACCGCTTCTTCCGTGCATCCGGAAAGCAGATATTCCCGAAGCCGCGCTGCATTGGTTGCATTGACCGTGGTACCGCGCTGCGCACTGCTGTTCCCCAAATAGCAGATCTTCTGTGTTGGATCCGCATAGGCCGCCACATTGCGGGCCTTCCAGTAAATATCTGACAGCTGCTCCATTTTCTCAAAAGGATCGCTCAATATCAGGGGGGTTGTCAAATGCAGCGCATCATACAGCTGCTCTGTACGGAAACACATTTCCCGCAGTTCCTCTGCTTCATCCGTTTCCTGCGTCAGGATCACCAGGATCAGGTCATCTGCCGTTGCCTGTACATAAAATCTCTGCCCATAAATTTGACGTATCTGCTCTGACACCACCACAGTACGCAGCTCTTCTTTCAGTGAGCACTCGGCGTTTTCCTGAAGAGATGGGATCAGCAGCAGGAAGTTATAGGCTTTCAGCTGCACCGCATCCGTCAGCTGCTGAAGGGTTTCCTGACTCACAGACCCTGTGCGCAGCAAAATTTCCATTTTGCCGTGTTCCAGCTCGCTGCGTGAATGCTCCAGTTCCCGCGCCAGTTCATGCTGGCTGTTTACATTACGGAGAAAGATCTCATTCAGCACTTTCCGTGATGCCAGATCCGATTCGTCCAGCGTATCCAGCATCGGACGCAGGCTGTTCATATCCTCCAGTGTCATGCAGACGCTGATCAATACACAGCCCAGAACGCCCACGATCAGATACAGACAAATTGCACGCTGTACTGCCAACAGACCCGATTCATAGAGCGACGGCGGCATTCCAATGACCGCCGTTGCATTCAGAGATGCCACATATCGCGTTGCCATCAGATAGCGCTTTCCCTGATAGGTCTCCCAACCCGTATCATCACTCGCCAGGGAAAGTGTCGTTCCGTCATAGTTGTTTCCCGCCAGGATCGTTCCGTCATCGGAGATCAGGCAGAAAAGCCCTTCCTTGCGCCATTGCTGCTGCGAAAGGAACATTGAAACGACATCTTTTTCCTTGATCAGCACCGTCATTGCGCCGCAAAGGCGGCCCGCCGTGTTCACATAGGGCTGATATACCGTGATATATGAATTGCCATAGCTGGAATGCATCAGTTTGACAACATGGGCGGGCTTTATCGTCGTTACATCGATCTGATTCTGTGCATCCCATTCCTCCTGAGACACATCCTCATACTCAAGTGCTCCCGGGTAAAAATTGCTATGGCTTTCATACGCACTCCGGTCATCCAATATGATGCCATTCCGCTCAAATGTAATATAGCTGTATGTGATCACAGAGGAATCGTAGGTCTTATCCTGTAACGATTTGCTGGCTCTCGTCAGTGTCTGATAATCTCCCAGAATACTGTTGTCATAACTGCTGGCAAGCAGCGTATACTCCGTTTCGCTGAACAATTTGTTTGTCGTGCTGCGGATATTGCTCAGGCAGCGTTCAAACTGGGTGGTGCCGATCGCCAGCATTTCCATCGCGCTGGAGGACTGCGCCTGGATCGTCTGGCGGATCATCAGGCTATACAGAGGAACCACGACCAGGAAGAACCCAACCGGAATACAAAGATACCTTAAAAGCCTTCGGATCCAGTTTCTAACAAACAGTCTCTTACGCATCTGCAAAAGCTCACTCCAAGCAATGATGATTTCTATGGAACTGTTGGCTGCACCTGTAAGGCGTTTATGGAGCTGGTGCATGTTGCACAGCTCCTCCCTCCGCAATTTCGCAGCATCTTTCTAATTATTTTACCACAGAAGGATTTTTTCCTCAACATTTTTATTGATTTGTAACAAAAATCCACTTTATCACCATGATTTTCAATGCTTGAAAATCTCTGTCAGATGGTCAATCACTTTGCTCCGCAAACCGTGTTGTCGTTCAAAGCCACCACCCGGGGCCTGATTGTCTGAGGGAACTCGATTCCCTGGCCCTCTGATTAAAAGAGCCCACCGGGCAGAACACTCTGATTTTAGAAGTTTCGAGTTTGCGTTGTTTTTTACGCAAAGCATCGTGATTTTCTGCCCGGCAATTTCTGCACCCTTTGCCGTATTTTGCAAGTCAGAGTATCCATTGCAACCCTGGAAACCGTGCAAAAACAGTGCAGAAACCGTGCACTTACTCTGGGACAAATAAAAAACGATGATTTTTGATCCATGACTTGGTGGCGATTTGAGTGACCACAAAGGTAAATTTGATACACGGGAAGAAGAATGCCCACCCGTCTGAGGAGTTCTCAGGGGAGTGGGCAGTTCTGCGCAGGCGGTTAATATAATTTCGATTATAATAATTCAAATTATATTAAGACATTCCATGGGCTGTAACAGCTTCACCGCTTGGTTTTCAAAAACCACCTGTTGATAGCGGTGTTACTTCTTCACAAATTGGTATACGCCATATTCTGGTGACGTCACCAATCCATGCTTGATAAGATTCTTGATAATAGAGGATGCACGAGATTTCTGAACGCCATATAGCTGTGCAACGTTTATGCTGCGGAACTGATATTGATACCGATATCTCTTGAAAAGTTCAAGCGTCCGCTCTTTTGTACTTGCAGTTAGTCTCGTGCCATTCAGCCTTTCGCAAAGTTCACTCACTTCTGCATCCGTACTCATTCCGTGGAGCACTGTAGAAGTTTCCGCACTTTCCGCAGAGGTTTCCGCACCACTTGCCACACTTTCCATACTGATCTGTGCTGGAGTCGCTACACTTCTATTCGGCAGTGTGACGATAAAGAAATCCGAATCCGAGTAGAAGGTCGGCTTCTGGGCTACTTCCACATGAAGCTCTAAGCCCTAATATAGTTCAAGCGTATTATACCGTTTTTTATCAGTACATTCCACTACTTTATGCAGTCACATGGGTGGCATTCTCTTTCACCGAATTGATCGTATCCATCAGTTCACTCCCTGTTTTGCCATCAAACAGGCGGGTAAACAGAATGGGCTGGTCAAAGGGCGGTTTCATCAGAA
>OLBL01000263.1_pt1 | contig 13983 bp, 10 predicted proteins | sample 1607591 | NCBI WGS metagenome assembly OLBL01 (sample SAMN02674606, study PRJEB24791) | human gut metagenome, SKBSTL068 | isolation source: stool | host: Homo sapiens | place: USA
AGAAGAAGTCCAGCTGGCGGACATAGCCCCAGAGCACGCCCACCGTGATGCCCACCACGGCCTCGATGAGGGCCACGAAGAAGGCAATGGTCAGACTGGTGCGTGCACCGGCCCAGATGCGGGCCCACAGGTCCTGGCCGATGGCGTTGGAACCCCAGATAAAGCCCTCTTCCCCGGGGGCGATATTGCGGAACTGGATGCCGGTGGCAGGGTCTACCTGGCAGAGATTGGGATCTGCCTGACCGGGCAGATAGGGCTGCAAAAAGGCAAAGCCCACCACGAACACCAGTGCAATGAGCAGGGCCACGGCGATCTTATTCTTGAAGAAAGCACGGAAGGTGCTGCCCCAATAGCTGTAATTGGAGTAGGAGGTGGCCTCGGCACGCTCCTCGCTGAACCCGGCGGGGGTGAACAGCTCGTCCTCGGGCAGGTCGGCCCAAGCGGTGGGGCCGTCCTTCTGCAGCTTGTTCAGATCGTTTTCCAGAACAGCTGCCTTGTGATCTTTCATGTGGAACAGCATTATCGGCCACCTTCTTTCTTGCCAAAGTTGATGCGGGGATCGATGAGCACCATGAGCAGATCGCCCAGAATCAGGCCGATGATGCCCACGCAGGCGTACAGCAGCACGATGCCCTGCACCATGGTGTTGTCGTGGCGCTGGACGCAGGTGACCAGCAGGCCGCCCATGCCGGGGATGGAATACAGGCTCTCGATGTAGATGGAGCCGACCACAGTGTTCAGGAAGGCAGAGGGAATATACTGCACCAGCGGCACCATGGCGTTGCGGAAGATGTGGCGCAGGGCGATGTTGCTCTCGCTCACGCCCTTGGCCAGCGCCAGCCGGACGTAATCCTTGTTGCTCTCGTCCACCATGTAGCGGCGCAGCCACATGGCGTAGAATGCCACGTTGCCCAGGCTCATGGAGCAGACCGGCAGCACCCAGTACCGCCAGTCGGAGGCATCAAACAGCAGGCCCACGCCCAGGGCGGTGGTGCCGTACATCTGAATATAGAGGTAATACACGGCGGCAGGCACAGCCTGAATGAGCACGATGATGGCGGTGCCGATCTTATCCGGCCAGCGGTTCTTGAACCGGCCCATCAGCAGGCCCATGGGAATGCCGATGACCAGGCTCAGCAGCATGGCAAACACGCCCATCTGGATGGAGATGGGCAGCTTTTTGGCCAGGATGCCGGTGACCGAGGCATTTACCTTATAAATATGGCTCACGCCCAGGTCGCCGTGGAGGGCATTCCACCAGAAGCGGCCGATCTGCACCGGCAGCGGGTCCAGCAGGCCCATGGACTGCAGGCCCGCCTGGATCTGGGCCTCGGTCATTTTTTCGTAGTTTGCAAAGTAGCCTTCCACCGGCATCAGCCGCAGCAGGCAGAACACGAGCGTTACAATGACGAACAGCGTCAGGATGGAACGCCCGATGCGTTTTGCCAGATATTTCAGCATATCTGTGCGCACCCCTCTTTCGTTTGTGGTTCCTCCGCGGACAGTGGTCCTGAACAGCGGATAGGAATAGAATACATCAAAATTGCACTTTTGGAAAGTGATTTGCCCGGATTTTGAAAAATGTTTTTGTAAAAGCAGGGTAAAGTGAACGTTTTTTCTTACAAAAACAACCCTCTCCGCCGGGTTGACGGAGAGGGATAAAAGTTTTTATAAACCTCTGCGTTTCAAAATCTCATCCAGAATGGCATCGGCCACATCGGCCTTGCTCATCAGGGGCAGCTCCCGGGTACCGTCGGGGGTGATGAAGGTGACCACGTTGGTGTCCACCCCAAAACCGGCCCCGGCGACCTTCAGGTTGTTGGCCACCACCATGTCCAGATTCTTCCGGGTCAGCTTGGCCGTGGAGTTTTCCACCATATCCCGGGTCTCCATGGAAAAACCGCAGAGGAACTGGTGGGTCTTTTTCGGGCCGATGGTGCCCAGAATGTCGGCGGTGCGCTCCACAGGGATGGAGAGGTCGCCGTCCTTTTTCTTGATCTTGTCGCTTGCCACCGTCACGGGGCGGTAGTCTGCCACGGCGGCAGCCATCACCAGCACGTCCATCTCCTCAAAGCGGCTGGTCACGGCATCGTACATATCCTGCGCCGTGGTAATGGGAACATCGGTGGTGAAGCGGACCGGCGGCAGGTCGGTGTGGCCGTGGATGAGGGTGACCTCTGCTCCCCGCATGGCGGCGGCCCGGGCGATGGCATAGCCCATCTTGCCGGTGGAGTGGTTGGTCAGGTAGCGCACAGGGTCCAGCGGCTCCTGCGTGGGTCCGGCGGTGACAGCGATGCGCAGACCGGCCAGATCCTTCGGCTTTGCGATGGCCCGGAAGATATAGTCCAGCAGGACGTCCTCCTTCGGCAGGCGGCCGCTGCCCACATCCTTGCAGGCCAGCACGCCGCTCTCGGAGGGGATGACCGTGAAGCCGTAGCGCTCCAGCGTGGAGATGTTGTCCTGCGTGATGGGATTCTCCAGCATCCCGGTGTTCATGGCGGGGGAGACCAGCTTTGGGCACTTCGCAGCCAGCACCACCGTGGTGAGCATATCGTCGGCGATGCCATGGGCCATCTTGGCGATGACGTTGGCCGTGGCCGGGGCCACGAGGATGACGTCGGCCTTCTTTGCCAGCGAGATGTGGGTGACTTCGAACTTGAAATCACGGTCAAAGGTGTCCACCATGCACTTGTGGCCCGTCAGGGTCTCGAACGTGATGGGGGTGATGAACTGGGTGGCGTTTTTGGTCATGATGACCTCCACGTCGGCCCCCAGCTTGCGCAGTGCGCTGGCCACGTTGGCCATTTTATAGGCGGCGATGCCGCCGCTGACGCCCAAAAGGACGCATTTTCCCTTCAGATCCATCCAGATGCCTCCTATAAACAGGGATGATATAGCTACAGTATAATGCAAAAATGCTCAGAGCACAACAAAATCTTTGGTTGGGGTTGTATCTTGGCTCAAAATGCGGTAAAATACAGCTTGACTTATCAATAGAAAATCTCTCCGTCGGCGCAGACGTATGCAGGCCTCTCCCAAAGGGGGAGCCTTTCAGGGAGAGGTTCGACCCTACGAGGAACTGAATTATGATTTTAGCCATTGATATAGGCAACACCACCGTCGCCCTTGGGGGCATCCGGGACGGACGTGTATGCTTTGTGGCCCACATGGACACGGTGCGCACCCGCACGGCGGCGGAGTACCGCGCCGAGATGGAAAAGGTGTTCGCCCACCGGAGGCATCCGGAAAAGCCCATCCGCTTCGAGGGCGCTGTCCTCACCAGCGTCGTCCCCCAGATCACGGGGGCGCTGGCCGAGTGCGCCCGCTACTACACCGGCAAAAAGCCGGTCATCGTTTCGCCCGACATCCGCACCGGACTGACGATGGGGGTGCCCGACCCCCACGCCGTCGGCAAGGACCGCCTCGTGGATGCGGCCTACGCGGCGGCGAACTTCCCTCTGCCGGTGGTCACGGTAGATCTCGGCACCGCCACTACCTTCAACGTGGTGGATGAGGATAAGGTCTTCCGGGGCGGCGTCATCTGCCCCGGCCTTTCCACCGGTCTGCGGGCGCTGGGGGAGAGGTGCGCCCAGCTGCCACAGGTGCATCTTTCGTCCCCCAAAAGCGCCATCGGCGTCGATACCGAGAAGTGTATGCTCTCCGGCTCGGTGCTGGGTGCGGCTGTCCTGCTGGACGGCATCACCCAGCGCATCGAGGAGGAGCTGGGCCGTCCGGTCACGCTGGTGGTCACAGGCGGTCTGGCAAAGTACGTCATCCCCCTCTGCCGCCACCCGCTCACCTACGACCCTGAGCTGCTGCTGAAGGGGCTGGCCCTCCTGTATCAGCTCAATGCCCCCCAGCATGAGCACCGCCATGAGCCGCGGAACGAGGGAGAGCACCGTCGTCCCGGCCCCCGCCCGGCGGGACGCCGCCCCCACAGCGGCAGCAGCCCCCGCCGTCATGGCCGCAGCGGCCGCCGTCCCCGCCGGGACGATGAGGCCAAGGCGGGCTAAGACTGAAAAGGAGAAACCTTATGATGAAATTAGGCATTCTCGGCGCAGGCATGATCGTCCGGGAGTTCCTGCCTTGGCTCACAGGGCCGGAAAGCCCCTTCAAGGTCGAGGCCCTCTGCAGCACTGAGCGGAGCGCTGAGGAGGCGCAGGCCCTCTGCGGTCAGTACGGCGTGGCCCGCCACACCACCCGCTACGACGAACTGCTGAGCTGGGTAGACGTAGTGTATATCGCCGTGCCGAATATCCTGCACGTAAAATACACCCGTGCCGCCCTCGAGGCCGGACGCCATGTGATCGTGGAAAAGCCGATGGCTCCCACGGCGGCGCAGGCCGAAGAGCTGGCCGAGCTGGCCCGGAGCAAAAAGCTCTTCCTCTTCGAGGCCGTCACCACCCAGTATCAGGACAACTACGCCAAGCTCCGTGAGATGCTGCCCAAGGTGGGCGCTGTCACCATGGTGCAGTGCAATTTCAGCCAGTATTCCAGCCGGTATGACGATTTCTGCATCGGCAGGGTCTGGCCGTCCTTCGACCCGGCCTGTGCCGGCGGCGCACTGATGGACCTCGGCGTCTACAACGTCAGCTATGTGGTGGGCCTTTTCGGCGCGCCCAACAAAGTCCACTACGCGGCCAACATCGCCCGCGGCATCGACACCAGCGGCGTGCTGACGATGGAGTATCGCAGCTTCAAGGCCGTGAGCATCAACGCCAAGGACAGCAGCTCTCCGGCCCGGTACATCATTCAGGGCACCAAGGGCTATCTGCTCCAGAAATCCACCGCCAACTTCTGCGGCGGCGTCACCTTCCACCCCTATAAGGGCAGGGAAGAGCACTTCAACCTCAGCGCAGGCCGCCCCCGGCAGGCGGCAGAGTTCCACGCCATCGCCCGCGCCATCGAGAGCGGGGATCAGGAGCTGTGCAGCCGGATGCTGGACACCTCGGTGGCCGTCAGCCGTGTGCTGGAGACGGCCCGCCGCGACGCGGGCATCCGCTTCCCCAGCGAATTTTGATGCTATCCCCGGGAGTTCCCTGACACAACGACCGGTATATTTTAGATTCGATTCAACAAAAGACCCCGTGTAATTCACGGGCAGGTTTGCGCCGTATCCGATAGTTAAGGCGGAACGGCAGCAAGGAGGAAAACTGAATTATGAAAAACAACGATCTTCGCACCCTCACCCGGCTGGCGCTGCTGGTCGCCATTGAGCTGGTCATGAAGGCCATCGGCCTCGGCAGTGTGCCCGTAGGCCCGCTTTACATGAGCTTTTTGACCCTGCCGATCGCTGTGGGTGCCATCACCATGGGTCCCGCAGCAGGTGCCATCCTCGGCGGCGTGTTCGGTGCGGTGAGCTTCTATGACGCTGTCACCGGCGCCTCTGCCATGACCGGCGCGCTGTTTCAGGTCAGCCCCGTCAACACCTTCATCCTCTGCGTGGGTATGCGTGTGCTGATGGGCGTGTGTGTCGGCCTCATCTTCAACGCCATCAAGGGCCTCGACAAGGCCGGTACCTGGAGCTACCTGATCAGCGCCATGTGCGCCCCGGCCCTTAACACCCTGTTCTTCATGGGCTACATCGTGCTGGCCTTCTACAGCTGCGATTACGTCCAGAACCTCGTGTCGGTCAAGGGCGCAGCCAACCCCCTGATGTTCGTCGTCCTGCTGGTCGGCGTGCAGGGCGTGGCCGAGTTCCTCGTGTCCGGCATTCTGGGCGGCATCGTCGCCCGTGCCGTTCGCAAGTTCCTGAAGTAACAGGCGGTGTCGGTCAGGGACGTCCGCTGATATAAAGTTTACAAGCCCCTCTCCCGGCAAAAATGCTGAGAGAGGGGCTTTTCTGTTGATTTTAGCCTACCAGTGCGGTATACTTATTCTACTTCAGTCAAAAGAAGGAGGCAGCAAAAATGCCCATCGGGCCGAGCAGACCCTTACATCTAACGAAGCCGGAGTCCATCGACATCCGGCAGGCCGCGCGATATTTCGGCGCGCGGGGCGAGGCCGACAGCGCCACCCTCGCTCTTCTGGAACGGTGCGCTGCACCCCTTCTCGCCGCCGCCACCCCCCGGGCCGTCTGGCTTGAGGCCGATGTGGAGAGCCTCGCGCAGGTCGGCATCCTGAAGGGGGAGGACATCTTCCGCCACCTTGAGGGGTGCCGGGAGGCCCTGCTTCTGGCCGTGACCCTCGGCCCGGGCGCAGACAGCCAGATCCGCCGCGCCGGAGTGGGGGATATTGCTGCCGGTGTGGCCTCGGACGCCCTCGGCTCGGCGCTGGCCGAACAGGCCGCAGACGCCGCCGAGGCCGAGCTGCGGCAGTGGGCCGCAGGGCAGGACAGGTATCTCACGGGCCGCTTCTCGCCGGGCTATGGCGACTGGCCCATCGGGGTGCAGCCGCTGGTGGCGGCGGCGCTGGATACCGCCCGCCGAGTCGGGCTTTGCGTGACCGAAAACGACCTTATGACGCCCCGCAAGAGCGTGACCGCTCTGCTGGGGCTGAGCGACCACCCGGTGAAGGGACATCTCGCCGGGTGCGGCCACTGCGTGCTGAACACGCGGTGCGAATACAGAAAGAGGGGCAAGACCTGTGCAAGCGAATGAACTGTTTACCCAGCCCAACACCATCCTTCTGGACGGCGGTATGGGCACCATGCTGCAGGCAGCGGGCCTGAAGCTGGGCGCACGGCCCGAGGAGCTGAACATCACCGACCCGCAGCTCATCGAGAGCATCCACAGCCGCTACGCCGCCGCTGGAAGCCGCATCATCAACGCAAACACCTTCGGCGCGTCGGCCCACAAGCTGGCGGGCAGCGAGTACACGCTGGAAGAGATCATTGCGGCGGGCATCGCCAACTGCAAGCGGGCCTGCGCCCCCTACGGCGCGCTGGCGGCGCTGGACGTCGGCCCGCTGGGCGAGCTGCTGGAGCCCAACGGCACGCTGGCCTTTGAGGACGCCGTGGCCGAGTATGGCCGCATCGTCCGGGCCGGTGCGGCTGCCGGGGCCGACCTCGTCTTCTTCGAGACCTTCACCGACCTCTACGAGCTGAAGGCCGCCCTGCTGGCCGCGAAAGAGAACTGCACGCTGCCCATCCTCGCCAGCATGAGCTTTGAGGCAGGCGGGCGCACCTTTACCGGCTGCACCGTCGAGAGCTTCGCCGTCACAGCCCGGGGCCTCGGCGCAGATGCCGTGGGCATCAACTGTTCCCTCGGCCCGAAGGAGATCTTCCCGATGGCGAAGCGTCTGGCCGAGGCCCTGCCCGGCGATTTCCCGGTCTTCGTCAAGCCCAACGCGGGCCTGCCCCGGGCCGACGGCAGCGGCTACGACATTACCCCGCAGCTGTTTGCGCTGGAAATGAAGCCCTACCGGGAGCTGAATCTGTTTGCCGCCGGCGGCTGCTGCGGCACCACGCCGGAGTTCATCAAGCTGCTGAACAGCGTTTTTGCAGGCTGCGTACCCGGCCGTCCGGCCCACAAAATGCCCTCGGTGCTCTGCACGCCGGTGGACTTTGTCAATGTGGACGGCATCACGGTGGTGGGTGAGCGCATCAATCCCACCGGCAAAAAGCGCTTCCAGCAGGCACTGCGGGAAGAGGATATGAACTACGTTCTGGAGCAGGCGGTCAGTCAGGTGGAAGCCGGTGCTCAGGTGCTGGACGTGAACGTGGGCGCACCCGGCGTGGACGAGCCTGCCCTGATGCCCAAGGTGGTCAAGGCCCTGCAGAGCGTCACCAGCCTGCCGCTGCAGCTGGATTCCTCCAATGTGCAGGCACTGGAAAACGGCCTGCGCGTGTACAACGGCAAGCCCATCGTCAACTCCACCAACGGCGAGCAGGAAAAGCTGGACGCGATTCTGCCCCTGTGCAAAAAGTACGGTGCGGCCATCGTGGGCCTTGCCATCGATGAGCGGGGCATCCTGTCCGCCGCCGAGGACCGGGTGGCCATTGCCCGCCGCATCACCGAAGCGGCTCTTGCCGTCGGCATCCCGCGGGAGGACATCTACATCGACTGCCTGACCCTGACCGCCAGCGCCCAGCAGAAGGACGTTCTGGCCACCGTGCAGGCACTGGAAGCCTGCAAAAAAGAGCTGGGCGTGCGCACCATTCTGGGCGTGTCCAACATCAGCTTTGGCCTGCCCTGCCGCCCCTATCTGAATACCACCTTCCTCACCATGGCCATGTATGCGGGCCTTGACCTCGCCATTATGAACCCTTCCAGCGAGGAGATGATGGCGGCGGTGTATGCTTACAACGTGCTGACCAACCGCGATCCGCAGAGCACCAAGTACATTGAGCGGTATGCCGACCGTGTGCCTGCATCCGCAGCCATCCGGCAGGCCGCGCAGGCGGTGCCTGCGGCTTCGGCATCCGGTGAGAGCGCAGAGCTTACCGGCCCTTACGCTCCACTGATGAAGGCAGTGGAAAAGGGCCTGAAGGGTGATGCTGCCGCCCAGACCAAGGCACTGCTGGCCGAAAAGCAGCCGCTGGAAGTGGTGGACGAAGCGCTGATCCCGGCGCTGGACATCGTGGGTGCCAAGTACGAGAAGGGCACGCTGTTCCTGCCGCAGCTGCTGCAGGCCGCAAGTGCGGCCCAGAGCGCCTTTGAGGAGATCAAGAACGTCATTGCCCAGAAGGGCGAGGGCAGCGCCAGCAAGGGCCGCATCGTGCTGGCCACCGTCAAGGGCGACGTGCACGACATCGGCAAGAACATCGTCAAGGTCATTCTGGAAAACTACGGCTTTGAGGTGATCGACCTGGGCCGTGATGTTCCGGTGGAGACGGTGGTGAACACCGTGCGGGAAAAGAATGTGCATCTGGTGGGCCTTTCCGCCCTGATGACCACTACCCTCAAGAGCATGGAGGAAACCATTGCCGCCCTGCACGAAGCGGGCTTGGACTGCAAGATCATGGTGGGCGGTGCGGTGCTCACGCCGGAATATGCCGAGAAGATCGGCGCGGACTGGTACGCCAAGGATGCCAAGCGCAGCGCGGACATCGCCAAGGAATTTTTCGGGGCGCAGTAAAAGCAGGAATGCAGGCCAGTAGGAAGCTTTCTCCGCGAACAGCCCGGGACTCCAGTCCCGCCCAAACGCTTATGCGCGGGGCCTCCTTTGAAAACACCTGAAAATCTATTTGCAAATTGTTCAAAAACTCCACAAAGAAATGCCACGATTGTCTGGTAGTATAAGGGTGCAGTCAGGGAGATGCAAAGACATCTCCCCAAAGCCGACAAGGGCTTTCACCTGCGGGGGCTGGTGCATCTGGCACAGCCCAGCAGGTACTTATTAAAACACTGTCCCCCGCCTATGCCAGGCAATCGCCAACGACGGCGGACAGACTACCAAATCCCTCCTGATCCGCCGCAAAGTTCGGGAGTTCTCATACCGCAGCCAGCACCGCTTTATCCTCCTTTCCACGGTGCTGGCTGCTTTTGTTTTTACCTGAATGCAAGAGAACGATTGGGAATAGCCGCCGCGTGCGCTTTGGCTGTTTTAGCGGAAATTCTATTATAATTCGTTGAGCCTCGGAAAAATCTGCGGATTTTTCCGAGGCTCTTTTTCACGAATAGGATCGAAGCGATATACTTCATCTGAATGTAAAAAGCAAAGCAAGAACGAGTGCGAGACGAAATTGGTTTATACAGTTCGTTTTACTTCACTTCGTTTCGCCCATTTGTTGCTGATCTTATCTGCCAGCATGGAGCCGCAGGCCCCCACTGCAAGGCCCAGTGCTACGCCGCCCAGAATGTCGGTGGGGAAATGCACATACAGGTACATCCGCGTGAAGCCGATGAACCCGGCCAGCGCAAGAGCCGGGACGCCGAGCCTGCGGTTCTGCAGCCAGAGCGCAAAGGCAGCGGCAAAGGCGGAGGATGTGTGTCCGGAAGGGAAGGACCAGCCATGGGGCCGGGCCACCAGCGTGAGCATCTCCGGACGGAGGTCGCAGGGGCGCGGGCGTGCGAACAGCGGCTTTAAGGCGCAGTGGCCCGCCAGCATATAAAGGCCCAGCGCCAGCGCCATGGCCAGCCCGGCCCGGCGGGTGCGCCGGAACGCCAGCAGCACCGCCGTGAAGGCGATCCAGATCTCGCCGTGGGCACCGGCCTGATCGAAAAACACCGCCAGTGCATCCAGCACCGGACAGCGCAGAGCCTGTAAGGCATCCAGAAGGGTAAATTCAAAGGGCATGGATAAAGCCTCCCTGCTTGTTGTTCTTGCCCTTATGGTATCATGGAACCGGGCAGAGAATAAGAACAAGGCTTGTACAAAGGATAAACAAATCTTAAACCGGTAGAAAAGATGTCGGGAACAGGACAAAATTGGAATATGGCGGCGTAATACTACAGATGGTAAATAGAAAAGAAGCCCTGCGGTTCTGTGACGTAGGGCATATTGTATGTTTTACTGCATCTGGCTGAGTGTGGGATAGCTGTCGATGGCACCGTGCTGCTGCACGCTGATGCCGCAGAACTGGTTGGAAAAGGCAAGGTATTCGTTCAGCTTTGTTTTGCTGAGCTTTGCCAGTTTTTCCAGTGTCACGCCGTCACGTTCCAGCTGCCACAAAAACGAGCCGATGAAGCCGTCGCCTGCGCCGGTGGTGTCCACAGCCCGGACTTTCCGGCAGGGGGCAAAGCCATGGGCGGTGCGGGTGTAGGCGTGGGCACCGCTGCTGCCGCAGGTGTAGACCACCAGCTGCACATCACCCACGAACAGCTGCGGCAGGGCGGATTCAATGTCCACAGTGCCGGTGAGAAATTCCAGCTCTTCGTCCGAAATTTTGAGGATGTTGGAAAGCGGCAGGAACTGCAGCACGGTCCCGCGCAGCATGTCGCGGTCCGGCCAGAGGGGGAAGCGCAGGTTCGGGTCAAAGCTGACGATAGCACCAGCTTCGCGTGCGGCGGCAATGGCCGCAAGGTGGGCGTAGCGCATGGGGCTGTCCACCAGCGAGACACTGCAGAAATGCAGGGCAAAGGCATCGGCGAACCATGCAGGGGCGATCTGCTCCGGAGAATAAAGCAGGTCGGCCGAGGGTTTGCGGTAGAAGCTGAAGGTGCGGCTGCCGTCCTCTTCCAGACTGACGAAGGCAAGGGCCGTGTTGGCCTTATCGGTAAAGGCCAGATGGGAGAGGTCGATGCCGCAGGCTTCCAATTCCCGGGCGATCTTGTGGCCGAAGGGGTCGTCGCCCAGCTGGCTCAGAAAAGCACTTTTGCCGCCCAGCCGGGCAAAGGCCGCGCACACGTTGGCCGGTGCGCCGCCAGTGCGCGGGCTGAACGAGGGAACCTCGTCAAAAGAACAGCCCACCCTGGACGGGATCATATCGATGAGTGCTTCGCCAATGGAAAACAGTGTGCTGCCGGACATAGAGAACCTCCCAAATTAAGATGCTGGTAATAAAAGACTTCCCCCGGCGAGGGGGATGATTTTGTGAACGCTCCCAGTGTAAGGGCCAGAGCCCGGGCTGTCAATGCTTTTTTGCACGGTACAGGGCGTTTTTGTGTTGACTTGCATTTTGGGGTGTGCTAAAATATGCCGGTATGCGTAAAAAATGCCATGAAAGGGAACTTGGATGAACCTGACAAAACAGTTCTTTAAATATGTATCACAGAATATCTTCGGCCTGCTGGGCACCTCGTGCTACATTCTGGCCGATACCTATTTCATCTCGCAGGCGGCGGGTACCGACGGTGTGACCCTGCTCAACCTCTGCCTGCCGGTCTACAACTTCATCTTTGCCGTCGGCTCCATGGTCGGCCTTGGCGCGGCCACCCGCTATGCCATCCTCAAGGCGCAGGGAGACGAGCGCTGCCAGCGCTATTTTTCCAATGCCATCTTCTGCGCCTGTGTGCTCAGCGTGCCGTTCCTGCTGGTGGGCATTTTTGCGCCCGGCGGCCTTCTGCGGCTGATGGGCGGTGACGCGGGGATCATGGCACTGGGCATCCCGTATGCCCGCATCTTCCTTATGTTCACGCCCTTCTTCATGTGCAACTATATCGTGTCGGCCTTTGTGCGCAACGACGGCGACCCCTCCCTTGCCATGGTGGCTACCCTGAGCAGCAGCCTGTTCAATGTGGTGTTCGACTATATTTTCATGTTTCCCATGGGTCTGGGGCTGGCCGGTGCGGCGCTGGCCACCGCCGTGTCTCCCATCATCAGCATTTCCATCTGCAGCCGCCACTTCTTTAAAAAGAAGAACGGCGTGCAGTTCGTGCGCCAGCGCCCCTCGGCAAGGCTGCTGGGCCAGAGCTGCCAGCTTGGCATTTCCGGCTTTGTGGGTGAGATGTCCTCCGGCGTTACCACCACCGTATTCAACTTCCTGCTGCTGGGTCTGGCGGGCAATGTGGCGGTGGCGGCCTATGGCGTGGTGGCGAACTTTGCGCTGGTGGCAACGGCCATCTTCAACGGCGTAGCACAGGGTGCACAGCCGCTGGTGAGCGAGTGCTACGGAAAAAGCGACAAGGCCGGTGCCAGAAAGCTGCTCATCCTGGGCAGCTGCACCGCACTGGTGCTGGCAGCGGTGCTGTACGGCATCATCTTTGGTGCTACCGATGCGCTGGTGGGCGTGTTCAACAGCGAGAACTCCACCCAGATGGCGCAGTTTGCCCACATGGGCATGCGGCTGTACTTTGTGGGCTACTTCTTTGCCGGGTTCAACATCGTGGCGGCAGGCTATCTGAGCGCGACCAACCGCCCGGTGGAAGCTTCCGTCACCTCCATCTGCCGCGGCATGGTGGCCATCGTGGTCTGCTCGCTGGTGCTGAGCCGCCTGTTTGGCATGAATGGTGTGTGGGCAGCGTTCCCGGCATCGGAACTGCTCACCGCAGTGCTGACCCTGTTTTTGCTGCTGCGCGGTAAAAAGCAGACCGCATAGCCTTTAAATATAAAGCTCCTGTTCGCGCAGAGATTCCTCGGGCGAAAGCCCACTCTGCGCGGCGTGACCGGCCATTGCCCGCCACTGTGCGGGGGATTGGCCGGTTTCTTTTTTGAACACCCGGCACAGGTAGTTGGCACCGGAAAAGCCGCACAGGCTGGCTACCACGTCCAGTGTGTACTCCCGGTGGAGCAGCAGCCGCTGGGCTGCTTCAACGCGCACCGTGGTGAGGTATTTGCCCGGCGGCACGCCAATGGCTGCGGTAAAGGTGCGCACCAGATGGCTCTTGGACACGCCCAGCCGCTCGCTGAGCTCTTCCACGCCGTACAGGCCCGCGTAGTTGGCGCGGATGTCCTCGATGGCGGCCTGTACCAGCGGCGGCAGGGCAGGGGAGGCGCTGTCGGCGTCAGAAAGCTCACACAGCAGTGCGTAGGCCAACTGGCTGCGGGCACGGCTGTGGGCGGTCTTTTCCTCAGCAAGGCGGTCCATCAGTTCGGCAGCGGCCGGGCAGGAACCGCCCTTGGCAAGGAAGGGCAGTTCGTGCAGCCCGGCCAGAAACTGGGAAGCCGCCTGCCCGGTAAGCTGGACGCAGAGCAGATGGCAGATGCTTTCCGGCACAAGGGCCAGCGGGGCACGGCTCAGGATCAGGTGCCCGGCAGGCACGGACTGCGGCGGCAAAATGAGCGCTGCACCCAGCGGCAGCGGCCCGGCAGCAGGTACGGATGCAGAGCACTGGCCGCTGGACACAAGGCACACCCACAGTCCTTCGCCGGAGAGGGTGAGGGGGGCAGACAGCTGCAGATCCTGCACGGAAGCGGGAAAAGCGATGGTGTTCCAGTCAAAAAGCAATATCTGACACCTCTAATCAATAAAATGCTATTTTATATCACAAAATTATCTGTTATTATAGTACCAACGAATGAACACGCCGTCAAGAGCGTGAGAACCTTAAAAATTATGGAGGCAAACGACTATGGCTTCGATCAGCTGCCAGCACATCTATAAGATCTATCCGGGTGCTACCGCTCCCGCTGTTACCGACTTTAACCTGGAGATCCAGGATAAGGAATTCATCATCTTCGTCGGCCCCTCTGGCTGCGGCAAGTCCACCACCCTGCGCATGA
>OLBL01000281.1_pt1 | contig 13258 bp, 13 predicted proteins | sample 1607591 | NCBI WGS metagenome assembly OLBL01 (sample SAMN02674606, study PRJEB24791) | human gut metagenome, SKBSTL068 | isolation source: stool | host: Homo sapiens | place: USA
GTGCCAATGTGTTATCATCCACCCCTACATAGCGGATGGCATCTGTTACCGTTTGGATAGCCATATAAAAAATACCTCCTATTTTCCTTACTCAGACTCTGACTGATAGGTTCTTCTTTTCTAATGGAACATACGCTCAACCGCAGATCGACGGTCGCGCATTTTACCGTTGCCTTGCTTCCCCCAGAGTCGTTACATGTGGTACACCGCAGCGGAGCGAAGTCCTTCCGGCAGGCCGTCGGGCGCAGCAGGTGAAAGTTCCCAGCGTACCTGCCCCGCCCACTGGGAGGCGACGGCGGAGAAGTGGAGCATGACAATACCGAGATCCAATGCGGCATCCAAATTATCGGTGTAGGCATCCTCCTGCTGCACCAAATAGATGCTGTGATCCTGCACAAGGAAGCCATAGGGCTGACGGTTGAGATAGCTGGGGGAGAGCGAAGCGGCGTAGAAGGACTGCCAGAGCATATCGTCGTAGAAGTCCATCATCTCGTCAAGCCCAGACTTGTTGCTCCAGCTCCCCATGTGAACCAAATCGTTCACGCCCTTTTTGGGCGCGTAGTACTGCTGCTCGGCCCGCACATCGATCTGAGACATACTTAGGATATTCAGCCGCAGCTTTTTTGCGGTCTTTTCCCCGTAGCCAAAGGCAACGATTGCCGCCACCTCTAACGGGGTGGCGAGAGACAGTGCCTTTTTGATTTTGTCGCTGTCGGTGAAGGTCATCCAGCAGGTGTCAATGTCCAACTCAGTCAGCTTGAGGACGAGATCTTCCATCATGTAGCCGGCGTTGATGGCCGCATAGGAATGCGGGGCAGACATAAGGAGCAGGTAGTGCGGTGCTCCGATGAGAAATTGATTATAGCCCGCTGAGCTCTCCAGCGCCGGCTGTGCATCCTTGTCCAAGACGATCAACTCCGTTGCAATCTCCGGGACAAGACGGGGGCAGGTCTTTTCATAGTAGGATCGGAGCTGGCCGATAGCCTCGCTCGGAACTTCCTTTTCGCGGAATGCGTGAACGGATCTGCGATTTTGAATCATAGCGCTGTAATTCATAGTAATATCTCCTATTCTGATGTCTTTGGTTTTCTTATAAATCGTCTATCAGTGCGGTGCTCTTGGCGTAGGCGGTACTGCGTGCCTCAAAGAAATCGGTCTTGACCATGTTGGCGTCGGCGTACTGGCTGACCCATTCCATGCTCTCCGGTTCGCTCTCAAAGCCTGGATACAATGCGGGATAGCCAAGGCTCGTCCAGCGGAGGTTGCCGAGATAGCGGATGTAATCGCTGATCATCTGCCGGTTCAGCCCCGGGATGTCGTCGCCGATTACATAATGCCCCCATGCGATCTCCTGCTCCACGCCCTCACGCATCATCTCGCGCAGCGCTTGTACGCTCTTGGCGGTGAACAACTCCGGCTGCTCCTTTTGCAGCTCCGTGATGATATTGCGGAACAGCCACAAGTGCGTGTTCTCATCGCGGTTTATGTAGCGAATCTCCTGCGCCGAGCCGGGCATCTTCCCGTTTCGGGAGAGATTGTAGAAGAACATAAAGCCGCTGTAAAAATAGATGCCCTCCAAAATATAGTTTGCCATCATCACGCGCAGCAGCGTGGGAGCGTCCTTCCGCTCCTGAAACTCGTTGTAGCAGTCCCCAATGAAGGTGTTGCGGCGCAGCAGATGCTCGTCCGTTTTCCATTGGTAGAGGATGTCATTGCGCTCCACGGGGGAACAGATGGTGTCGAGCATATAGCTGTAGCTCTGTGAGTGGACACACTCCTGAAACGCCTGAATGGACAGGCAGAGATTGACCTCGTTGGCGGTAATGTAGGCGCCGATATTAGGCAGGTTCGCTGTCTGAATGGAATCCAAAAAGACAAGAAAACTCAGAATTTTATCGTAGGCGCTGCGCTCGGCTGACAGCAGGCGTGGATAGTCCTTCACATCCTGCGAGAGATTGATCTCCTCAGGGATCCAAAAGTTGTTCATGGCCTGCCGGTACCAGTCGCTGACCCAAGCGTACTTCATATTGTTGAAGTCGTTGAGGTTTGTGGTATTGCCGCCGATCATGCGCCGCAGGCGCACATCAGGGTCGCCCTCCGGGTTAAAGAGGGGCTTTTTCTTCAGTTCCGTCATGCTATCCTCCTTATGACGAGCAGCTTTCGCAGGCCTCGACCTCAAGGGCCTTGCTGCGGACATAGTAAATGGTCTTGACGCCGGCCCTCCACGCCTCCAAATACAGTCTAAGCACCTGACGCATGGAATAGTCGTTTGTGATATAGAGATTCATGCTCTGCGCCTGGTCAATATGTCTCTGGCGAAGGCCCGCGGCGCGTACCGACCAGCTTTGGTCGATCAGATGCGCTGCCTTATAGTACCACCATGTGTCCATAGAAAGCTCCGGAGCAACGCGGGGCAGCATGCTGCCCTTTTTTTCCTCTAAAAAGAATTTCTTCATAATTGGATCTATGCCCGCCGACGTGCCGGAGAGGATAGATGTGCTGGAGGTCGGTGCGACCGCCAGCAGATAGGCGTTGCGCATTCCCTGCACCGCCACCGTTTTCGCAAGCGCCCGCCACTTTTCGGAGGTATAACCCCGCTTTTCAAAATACGCGCCCGTCTGCCAGTCGCTGCCCTCAAAGAGCGCGTAACGACCCTTTTCCCGTGCCAGTGCTGTGTCCGCCTTGACGGCGGCGTAGTTGATGAACTCGAACACTGCGTCGGTGAAGGCAAGGTGCTCATCGCTCTCCCAGTGGATGCCGCGCTTTGCCAGCATGTGGTGGTAGCCGCTGACGCCCAGGCCGATGCTGCGGTACTTCTGATTGGTAAGCCGCGCGTATTCCAACGGGTAGAAGTTGAGGTCGATCACATTATCCAGTGCGCGGATGGCCGTTTCCACCGTGCGTTCCATATAGGCCTCGTCCTCCACCGGCAGATTACCGAGAGACAGACTCGCCAGGTTGCAGACCACAAACTCACCTGGGCGTGTGGCCGTCACCACAATTGTGTCGCCGTTCTCCGTGTGCACCTCAGTGCTGATGTGCTCGATGGGTGCCATGTTCTGCGCGATCTCCGTACAGAGATTGGAGCAATAGATCATTCCCGTGTGGCCGTTTGGGTTCATATGATTTACACTGTCGCGATTGAAAGCGAAGGGCGTGCCGGTCTCCACTGCCGAGCGAAGCACCAGCCGCACGATGTCCTTGACGGTGACGCTGCGCTTTTCGATGCGCGGGTCATTGACGCAGTCCAGATACCGCTTCTCCCATTCTGTACCCCAGTAATCCTCCAGTGCGTAGCCCTTGACCGTGAGGATCTCATGCGGACACATGAGATGCCACGGCGCGTCTATGTTCTCCTCCGCCAGTCGCCAGAAGAGATCCGGATAGCACACGGCGGGAAACACATCATGTGCCTTCATGCGGTCGTCGCCGTTGTTGGTGCGCAGTTGAAGGAATTCCGGCAGATCCCGGTGCCATGCGTCTAAGTAAACCGCCACAGCGCCCTGCCGCATCCCCAACTGATCCACCGCCACGGCGGTGTCGTTGACCAGCCGGATCCAGCGGATAACACCGCCCGCCGCCCCTTGAAAGCCGCGGATGGTGCTGCCTGCAGCGCGCACCTTACCGAAGTACATCCCCATTCCACCGCCGAATTTAGAGACCTTTGCGAAGTTGTCCAGCGAGCGGTAGATGCCGTCCAGACTGTCCGGCACAGTGTCCACAAAGCAGCTTGAAAGCTGATGGTAGGGCTTTCGTGCGTTGGACATGGTAGGTGTCGCCATCGTGACCTCCATACGGCTGAGCATATCGTAAAAGCGTTTTACCCACCCCATGCGATCAGAGCCTTCGTTCATAGCAAGATGCAGCGCGATACCCAAAAACATCTCCTGCGGTGTTTCCAGCGGCACGCGGCTGCGTGACTGGATCACATAGCGTTTGAGCAGCAGGTCAAGGCCGGAGTAGGTGAACAGCTCGTCCCGTTCCGGGCAGAGAAAGTCCTCCGCCATGGCAATTTCCTCGTGGGTATAGTGGACAAGGATATAGTCACCGTAGAGTCCCTTATCCGTCAGATAGCGAAGCTTGCCATAGAGGTCGCCGACGCCGCGCCCCTCCCATTCCTGTGCGTTGCGACAGCGAAAGGAGTGGTTCAGAAGCCGCGCCGCGATGAACTCCCACTTGGGTGCCTCTGCCGTAGTCAGCTCTACCGCCGCCTTGGTCAGTGCCTCAGCCCGCTCATCCTCCGTCATACCCAGACGACAGAAACTCTCAAACTTCATTTGAAGCGCCGCGAGGGAGTAGACTTCCTCGGTAAAATCCATCTGGATGCGGCGCAGCACCTCGTCAAGCGAGTCATCCCCCACCGTCCGCGCGATGGTATGCCGGACACGGCGCAGCGCAGACCGCTTTTCGCGGTAGAGGATGTACGCCTTGGCCACCTCATAGTGTCCGCGCTCCATGAGCGTTCGCTCCACCTCGTCCTGCACACGTTCTACGGTGAGCGGCACTGTGACGGAGAGATTGTTGAGAACGGTGGCGAGGATCTCATCCATCTCTCTGCTCCCGATCTCCTTGCCCTGTCCGTCAAACGCCTTTTTCATGGCGTTGAAAATTTTCTCCTGTTGAAAGGGAACAGACTCCCCGTTTCGTTTTCTGATCTCCATTTCGATCCTCTCATCTTCTCCGGTCACTTCTCATGTCCTTTTGGGCAAAGAGCGGGCAAGCGCAGTATCACGCTTGCCCGCTCTGTTTTTGAAAGCCGGTTTTTCTGCAGCCGACGCGGCAGGGCTGTTTGTTGTCTGTTGTCTTGGTTTTGGCTTTCCTGCCAGTTACTTCATAGATTCCAGAATGGCGTCCGCCAGTGCTTCCAGCTCAGTGCGCTTGTCCGTGCCCATGGACGAGGCGAGGCTGAGCCGCTCGTTGAGCACCGTCATGTTCTTAAGCTCATTGTTGACGAATTTCTGCATGAGGTCACCGGACTTCACCGCCCATGAGCCGTTTTCAATGATGGCAAAGGTGCGGTTTTGCAGATTCAGTGCCTTCATATCCATGAGGAAGTCATGCATGGCGGGGTAGATGCCGAGGTTGTAGGTCACAGAGGCCAGGACAATGTGACTGTACTTAAACGCCTCGGAGATCAGCTGGGAGACATGAGTGGAGGACACATCGTACATCGCCACCTTGCTCATGCCCTTATCGCAGAGCGACGTCGCCAGCGCCTGCGCCGCGTTCTCCGTGTTGCCGTACATAGAGGCGTAGACGATGAGCACGCCCTGGGTCTCAGGGGCATAGCGGCTCCATGTGTCGTACTTTTCAATGAACCAGCCCAGATCCTTGCGCCACACGGGGCCGTGGAGCGGGCAGATGTACTTGATCTGATCCAAAACGCCGCCGGCCTTTTTCAGCAGGAGCTGGATGTGGGGGCCGTACTTGCCCACGATGTTGGTGAGGTAACGGCGGGCGTCGTCCAGCCAGTCCCGCTCGAAGTCCACCTCGTCGGCGAACAGCTTGCCGTCCAGCGCGCCGAAGGTGCCGAAGGCGTCGGCGGAAAAGAGGACGCCGTCGGTGACGTCGAGGGTCACCATGGCCTCCGGCCAGTGAACCATAGGCGCGCCCACAAAGGTGACGGTGTGCTTGCCGAAGGAGAAGGTGTCGCCCTCCTTCACCTCGATGCACTCATGTCCGTCCACATGGAAGCCGAACTGCCGCATGAGCATGAATGCCTTCTCGTTGGAGATCAGTTTCACCTTGGGATGGCGCAGCAGGATCTCCTCGATGCAGGCGGCGTGATCCGGCTCCAGATGGTTGACCAGCAGGTAGTCCAGCTCGCGGCCATCCAGCACATACGCCAGATTTTCCAAAAGCTGGCGGCAGGCAGACCAGTCCACCGTGTCAAAGAGCACCGTCTTTTCATCCAGCAGGCAGTAGGCGTTGTAGCTTACGCCCCGGGGAATGGGAAAGCAGTTTTCAAACAGGGCCAGGCGATGGTCGTTGGCGCCCACCCAGTAGAGGTCGTTCGTTACTTTACGCACGCAATACATCTTATCTTGCCTCCTTCACGGCCTCAAGCCTTTACAAATTGATCCTTCGTCTCCGCGCACTCGGGACACACCCACTCGGCGGGAAGCTGCTCAAAGAGCGTACCGGGCGCGATCTCGCCGTCCTCGTCGCCCAACTCCGGCACATACTCGTAGCCGCAGCCGCTGCAGACGTAGCGGTCGCCGATGGGGGCGGGCTTCGGCGGCGTGGGCCGCTTCATCTTTACCATGGGCGGCGCGGGCAGCTTTTCGCCGCTATCCAGCGCGGCAGTGAGCAGGGGCAGGATCTCCTCCACATCGCCCACGATGCCGTAGTCGCAGTTCTTGAAGATAGGCGCGTTACCGTTCTTATTGATGGCCACGATGGTGGAGGCGTCCTTGATGCCCTTAAGGTGCTGGGATGCGCCGGAGATGCCGCAGGCGATGTACAGATTGCCGGTGAACTTCTGACCGGACATACCCACATAGCGGTTCAGCGGCAGATATTTGAGAGTCTCCGCCACAGGGCGGGAAGAACCGATGGCCGCGCCGGCGGCCTTGGCCAGCGACTCTACCAGTTTCATGTTCTTTTTCTCCCCGATGCCCTTGCCCGCGGAGACCACCCGCTCCGCCTGCGGGATGGGCGTATCCATAGGGATGCCCACGGAGAAGTCGTGACCATCCTTCTTCAGCGCCGCCACAAGGTCGGCCACCTGCTGGGCAGCATCCCCCTCCCGGAAGATAGTCTTTTTGCGAATGCCGGTGATGGGCGCGGGTTTCTTGGCCGCCGAACGGCTCTCGCCGCCGGAGCTCTTGCCCAGCCTGCCCAACAGATGAGAGGCGATGACCACCCGCTGGATCTCGTTAGTGCCCTCGTAGAGGGTGGTGATCTTGGCGTCGCGGTAGGCCCGTTCCACCTCCATGCCCTTGAGGTAGCCGCTGCCGCCGTGGATCTGCAAGGCATCGTTGGTGACCTCCAGCGCGATGTCCGAGGCGTACATCTTCGCCATGGCGGACTCCATGCCGTAAGGCGCGTGCTGCTCCTTCAGCTCCGCCGCGGAGTAGATGAGGAACCGGGCGCAGCGCAGCTTGGTTGCCATATCCGCCAGCTTGAAGGCGATGCTCTGCTGGGCCGCGATGGGCTTGCCGAACTGGACGCGCTCCTTGGAATAGCTCAACGCGTGCTCAAACGCGCCCTGGGCGATGCCCAGCGCCTGCGCGGCGATGCCGATGCGTCCGCCGTCCAGCGTGGACATGGCAATCTTGAAGCCCTCGCCCTCCTTGCCCAATAGGTTTTCCTTGGGAACCTTCACGTTGTTGAAGATCAGCTCCGCCGTGGAGGAGGAGCGAATACCCATCTTGTCATAGTGGTCGCCGAACTCAAAGCCCTTCCAGCCCTTCTCCACGATGAAAGCGGAGATGCCCCGGGTGCCGATGTCCGGCGTGGTGACGGCGAAAACCACATAGGTGTCCGCCTTAGGGGCGTTGGTAATGAAGATCTTGCCGCCGTTGAGGAGGTAGTAGTCCCCCTTATCCAGCGCCGTGGTCTCCGTGCCGCCGGCGTCGGATCCGGCGTTGGTCTCCGTAAGGCCGAAGGCGCCGATCTTCTCGCCCTTGGCCAGCGGAACCAGATATTTCTTCTTCTGCTCCTCGGTGCCATAGGCGAAAATGGGCCATGAGCCGAGGGAGACGTGGGCGGAGAGGATTACGCCCGTGCCGCCGTCCACACGGGCCAGCTCCTCCACCGCGATGGCGTAGCTCAGAGCATCAAGACCGGCACCGCCGTACTCCTTGGGGTAGGGAATGCCCATCCAGCCCAGCTTACCCAGCTTCTTGACAGCCTCCTCGGGAAACTCGTTGTTCTGATCCATTAAAAATGCGAGGGGCTTGATCTCCTCCTCCGCAAAACTCCGGATCTTCGCGCGCAGCTCTTCGTGCGCCGACGTGGTTTGAAACAGCATACGGGTACCTCCTTTTAAAATTTTACAGCTTGCTTGTATCTTGGGGATCGGATCCGCCGGTCAGCAGCCTGCGCAGGCTCACGGCACGGAACGCCTCGTCCTGCTTTTGCTGCAAGGCCGCCAGCTGACAGTGGATGGCGCACCGCCCATGCTTGTCCTGCCAGCGGCATTCATATCCCGGCTCCATGCAGGCGCACAGGATGCCCCGCTCCCCCACGACCCCCATGAGATCGTAGAGGGAGGTCGCGTCCAGATCGCAGGACAGCTCGCAGCCGCCGAGAGCGCCGCGGCTCACCCGCACCAAATTGCCGGCGGAGAGCTTGCGCAGAATCTGGTAGGCAAACTGATTGGGGATCAATTCCGTTTCCGACATCTCGGCCACCGAATGCTTCTCCCCGTCCAGCAGCACCCGCAAAATGCGCAGCGCGTAGTCCGTCTCTTTGGTGATGATCATGCTCCACATCCTCTTTTCGCTTGCTTGTTAATACCATAATATCAATCTTGATAAATTTTGTCAAGATAGTTTCAAAAAAAATATCGCTTTCATACAGACCGCCCCAGCCCGGGTCAGCTTCGCTTTCCATTCAGCGAAAAGCCATGTTCCTTACAATTATAGAAGCCGAAAAAGCTGTGCCATGGCAGTCCGCCGAAAGCAGAAAAGACTATGACTGAAAACCAGAAAGCGGAGAAATTGGTTGGGGCTCGCAGGGGTCGCCCATCCAAGGCGGATGAGGCGATCCCTGACAAGCCTAAGCCATCCAACCGAAACAAGCAATAAAGTGCGTGCTTTTCATTTTATTCATGCCGATCATTCTTGGGAGACAGTAGAAAAATTTCCATTGTTATTGACATGATGTGCGTTACAGAGTAAAGTATTCATCAAGACTGATTCGCAATAAAGAATATCATGGTCGTTCCGTGATCGAGGTCGTTATGATAAAAGGAAATGTAAAAATAGATCGCAAAAATCTCATCAGCATCCTGCAAAGCTGCCTTGTGCTGATTTTGGTGATCCTTGTCGCTCTGATGATGGTCGAGATCGGCAACCTGAAGGGCACGGCCCGCGTCATCAATTATGCCGGGCTGGTGCGCGGAGACACGCAGCGGGCGGTAAAGCTGGAGATCACAGGCACCCGAAACGATGAGTTGATCGCGTATTTAGACGATATTTTAAGCGATCTGACATCCGGGGATGGGCACTACGAATTGGTAAAGCTCAAGGACGCGGCCTATCAGGAAAGGCTGGACATCCAGAGTGCCTACTGGGAGCGGCTCAAGGCGGAGGTCGCGGCGGCCAGACAGCGTGGATATGAGAACACCCAAATCGTTGCCATGAGCGAGACCTATTTTGAAATGGCGGACGAAACGGTGTCTGCCGCGGAACACTATTCAGAAAAGATCGCCATGAAGATCCGCACTATTGAGATCCTCTCGGCACTGGATATGCTGTGCCTGGTGATCCTGATCATGCTCCAGACCGCCATGGCACTGAAAATGGCCCGGAAAAACCAACTGCTGGAGCAGAAGGCATACATCGACATCCATACCGGCCTGCCCAACAAAGGCTCCTGCGAGGAGCTTCTCAACAACAGGGAAATTCTCCGGGAGCCTACGGCCTGCGTCATATTTGACCTGAACAATCTGAAAACCGTCAACGATACGAGGGGTCATTCGGCGGGTGACCAACTGATCCTGAGCTTTGCCCGGCTTTTACGCCGGGTGATCCCGGAAAAGCATTTCGTGGGCAGATACGGCGGCGACGAATTTATGGCGGTCATTTACCATACGGACCGGCAGGAGGTGGAGGGCATACTGGACAGTCTGCGCAGGGAAGCCGACGCTGCAAACCGTGACGGCAATCAGCTTCCTCTCAGCTACGCCTACGGTTGGGCGATCTCCGCCGATTATGAAGGCTGCATCATGCAAACGCTGCTGGACAAGGCCGACTATTGCATGTACGAAAATAAGCGAGCCTACTACGCTACCCACGACCGGAGAGCGCCCAGGTCATAAGGCTCTTTTCAAACGAAAAACAGCAAGAACGAATTCGTCGCCACTATTGCGAAAAAAGCCTGGCCTGACGAAGAAAGGACAGGGAGGCGGCACTGAACGTCCACGTCGCAGTTGTGATGGAGGTACTGAAGGCTGGTGGCAGCGTGCAGTTCATTAGCTTCGTTAGCTTTGAGGTGAAGGGGTGCGCTGCCCGATCTGCCGGTTCAATGGTTTGCTGTACAGGAAACTCACCAGCAGGTACTTTACGATGAACGCTGGGGCGAGGGGCGGACGACTATCTTCTTTGCTGCACAACTGCACCATTTTCTCATACACGGACGGTAGATCCAGCACTGCCTCACATTTCCGGAGGATGGTCTCCTGCTGCATTAGATACTCGATTAATCCGCCAAGCTGATCTGGCCATTGCTGTAACGATACATAGCTGCCCTCCAGGTACAAGGTTTTTGCTGGATTTTTTCCAGTTCTCTTGCTCCAATTATACCACAGATTGGCCTCTATAGATTGAAATATAAGGCTTTTTCTTTTATTCAGTGCATATTAAGTTAGGATGTGCAGTAGATGCTCCATTTTAGCGTTTATCTGGAGATTGCCAAAGGATAAATAGAAGCAGTATTATGATGAGCAGCTTGCCGCAGAAAAACAGCGCACCGAGCGGGTGACCAAGCGCATTTTGACCGAGGAAGAAATGTCGGCTCTGTCCGATCGGCTGATGCAGGTCACCAAGGGCATGACCATCACGGTGCGGTACTTCAAAGAGGATACCGCCCACCCGGAGGTTCCGGCGGTGGGCAATTACATCACCCTGACCGGAAAAGCAGACCGCATCGACCCGGTGTTCCGCACCTTGCAGGTGGGAGACACCGTGGTGCCTTTTGAAGATCTGGTGGAAGTCAGCGGGGAAGGCATCATGGACATTGATGTGTATCTGGGCATCGGGGAAGAATGAGATGATAAGAAATGCTGAAAGAGATGTTTATGGGACACTTCTTCCGGTAAAATGACCTCAGAAGAAGCAAAACACACTTCGGATGGAGGAAAATACAATGGCAAACGGCGATTACGGCTATTTCGGCAAAGGTGACACGGGCTATGCCCAGTACATGACGGCTTTCAACCGCAACTTCGGCGGCTCGTCCGGCGGCGGTGGCGGCGGAAATCACAACAATGGCGGCGGGGGAGATGGCAGTGGTTGCGGCTGCCTCATCGCCATTGCGGTGGTGGTCGTGCTGGTGCTCCTCGGTATGGGGAGCTGACTCAAGCCCCGCAGGTGAAACACAGGTTTTGTCTATGTGGATTTTTGAAGCCGCTTGTAGAAAGAAACGGTCTATGGTAGAATGAAATCAAAGAAAAACAGGAGGGCTTACACATGGTTTTATTGGTTGTGGATACACAGAAAGGTATCGTGGATGAACGCCTGTATGCGTTTGAAAAGTTTGTCAGCAACATCAAGGAGCTGATCCGGACTGCCCGCGAACAGGGAATCGAGGTCGTCTATGTCCAGCATGACGATGGGCCCGGCACCGGTTTCTCCATCGGGGACGATGAATTCGAGGTCTATTCCGAGTTTGCGCCACTGCTGACTGAAAAACGGTTCGTCAAAACCGTATGCAGTGCGTTCAAAAAAGAAAGCGGTCTGCTGGAATATCTGACGGAAAAGGGCGAAAAAGATGTGATGGTCTGCGGCATCATGACCGACTTCTGCATCAATGCAACGATAGAAGCAGGCTTTGAACACGATTTTCATATGATCGTCCCTGCCTATGCAAATTCCACGCAGGACAACGAATACATGACGGGGGAGCAGAGCTACCGCTATTACAATGAATTCCTCTGGCCGGATCTCTATGCTAGCTGCGTGCCTATGGATAAGGCACTGGAACTGCTCAAAAAGTGAGGTGTCTGCAACGATTCCCCCAAAAATCAAGAATCAGATTCAAGTAGTGCAGGGAGACATTATCAAGCTGGACTGTGACTGCATCGTGAATGCGGCCAACCGCAGCCTGTTGGGCGGCGGTGGCGTGGATGGAGCCATTCACCGGGCAGCAGGGCCGGAGCTGCTTGCCGAGTGCCGCACCCTGCACGGCTGTCGCACCGGCGAAGCGAAGATCACCAAGGGCTACCGGTCGAAAGCAAAGTATATCATCCATACGGTGGGCCCCATCTACTCTGGTACCTCGGAGGATGCTGTGCAGTTGGCAGACTGCTACCGCAATTCGCTGGAGCTGGCAAAGACCTACGACATCCACAGCATCGCCTTCCCGGCAATTTCTACGGGCGTGTATGGCTATCCGCTGGATGCCGCCACCCAAATTGCGGTGGATACAGTGGCTGATTGGCTGCAAAGCCACGCCGACTACGATATGAAGGTCATCTTCTGCTGCTTTGATGCCCGGACGAAGCAGGCGTATCAGACAAAAATGGAGTAAACATTGAAATACAGAGAGATCGCGGACGGCATTTTTCTTGACCGCCCCAACCGTTTTATTGCCCATGTAAACGTGAACGGTGTGGTGGAAATCGTCCATGTCAAAAACACCGGGCGGTGCAAAGAACTGCTGCTGCCCGGTGCGGCGGTGCGTCTGGAAGTGTCGGACAACCCGAAGCGCAAGACAAAATACGACCTTGTGGCGGTACACAAGCAGGAACTTGGCTGGGTCAATGGTGGTCAACACGGTGCTGGCTGCCAAAGCGTTTGACCCGTATCCGTTTATTCTGCTGAATCTGGTACTGTCCTGTGTGGCGGCAATTCAGGCACCGTTGATCATGATGAGCCAGAACCGTCAGGAGGAAAAAGACCGCCGCAGAGCGGAAAATGACTATAAAGTCAACCTGAAGACCGAAATCATGATCGAGGATCTGTACGATAAGGTAAATACCATTCTTGCCAAACAGTCCGCACTGGAAAAGCGGCTGCAAAACGATGGCAAAAATCATACAAAGCAGCAGGAAAACAACTGAAACGTAGCTTTTTTCGCTAAAATGGGATAAGCCGGAAAGCAAACGGTATGCGATTCCATCTCCCAGGGTTGATTTTTGTCTCATTGTGGTAATAGGGAAAGCCAGAACCAAGAAATTGTTGCAGAAGTATTATTTTTTCGTGAATATTAGCACTCTGCTATTGACGCTGCTAAAAAAGGCGCTATAACAGTGGCGCGCTCAGGAGGAAGGGAAAAAGGAGAGCCGCAAGGCTCCCCCGGAAAGCCTTTCCGAGAGGACGCTTCAGATTTTTTGCCCCGACCCGAACGCCGGGATTGGAGGAATGATTTA
>OLBL01000291.1_pt1 | contig 12886 bp, 10 predicted proteins | sample 1607591 | NCBI WGS metagenome assembly OLBL01 (sample SAMN02674606, study PRJEB24791) | human gut metagenome, SKBSTL068 | isolation source: stool | host: Homo sapiens | place: USA
TGGGCAGGCTGTCGTACTTGCGGAACTCGATGGTCTTGCCGCCGTTCTGGGGCACGGGGTAGTAGTCCGCGAACTGATCGTGCACCAGACGCGGCTCGGCCTGATCGATGAGGCGCTTTTCGTAGAAGGTCTTCATTTCCTTGGTCATGGTGCCGGTGGTGTTCTGCAGGCTTGCAGAAGCGTCGGCAAAGAGCTGGAGATCCATCTTCACGTTGTCGTTTTTCATGTCATTTGTCCTTTCTTTTCCTTGCTTTTTGACCCCTCCTGCATCGGAGAGGTTTTCTTCAGAAACTGATCTTCACTCCATGCATCGCACGGCGTTCCAGCGCCTCGCGCTGGGCGCGGGTCATGCTGGCCACATCGGCGCGGGTGACGGCTGCGCCGCTGGGGCTGGTGCCGTTCTCCGCCGGGCGGGCCGAGCGCTGGCGGATGCGCTCCACGACGCCCTGCTCCACAGTCCGGGCGGTCTGCTGCAGCACATCACTGTAATGGGCCAGACGGTAGGCATCCCCCATCCGCATCCCGGGCAGCTCCATCAGACGGCGCATTTCGGGGTTCGCAAGCTCCTGCCGGAGCGAGAAGCCCGGGACGTCCCGGCGGATCATTGCCTCCTCTGCGGCCCAGCGGGCGTGGAGAGCACGGACGGCATTCTCCCCCGCCTGCAGGCCCGGGACAGGCGGGAGCGGCGCAGGACGTTCCTGCGGTGCAGGCGACTCTTCCGGCTTTTCCGGTGCAGTCTGCGTCGGCGCCGCCGGAGTCTCCCCGCTGCCCTCGTCGGCCCTCATGGTGCCGGAGGCGATGGCCTGCTGGGCCTGTGCGTGGCTGAGGGCGGGGGCACCTTCACCGCCCTCTGCAAACATCTGCAAGTCCACCATCGCCTGTTCGCCCCGGCCGCTCAGGTCGGCAAAGCGGACATGGTCCGGGTAGCGCTCCGCCAGCAGGGCAAAGCCTGCCTTGGCGAATTCGAAGGCGCCCTCCACCCACGGCTTCTGGGGCGCAGCCGCCGTCACCGCCAGACGCGGGCCGTCCGGCTCGTCCCATGTGCCGCTCTTTGTCCCCTCCTCACCCGCCAGCAGGGCGCAGAGGGTCTGCATCAGGGTGCTTGCTCCCGCACACACGATGTCCTGCCCGGCGGGGGCATAGCCCGCGTGGCCCGAGGCCTCCAACCGGCAGGTGGGGCCTGCCGGGCCGTCCAGCTCGGTATAGTTCACTTTTATCATCTCATTTCTCCTTTCTGCATCTTCATCGCCCTCGCCATCGCCGCCGTGCTCAGTTCCTCCGCCGGGCCGCTCAGCTTGGGCGGGGCAGGCTGTTCCTGCGCTTCCAGCAGGCCCGTCAGCCGGGCCATCTGAGTCTGCATCTGTGCCAGCTGCCGGGCGAGGGTGCCGTTCTGCCGCACCCGCTGGCGCACCTTCTCAATGCCCTCGAAGTCCATCATTTCCAGTGCCGCCAGCGCCGCATCGGCGTTGGCCGGGGCAAAAAAGCCCAGCTGATAGCACTCCTTGGCCGTCTCATTCTGGGAAAGACGGCTGAAGGTAGACTTCTTCTCCGCGCTCACCACGATGTCGAACACCGGCTCACGGCTGCCCAGCTCCACACCGCCCACGACCTTCGCCGGCCGGGCGCGGAGCACCTCGCCCGAAAACCGGACAAACTCGCTCTCGCCGCCCTCTCCCGTGATGCGGAAGATGCGCTCCTCGTCATAGAACTGCCGCATCAGCTCGATGATGAGATAGCACTCCTTGGCAAATGCCCGGTAAGCGCTCTTGAGCATATCCCGGCTGAGCTTGCTGCCCGCCTCCTGCAAAGCAGCGATGGCCGAAGCCGCCGTGACGCCTCCGGCAGTGCCGCCCTGCGTCATGTCGCGGTTGCCGCTGATCTCCTTCAGCTCCTCGATGCGGCTGTTGCGGTAGCTCAGGCTGTTGCCCTGCAGTCCCGCCGTCTGCATCGGCCGGAAGCTGTCGTCGTTCAGCCGCCCCGCCACATGGATGATGTCTCGGGACAGGTCGGTCAGCTCCTCCTCGTTGACCCCTGCTGTGTCGCTCAGGACATACCGCTGCCGGGCCGAGAGCAGGACGTTCTCATCCATGGCGTGGTTCATCCGGTCGATGGCGGTCTGGCATTCCTTCATCACGTCGATGTACCCGAAGCCAGCCGGGCTGTCCTCCTCCATGAACAGCGGGTCGAACACAAAAGGATACCTGCCGTGGTCGTAGAATCCCCGTTCGGCCAGTGCCGGGTCGTTCTCGCTGGCGTAGAGTACCACGCCGTTGCAGAACTTGCAGTAGTGCAGCACGCTCCGGCCCTCCGGCGAGAGCTTTTTGTAGTACCAGTCCACCACGACGCTCTTGCTGCTGGTGTCGAGGCCGCCGTCGTGGATGTAGCGGGGCACATCGAGGACGCTGGCGGTGTGCCCTGCCAGCTGAGGCCAGCGCTCTTCCAGCTGGTTCGAGTCCGCCAGACTCAGCGAGAAGAAATGGGGCGACGCCTGAATGTCGTCCACGCCCGGCTCCCAGTAGAGCATCAGCAGGTTCATGGGCCGGATGCTGATTTCGCCCACGCCGCCCCGCTGCTCCGGGTCCCAGAACACTCCCTTGACGCCGGTGCCCTGCTTGAGCTTGCGCCACCATGTGTCGCTGTACACCTGCTCGTAGTCGGCCTGTTCCAGCACCACGGGCAAAACGCTGGAAAGCGCCTGTGCCGCAGCCTCATCGTCCTCGGCCCGGGGCAGGACGTTGGGGCTGGGGTAGTTGTCCATCGCGTCAGCGTGCTTGTTGGCGATGGAGTTGAACAGCCACCCGCTGGACGGCTGGGGCTTGCCCTCCATCATGGGGTTCTGGTAGTTCTTCCAGTGCCCCATCCGGAACCACAGCTCGTTATCCACCAAGCGCTTGTCCAGCGCCGCCTTGCCTGCCTTGTACCGCTGCAAGATCTGTGCCGCCTCGCCCACCTCCTCCGGCCCGATGGGCGGCTTTTTTCTCATCTCGTCCAATGTAACTCCTTTCTGCCCTCTGTCTCAGGGCACTTTCGTTTCTGCCCTGTCGGGCTTTGCTCGAAGTCAACCTCTCAGATCCGATATACCCTCGCCCTCCCATGCAGCTCCAGCGGGTCATCCCGCACCCTCGGCTCGGCGATCTGCCGGGGCGGCGAGATGGGGTTCTCCATCAGCACATAGCGGCACTCGTCGTAGATATGATCCTCCTGCCGGGTGTCGATGTCCTCCACATTGCTCTCGTCGTACACGAGGTTCGGGATGGTGCGGATGAAGTGTTTGCAGGTATGGAACACCTGCAGCATCGGCCTGCCCTCCTCGTCGAAATGCAGCCGGTAGTGGAACTGCATCTTGCCCGCCAGACGGGTGTGGTCGCCGGGCCTCCAATGCAGGAAGTTCGGGCTTTTCTCCTGCATATCCGCGACGCTCTCGCCCCGGCTCTGGTCAAAGATGGCCGGGTCGGCGATGCCTGTGATCACCCGCCCCCGGAGCATCGGGTCGTTCTGCTCGGCCTCCCGGATGCGCCGGGCCTGTTCCACCGGGTCGAGGTGCGTTCCCTCGTCGGGTCGGCCCGTGCAGCCGTAAAGCTCCTTGATGCGGTAGAGCCGCCCCTCCTCGTCCGCCGCGTACCACCCCACCGAGAACGGCTTCGAATAGCCGAAGTCATACCCCCGGTAGATTTTCCAGTGCTTCGGGATGGCAAAGGGCGCGATGACATGAGTCCAGCGCTGGTCCTCGTAATGCTTCGGGTCGTTCCGCCACTCGGTGAACACCTGCCCGGAAAAGCTGTCCCAGCTGCCATAGAGCAGCGCCTGCTTTTCCGCCTCCGGCATGGCCGCGAGGCTGGCCAGATAGCCCGGGTCGTTCTTCAGCAGGGCGGGGTTGTCAAAGACGCTGGACGGAATGAACACCCTCGCCCGCCGGAGCATCTTTTCCGTACCGTCCGGCATCTGCACCGTGCACTCCTCCTCAATGGGGGTTCCGGGCGGGGCGGGAGTGATGAACCTTGCCTTGACCCAGCCGTGGCCCACCCCGCCGGGGTTGGTGGTGGCCCGCAGGTACACCCGTGTGCCGGGGCCGGTGGGACGGTTGCGGCTCATCATATAGCTGTACTCCTCCCACTCGAAGTGGGTCAGCTCATCGAAGCCGATGAAGTCGAAGGCCTTGCCCTGATAGTTCGTCCGGTCTTTCGTGTGCTGCATCGAGCCGAAGTAGATCTTCGCCCCGCTGGGGAAGACCCACACATGACTCGTGGCGTTGTACTGCGCCTCCGGGAAAGCCCGGAGATAGTAGCGCTGGCTCTTGTCCACGAGGTCGGACAGCTGCGGGTAGGTCTTGCGGAGGATGAGCGCCCGGTAGTGGGGGATGTGCACCTGCCGCAGCGCCTCGATGACGAGGGCGTCGCTCTTTCCACCACCTGCCGCGCCGCCGTAAAGCGCCTCCGGCTCAGGCCGCCGCATAAATTCCAGCTGCCTCGGCTGGGGCTTCCAGACGATGTTCCGCTCCTTGTTTTCTTCCATCATGCCTCCTCCACCGGCGGCAGCAGCACCACGCCGCATTCCCGCCCTTCTTCCTCCATTCCTTGGTCGTTCAGGGTCTTTGTCACGCCTGTCAGGTCTTTCAGCACGGCGGTGGCCTCCTTGAGATCCTTCATGAGGCCAGTGTCGGTGCTTTTTTCTTTCCGGGCCGCACGCTGGCGGACGTTCAGGCCCTTGATCTCCTGCACCAGCATGGTGCTCAGGGTGTCTGCGGCCTTCTGAAGATTTTTCATCCCATTGGACGCCTCCTGCTTTTCCTGCCCCATCCTGTGTTCTCACATCCTTTCGTTCTTTCGTTGGCAAAAGGATACCACGCTTTTTCCCTCCGCAGGAGTACATACTTTTTGATTCGCCTTTGTATCTTTCATAGCGCTTTATCCCTATAGTAATATTTTTAGGCAAGAAAAATCCCCTGCCTGTGTTCTTTTCCACAGACAGGGGATTTTTGCACGATTTTCTGCGCAAAGTCTCCGGGAGGTGCTCCGTTTTCTTTTACAGCGTTTCCACCCGGTCGAACAGCGCTTTCGCGGCTTCCACGGCCTCCTTGCTGCCGAACGCCACCCGAACGCCCTTCTCCATCCGGGCAGACAGGTCCGCCGCCTCAGCCTTGAGGGCGGCAGCATCCACACTGCACAGGTTCTTCCGCTCGGCGGCGTTCATCTCGTCGGTGATGCCGCAGAAATACTTGCAGTCGGTGGCCGCAGCCTCGTCCCGGGGCTTGCGCGGGGTGTCCAGCTTGGCCGCAGCGCCCACAATGAATTCGTTCATATCGTTTTCGGTGTAATCGCGCCCCGCCAGCTCTGCCGGCCCGGCGGCAAAGGCCTCGTAGCTCTCCGCCAGATGGGGGTCACGGTAGGTGTAGAGGTACTCCACATCGTCGTTCTGGGTCACCATGCCGGTGCCGTAAGCGCCGCCCACCTCCCGGATGCTGTGCCACAGATATTCGTAGCTCATCACCCGGGCCAGCACCTTCCGCTCCAAGCGCCGCTCCATCGGCCATGCCAGAACATCATAGTTCACGCCGCCGTCGATGACGAAGGCCTCGTTCACCGCCGGGGCCAGCGCTTCCCGGTAGGGCACCGCCGCGCGGCGCTCTCCGGCCGCAAAAGCACTGCCGGGCAGCAGCTTTTTCAGGGTGTCCAGTGCTGCATCGCTGCCGTGGAGGCTGACCGTCAGGGCATTCCCGCCCAGCACCTTCTCCCGCAGCGCTTCCAGCCTCCGGCCCAGTCCGGCCCAGTCGGCCCCTTCCTGCAGCCCGCAGAGGAAGTGGTAGTAGCTCACGCCGCTGCACCGCTCGTTCATGGCGGCCTCCACCGAGAAGTGGGCTGCCGCACGCATCGACGCAAAGGCATGGCCCTCCCGCAGGAATCTCTGCTCCATCATCAGCTTCTGCTGGCTGACCACCCGCTCCATCGCGGCCTCTGCCTGTGGGCCGGTGAATTTCGTTTCATACAGCCACTCGCCGCCCAGCTCCACAGCCTTTTCGAGGCTGCGTTCCAGCAGGCTCATCCCGGCCACCAGCTTTGCATGGACCGGTCGGCCCGGCTGGCGGCCGGTCCAGCCGTCCACCCATGCGCCGCTGCGGCCCAGCCATGTGTTCCGCAGGGTGTTCAGCTCCTGTGCCGTGTGCTTCCCGGTGTCCAGCTCGTCCACCACATCGGTCAGCAGGTTCAGATAGGGCATCTCCTCCGGCGCTGCATTGCCGATGTCGTAGTAGAAGTTCAGGTAGGTGCTGCCCGCCGAAGGGTGATGCAGCAGCTCGGCCCCGGCCTGCATCCCGCCCCGGCCCGGGGTCAGCTTCTTGCCCTCGCCGAGGTCGGCAGCGGTCAACGGATGGTCCAGCACCAGCTTGCCGTCGGTGCGGGCGGCCCGGCCCTCTTCCTCCTTCTTGGGCAGGGCGGGCACTTGGATGACCTCCACCGGCGCGGGCGCGAACAGCTCCCGCAGCAGCTCGTTGAACCACCCCTTTTCCAGCTTCTCCCGCAGCGAGGCGAACAGCCCGTTGGTATGCAGCAGCAGGGCCGGGTCGCCGGTGTGGAGCCAGCCGGTGGATGCATGGATGGCGTCCAGCACACCGTCCGGGATGCTGCCCGGGCGCTCAAGGGAAGCGAACTCGGTGGAGTTGAGGCTTGCCATCAGCAGCTCTTCGGGGATGCCCTTTTCGAGGATGCCGTCCACAGCATTCCGGACAGCGGCAGCGAATTTCCCTGCCGACGCCTCGGTGGCCCCCCGCAGTACCAGCTCCAGCGTCGGCTGCAAGGTGCTGTCGTCGAAGCCCACATCAATGTCCGCCCCCAGCTTTTCTTCCAGCAGGGCGGCTTTCAGGGGCGACTGGTTGTTGCCCAGCAGGGCGTCCAGCAGGATCTCCACACCCAGCTGGCGCTCCCGGTCCGCGAACGCGCCGGTGTACCACGCCAGCGCGCACTGTGCCTCGTCCGGCTCGGGCTTTTCGGTGTAGTAGGGGATGTGCAGCCGCACACCGGCCTGCTCGTCCTGTACCGTCAGCCGGGGGCGGCTGACACTCTTGGGCATATGGCTCAGATACTGCTCGTCGAGGAAGGCCAGCTTCTCGGCCATGTCCATCTTACCGTAGAGGGTGATGCAGCAGTTGTCCGCACTGTAATGACGGCGGTAGACCCGGACATACTTCTCATAGGTCAGCGCCGGGATGGAGGCCGGGTCGCCTCCGGAGACGAAGCCGTAGGCCGTGTCCGGGAACATCGCCCGGCTCAGGGCGTTCTGCAGCTGGGCATCCGGCGTCGCCAGTGCGCCCTGCATCTCGTTGTAGACGACGCCGCTCACCGTGCTGTCCTCGTCCCGGTGCCAGCCCTCCTGCTCGAATACGCCCCGGTCCACCATCGCCAGCGGGCAGAACACTGCGTTGAGGTAGACGTCCATCAGGTTCTTGAAATCCGTCTCGTTGGGCGTTGCGAAGGGGTAGACCGTCTTGTCCGGGAAGGTCATGGCATTCAGGAAGGAGGCCATGCTGCTCTTGAGCAGCTGCAAAAACGGCGACTTCACCGGGTATTTCTCGCTGCCCGCCAGCACCGAGTGCTCGAGGATGTGGAACACGCCGGTATCGTCGGAGGGAAAGGTGCCGAATCCGATGCCGAAGGCCTTGTTGTCGTCGTCGTTCTCCACCAGCAGGACAGCCGCCCCGCTGACGTCGTGGGTCAGCACAGTCAGCGTCCCGTGCTGTTCGGGGCACTCCTCGCGCTTGACGAGGGTATAGCCGGGATATTGTTTCATGGTCTTGCTCCTTTGCGTTTTCTGGATTTTTCTCTATTGTATCATCCTGCCCGCCAAAACACAATGAACGGTTTGTGAATCATAACTCGCGGGACGCAAAAAGGCCTCCCCTCGAAGGGGAAGCCTCTCTGCATATTGTATGGAAGAATACCAAAAATATTTAGCCGCTGATCTTCTGAACAGCAAACTCCATATTCAGACTATATCCCTCATCCATCTTGTAGTTGGATTCCGGATAGAACTCATAGCCCTCCGGCAGCTCGATTTCCTTCGGCATAACAGTGGTTGCATCCTTGTTGACGGTCGCGGTGGTCTTGATCACTGCACCATAGTTGCTCATATCACGCAGAGTAATCTCAACCTTTTTGCTGATGTCGGTATAGGTAACATCGGTCACAAACACATAGATATACTTCTTGTCATCCTTAATGCGGATCTCCAGATCCTTAGGCTTTGCCACATGGTAGCCCTCCGGGAACTGGTCCTCCGGAATGTCGTTGGTGTTGACATGGTCGGCAGTCTTCAGGACATTCTTCAGGATGCCCTCACCAATGATTTCGCTGGTTTCATCATCAAAGAAAATGATGTTAACATCCTCCGTTGCACCGGGAACAGGAGCAGGGGTAACATTGCCGCTTCCGCTATTGCTGCCGCCATCACAGCCTGCCAGCACACCTGCTGCGGCAACAGCCAGAGCCGCAACACCAGCGCTCTTGAGGAAACGGCGGCGGGAAATCATATCCAGTCTCATAATTAAAACCTCCACATTGTTTTAGAGGTCTTTCCCCGCTCGCATTTTCTTCCTTCCGGGCGTAAGGCAAACCTCTGTTCTGATTCATTATACCCCCCCCCCGATTATATTTGTCAAGAGGTTTCAGTATTTTTGTGGCGGCTTTCTGCATAAAAAATCGCCCGGCTTTTCTGCGTTTTCCACAAAATATAGCAGTTTGTGTTTTGAATGCACAAGCACCATCCGCAAGCTGTGTATCGCAACGATGCCGTTTTGATAGGCGCTATTTTTGAAAGTCACAATAAAAAGAGAGCTGTACAGGACAGCTCTCTCCGTTTCCGTTTTTTTATGAAATCTATGCCGTCTCTCCCTGACGGCAGGACACCCGGAACAACACGAATCCCACGACGAACAGCACGATGAGGGAGCCGACGCCCACATTGGCGCTGCCGGTCAGCTGGCTCCCCACGCTGACGATCATCGTCCCGAGGAAGGATGCCCCCTTGCCGCAGATGTCGAAAAGCCCGAAGTACTCGCCCGACTTCTCCGGCGGGATGATCTTTGCGAAGTGGGAGCGGCTGAGGGCCTGCACGCCGCCTTGGAACATCCCCACGATGACGGCCAGCACCCAGAACTGCCACTGCCGGGTCAGAAAGAACGCAAACACCGCGATGCCCGCATAGGCCGCGATGCAGACCGGGATGAGCTTCGACGAGGGATACTCGTTGGACAGCCGCCCGAAGATGAGAGCCGACGGGAACGCCACGATCTGCGTCACCAGCAGCGCCAGCAGCAGTCCGGTGGTGTCCAGCCCCAGCGCCGTGCCGTAGGCCGTGGCCATGTCGATGATGGTATACACGCCGTCGATGTAGCAGAAGAACGCCAGCAGAAACCAGAACACCTGCTTGTCCTCCGGCAGATGCCGCAGGGTCTGGCCGATGCGGACAAAGCTCTGGCGTACTGCGTGCTCTTCCACCTCCACATAGTGGAGCTGTCGGTAGCTTTTCAGCAGCGGCAGGGTGGTCACGAGCCACCACACCGCCGTCAGGATAAGCGCGATGTTCAGCGCCGTCATCTGGCTGAGGCCAATGGCCCCCGCCCCCAGCACAAGGCCGAGACAGACCACGAAGGGCACGCAGCTGCCGATGTAGCCCCACGCATAGCCCCGGCTGGACACCTCATCCATCCGCTCCGGCGTGGTCACATCCCCGAGCATGGAGTCGTAGAACACCAGACTGCCCGAAAATCCCACCTTCGCAATGACGAAGATGACGAGGAAGGGCAGCCACGCCGACGCCGCGCCCATGGCGCAGCATCCCACGATGCCCACGCCGACGCAGAGCATAAAGATGGGCTTCTTGAAGCCTCTGGTGTCCGCCACCGTGCCGAGGATCGGGCTGAGGATGGCCGTGATGATGGTCACGACCGAGCTGGCATAGCCCCAGTAGGCCAGATACTCCACCGAGGTCAGGCCGCCGCTCTCTGCCAGTGCGTTGAAGAAAATGGGGATAAGGGTCGCCACCATCAGCACAAAGGCCGAGTTTCCCACGTCGTACAGGATCCAGTTCCGTTCCAGCCTCGTCAGGCGAAAATTGCCATTCTTTCCCATTCAGTGTTCCTCTCAGTCTTCCCCGAACGTGTGCTGATATTCCGGCCCCAGCGGCTTTCCTCCGGCATACTCGCCGATGAGCCGCACCGCCAGCGGCACAGCCGTTTTGTACAGCTCCTCGAGCTTCCGGCTGCTCTGGACACACTTGGGGTTGGGCTGCGGGTTCGCCACAAGGCCGTGCATAAACTCATACTTTCCGGCGGCGCGCATCCCGGCCAGCACCACCCAGCGTTTGACGGGGTTCGCCGCCTGCAGCATATGGTGCACCGAGATCATCCCCTTCATCGCCGCCAGCGTCTCATCCACCGTGACGCCCTCATAAAAAGGCGCGACGACCTCCGCCCGCTGGCGGCTGGGCTTGATGTGGCTGGCCGTGAAGAACTTCATGGGGTCATAGCCGTCCTCCCGCAGCAAGGCGTTGTCGAACTCTGTCTCGATCTCACAGTGGCTCACGCCGCTCTCCCGGACATAGGCCTCCACATAGGGGTGACAGGTGCTGTCCAGCGCAAAATGGCAGACGAAGCCCAGCGTGTAGGCCAGCGCAGCGTCCTTATCCGCCGCGTGTTCCACCACGGCCCGGGCGCGGGTGAAAAATACCTCGCCCTTTTCCTCGTGCATGGCATTCCCCAAACGATTCACCGGGTTCGTCTGCAATGCCTTGTAATAAAACATCAGGTCAGGCCCGTGGAGGCCCATATCGTAGAGTTCCCGGTGCTGCTCCAGCGTCTGGCGCAGCCCGTCCGGAAGCAGGGCCAGAACATCCGCGCCAAAGCGGCGGTGTGCGTAGGTAGAAGGCATGATACCGCCCCTTTTCGTTTATTTTTCGTAGCCCTGCGGCAGCTCGTTCTTCAGGCCGCGCTCCATCAGAGACTTGACGGCCTCCGCCGCGCTCATCCCCTTGTTGACGATGGCGTTGACGGTCTGGACGATGGGCATTTCCACCTGATACCGCTCGGCCAGCTCCAGCGCGGCGGGCAGGGCGTTCATGCCCTCCACCACCATGCCCACTTCCTTGACGGCGTGCTCCGGGGTCTCGCCCTTGCCGATAAGGATACCGGCGCGGTTGTTGCGGCTGTGCATACTGGTGGCCGTCACGATGAGGTCGCCGATGCCGGCCAGACCCGCAAAGGTGTGGATGTTGCAGCCCATCGCCACACCCAGACGGGCGATCTCGGCGATGCCCCGGGTGATGAGGGCGGCGCGGGCGTTGTCGCCGTAGCCGAGGCCGGTGGAGATGCCGACGCCCAGCGCGATGACGTTCTTCATGGCACCGCTCAGCTCCACGCCCTTGATGTCGTCATTGGTGTAGACGCGCATGACGTTGTTGGTAAAGACCTCCTGCACGAAGGCCGCAGCCTCGGCGTCCTTGCTGGCCGACACGATAGTGGTGGGCAGGTCGATGGCCACCTCCTCTGCGTGGGTGGGGCCGGACAGGGCCACAAGGCGGACGTTCTTCGGGCCGCCCTCCCGGCCCAGCTCATCGGCAAGGATCTCCGTCATGGTGTACAGCGTGTCCGGCTCGATGCCCTTGGCCACGTCCACGATGATCTGGCCGTCGGCCACATAGGGCCGGGCCTTTGCTGCCGTGGAGCGGACGAAGACCGACGGCACCGCGAACAGCAGGATGTCCTTGTCCTTGCAGACCTCCTCGATGCTCTTGGTGAACCGCAGCTCCTCCGGGATCTTCATCTGCGGCAGGTTAGGGTGGACGCGGGTCGTCGAAAGGTCATCGATTTCCTTCTCGATGGCCGACCAGACCAGCACATCGTTCCCGCTCACCGTCAGCATCCGTGCAAGGGCCATGCCCCAAGTTCCAGCGCCCAGAATACCAATACGTTTCATCACGTTTGTCCTCCGTATCCGCCGCGCTCCCATCTGCCGGGGCGTGCGGCCTGTTCTGCCCGTGCCACCGCACAGGTCTATTCGATTCTATTGTACCCGAAAGCCCCTGCCGCGTCAACTGTTCCGCCGTTGTGCACAAAGTTCATGCATCTTTTTCATTCATTTCATCCATACCATGCAATTTTTCGAAACCATTTGCGTTCCCCCGGGAATCATGCTATAGTATTCTGGTAGGATTTGTAGGATTTTCTGCTCAGGCCCTTGACTGAAAGTATGGTTTAAGGTGTATCATGAGCTTCCCTGCTGTTCCATCGGTTTATCGCATTTTTCAAAAAGTGCGATAAGAAGTCAAACTGCTCTATTTTTCATTTTGAAGAAGGACATCATCCATGCTGGAATCTTTGTTATCCAACCGCACCGTCAGCGTGCTCTGGGAGGCCCTGCCCCGCATCCTGTCGGCGGGCCTCACCATGACCATCCCCCTCACCCTCGTCTCGTTCACTCTGGCGATGGTGCTGGCCGTAGCCGTGGCTCTGGTACAGTACGCCCGGGTGCCGGTGCTGAGTCAGCTGGCCCGGTTCTACATCTGGGTCATCCGGGGCACACCGCTTCTGGTGCAGCTCTTCATCATCTTCTATGGCCTGCCCAGCGTGGGCATCATGCTGGACGCCTTTCCGGCGGCGGTCATCGCCTTCGCCTTCAACGAGGGCGCTTACTGCGCCGAGACCATGCGCGGTGCGCTGGAAAGCGTGCCGCAGGGCCAGCTGGAGGCCGGCTGCTGCGTGGGCATGAGCTGGTGGCAGATCATGCGCCGCATCGTGCTGCCGCAGGCCCTGCGCACCGCCGTGCCCGCCCTCTCCAACTCCCTCATCGGTATGATCAAGGACACCTCTCTGGCCTAGATCGGAAGAGCACACGTCTGAACT
>OLBL01000354.1_pt1 | contig 11040 bp, 11 predicted proteins | sample 1607591 | NCBI WGS metagenome assembly OLBL01 (sample SAMN02674606, study PRJEB24791) | human gut metagenome, SKBSTL068 | isolation source: stool | host: Homo sapiens | place: USA
ATCCGAACCTTTTCTCGATAGGAGAAGGGTTCGGATTTTTTGTTTTCTTCGGAAATGAAAATTCAGGCTCTTCCCTGACGGCCGTGTGTCCGAAACCTTATCAGAAGAAAGACCGTATCACGAAGGTCACAACAGTAAGAGTGCCGTAAGGCAGAAGGGACGCAAGATTATGAAGTACGATGCAAGAGCCTGTCAGTTTAACATGGGCACCGGCTGTGTGGAGCTGCTGCTCCGGGATGGGAGAAAAATTTCCATCGACTGCACCGGGGTTGAAGATGCGCTGGACTGACTATGGCACAGAGGTCGGAATTGGATTACCTCATCTACAATGGTCCGCTGGGCTATGCGGACTTGATTCTGAACGGTGACCCGGAGTGATACTTGAAAAACGTAACCGGGAGCCATGGGTTAGAAGATTAAGAAAAATGCCGTTCCAAAAGCAACTGGAACGGCATTTCTTATCTTTCGATATTCGGCATCTTCTGTCCCCGAAGCTCCTGCCGGATGGCACGGAACGGATCAGGTACATCCGCATCGGTCATCGCACCGGGGACATGCCGGGAGAAAGAGTATGCCCAACGTATGCGGCATTCATGTCACAACGTAAAGCAAAAAGCTCTAGGCTTAACCCCTCTTCTTTGCGGATCTTTCTGATTTGTTCTCCAACAAGGGATGCTAGTTCGGCTGGTTCAGATTCAGGCTGATCTTTCGCTTTTTTCACAGAGAACACCTCATTTGCGGGCAATCATCAGATGCCACGGAACGTAAAGGTGAATTCCACAGGCTTAGTCACATCAGGAATATACTCCGGGTGGACATTGGCACCCCAGCTGTCATCGCCGCCGACGCCCATCTGCTCGCCCATAGCACGGATGACCGTGTAATGGACCGGGGGCAGCTCGTAGGGATGCTTGGCACTCTCCATTTCATGGGGAGTGTAGGGCAGCGCAGAGAAGAACATGGGCTTTGCGGCATCTGCGGTAAACAGCAGCCCGCGACCCTTGCGGTCCACTACCTTTGCCCAGCGCACAGCGGTCTTTGCGCCACACTCCTGCGGCACAAGGTACTGTGCCATGTTGTCTGCGACCTTGTTCTGGTAAATGCCCAGCTTTGCACCATGCTGACGATCCCAGTAGGTCTCCGCAGGGCCGTTTCCGTACCACTCCACCGTGTCGTAGTCAGCGTCGATCTTGAACAGTACGCCGAACTCCGGCATTGCTGCAAGTCCTTCCACCGGGTCATAGTGCAGGGTGGTCTGGATGCGGCCATCACCGAACACACGGTACTGCAGGCTGCACTCTGCTGCGGGGCTGGTCTGGAGGTTATAGAGATAGGTCACGACCACGCTGTCGGCTTCCACCTCGCAGGTGGGGTTCTGGAGGATGGTGCCGCCATGAACAGACGGAATCTCTCTGCCGATGCCCTTGGCGGTAGCGTACAGGCTTGCCAGCTTCCACTGACCGCGAACGCCGCCCATGTTGTTGCCGCAGTCGTTGTCGGTGGGAGCGCGCCAGAAGTTGGGACGGGGAATCTCCTGAATCATCTCCTTGCCAGCATAGCGGTAGGAAGTCAGACCGCCGTTCAGATCGGAGAACAAAACATCGAAATTCTCACCCCGGACACCGATGTTGTGTGTACCGTGCGTAACGGTAAACGGCGTGACCTTCTTGCTGGGAATGGAACGAACCACAGCGATCACACCCTGTCCAAAGGCGACTTCATGACCCTTCTTTGCCCAGCTGGTGTCCTCCTTCAAACGGAAGCTGATGGTCACTGCATATTCACCGGGGAGCGCAGGGATCATAAACGGCAGCGGGAAGCTGGAACGCTCTTCGGGAGCAACATCAATATTGGTCAGTTCCTGCTGCTGATACAGCTTTCCATCACGATGCAGCAGAGCAACGCAGTCGAAAGCATCCGTAGAGGTGAACAGGTTCTTATTCCAGACTTCAAAGCCAGAGTTGTCGATGGAAATGGCGATGTTCTGATAGCAGAACTTGACCTCCTGCATCTTGGGAGAAGGAGCACGGTCACCACCGTAGGCAATGCCGTTTCCGCTGAAATTATAGTCGGTAGGACGCTCACCGAAGTCGCCGCCGTAGGCTTGGAACCACTTGCCGTAGCGGTCTTTTTTCCAGATGGACTGGTCGATGTAATCCCAGATAAAGCCGCCCTGATAGCCGCAGTCCTTCTGGTCGGCAAGTTCCGTGTACTTGTGCAAAGCACCGTTGGAGTTGCCCATAGCATGAGAATATTCGCACTCGATATAAGGCCGCTTATCGCCCTGTGCCAGATACTCTTTAATGTCCTTGACCGTGCTGTACATATGGCTCTCGATATCGGTGGTTTCGAGGAAGCGGGGATCATTGACCACACCTTCGTAATGCACCAGACGGGTGTCATCAAAGCGGCGGACCATCTCTGCCATCTGGAGCAGGGTCTCACCGCCAAACGATTCGTTGCCCAGAGACCAGATCAGAACAGCAGGATGGTTTTTGTCACGCTGGTAAGTGGAATTCATGCGGTCAAACAAGACAGCTTTCCACTCCGGCTTATCATTGGGCAAAACGCCCTCGATGCCGCGAATGCCAGCCTGATGAATATCCCATGTGCCATGGGATTCCAGATTGTTCTCTGCGATCAGATACAGACCATACTCGTCGCACAGGTCGTACAGTGCATCCTGATTCTGGTAATGGCTGGTACGGATGGCATTGATGTTGTTCTGCTTCATGGTGATGATATCCCGAAGCAGTTCCTCATGGGTGTGTACGCCCACAGCACGACCCGTAATGGAGCTGAACTCATGACGGTTGGCACCCTTGAACACGATGCGCTTGCCGTTGAGCAGCATCCGATTGTTCTTCAACTCGAACTTGCGGAAACCGACTTTCTGCCCAGTCACCTCTACCAGATGGCCTGCGTCGTCCAGCAGCTCAATTTCCAGTTCATACAGAGCCGGGTCCTCTGCACTCCACAGGTGGGGGTTCTCCACCGCATGGCTGAACAGAGCAGAGCCGCCGTTCAGTGCGATTTTTTCGGAGAACACTTCCAGTTCACTGCGGCGCAGGGTCAAACGGGCCGCGCCCTTTCCCTCCACCTGCAGTGCAACTTCCAGCGTGGAATGAGTAAAATCATCCCCGGCAAACAGCGTTTTGACGGATATATCTTCCAGATGCACGGTGGGGATGGCGTACAGCCACACGCTGCGGAAGATGCCGGAGAAGCGGAAGAAGTCCTGATCTTCGCACCAGCTGGAGGAAGTCCACTTGAACACCTGCACAGCAAGTTTGTTCACGCCCGGCTGGAGATAGGGAGTCAGATCGAATGCGTGTGCGGAGAAGCTGTCCTCGGTGTAACCCACATAAGACCCGTTCAGCCAAAGAGCCATGCCGCTTTCCACACCCTCGAACTCGATGTGGACGGGCTTGCCCTGCATGGATTCCGGCAGCTCGAAGTATTTTACATAGCTTGCCACCGGATTGAACCGCTGCGGGATCTCGCCCGGCTGTACTTCTTCACGGCCATCCCACGGATACTGAACATTCGCGTACTGGGGAATGTCGTAGCCCTCCATCTGGATGTGTGCCGGAACATGAATGTCATCCCAGCCGCTGCAATCGTAATCTGTCTTTTCAAAGCCGGGGATGGCACTGGTGTAGTTCTTTGCGTAGGCGAATTTCCAGATACCGTCCAGCTTCAGCGCCAAAGAAGAGGAGCCTGTCCGATATTCTTCGCGGGAAGCGTAAGTACGGAAACTTGCATGAGCATTCAGCACGTTTTCCTTGAAAAAGGTGGGGTCTTTTACTTTTGCAAAATCAAATGCAGCCATAGTATTTCCTCATTTACCTTTTATAATTTTATAATATTTCTCCAGCCTCCCCGGAGGAATCGCTGGATTCCTCCGGGGAACAGCAGATGAAGGAGAAATGATAATGGCTTGTTGTCAGACTGCTGCACGCAGTTTTTCATTTGCTTCTTCGACCTTCATACGAGAGAGAATGAAGGTGATGATGGCATCCAGAGCAAACGGAATCACCAGATACATGATCTTCAGCATATTGATGCAGGAATCCGGCTGAACGGTCAGAGCGCTGTCAAAATGGCTTGCTGCCAGCAGCCAGCCGGTGATGGCAGTACCCAGACCGCCGCCCAGCTTCACACCGAGAGAAGTGCAGGAGTACATCGTGCCATCCACGCGCTTATGCTTCGTCAGCCAAGTATATTCAGAGCAAGCAGCAATCGCAGCGTTCATATCGCCCTGCCAAGGACCCTGACCAAGAGCTGCGATTGCAGTAAAGAGCAGCATCAAGGTCACATTGCCGCTGCCCATGTAACCAGCTACAGCAACCAGTGCACGAGAAATCGTTGCCAGAGTATAGCTCATTACATTCAGCTTATACATTCCATTCCACTTTGCAACCAAGGTCGGGGTGAACACCAGTGCGATGATCAGAGGAATGTTGATTGCCCAAGAGAATACACCGAACAGATTCTGGTTGCCAAGGATGTAGGTTGCATAGTAGGTGCCCATGCTGATCATGGCACCGTAGATCTGCTGCAAAATGTAGGTGACGCAAATCATCATATAAAATTTGTTACCAGCAAGCAGCTTTGCAGCCTGAACCAGATTGTACTTTTCGTCCTGCTCGATTTCCTTTTTGTTGGTGGTATCCACCAATTCGCCTTCCGGCAGTTCCTTCACGGAGAAAACGGAGAGGGTGTTGACAAGCAGACCGATGATGGCGTAGATGATTGCAACAGTGCGCCAACCGGCAGCACCACCGCCCAATGCCGTAACAGCACCCAGCGTGATGGACTGGATGAGCAGGCTGGTGGCAAAGGCGAACATGAAACGCCAAGAACCCATCTCGACCTGTTCGGCACTGTTCTTCGTGACGAGAGCAGTCAGTGCAGAGTAAGCAATGTTGTTGGCAGTGTAGAATACAGCGTTCAGCAGAGTATATGCGATCAGGAACCATGCGTACTGTGCAAACTGTCCCAGATTGGTCGGGATGGCGAAAATTGCCACCAGCGTAATGGCACAGCCAATGTAGCCGTACAGCATCCAAGGACGGGCTTTGCCCATCTTAGAATGCGTTTTGTCAATCAAAGAACCAAAGAAAATGTCCGTCACACCGTCCAGCAGTTTGGAAACTGCAATCAGAGTGCCGACAATACCGGGGTTCAGGCCAACGGTGTTGGTCAGATAGATCATGACGAAGGAGGACAGGAATGCATACACCACGTTGCCTGCAATATCGCCTGAACCATAGCCGACTTTATTATACCACTTTAGATAACGTTTCTCAGTCATTGTGCTTTCTCCCATCTTGCTTGTTTTGTGTGGGCGCGACCAATCTGCTGCGCACTTCAGACTGGAATTCTCATTACGCAAGTTGCCCAAATCTCTTGCGTTTCGTCTGAAAATATTATAGAATCTAATGGAACGAAAAGATATAGACAAGATGGAACAAAATATGCACAAAATCAAAGAGTTTGTAATTTTTTGATAGAACATTTCCCAAATCACTGTAAAATCTCTGAAGATGAGGAGGACGCAGGGATGTATTTCAACTCAGGATATTTGAACAACTCCCGTTTGGATTTCAAAGACTACTCAAAGCCGCTGGTCGTAGGCAGTTGCGGCACTTATCGCTTGAAAAAACGCCCTAAGCTACCTACTTTTTGGGCAAAGGGTCGCAGAGACTATCAAATCCTCTATGTGGCATCTGGTAAAGCACACTTCTGGTTCGATGGTGTTGAGGAAGTGGTGACTTCTGGACACATGGTGCTTTATCAGCCGAAAGAAATCCAGAAGTATGTCTACTATGTAGAAGATCATCCAGAGGTGTTCTGGATTCACTTTACAGGATATGATGTCAAAAACATCCTGAACTATCATGGAATACCATTGGACAAGCACGTTTTTTACAGCGGCACACTGCCGGATTACAAAATGCTGTTCCGAAAGATCATCCGGGAACTGCAACAATGTGAATATGGCTATGAAGACTATATTGCTTCTCTCTTCAACATCATTCTGCTTTTAGTAAGCAGGCAACAGCAGGAAAGCGAGAAAACAACTACAAGCATCCCCGAAGAAATCGAAGCCGCCGTTGCCTACTTTAACGAGAATTATAATACAAAGGTCAGTGTGGACGATTACGCAGAATCGCTGCATATCAGTACGAACTGGTTTATCCGTAATTTTAAGCAGTACATGAAAATAAGCCCTGCACAATACATCCTGTCCCTTCGGATGGTAAATGCACAAAGCTTATTGGAGAACACCGAATACAATATTGGAGAAATTGCAGAGATCGTAGGGTATGATAACCCACTCTATTTTAGCCGGGTATTCAAGAAAGAGTATGGTGTCAGTCCGGCACAGTACCGAAAGAATCTGGAAGAATCTACTGAAAAATGAGAAAGATTCCTTGATTCAGAAGTTCCTGCCTGTTGAGATGTACCTGACATATCAAGTTGACGGCGAACCGTTGGAACAGCTCCCGAATGGATACAGCGACCATTATGTGCCGGATGGCTTTGTACGAGATTAGAGTGTATACAAGGAGGTCTCTTTATGTTAGAGCATTTTTTCAAATCGCTAGTTGCAACAGTTTCTGACCCTTACCAATGCAATCGTATCACGGATGCGTTGGCGGCAGCTGGAATTAAATTCTATTGCAAATCCAAAGATGTCAATCGGCATAACACATTTGATCAAGCGAGAATTGGAACTCTCGGCATAAAACCGAGGTATGTCACAGAGGTGTTTGTGGACAAAGAAAATGCTGATATGGCTCTGCACATTATACATACCCTGTCATAAGCCCGGAGTTCCCCTGCGAACAAAACATTCCGATATAAAAAAGGACGCTGCCGCCTCTGTGTAAGAGGTTGCAGCGTCTTTTTGGTATCAGGGGGCGAATGATCTGTCAGACTAAACGGCTCCCAACGAATGCGATGCTTTTAGCTTGCATTTTCCTGCTCTTCAAGAATGCGCCAGCTGTCCATCAGGTCTGAATTTTCCATAATAAAGGTGTGGGCGGTGTCCTGTCCCCACGAGTTGTCGTATTTCAGCATCAGATAATCGCTCAACTCGGTTCGATTTTTGAACTTCAACAAGCGATACGGCTCCTGAAAAGCGACCTTTTCGACGAAATATACCGCATCCGATGTGGGAAGCATAACGCCGACATGACCGATCATAAGAGAATTGTCCGTTTCAGAGAACTGATCGTGCAGGACTACGGAGACGAGACGGATCTTATCATCGTCCACGAAGGAGAGACCGCGTTTCTTCCATTCCTGCTGAATCGTTTTCAAATGGGTAGGAATATCGGTCGTATTGGTGGTTTTAACCGGGGCGAACAGCGCATCAAACTTTTGCCGTTCGTCGCCGCAAAGGGATTCCGGGTCAGAATCCAGTGTTTCATAGTCCATAAACAGGGTGTCCTCGGCTGAGTCAAGGTCTGCCTTGCCCGTGACAGTGATAAAATCACCGAACAGCCCACAAGCAGTGATCCGACAGTTCCAGCCGGGGAAGGTGTCATATTTTTCCGTCCATGCGTCCTGCATGGAGTAAGGATCGTATTTCAGATCCGAAGGCTTGGCATTTTCAAACCCTGTGGTGAGCCATGCCGGGTCCACAGCATTGTTGAACTTTTGCACATGATCAAAGAAGGTCTGTATCCGTAGGTCGGATACGCCGGCATCCTGCAAAAGTTTGGAAAGAAGAGCTTGTGTATCCGAATCTGCCAAATTGGAGTATTCAATTTGCTGAAGGACGGGCTGAGAGGTTTTTTGAGTGCAGCCCACTGCCAGAAACGCACTGCAAAAAAGTGCAGCGGTGCAAACAAGAAAAGTTCGACGTTTCAAAAATGGTCACCTCGTTGTGTTTTTCGGAAAGTTTCTTTGAGTGCCGGAGTCTCCACCATAGGCGAAGAGAGCAACGCCGTTGGTCTCGTAACGAATGGTATCACAGATAAACAAAGAAAATCAATGACTTCTGTCGTATTTGACCATATATAATGTTGCAGTATCCATATCCCATACGGCTAATGCCCATTTGGAAAAAGACAATGCGGCAGTTTTCTGAACGATTTTCTTCATGTCGGACACAACAGGAGTATACCCAAGTTGGAATAAGAATTTTCCGTTTTTTCTGAATGGAAGGTTCAAATCGCTTTCCAGATAGACGGAGGATACCAACTTGCGAAGCGCGGCACGGCGATTTCGGCCAACCTCGTTTCCGCCGCCTTGATGGAATCGCCCATGGCATGATAGCGTTCCGTTGCCGCCGTTGCACGTTCCCGCAGTTCGTCGGCACTGCTGATCTTCTGCTCCTGTAAAAATAGCAGCGTCTTGGACATCTCCTTCAGGTTGAATTTGGTTGCCCACTTTTTGTAGCCGAAACTTTTGTCTGACGCCATTTTCTGCGGAATATCCACCAGAAGCTGGAACGGTTGCTCCTGCGGTGGCTGCTTTTGATAATGAGGGAACCTTAAAGAATGGACGGAAAATGTGAAAGGCTTATAGAAAGACGGATCTCTGTAATCCAGATCGCTTTTTGAATACCATATAAAAAAGAAAGAGCCCGTTTCCGGACAAATTCGTTGGAAGCAGATTTGTTCGGAACGGACTCTTGTAGCCGATATGCAAAGTCATGAAACATATAAAATAGGAAAAGCGTCAAACATCATCTTGGCCAGCGCTCTTTTCTGGACATGAGTGGCGCGAATGGTACATGAGGATGCGTCTGGTACCAGTAAGCTGTGGTAGCGACATCATCCTGACGTTCAAAAAGACCTCCGTGACTGGCACCAATCTGCTGCAGAGTTACCTTAAGGTCCTTCTCAAAAAGGATAGGATCAAGAAGGTGCCAGCGGTAGAAGCTGCGTTGTGGCATCTGATCATCATTGTGGTAATCATTATGAAGGAAGGTATCGTGGCTAGAGTAGTAAGGATAGCCAAGATACGGAGTACAGTACTGATTTTCAACGGTTTGGCCATTTTGCTGTGTTGCAAAGCTCCAGGCACCGCCGAAGTAATCTTCTGTTCCAGTTCCGCAAATGGTTGGATAATCCTTGTCTCCATCGATGTAGAATTTCATCTCACCTTCTCCGTACCAGTAGCGTTCGAGGCTGGTAAGCGCAAGATAAGTTCCAACGTACTGGCCTTTCCCTTTGATGTTGTCGAGGACAACGTAGTCTTTTGCCTTTTCCGTTATGCGCTGACGACGCCACTGGGCATGGAAATAGGCAGCATCCTCCGGAACCGTTGTCAGGCAATAGTCGATCTGATAAAAGAAGGCCGGAATCGGCTCATCACACTGATTTTCAATGGTAATACGGGCGTTTTTACGGAACGGCATCGGGAAATAGCTGTTGAAACCACGGGTCGGATTGACAGCAATCGGGACTGAGTTTACCTGGTAGGAAACACCGAAGCCGCAGCAGAAGAAATCGCCAAGCGGGCATTCAACAGATGGGAATTCTTCATCGTCCCAGTACATGCGCAGAACAAGATCCCGCAGAACATAACGGTTACGTTCACTGGTACGGTCTGTAACGGTGATCCAGATGTGCTGAATCATGCCTTCTCCCTGGATCTCACCAAGTGTTACGGTCTCTCCTGCTTCTATTTTCGGGATACACGGGGAACCTTTTCTGGACGGACCAAGATCGCTGGATGCCATGCCGCCTTTTCCTTTTTCTCCGTTCCGGTTTTCCCAGTTGATGGAACGGGACTGTCCGTTTTTCAGCCGGAAAATATTCTGTAAACCACAATCAAACATCATATATTCCTCCTACTCACAAATGAGCAACTGTCTTTTATGTTGAATTGAATTCATTCAAACAATTTCGCTTAACAGGTACAGTCTCCACCCATGTTCCAGTCGATTCCTTGAAGGGGATTGCTTGCAAAGTTGTTATTATTGTACACTTTTATTTGTATAAAAGCAATGTGCTACTGCCATAAATCTTTAGCACCACACTCATGAATGCATAGCAGTACATGGACTGTGGTGTAGACTTCATACTTTGAGAACATAATCAGCCCTTCTTCACGTACTTTGCACGCAGTTCATTCACGATTTGCTGATAGCTGGCTTGACCGCTGCCAATGCGGTCAAGGTTGCTGCGTGTATCTTTGCTGATGGTCATGCCCTCAATGGCAAAGGTTCCATACACATTGCGGAGGTTGCTCTTGTGCTGGGCAGGGGTAGTATACTTGACACTCATGGTTGAGTCTCCTTTTAATCCACATGGTACTATATAAAGTTTATCGTGTATGCGTACTCTTGTCAATCTATAACTTGATGCCAAATATAAAAAGTGCATGCATTCCGTTCGTCGCCCTTGAGGTCGAGTTCACTCTTTGCACGTGATACTTCTTTCTGCGCTACTTCCATGTCCCTGCGAAGCATATCCTGAAGCAGCTTGCTTTTGGAACACTCTAAAATCTCCGAAAACTTGGTGCATACGATACTCTCTACGATTGCGTCCAGTTTTGTTACACCGTAGCCGGACTGTCCATCGCATTGACCCGGATGCCGTACATTATAATGGCAGCTATAACGGAACCGCTTTTCCTTCACCTTGGAGCCATCAGCACCAGCCCGGTTCCCAGAACCATAAGCAGGAGAATCGAAGCCGTCCTTATTTTTTTCATTGCAGGGTCTCCTATTCTTTATCCAGTGATCCAGAAATTGCATCTGCTCCTTTGTATGAAACCAGTGCTGATCAAGCACAGCGCTTCCATCGGATGCCACGCCGTTTCGGATGTGGACTGCCAGTCCTTTTGGGGTTATAATCGTTTGATCGTATTTCATTTTTTCCTCTTAAAAGAAACAGGTAATGTATCGGCTATTTATTCTGTCAGCACTGCGTAACCTCATGAAGTTCCACAACAGCGCAGCCCTTGCTTTCATAATATGCAAGCATTTCGGGCAGTTTCTTTTTATCGTAGCTGGTGATGCAGTCCGACAGGACATGAACGGTATAACCTTTTTTGGCCATGTTATAGCAGGTA
>OLBL01000358.1_pt1 | contig 10907 bp, 8 predicted proteins | sample 1607591 | NCBI WGS metagenome assembly OLBL01 (sample SAMN02674606, study PRJEB24791) | human gut metagenome, SKBSTL068 | isolation source: stool | host: Homo sapiens | place: USA
TTTCTACCTCCTGAAAGGGTTCGTTCGTGGTTGTTCTTATGGCATCAGTATACCCAAAACGCCGGGGCTTTTCCGTAACCGGGTCACATTGGGGCGCAAAAAAGCCCGAAGCAGGAAGAAAGAATACTGCTCCGGGCAGGGAAACGCTTATTTCAGTGTTCTGTCAGCAGGGTATCAGACACCGGCCACGCAGTTCTTGCCGGCGATGTAGCCGTAGTAGACGCACAGGCTGTGGCTGATGCCGCGCATGCAGATGGGGTATTCCACTGCGTAGCGGCTGCCCTGCACATTGCCGCAGACATACAGGCCCTTGATGATGTCGCGCTTGGGGCTGGCGGGGTCCTCCTCGGTGAAGGTGTGGCAGTTCTCGTCGCTCTCCAGGCCGCCCACGCACACCAGCATGGAAGTGGTGCCCCACTGGCATGCATAGTACGGGGGATTCTCCAGCGCGAACATCCGGCTTGCGGGCTTGCCGAAGTCATCGTCGGAACCGGCCTTGGCCAGCTCGTTGTAGCGCTCGACGGAAGCCAGTGCATTATCCAGTGCATCGCCCTCAAAGCCGCACTGGGTCAGCAGGTCTTCCAGTGTATCGGCCTTGAACTGGTAAGCCTCGGCCTTTGCGCTGATCTTGGTGTACTGACGGTCGGTGTAGTTGGGGTTGGACTCATCCTCATCCTCGGGGATGATGTAGCACAGGCCGCCGTGGTTTGCGGGCATGTAGGGCACCTCTTCGCCCCACTTGGAGTCGTACAGCTGGAAGGAGGTGCACTCGGGCTGCAGCTCGATCTGGTTTTCCAGCTGCTGGCCGGGGATGCACTCGTTCATGAAACGGTCGCCGCGCTTGTTGATCTGCAGGAAGGGGGTCACGCCCATGCCGCTGCCCATGTGGTGGGTCATCGGTGCGTGGAAATCCTGCACCTTTGCGCCGATCCATGCGCCCATGCGCAGGCCGTCGCCGGTCTCCACGGTCTTGCCCTCCACGTCAACGCCCAGCATACCCATGGCACCCATGTTGGCGATCTTCTTCTCCACGATCTCGGGAGCAAAATGCTTCATGATCTTCTCGTCGCCGGAGTTGTCGCCGGTAGCCAGGATCACGCCCTTGGAAGCGTTGAGCTGGATGTACTTGTTGTCATTCTGTGCGTCGCGGATGATCACGCCGGTCACGCGGCCGTCGCTGTCCTTCAGCAGCTTGGTGCCGAAGCAGCCGAAGAAGGTCTGTGCACCGTTCTCAACGGCCTTGTTCAGGTTGGCTTCCACTATAAAGCCCTGCTGATCCTTGCGGGAAGAGCGGAACTCCATGCTGGAAGGGAAGGTGGGGAACTCTTCGTTGCGGTAATCGTAGTGCTCGGGCTGAGGCCATGCCAGCGGCACCAGAATACCCTTGTCGAACTGCTCCTGGGTCACGGCCTCACGGGTGGAGTCGCAGATGGTCAGCTCGGGGTAAGCCTCGATGAACCAGTCCATGACCTCGTGTGCATGGGAAGCCCACTTTTTCAGGATGGAGCGCTTGTTGCGGTAGGTGCACTCGCGCATCAGGCGGTCGACCACAACATCCTCGTCCACGATGTTCTCACGGCCCCAGCGCTTGTTCAGGCTGCCGTTCAGCAGGGCATACTCGCCGCTGCGGCAGTTGAAGGAAGAGCTCTTTTCCACGATGGCAACTTTTGCGCCCTCCTCGGCAGCCGCACGGGCAGCGCAGACGCCGGACAGACCGGCGCCGATGATGACCACATCAAAGTCCTGGGTCTCTCTGGCCTGCACGTCCGGCTCTTCGCCCAGCCAGTCATCGCCGGTATCCCCGGCGGTATCTGCAGCAGGCTCTTCGGAAGCAACGCCCATGGCCTGCTCGATGCAGCTGGCAGCCGCCTTCTTGACGGCATTGGTGGTGACGGTAGCACCGGAGATGTTGTCGATCTCGGTGCCCTGTGCGGCCATGATGGCCTCCTGCAGAGTGGGTGCAGCCACGCCGCCGATGCTCTCGGTCTCGTTGGAAGCATCGATGACCACCTCGGTGATGGCGGTCTCGCTGAAGGTCATGGTCACCTTCACCTCACCGATGCCGGTGGCCGTGCCGGTGTAGGTACCGGCGGTGTAGATGGCATCGCCGGTAGCGGCGGTGCTGGAAGAAGCTGCGGAGTTGCAGGCAGCCAGCGCACCGGCGGTGACGCCGCTCATGGCGGCAGCGGCGGCGACCTTCAAAAAGCCTTTGCGGGAGATCTTTTCCATTTGGATTTCCTCTTTCTTCTCATCAATTTCTCTTCGTCTCTGCGGGAGTTTTTCCCGCGCCGCACTTAGTATAAAATATAACGAAGTAAAATGGAAACAAAAAATTTTTGCCACAGTGATAAAAGCTCTTTATCAGTCTCCATTGATGTGCTATACTGAAAGCAATCTTATTCTGCCCGCCGGGAAAGGAGAGGTTTCGCCCATGAACGACCGCCAGCTGCTGTGTTTTCTCACCCTGAGCCGGACGCTGAATTTTACCACAGCCGCCCGGGAACTGTACTGCACTCAGCCCGCCCTCAGCTACCAGATCCGCAGTCTGGAAAAGGAGCTGGATCTGGCCCTGTTTGAGCGCAGCACCACCCGCGTGGCTCTGACCGAAGCAGGCCGGGCCTTTGTGTCGCAGGCGGAGGGGATCTATCGCAGCATCCTGAACGCCCGCACCGCACTGAAGGGCTTTGCCCGGCGGCGCACACTGACCCTGCGCCTGCCGCCGGTGCTGCTGCAGCGGGATCCCATTTATCCCATCCTGATGGCACGGCTGCACGCCGCGCTGCCGGGGTATGAGTTTGCGGTGGACACTCGGCCCGTGTCACGCAACCCCCACGAAATGCTCTGCAGCGAGGCAGACGCAGCCCTCTATCTGCCCTTTGGGCCGCTGCAGCCGGAGATCGAGCGCCTCCCCATCCTGCACAACACCTTTTACCTGATCGTATCGCCGGAGCACCCGCTCACAGGGCGCAGCACTCTGGCGCTGGCCGATCTTGCCGGGCAGCAGCTGTTTTATGAGCCGCTGTATCAGAAAATGGTGGATCTTGCCGTTGTTCAGCCCGGCCTGCCGTTTTCCGCACCAAGCTGGCACATGGTGGAAAACTACGAGTGTGTTTACAACGATCTGCTTGCCGGGCGCGGCATGTTTTTGTGCCCGATGAAATACCCGGCCTTTCCGGCGGCATGGTACCTGCCGCTGCAGCTGCCGTTGCCGGACACCTGTCTGCTGACCCTGCGGGACGACCCGCGTCCCGAGATCCAACGGCTGCGGGAGGTATTTACCGCTGTATACGCCAGCCGCGCAAAGCTGCTGGGAGAGGCGTAAAAAGCAGCGCCGGAACGGCAAAATCGTTCCGGCGCTGCTTGTTTCAGAAGAGATCAGGCTTCTTCCGGCACATCATCAAAACCGATGAACCAGAGGATCGCAAAGGTGGCCACAAAGGCGATCGCGGCAGAGATCAGTGCGTTGATCACGTTCATGGGATTTTCACCGACATACAGGCCGATGGCTGCCAGACCGGCACCACCGCCGCCAAAACGGCGCACACCGGTCAAACCGGCATACAGGCCGCCCAGACCACCGCCGATGGTGGTGGCGATGAGAGGCTTACGCAGACGGACGTTGACGCCGAACAGAGCAGGCTCCGTCACGCCCAGCAGAGCGGTCACACCGCCGGAAACGGCCAGCTGACGGAAGTTCTTGTTTTTGGTCTTGATGGCAACGCAGAGGGCTGCGGCACCCTGTGCAATGTTGGAAGGCAGATTACCGGGGCCGATGACCGTCTCATAGCCCAGCATGGACAGAGAGTTGACATAAGCGGGCAGCAGGCTGTAGTGCATACCGGTCATGACCAGGAACGGCATAAAGGCACCGATGACGGTGGGCAGTGCCCAGGGGCAGACCTTTTCAATGGCCAGCAGGACGTTGACCAGACCATCGCCGATGATGCTGCCCAGAGGGCCAAGCACGCACAGGGAGATGGGAGCCATGATGAGGATGGTGAGCACCGGCCGCAGGATGAACTTGACCACAGAGGGCACGACCTTATTGACAAATCGTTCCACGTATGGCAGTACCAGCGTGATAAGGAAGATGGGAATGACTGAGGAAGAATAGGTTACCATCTTCACCGGCAGACCCAGCACATGGACCACATCGGCATGCGGCTTTCAGGGCGATGAAGTTCGGGTGCAGCAGGATGGCCCCCAGCAGCATGGCCATCTGCGGGTTGCAGCCGAACTTTTTGGCCGCGGAGTTGGCCAGGAAGATCGGCAGGAAGTAATAGGAAGAGTCTGCGATGAAGTTGAGGAAATAGTACAGATTTCCGCTCTTGTCGATCCAGCCGAAGAGGGTCAGCACAGACAGCAGAGCCTTGATCATACCGGCACCGGCGATCAACGGCATCAGCGGGGTGAACACACCGGCCAGCGTGTCCAGAATGATGCTGACCCTGCTCTTCTTTTCCTCGGCCGGGGCGGCAGGCTGTTTGACTTCCTTACCGCCGAAGTCGCCCAGTTTCATCAGTTCATCGTACACGGCAGCCACTTCGTTGCCGATGATGACCTGATACTGGCCGCCTTTGTTCACGACACCCACCACGCCGGGTACGGCTTTGACCTTGGCCTCGTCCACGCCGTCCATTGACTTGAGGTTGAACCGCAGGCGGGTGACACAGTGGGTCAGAAATGTAACATTTTCTGCGCCGCCGACCTGTTCCAGCACCTGCTGGGCAGTTTTCTTTGCATCCATTTGTTTTGCCTCCTTCAATATCCTAAAAAATGCATTGCTTACAGGGCGGTGTCTGCGCCGTTGCTTGCAATGACTTTTTTGTACCATGCAAACGACTTTTTCTTTTTGCGGGCCAACGTGCCGCTGCCGTCATCCTTCTTGTCTACGTAAATGAAGCCGTACCGTTTGCGCATCTCGCCGGTGCCCACCGAAATAATGTCGATGGGACCCCAGCAGGTGTAGCCGATCACCGGAACGTCATCCAGCTCAATGGCCTGCCGCAGCGCATCAATGTGACTGCCCAGAAAACGGATGCGGTAATCGTCCTGAATGCTGCCATCCGGCTCTACGGTGTCGATGGCACCCAGACCATTTTCCACAACGAACAGCGGCAGTTCATACCGGTCATACAGCTCATTCAGTGCGATGCGCAGGCCGTCCGGATCGATGGGCCAATCCCAGTCGGTACGCTGGAGATACGGATTGCTGCGTTCTACACAGCAATCCGTATCTTCCGTTGCACGGGCAACTGAAGAAAAATAATAGCTGAATGCGATGTAATCCACAGTTCCTGCGGCCAGCAGCTCGGCATCGCCCGGCTGCATCTCTACCGAAGTGCCCATGCGTCGCAGCTGTGCCGTGCACAGGCTGGTGTAGTGTCCGCGGCACATCACATCGGTGTAATAATAGTTCGGCATCATCTGGAATCTCTGTGCCAGCACATCCTTGGGTGCGCAGGTGCGCGGGTAGGTGGTGGGATACTGGATCATGCAGCCGATTTTATTTTCCGGGTCGACCGCATGCCCGATCTGCACGGCCTTTGCACTGGCAAGGAACATGTTGTGGCTGACCAGCGCTTTGACAGCGTTGTGCTCCTCGCCTTCGGCAAAGAGCACGCCTGCCTGATGGTATGGCTCGCTCTGGTTCATGGTCTCGTTGATCTCATTGAAGGTCATCCAGTACCGGACCTTTCCCTTGTAACGCCGAAACACCGTTTCACAGTACCGGGCAAAGAAATCGATCAGGGCTCGGTTACGCCAGGAACCATAGTGCTGCACCAGATACAGCGGCGTTTCGTAATGCGAAAGCGTGACCACCGGTTCGATCCCGTAGCGGTGCAGCTCGTCGAACACACGGTCATAGAAAGCAAGCCCGGCCTCGTTCGGCTGCAATTCATCGCCCTGCGGAAAGATGCGCGGCCAGTTGATGGACATTCGGAAGCACTTGAAGCCCATCTCGGCAAACAACGCGATGTCCTCTTTGTAATGGTGGTAAAAATCCACGGCTTCATGGCTAGGGTAGTAGTTGCCCTCCATGACCTGTGTATGAATCTCGCGCGGGACGCCGTGGCGTGCACCTTTTTCCACGTCGGCAATGCTCAGGCCCTTGCCATCCGTCTGGTAGGCACCTTCGTACTGGTTGGCGGCGGTCGCACCGCCCCACAGGAACTTTTTTGGCATCTCCATAAGCTTGAAAACCTCCTTGCAGGTATAGAATACTTGCAGGGAGGTTTTTGTGCAATATTTTTTAAACTTATTGGTACAGTGTTAATTTTTCCGTTTCTTTTTGCATGATCAAAAACGGAACAGTGTTTCATTCCGCATTTTCTTTGTGCAGATTCAACAAAATAGGATTGGTGGAGGTGCGGTGCTGTTCCAGCTCTCGGGCGCGTTCCAGCTTGTAGGTATAATTCTTCTGGTAATTCTGCCGGAAGTACTCGGAATACAAGATGTCCAGTAGAAGGGTCATGGACAGATGGGAAGCATAGTCCCCAAGATTCTGATAGATGCTTTCTTTGGTGGAAAGGGTCAGCTTGCAATCCGCATAACAGGTCAGGCTGTTTTCGCCAAAGCTGGTCAGCGCAAGGATGGGTGTTCCGGAGCGTTTGCACTGCCGGGCAATCTCCAGCATCTGCGCCGTTTCGCCGGAATAGGAAATGATCATGGCAAGGTCCCTCTCGGACAGACAGCAGGCCTGATACCGCTGGTAGTTCAGATTGTTGAAAATGACCACCCGCTTGCCGATCTTGAGCATCTTTTCTCGGAAGGATTCGGCCTGATTGATGGCCGTCCCGGCGGAAAAAATGTGGATTTCCTCGTGATATTTGAGCAGGAGCACCGCTTTGTGCAGGTCTTCGTACCGGAGAAGCTGCATAGTGTCCTTGACGGCTTCTTCGTACAGCTCGCCGATGTTCTGCGCCACCCGCATGGGGCTGTCGTTTTCAGCAAAGGGAAAATTGAAATCCACCTTGCCCTGTTGCTGGTCGAGATATTCCAGTTCACGCACAAAATTTTGCTTGAAGTCATCAAAGCCGGTAAAACCCAGCTTTTTGCAAAGGCGCAGGACGGTCGGCGGAGAGGTGTAGGTCACTTCTGCCAGACTGCGGGTGGAATATTTGGCAATTTCCATCCCATGCGCCAAAATATAGGCGGCCAGCGTTTTTTCCCCTTCCGAAAGTTTTTCCTGAAACGCAAGTTTGTCCACGATCAGCATTGCGATTCTCCCTTCCGCTTTTTCTGTAAGCATATCATATCCTGCAGTATTTGGCAAAAAAATTTGCGGCATGCAAAAACGCCGCCGCGTCAGCAAATGACGCGGCGGCGCAGATACAGTGGGAGAAGCGCTTATTTGCCCAGCATTTCGTGGGCAGTCTTGCAGATGGTGGCAGCATCCAGACCGTAGAACTTCAGCAGATCCCATGCCGGGCCGGAGCAGCCGAACACGTCCTGCACGCCTACGCGGCGCACCGGAGTGGGCAGCTTTTCGCTCAGCACGGCGCAGACGGCCTCGCCCAGACCGCCGATGACATTGTGCTCCTCGGCGGTGATGACCTTGCCGCACTCCTTTGCAGCCTTGAGGACGATCTCCTCGTCCAGAGGCTTGATGGTGTGGATGTTGATGACCCGGGCGTGGATGCCCTCGGCAGCCAGCTGCTCGGCAGCCAGGCGGGCCTCGTTGACCATCAGGCCGGTGGCGATGATGGCAATGTCGCTGCCCTCGGTGATCTGCTCGCCCTTGCCCAGCTCAAAGTGGTAGGTGGCCTCATCGTGGAACACAGGCACAGCCAGACGGCCGAAGCGCAGGTAAACAGGGCCCTGCATGGCGTAAGCGGCACGCACAGCGGCGCGGGCCTCCACATCGTCTGCGGGGCAGATTACGGTCATGCCGGGCAGGCTGCGCATCAGGGCAAAGTCCTCGCAGCACTGGTGGGAAGCACCGTCCTCGCCCACGGAGATGCCGCCGTGGGTGGCACCGATCTTGACGTTCAGGCGGGGGTAGGCGATCGAGTTGCGGATCTGCTCAAAGGCACGGCCTGCGGCAAACATGGCAAAGCTGGAAACAAAGGGAACATAACCCATGGTGGCCAGACCTGCGGCCACGCCCATCATGTTGCCCTCGGCAATACCGCAGTCGAAGTGACGGTCCGGGTACGCCTTACGGAACATGCCGGTCTTGGTGGCGGCAGCCAGGTCAGCGTCCAGCACCACCAGGTCGTCGTGGCCCTCGGCGGCCAGCTCCTTCAGGGTGTTGCCGTAGCTGTCACGGGTAGCGATCTTCTTCACTTCTGCCATCTTACTTGTCCTCCTCTTCCAGCGCGGCGTAAGCTGCATTCAGCTCCTGCATGGCCTGTGCGTATTCCTCATCGTTGGGGCCCTTGCCGTGCCAGTCAACGGAGTTCTCCATAAAGGAAACGCCCTTGCCCTTGAGGGTATCCAGAATGATGCAGGTGGGCTTTTCGTTCTCAGCGTGGAAAGCGGCGATGGCGCTCTCAATGGCATCAAGATCGTGGCCGTTGATGGTCAGCACGTTGAAGTTGAAGGCCTTCAGCTTCTCCTCCAGCGGGGCGCTGTTCATCACGGTCTCGGTGGTGCCGTCGATCTGCAGATGGTTGCGGTCCAGCACAACGCACAGGTTGGAAAGGCCGTAGTGTGCGGCAAACATAAAGGCTTCCCAGCACTCGCCCTCTTCCACTTCGCCGTCGCCCAGGATGGTGTAGACGTTGATGGGCTTACCGGCGTGCTTGGCACCCAGTGCCATGCCGCAGGCGGCAGAGATGCCCTGACCCAGACTGCCGGTGGACATATCCACACCCGGGGTCTCGTTCATGTTGGGGTGGCCCTGCAGATAGCTGCCGATCTTACGCAGGGTCTTGAGGTCTTCCACCGGGAAATAGCCGCGCTCTGCCAGCGCTGCATACAGTGCCGGTGCAGCATGGCCCTTGGACAGCACCAGACGGTCGCGGTCGGCCATCTTGGGGTCCTTCGGGTCAATGTTCATTTCCACGAAATAGAGGTAGCTCAGCAGCTCGGCGATATCCAGACTGCCGCCCGGATGGCCGCACTTTGCGCTGTGCGTGCCCTCGATCACGCCCATGCGGATGTGGCAGGCGTGCTTGGCCAGAGTAAGTTTTTCTGCATTTGTCATGATGGTCCTCCCGTATGAACCTCAGATTTGCACATGTTCAAAAAAGCCTTTCGTCAGCGCCGGTGCAGTCCTGCTGCCCGCAGCGCGCTCTTTTTCAATTTTATATTAGCTATTCTATGCAAAAAGGTCAAGCTTCTTCATGCAAAATGTACACACGCGGGGAAATATTCATTGAAATTTGCCGCTTTTTGGTTAAATTGCAGGCTTTTTGCCGTATCTTGACAAAGCCAGAGGCATCTGCTATATTTTTCACAGATTCCGGTACGAAGCCGGGTGTGCGGACAGAAGCCCGTGTTCTCCATCCTGATGGAGCATTTTATCCACCGCTGCGCTTACGCAGCGATGCAGCGCAAAGCCCACGGGGGGCCTTTGCGTTCTGCCATCTTATTTTTTTACAGACGCCACGAAGGGGTCTGCCGTTGGCTTGTAAGCCGGGCAGACCTCTTTTTTGTCTGGCCAAAGGAGGAAGCTTTTTATGAAAACGAACCCCCATTCCACCACCCGCAGCCTCGTGCTGGCTGCACTGTTCCTTGCACTGGCCTTTGTGCTGCCCATGATTACCGGCCATGTGCCGCAGGTGGGCAACATGCTGTGCCCGATGCACTTTCCCATTCTGCTGTGCGGCTTTGTGCTGGGCGGCCCATGGGGCCTTGCCGTGGGCTTCATTGCTCCGCTGGTGCGGTCGGTGCTGTTCGGCATGCCGCCGATGTTCCCCATCGCCATTGCCATGGCCTTTGAGCTGGCCGCCTACGGCCTTGTGTCCGGCGTGCTCTGGCACAAGGTGAAGCACACCGTGCCCATGATGTACGCTTCTCTTGTCACCGCCATGGTGGCAGGCCGTTTGGTCTGGGGTACAGTACGCTTTGTGCTGGCCGGCCTAACCGGTTCCAGCTTCCCGTTCAGCGCGTTTTTGTCCGGTGCGCTGCTCACCGCCGTGCCGGGCATCGTGGCTCAGCTGGTGCTCATCCCGCTGATTCTGATTGCTCTGCAGAAGGCAAAGTTCATTGACTGAGTTCCCGATACGCAAAAAGGGCTGTTGCCAAACTCCTTCCGACATCGCTTATGCGATGCCACCTCCCTCAATGAGGGAGGCTTCACAGCTTACCGTCATGTCAGGCTCCCTCCGTGAGGGAGCTGGCGCGGCGAAGCCGTGACTGAGGGAGTTCTTGGTAACAGCCCTTTTCTATATTTTTAAATTTTTCAGTTCTTCTTACCGGTCAGGAACTCCGGCAGGGGCTTGCCCTGCTTGCTCCACTGATGATACTCTGCAGTGGCAGCGAACTCCACGTCACCGGCAGAGTTCAGGGCAGTCTCAACAGAGTCCTGCACCACGCCGATGATGAAGCCGACACCCACCATCTGCATGGCGACATCGTTGGAGATGCCGAACAGGGAGCAGGCCATGGGGATCAGCAGCAGGGAACCGCCGGCCACGCCGGAAGCACCGCAGGCACCCAGAGCGCTCATAGCGCTCAGCACGATGGCTGCAGGCAGAGACACCTGAATGCCCAAGGTGTTAGCAGCGGCCAGCGTCATGATGGTGATGGTGATGGCGGCACCGTCCATGTTGATGGTGGCACCCAGCGGGATGGAGACGGAGTACATATCCTTGTCCAGACCCAGCTTTTCGCACAGGGCCATGTTCACGGGGATGTTGGCGGCGGAGCTGCGGGTGAAGAAGGCGGTCAGGCCGGACTCACGCAGGCAGCGGAACACCAGCGGATAGGGGTTGCAGCCCAGATAGATAAACATGATG
>OLBL01000362.1_pt1 | contig 10855 bp, 7 predicted proteins | sample 1607591 | NCBI WGS metagenome assembly OLBL01 (sample SAMN02674606, study PRJEB24791) | human gut metagenome, SKBSTL068 | isolation source: stool | host: Homo sapiens | place: USA
GGGCAATGCGAAACGAACTGTCCCTTCGGAGTCGCCATCATCGAACAGATGGAAAAGGCTGCGGAGAAATTCGGATATTAGCAGAGCGAACGCTGTTTCACTTTCCACGCATAGAGCAGCACCACGACGAACGAAAGCAACGGAACAATAAACGAGAAAGACATATTGGTCTGATCAGCCACATACCCCATCATGAGCGGTCCTACCGCTCCTCCGATGGGGGACATCATCAGATAGGAAGATGCACGCTTGGTATAGTTCCCCAATCCTCTCAGTGAAAGTGCAAAGATGGTGGGGAACATGATAGCTTCAAAAGCATATCCCATGAACAGGGCTACCAATGATAAAACTCCCAGATCAAACACCACCAAGGCCGTAGTAACCACCGTACCCACCGCACAGAAAAACAACACCTTCTCCGCCCGGATATACCGCATGATCCAACTTCCGGCAAAACGACCGCACATAAACAATCCCAAACCACCGAACGAAAGCACCACAGAAGCATCACGGGCATTCATCCAACCATCATCCACCACATAATTAATAAAGAAACTGTTGATTGAAATCTCCGCTATCTCATAACTGAATAGTGCCACTATTCCGAATAAGAATAATTTATGCGACCATAAACTTCTCTTAACCGTTTCTCCGTCAGCCAAATCGTCAACATGAACAATCTCCGGAAGTTTGATACGGGAAAAAATAAATCCCACTGCCAGTACAACCACTCCCATCAACATATAAGGATACGAGATATTTGCTTCTCCCTTCCCCGAGAACAATAACAGTCCTCCTACTAAAGGACCACAAATACATCCTAGCCCATTAAAAGACTGGGCCAGGTTCAACCGACTGGCAGCTGTTTCCCTATCCCCCAGTTCTGTCATATAAGGATTTGCAGCTGTTTCCAAAAAGACCAAACCGCAAGCAATGACAAACAAAGAGAACAGGAAAAATTCAAATGACATCCAATACTCGCCGGGAATAAACATCAAGGACCCGATTCCATAAAGCAACAATCCGAAAACAACTCCCTTACGATATCCATATTTGGTTATAAACAATCCTGCCGGAATAGCCATTATGAAATAGCCTAGATAAAACATCACCTGTACCATTGCCGAATGAGTACGGGTAATATCCATCACCTCTTGAAAATGTTTGTTCAATACATCAAGAATAGCATGTGCGAATCCCCATAAAAAGAACAAAGAGGTTACTAAAACAAAAGGAACTAAATAGTCCCTTTTCACCAATGCGTGTCTTTGTATTTCCATATCCTATTACAATAATGCAAGCAATTGAGCCAAGTCCGTAATAATTACATCAGGAACAGATTCGTCTATAACTTCTCCTCCCCAACCTTCTCCTTTCAACCAGGCAACGCGACAACCTACAGCTTTGGCCGGAACAACATCTTTTGAGAAAGAATCTCCGACCACCAGCACATTCTCTGCCGCAAATCCCATAGCATCTACTCCAAGTCTATAGATAGCAGGATCCGGCTTACGAACACCCACTACAGAGGATTCAATTATCTCATCAAAGAAATCCAAAAGTCCGAAATCCTTTAAAATAGTCTGTATATTGCCATAAAAATTAGAAACCAACACCAACCTATACCTCTTAGCCAACTCCTTCACTACCGGGCGTGTAACCTGCAATATATCCAACACATACCCATAACAGCTGTCTGCCACTTTCACTGCATAAGATTGCAGTTGCAACTCATCCATAGGCAACTTTCTCTGTTCCGCCAACCATTCCACCTGAAGTTTAGTCTTGATAGAAAGCACATCATGAAAATTATGCCAAGGCTGGACAAAAGGATATTTAGCCAACGCCCTTTCTCCAAAAACGTATGCCTCACGGAAACTTTCCTTATCCACCGGCACCTGATGTTCCATATACTTAGTCCACAACACTTCCGCCCAATGACAGCTGTTCGTATCTATCGTACCGCCATAATCAAATATAACTCCCTGAATATTTTTCAATGTATCCATTATCTTACTTATTAGCAGGTGTACCATTGCCGACTTTCATCAACAACACACCAATTACAATCCAAATCAATTCACGTACACGGGTTATCAATCCGGTATAAACCCCAAAAGCTCCCGGAATAGCCAACCCTCCTACCGCCAAAGCAAAACCTCCTTCACGTGCGCCCAATTGCATAGGCGAGAAAAAGAACAAATTGGCAAACAAAGAAGTAAATGCCATGATTAAAATACAAGCTGGAAAACTGACATCCGTTGTCAGAATATTCAATATGAAATACACTTCCAGACATCCTATAATCCGAGCCATGAATTCCAGACTTAACGAGGCATAAAACGTAGATCTACGCTGTTTATGCAGTTCGGCTATCTGACTGTCCACACGTTCCAAAGCCTCGCGTTTATTTTCCGAAAAACGTTTAGCCCATTCTTTGATAAAAGGAATATGCTGAAGCAATTTTAAAGTACGGACAGCCATACCATTCTTGTAACCTTTCATAAAAAAATAAATGGCTAAAAGAGAAACCGCCCCCACAACAGCCAATATAGTTCCCATGGCAATATCTACCGGACGTAGAGCCAGATACAAAAAGATAGAAAAAAACCAAAAACAAAAATGCGAGAAAATATGCATCATCACATAAAGAATTACTGATGAAGTTGCCTTACTGGCCCCAACATAAGGAGTCAGCTCCATAATGCGGTAAGGCTCTCCTCCCATCAATCCCACCGGGGTGGCATAATTCAGTGCAAATCCGGAAACTGTCAGTTTATAAACTTTCCAAAATGGAATAGGTGTTCCCTTTTTTCCATCCCGGATGATAATATACCAAGAAAGGGTATTGAACAGATAAATAATAATCCATAACCCTATCACAGCCGGCAACCACATTCCCGCCCGGCGCAAATTAGCCAGTAGTTCATCATACTCCATATCAAAAGAACAAAGCATCACTACGATGGCTGCAATTCCAAACATCAGGAATATATTTCTATACTTACTTTTCACTTCGTTATGTATTTATGATACAATCGTGCGCAAATCGCCTCATGGCAATGACGCATATATACAAACAAAGAGGTCATCACAACAACCTCGAACACAAAATACAACCATGGTTCGCCAATCAACAAACTGATATATAGAGCAATGGCACGTGTATTAAAAGTCAAGATATTGGTATATTTCATCAAAGGTTTGCTAGCCGCACGAAATTCATCCCGTAATTCCTGTGGAATATTGTCTCCATACTTTTCCTTCACCAATGCATAAAACAGTTGGAAATTAGGAGTCATTCTTTCCTGCTGACGTGTATAATTACCATAGAAATACAAGAAAGCTTTCCACCAGAAGTTTCCCTTCCACGGCAGACTGTAGAAGATTTCACGCTGTTGTTTGAAATTATCCAATTCGCTTCCGCTTTTCCCTTTTAAAAAGTATAAATGAATATTACGATAATAATCCGCCAATGTACATTGTTTGCTATGACAAACAGTACCCGAAACAATAGCCAATATCCAAATAAAAATACCCCAATGCATGCCGTCACCAATATGAAACGGCATGGGTTGGTTCATCAGTCTGAGACAAATTGCTGCATAAATGGTAAAGAACCAAATATCACCGGCAAATCCATCCAACATACGCCCCCACTGGGTTTTCTGTCCTGTCAAACGCGCCAATTGTCCATCCGCACTGTCATAATGATTCGCCCACATCAACAAAAGTATACCCAAAAGAGTATGTTTCATATCAGGATAATAAAACATCACACCAGCACCTATACCTAAAATGATAGAAAAAATGGTTACCACATTAGGGTGTACCTTTAGTTTTTTAAAAAATAATGCCCATGCATAACCTATGGGACGGTTGAAATAAATATCCAGGAACTCCTCTGTGTCCATGGATTTGAAAGAAGCCTCTATTCCTTTCTTCTCACTTTCTGTACTCATGTCTTTTTTATTTCATTTGCTTTTTAGCCCGTTTATAAATGCACTCTGCAATTTTACCTCCCGCTTCCTCACGGCAACGGGCAAAGCTGGGCCAGTCGTTAAAATCGATTATTCGCAGTGTGCCATCAGCTGAAATCACACAATCACCTCCGTAAATGGGCACATTCAGCGCCTCGGCAGCTTTATCACTTTGTATTTTCAATTCCTCTACGCTAAAAGGAATTCCTTTAGCTATCCCATTTATTTTCTCCAGACCAAACTTGCTGTGCGAACAAGGAGAGGGATAGAACCAATAAAAAAAATCGGTTCCATGCACTCCGTAGAATTTTACCAAGTCACCTTGCAAATGTTCGTTTATGACTGCAACAGGAATACCGCGTTTACGGAAATCAGCCAATATATTTTCTACCTCTTCCTTACAGGTGGCGTAGGCAACATCTTCTTTCACCATAGCGTGAGAGTCACCTCGTTTCACCCAACAAGGATAACAATTTTCCAAATACTCATCTGCCGTAGAAATTATAAAACTTTGCGGATGAGGAACCCCGTTCTTTATAAGTAATTCTGTCATTGGCTTACGCACACAATTATCTATACCGTAGGCAGAGTTTATCACCAATGCACCTTCATCCTCCAAAGACCTCAAACGAGCTATCGTTACCTTATCACGGGCCATATCAAAAATAATATCTCCCTTGACACCCTGTTCCACGAAATCTTTCTCCGCATAAACTTTCACCTCACAGCCCAACCGCCGCAATTCCTCCGTCACCTTATTAAATATGGCGGCATCATTGTCTACATGATTGGGGGAATATTCATTTCCACGGCTTACCCCTATTATTGAAATTACATCCATTCCTTCTGTTGTGTTTAAGTTACTCCTCTTTACCGGCTAGAAAATTTTCAGCTTTCACGATATCACCAGCATGATCTACATCCAAAATTTTTGTAAAAGGATAAGCCTTTAATTTCAAGCCGTCGGCTACCAACTGTCGTTGAAAGTTACGCATACGTGACATACCTTTCTCCATACACCCATGCAACGTCTTAACGGCTGCCGGGGTCAGACAATAAATGCCTCCAGATATATAACGGCATTCGGGAGTCGCCTCATCATGGAAACCTGTTATATCCAAAGCACTGTCCGTAGATATATAAAGCGGTTTTTCATCATCTATAAAATCCGTTACCGCCATATACCCATCTGTTTCCGATTGTTTGAACGTTTCAATAAAAGTCGAAAACTCTTCTTCACGGAATATAGTATCCACAGTAGTCAAGCAGAATTTATCATCCTGCAAATAAGGGCTCAGTTCATAAAAACTGTGCATGGAACTGGGGGTAGTTTTCACAACTACTTCCAATGGGATCTTTGCTTCTGCCTGTAGTTTTGCCAAATGCTCTTTTGTCAATGGACTTTCATTATTAATAATGACAACCACCTTATCAGCTCCGTTACGTACAAAAATCTGTATCAAGCGATCAATCATGGCAACTCCGTTCAGTTGCACCAAAGGTTTGGGCAAAGCAACCCCTTCTTGCGAAAGCCGGGAACCTTCACCCGCTGATATAATTGCAAATTTCATTTCTACTTTTTCTTGAAATTATATTTTAAACCGATCGTCCATTAATCTTCATCATCAATGGTATCCAATTTCAATTTATCGCTATCATCCCGTTTTTCATAATATTGTTTACGCAGCGGATGTGCATGAATCTCTTTCTCGACAACACGGTTGCGGAAAACATCCATAGCCACATAAATAGCCTGGCGAAAAGAATCTTCCAAGGCAACCCCTTGCCCGGCAATATCATACGCAGTACCATGTGCCGGAGAAGTACGTACAATGGGAAGTCCCGCAGTGTAATTCACTCCTTCATCCATTGCCAAAGCTTTGAAAGGAGCCAATCCCTGATCATGATACATAGCTAGAATTCCATCAAAATGAGTATAGTTGCCAGATCCCATAAAGCCATCGGCCGGATAAGGTCCGAAACACTGAATGCCTTTGGCAACCATTTCCTTCATTGCCGGAATTATAATGTCACTCTCTTCCGTACCAATCAATCCCTCATCACCCGCATGAGGATTTAATGAAAACACAGCTATACGCGGACTGTCGATGCCAAAATCCTCTTTTAAAGAACGATGGAAAACAGCCAATTTTTCCATAATAAGTTCCTTGGTAATATCTTGTGCTATCTCGCGTACAGGAACATGACCAGTCACCAAAGCTACCCGGAAATCATTCTTCAGCAAAATCATTAACGCCTTCTGTCCTTCCCCCACACGCTCTTCAATATATTCCGTATGACCGGGGAAATGAAAACTTTCCGACTGAATGGTATGCTTATTGATAGGAGCAGTTACCAAAACATCAATCATTCCCTCCCGATAATCCTGCAAAGCTCTCTCCAACGCATCCAAAGCTGCTTTACCAGCCTCCGGTGTCGGTTTGGAGAGCTCCACCTTCAATTCGTCTTCCGTACAATTCACGATGCTCAGTTTATCCGGCTGAGCATCATCTGCAGAATTGACAATACTGAAATTTGTTTGAATATCCATTGCTTTACGATGATAAGCAGCCACTTTAGGCGATCCATAAATAATGGGTGTACAAAGTTCCAGCATGGTAGGATCCGAAAAAGTTTTGAGAATTACTTCATATCCTACTCCGTTGATATCCCCATGAGTAATACCAACTCGTATCTTGTAGTTATCTTCCATCTATATTATATATTATATGTCTCTTCTTACTTTACCCGGCTTGTTGTATCTATTTTTTCTTCCGGAATATTACCACTAATTACAATTTCGTCAATCAAGCTTTCATTGGGCAATCTCAATGTATAAAGTGAAGCTTCCATCTGACGCATCAGATTACGTTTCAATTTATCCGGTGAATAGATAAAGGCCTCAACCACAATGACACGGCCGTTAGCACGATCCACCCGTGCATGAGACACAAACGGACCTCCCATCATGTCACCTTCCATTTCCCATAATCCGCGGGCTTCTTGCGCATACTCTCCTTTTACAACAATATCTTCCACATCTACAAACATAGAGTCTGTTGCCATATACATTCCTTCGCGTTCACCCGGAATATTTGCTTTCATTACAGAATCACGTTTATGAATGAAATAATCTTTAGTAAAGGTATCCTTGTCCGTATAAGGATAAGAGTACATTACAAAATTCATATCCGCTGTAGCACGATTAGTAGAAGCCCACAAAAAATCTTTGCCTTCTTTATAGTTAGCCAGTTCTACCGGCACCCAGATATCACAATCAAAAATACTTCCTACCTTAGTGGAAATCACATCGCTATGTTTTTGTTTCAACAAAGTTATCTGACGATTCATCTCAGCTTTCACAAAGAAATCTATAATCACTTTACTGTTCTTTGCTACAAATTCCTCAAATTCGTCTTCATTAGGAGCCTGAATTGTCATAATCATCTGCGGAGACGCATAAACATCACGGGAAAACTTGAGTTTGGGCTGAGTATAAATATCTTGAATATCCACAATGATGATATTACGGAATATTTTCAGCACACGATCAAAATGCTGAGGGTCCACATTTGATATACGAAACGAACGCTCCGCCTGGGGCAGTCCGGGCACATTTGTATCCAATACATCAAACAATGCACGTCCTGCAGGACGATCCCATACAGGTTTATTTACTACGACCAATACTTCGTAAGGCCTACCGCTGGACGTGGGGGTAAACAAGTTCTTTTGTCCCTTCTTACAAGAAGCCAGTACCAGAACCACCAGCACCAAACTTAAATAAAATGCTATTCGTTTCATAATTATATGGTATTATTGTTGTTATTTACTGTAATGTAACACCTTTCTCCTTCTGTTGTTTAGCCGTTGACAACATTCCACAAGCAGCAAAAATATCTTCTCCTCTTGAAGCACGGATCGTAGCAAATACGCCATGCTGCGTCAAGTAATCACGGAAGGCAACCATTGTTTCCATATCTACCCCTTCCAAATCCACATTAGGAATGGCATGAAACCGGATCAAATTGACACGACATTCAATGCCGCGCAAAAGTTTCACAATCTCTTTAGCGTAAATAAGTGAATCGTTCACCCCTTTGAATACGATATACTCAAAAGACAGACGCCGCTGTTTGCTAAAATCATAATTATGCAATATATCAATAATTTCCGTAATGGAAAAAGCTTTCTCGGCAGGCATTAAATCCCTTCGTTGCGAAGGAATCGGAGTATGCATACTGATAGCCAGATGACAATCACTTTCATTCAGAAAGCGCTCCAATCCTTTCTTTAAACCCACAGAAGAAACAGTGATGCGTTTCGGGCTCCAGCCGTAACCATATTCTGAAGTCAGAATCTCAAGCACTTTCAACACCTCATCCAGATTGTCGAAAGGCTCTCCCATACCCATGAAAACAAGATTAGTCAGCTTTTCCCTTTCAGGAATAGAATAGATCTGGTTTAATATTTGATGGGCACTCAGATTAGCTGTAAAACCTTGCTTCCCGGTCATACAGAACTTACAATTCATCTTGCATCCCACTTGCGAGGAAACGCAAAGAGTAGCCCGGTCCTCATCGGGTATATAAACCGCTTCAATAAAATTATGAGCCGGTGTACGGAAAAGATATTTCACCGTACCGTCTACCGAACGCATTTCTTCCACCGGAGCAGATGCTCCCACCTCATACCCTTCTTTCAATGCTTCGCGATGCTTTAATGACAAATTGGTCATTTCGTCTATCGTTTCCACCTTTTTATCATACAACCAAGACGTAATCTGCTTTGCGGCAAATTTAGGCATTCCCAGATTCCTCACAATCTGTTGAATCTCATCCAATGTCCTGCCAAGTAATGCTGTTTTCGGAGTTTCCATTTATATTTAAAAGACAATTAGCGTACAAAGGTAGAGAAAAAATAAGATATATTACCTATCTTTGCCGTGAGAAATACTTTTTAACAATGAGAAAAACAATTAATTGCTTTATTCCTTATAGGGAAAGCACAGCGGCAGAACAGACAATCCATGCTCTAAAAGAAAGTAGCATAGTCAACAAAATCTATCTGCTGAACATCGAACCCAACAAGACATTATCCACCCCCGAAGGATGCGAAATATTACCTGTTGATTCACTAACCAGTTCTAAGACAATGAAGATGATTGCTGAAAAAGCAGACACACCTTATATATTGCTCTATACCAAAACTTCTGCTTTGGAACTGGCTTACAAGGCACTGGAACGCATGACGGACTTCCTGCAGGACAGAGAATGCGGCATGGTCTATGCCGACCATCATGAATGGAAAAACGGAGAAAAGAAGAAACATCCCGTCAACGACTACCAACCCGGCAGTGTGCGTGATGATTTCGACTTCGGTCCGCTACTGATATTCAACAGAACGGAATTCATCCTCGCCAGTCTCCAAATGACAGAGGAAAGAAAGTATGCCGCCCTTTATGAACTGCGCCTGCTCCTTACCCTCCATTCTCATCTGGTACATATCAACGAATATCTTTATACGGAAACAGAAAGCGACAACCGCCTGTCCGGCGAAAAGCAGTTCGACTACGTAAATCCCCGTAACAGGGAAGTACAGATAGAAATGGAAGAAGCATTCACACGATACTTGAAATCCATCAATGCCCTCCTTGAACCCATATGTGTGGAAACGGATGTAAAGAAAGGAAATTTCGAATATGAAGCCTCCGTCATCATCCCCGTGCGCAATCGCGCCCGTACCATTGACGATGCCATCCGGTCGGCACTCGCACAAGAAACACGCTTTCCATTCAACATCATCGTCGTGGACAATCACTCGACAGACGGAACCACAGAAATCATCGGTCAATACAAGGACAACAAAGCGGTAATCCACCTTCAGCCCCAACGTACCGATCTGGGCATAGGGGGATGCTGGGACCTCGCAATCAACCACCCCCGGTGCGGACGCTTCGCCATACAGCTTGACAGCGATGACCTGTACAGCGACACCCATACCCTGCAAACCATCGTAGACACGTTCTACAAAGAGCAATGCGCCATGGTAATAGGAACTTACCGCATGACGGACTTCCGGCTGAACACCATCGCTCCGGGAGTGATAGACCATAGCGAGTGGACGAAAGAGAACGGACACAATAACGCATTGCGCATCAACGGTCTGGGGGCTCCGCGCGCATTCTTCACACCTATCCTGCGCGAAACAGGCGTGCCCAATGTCAGCTACGGAGAAGATTATGCCCTGGGACTCATTTTCTCGCGCCAATATAAGATAGGAAGAATCTATGATGTACTCTATCTGTGCCGCCGCTGGGAAGGGAACTCGGATGCCGCCCTGAGCATAGAGCAGACCAATGCCAACAATCACTACAAAGACAGCCTGCGCACCCGTGAACTGGGAATCCGCAAAAAATATACAGAAGAGCTGAAGAACCGGAATGAAATCAAGCGATTTATAGACAGCCAACTGGCATGCTGGCCACTGGCACACCACAACCACGAGGCATTACAGACTGTACAGACCAAGGAACTGTCCATAAACGGCTACACGTTTGTGGTACAGTGCAATGCACAGCGTGCGGTTTCGACTACCGCCAAAGTGGATAAGGACAGCATCCAAGCACGCCCCTGTTTCCTGTGCAAGGAAAACCAGCCTAAGGAGCAGAAAGCACTGGAAACCATCACTGCAAACAGAATATGCGTTAACCCTTATCCCATATTGCCGGATCACCTCACTATCGCCCATAAAGATCACATCCCCCAACTCATGGATGAGAATATTTTCAGTTACGATGACGTCCGTGCATTCGTACAGAAATATCCGGACTACGCCCTATTCTATAATGGAGCACATTGCGGAGCCTCTGCACC
>OLBL01000367.1_pt1 | contig 10721 bp, 17 predicted proteins | sample 1607591 | NCBI WGS metagenome assembly OLBL01 (sample SAMN02674606, study PRJEB24791) | human gut metagenome, SKBSTL068 | isolation source: stool | host: Homo sapiens | place: USA
CTTTAAAAATTGAAAACAATATGCTATCTTTATATTCTCAACAATGTTGCTATATGATATACATTACATTGGATACAAACATTTGGATATATCTGGCGAATGGATATAACGTGGAAACCGGGGCATATGACGAGGGTGGCTACGTTCGAGCATTTGAGATACTCAAAGAATGTACACGGACAGGGGATGTGCGCTTTTTAACGTGTGACCTGATCCTTGAGGAATGGAAGCGTAATAAAACGTCCGCCTTAGAACGTGTTATTGCAAGAATTAAAAACAAACAAAAAGCTGCGCATGATCTGAAAAAAGATTTCTCTTCCATGTTACCCGAGTTGAATGCAGACTTGGATAATATTTTCTCTCAATATGACCGGAAGGTTGAGAAGCTGATTGATGATTACACGCAACGTTTCGATACGATTGAGGATTTTTTGAATAATCGTACAGAAAAATTCGATATTGCGAACAAAATTCGATTAATTGCCGTAGAACAAGCCTTGAGCAAGAAAGCCCCTTTTTGTGGCGATAAGAGTAATAGTATGGCCGATATGCTCATACTATTGGGAACCATTGATTATATAGGCAAGAAATACATTGAATTTGACGATCCTGGTTTGCCTGGTTTTTATCCCAAAAACTACTTTATAACAAGCAATTATACCGATTTCTCGACATCGAAAAATGAGAAAGAGAAAATTCATCCCGATTTGGTTGTATTTGTCGAAAAAACACAAACTGAGTATAGATACAACTTTCTGAATTTTATCAATGAGTTAAAACAGCATCCGATATTTACTGAGAAAGATCAAAATATATATGACGCTTCAGTCGGAGCATATGAGGATTATGATGATGATTTAATACTATGTCCTTTATGTGTAGAAGAGCATTATGGAATTATCTATTTATCTGATAAGTTTCGGGTAAGAGATTTAAGATATCCGATTTATGACAAACAACAGCAGTCCTTATTCCCAATGCCTTCGATCGATAAATTGAATGAGAGAACATATGTAGAAATGCGTAGCGGAACATGTAATTGTTGCGCCACTAATTTCATCATATGCCCAGATTGTGGAACTTTGACTCAAATTGATATTGGTGATAAAAGTATCTGCCGTATGTGCGGGCTGACAATTCGTTCAGATTTCCGATACGGCAGGAAAGGAGAGGTGGAAGATATCAATTATTTCATCGAGCCATATCAAGAGAAATAATTCTTTAAAGCAATTCCTAACCTCTTTTGGAGTATAGATAGGAAACGGAGCTATTGTCGGGTCTGTTGTAGAGCGATTATACCGGAGTAAATATTTCTCTGGTATGATCGCTTCTTCAGTTAAAATCTGAGGAAATCTATGAGAACACATATTCCATTTTAACCGATGAAACCGAACAAATAAGTACTACCCTTATCAGGGAGTTACGGGAGGCCAAAAAATGAGACTTGAAACCGGGGCCCGAGCACAGAAATCGAATCCGCACACGGACGACACCCACCCGATTTTTATTTCAAATTTTTACAGTGCTGTTATTCAATACTTTAAAAGGTTTACTTTGTCCAAAAGTAAGCCTATTCACGCCCTGAAATATTAAAATCGTAAGCAATTTACAGATAAAAGTCGATTTGAAAGGTTTAAAATGGAGTATATTTAATTGAGTAATAAGTTATTATAGATTCTATCTATATGGTTACAGTTTTTATAGACGAAGAACCGGCTTATTTCGGGATTTCGTGAAAACAATATTTTTTCAAAAAAAGTGAATTATTTTATAACAAACTGTTAATCTGTTTGTTACACTGTCCCCTCGCGCGTATGCGATCATATTTAAGAAAATGATAATCAAGTTATTACAGTCGAAAATATTTGCCGAAAGATTTGGAAATACGAATTTTGTTATTACCATTGAATCAAACGAAACAGCAAACCGACAAACGAAAAACAAGAAACGATAACAAATTAAAACGGCGCAACGATTCAGACAAGGTTAAGGGGGTTTGAATAAGTCGCCAACAATCGGAAAATCGATTGTTACCCCGCCCGCCGCATAACCTAATGCGGAACATTTGAAACGGTTGAAACAAACCGCGCAAAGGTACGATAAAAGGGAGTACCCGAGCCAAACGGAACGCAACGAATAAGACCCGTAAGCCGTCCAAGACGCAGGGGGATAAAATGCGCCGCGAGCGAAAAACAACCGACTGCCAACAGTCGCCCGCGCTCGCAGGTTTCCGGACACCCGCAAAAAGCGCCATGCGGTTTTTGCCGATTTAATCGCAAAAAGGGCGTATGGTAGGAAACCCCGACAAGGATAAATGCCCCGCTGAAAAAGGCGGGGGCGTGCAAAGGGACGCGGTGCGAAATTGGAGTAAACACCGGCGGCAAGGCCGAATTATTTGCACGTATTGCGCAACATGATTTAACGGGGGCGCGGTTGGGTGAACAATTGCGCCCCCGTTTTTTTTGAGTGCAAAGGACACGGCCGGAATCCGGTCGGGGCGGATCGTTACCGCAACACTCACAAACCAAAAACAACAAACTTTTAACCCCCTAAATTACAAAGTTATGAAAGTACGTGCATTGAACAGCAAGCAATTTGAGGCCATGAATGGCAATTTGTCGCAGATGACGGGCGTGATGCTGATTTACGCCGGTGCGAACGACGCGAAAACCGCGCTTTACTTGTCCGGCGACGAGTTCACTCCCAAGAATGGGACGCAAAATGAGGCGTTCCGGGTCTGGAAAAACGTTTACACCCTTTTCCGGGGTGTCAAGGCCGCAGAAATATCCTTGCGGCAGGATAACGATGCTATTCGTTCCAAACTCCGGGCAGGGACGCCCGAAAAGGTGGTATTTGTCGCCGCAAGCGGCAAAGTTACGGAAAGTTACGACCTTTCGGCCTCGGTGTGGAAAAGTGTGGGATTAGTCCCCACGAAAAAGGATTTGGACCTCAAGGGCCGCGACCTCAAGACCGCGATCCATAAGGCCGCTGAAGCCTCTTTCAAAGCGATCGGTATGCGCGATCTGCTGCCGATGGAACAAACCGAGCAGACCGATAAGGTAGAAACGGACAAAGCCAAAGCAGGCAGGGAAACGCCCGCACCCGCGACCGAGAAAAAGGCGGCCTAACCCAAACAATCACGACGGGCGGGAATTTCCCGCCCGTTTTCGTATCGGCACGGGCTTTCAGTCCGTGCCTTTTTTGCTGTATTGTGCCCGCGCGCGTAATTATTTAACCGCGTTACGGGCCGATTTTTTTCTGGGAGGTATAGCAGGCCGCGCCCGGGAATTAGGATTTCACTAACCGCCGGATTGTCAGAATCCGGCCGGCGGATGGGATAATTACGCCCATTTATCAGCGGGAAAATCATTTGTAAAATACTTAATTTCGATAGCTATGGTTGAAATATTCAGTCTCGACCGCACAAAATGTTACGGGACTTTCCGGCATTTCAAGGATGCGAAACCCACCCTTGACGACCTCTTGCGAGCAGGCGAGCTGTCTGGCCCTGCTGCAGGCGTGGTGGTCGAAAGCTCCAAAGGCGGAGTGCCGCAGCGTTCCTATCTGGTTATGTATCGCAAGGGATGGTGCGTACCCAAATGGCCCAAAATGCAGCCGAAACCCGAGTGCTACGGGGAATGTGTGTCCCCGCGTCCGCAACATTCCCACCGGAAAAAGACCGACCCCGGAAACTATTTCCGCGACGCCATGCCGGACTGGATCACCAAGCCGATGCCGGTGTTCAGGTAAGATGCTCGGCAATCCGTAATCCCTGAGCGGATAGCGTGCCACGCAATGTGTCGCGCTGTCCGCTTTTTTTTTCTTCCCGACACCTCGGAATCCTCGGAGCGTCGAATCTTCTCCTCACGGGCGTAGGAAACCAAACACGAGCATATTCTGCCTGTTTTTTTTGTCCTTTTAACGCCTTTGCAAGCAAAAAAATCTGCTCGGTTTACGACCCTACCGGGCAGATTATGCCTATTTGACATTGTACCTGAATCTGAACTATGGTCAATATAAATCTTTCCGACTTTTCTGTCCTGCGCGAACGCTGTCTGGCACTTGTGCGGGCGGCACTCAAAGCGAAATACAATGCGGAACTGTTCGATGAGTATGTAGCCCTCACACTTCAGCATCGTATGCTGCCGGCAGTTCCCTTGGTAGAGCAAACCTACAAGGGTATCATCGGGTATTACAACTACCTGGGAAAGGAGGGCTGCAATACGACGCAATTCCTGCAGGACGCCCTGCATGATCTGGCCGAGTGCCTGCATTTCGAGCGCTCGGACGGATACAGCCCGCGCACGGCAGGATACGTCCGCATCTATGAGCAAGGGCAAAAATAGCGATCAATTAATAAGAGAAATTATGGATAATCAACTCCAAGAGAACGACACCGCAACCTACGGCGACATTTGCGTACGAGCCGGTCATGATACGGCAGGAACCCGTATTTTCAAAGTACAAACGGACAAAGGACAGCTCATCATCCGACCGTCAGCAAGCAATACTGTTACTCTCGAATCAACCGCTAAAACGAAATAAATATGTGCAAATCAGCATACCGGCGAGAGCAGGCCATCGGTTTCCTGCAACGCCGCACGGACGCCCTGCGCGACGTCATCGAACGCTTCGTTGATCTGGACTGGGACCCGGAAGCATCGGACGAGGAAAACCTCGAACGTTTCAGTGTCTATCAGGCGGAACTCTCTTCCGCTTATACCTATTGAATAAGAGCACGATATGGAACTATACGAGCAGACCGAATACCGCGGCCATCATATCAATATCTATTACACCGATGCCGAGAGTCCTCGCAAATGGAGTAACCTGGGAACATTCTACACGGCTCATCGCCATTACCAGCCCGAAGAAGATTTCGACAAGCATTTCGATTTCGACGAGGTATGCGATCAACACCCAGGCAACCTGCGGGCAACATTCCTGAAAAAGTACATTGCCCTGAACCTGTATCTCTATGACCATAGTGGACAGTCCATTGCATCCGGCCCGTTTTCCTGTAACTGGGATAGTGGGTGGTTCGGTATCGTGGCCGTACCCATCGAGAAAGCCAAGAAAGAATACGGTTGGAAAGTACTGACCAAAAGGCGCCGCGAGAAGATCGAACAACAGTTGCAGTATGAGATCGAAACCTACAATGAGTATCTGCACGGTGAGGTATATGGGTATCAAATTACCCCGGCAGATGATGACAACGAGGTCATCGAAAGTTGCTGGGGCTACTTTGGGGATTCCGGATTGGAGCAAATCCAGGACGAATGCCGCTCCATAATCGACTACAACATCATACAACAGGAGCAACAGGACCTAATGGAAAAGCTCCGGATTTTCGGCCCCGAGCTGCCGTTCCCGGAATTCGCATTGTCTTGAAAAATCACGCATTCCTCCGAATAATTTAACACAAAATCAAAATATGGTCACGCAAACACAAGCCATCCGTGTGCTCAAAAAGGGCCAGTATTTCCGCCTCACGAACAGCGACACGGCCCCGGTGTGGGTACGCGGCGAGTACAGCCGCGAAGCAAAAAAATACAGCACTCACCGATTCGATGACGTGAATCATGAGCGGCTGCTCCGTGGGGATCAGCGCGTCTTCGTGGGATTCACATTCTAATAGATAATCATTTAAAATTCAATATTATGCAATTATCCGAAAAACCTACCTCCCATATTCTGGTCGGAGCCGACACGAATGACTCATGGTGTTCGTGCGATTTCGCTGTCATCACGATCTCAGAACAGTGGAAACAGGACCAACTCCGGCGCCTCGAAGTCGTCCGGTCTTTCGCGGACGACAGCACTTTTCGAACCCTGAGTTTTGAGAACTGCTCCGTCTATTTCTTCCACTCGGACAGAAGCGGCCAGCCCGACCTCAAAGAGTTGTTGGGCGACAGGAATTGGGCATTCGTAGAGGTAAGCCCGGAGGAGCTGAGCGAGGAAGAACTGCCCGAAGAGGAGCAGATCAACTGTAATTTGGATGCTTACAGGCTGGTGATCGACTTCGACGGAGATGTCAAATACACCGCATTTGGCGAATATTCGGGCGGCGAGTTCTGGACCGAAGAGTTCCCGCTGCAGGAGCTGCTCAAACAACTGTGAGTACCATGACAGCACGAATGAAAGAAAAGATCGTCTCTTCCGATGACACGATCGATGCTTGCAGACATTGTTTCACATCAACCCATAATCGATGAATACATTGGATAAAGTGCGCTTCGTCGAGAGCGATGCGGTGCCCAAGGAGAACGCGAAAATCGAAACCCTCAGTACGTCAATCAAAATCACGCACGCCTGCGGATGCGTGCTCGTAGAACACTTTGCCTGCGGACACACGCCATGCAGGTCCGAAGAGACTCTGATAAGTTATGAGCGTCGGCAGGCTGAACGGCAATACTTCGTGGAGCTGTGTCCCGAGCACGAGAAGATATTTACCGAACGGGAAGATTAAATTGAAAAAACATTAAAAACCATGGGCGACAAAATCCTGCAAATGTTCTTCGACATCGACAGATGGACAAGAGCCATAGACAAGGGCGTGGATAAAGACATCCGCAAAGATCAGCTCATACAGTTGGCCGATGAACACACCCGGCTGGCGATCGCCGAGGCCATGCTGCAAGAAAAGTATGAGATTTCTCCTCCGCATACTGCCAAGATACCGAAAGAGAACGGCGAGTTCCGCACAGTCTACGTGAACGAGCCGATCGATCGGATCATCCTAAGCATCGCCAACGACCTGCTCTTCGACTTGACGCCGGAGATGATCCACCCCTCATGCAAATCCTACCAGACAGGCATCGGCTGCGGCAGGGTCGTAACCGAAGTCAGCCGGAAGATAATGGATGCGACGAAGACCGGGTATCTGGGATGGAAGTCGGACCTGAGCAAATACTTCGACAGCGTGCCGATTCGGTACGTCGACGCGGCGTTTGACAAAGTGGAGGCGAAGCACGGCCACTCCGCATTGATCGACGTGCTGCGGAAATACTACCACTCGGACCTGTATTTCGACCAGAACAACGATCTCCAGAGTCAGTACCAATCCCTCAAACAGGGATGTGCCGTGGCGAGCTGGCTGGCCAATGTGCTATTGTACGACCTGGATGAAGAGCTGTCACGGATGAACGGCTACTACGTCCGCTACAGCGACGATATGCTCTTTATCGGCAAAGACTATGAGAAAGCCATGTGCGTGCTCCAGAAACGGCTTGAGGAGATGTCTATGAAGCTCAATCCCAAGAAAGTGGAATACCTGACTGCCGACCGGTGGTTCAAGTTTCTCGGATTCAGCATCAGGGGCCCTATGATCTCGCTGTCGTCCAGCCGCATCAAAACCTTCCAGAAGGAGATCGAGCGCTGCACGGTCCGCAACCGGCGCACGACGCCGACCAGAGCCGTCAATGCCGTGAACCGCTATCTCTATAAGGGCAACGGCGAGTTCAGCTGGGCCACTCAGATCCTGCCGGTGTGCAACGTCCGCCGCGACCTTGACGAGCTGAACAAGTTCGTGCTGGACTGCCTGCGGGCTGTGGATACCGGCAAACGCAAGGTCGGCGGCTTGGGCTATGTCCGAACCATGAACGACGGTTGCATTGTCCGCGGACGGGGACGCAACGTGAAAGCCAACCGAGGAAAGACCGGCGGCAGCATCACCGGCTATCTGACGATCGGCTGTATGCACAACGCCCTGCTTACAAGCCGGGCCGTGTACAACACATTGGTAGCTTCATTGTAGAGGTGCCGAGCACACGGCAAATGGATGAAGAGCAAGGAATTCAATGTTACAGGTATGGAAGACCAGAACCTGCTTCTGAGTCCCACAGTCTGATCAACTGGGGACTCAGATTCCAGATCTGGCTCATTCCTGTAAATATCCAAATAGGTAAAGCCATGTGTCGCTTGCCTGACATCCATACAAGACTGAAACACATCAGCGAAGTTCGAGGAATAGGTTTGAGTACCTGCCAGGAATCCCAGCTCCGACAGAGTCTTGAAGGGGATGTACCATTCCCTTCAGACTCGTCCGAGCTGGGCTCCGCGCAGGCAACATCGAGTGTATAAAGTCAAGTGTCGCTATTATGAGAACTTCTTCTTAGCACAGAAGGCGTGGTTCGAGGGAATAATATTTAGCGTGGCGCGGACAAAGAAGCCCCCGGCAGTGAACGTCGTTACTCACTAACGGGAACACGACGTCACAACCCGGGCTTCCAGCCTCGGCATACATCGAAATAGTAGAGCAATGTGCCGGTATTCTGAGAACCACGAAAGACGTCAACGCTGAGCACAAAGCAGAAAGTCAAGGTTAGGACTTTAATAGCGCAACATTCAATGCGGTCCAGCTTCATCTCCTTTCGATCGTCAGCTACCGGCAAGCGATCGACGGAAGATGACGCGGACAGCACTCTGCTGCGATACATCGAGACCATAGAGTCATGTGCCGACCTAAATGAGACTTCACGCACTCCGGTAACGCAACCGGATATTGCACAAGGGATCAAATTTAACATCCAGTATCACCAGGATCCTGAAGCCTGCGGATTCTTGCCTTCAGGATCCTGGTGATCACTGGATTTATCAGTGCGTTAAAGCCATGCGTCAGCGATCCGAGTGCATTTTTTTGAAAACCAAAACTTTAAACAAGTACGAAAATGACTGTAAAGGTAAAAGAAATCGAAATCGGTGAGCGGTATCATCTTTCGGGCGACATTGAGAATGGCTGGGACAGAAACGGGCAGCCGAACATCTGCCACGAGGAGGTTACACGGGTAATTAAACGGGTAACCGACACTCACATTTTTTGCGAATGCGGCAGGAGGTTCCTGATCAATAGGAACCTGACGCTGACCATCCCAGCCTACAGACAAAACAAGCCCTAAGACCATGGACAATATCTATCAGGAGGCCATCCGAGCTGTGGAAGACGGAGCGAATTTCAAGGTAGACTTTACCTCCCGCAGCCTAAAACTGAACGGCAAACAGATCATTCAGGACGGCAAGTACGAGGGAGAGCTGGGAGTGGCACCCTGCACCGGAGAGGAGTTCCTTTCCCGGGTCGAAGAACTATACCATCGCTACAAGCATTCGGTCCCTTCGGAGCGCAGCGAGAGCCGGCAGCGGAAATACTTCAAGGCATTGCCTGAGAAAGACCTCAGCGATGAGGCCATGCTGTATGGGGAACGCCGGGACAAGGCGCAGATCGAGCTGGAACTGTACATCCTCTGCCAGATACTCAACGGGCTCGAATGGCATCCCGAAACGATGGGCCGATGGTTTTGGCAAAGTAAGACGGACAAGGATCTGATCCTACTCAGACAATGGGTGGAACCCGATAGTAATTAATCGTTTAACAAAAATCTAAACATGAAAAAAGAAAAAGTAGTGTGCCCCGAGTGCGGTACGGAGTTTCCCATTGGGGCGAAAGAATTTACCGCGGTGGCTAACATCTCGGGCAAGAGGGCAAAGGTCAAAGCCCCGAAAACAGCTCAGGAACGCATCGAGGCGCTCCGCACAGCCGGGGTGGACGTCAGCAACCTGTTCGCTATGCTCGGGCCCAATGGTGGCGATTATGTTGTATCCAACCAAGGTGGCCGGCTTGAGATACTGAAAGACAACGATCCGCTCTTTGAGAGCATCGCCAAGCAAGGTACGGTCAAGAACCGCCGGCTGTTCCGGCGCTGGGTCATGGCCCAGATGTTCCGCCTGATGTCCCATATTCCGCACGGACAGGTCGAGCCCGAAAATGTGACGGAGATGATCCATCGTTTCGGGTACGAGTATCAGTGGAAGATGCTGATGAACGAACTCCACGCCCAGATGAAGATGGAGGGGAAGGACGTGGCGAATTTCACGGACCGGAATCGCTGGTTCAACAGAAACGTAGTCGTGGCCATGGCCAATGACTACCTCGAGCAACTGGAGAAGCGGGTAAACGCCCTGCCGGAAAGGAAATGCAAAGGCATCCCGTACAAGCGCATCAGCGGCCGGGACATCTTCGTGTCCGACTTGCAGTCGAAGCTGTTCGTTCCTCTGAGAACGGAAGTTTTGCGGATCTCGTATGCAAAGAACGCCGCACAGCTCTACTCGGCAGCCCAGAAGTTCAACGCCCTGCGTGTCAAGATGACGCATGACACGCCTCAGTGCAAAGAGTGGGTCGATGCTTACAAGGGGTCCGGCGCATTCTTCACCATGCAGAACCTGATTCGTTTTCACAACTGCGAGGTGATCGATGATGCCGACATGCGGCTGGATAAATACCAGTCGCTGGCCTTCATCACGGCGAAGGCGGAGATGTACAAGAACGGTGATGGCTGGCGTATGCTGGGTGTCCTGAAAAAGCTGCTCGCCGACAACGACATCGACATTCCCCAGAAGATGAGGGAGTGGCGTAAGTAAGTATATCACTTGCCTGGCAGGCATGATGCGATGGACCGATACATTTAATAGCTACTTCCACATCCCGGAGCTCATTGAGACTGTTAGCACAGCTTGATGAGCTCCCCTCTTGGAAGCATTATATCGTGTTCGATAGAGGAATGCCCTCATTGGTAATCGCATCTTCTTAATCTTACGTCCTTAGCACCTGCGCATCATATGGCCGGGACTGCCGTTCCCGCAAATCATACTGCAACCTAAATTGCGAAACATATGGAAAGCCACTCATTGGAATATACTACAAGCCGTACGATAGGTGATATGAAGAT
>OLBL01000385.1_pt1 | contig 10343 bp, 7 predicted proteins | sample 1607591 | NCBI WGS metagenome assembly OLBL01 (sample SAMN02674606, study PRJEB24791) | human gut metagenome, SKBSTL068 | isolation source: stool | host: Homo sapiens | place: USA
CGCCGTCAGGTCATCAGCGAGAGCGCCAGCGAGACCATCCGCCAGATCATGGAGTACGAGGTGGGCGACGGCTCCACCAACGGCGGCGGTTCCAATGCCTACGTCGCAGGCTACCGCATCGGCGGCAAATCCGGTACCTCCGAGCAGCTGAACATGGAGCGCCGCGCCGACGGCGACTACAAGAAGGTCGCCTCCTTCGCGGCGGTCCTGCCCGCCAACGACCCGGAAATTCTGGTCTATGTCATGCTGGACGACCCCAACAACGCCCGCACCGACTACTCCTCCATTCTGGCCGCGCCTGTGGTCGGCAACATCATCAGTGAGATCGCCCCCTATCTGGGCATCGCCACCGACGGCATCGACCGCAGCCAGACCACCGTGAAGGTGCCCAACCTCGTGAGCAAGGAGTGGAGCAACGCGCAGGTCGCCCTGAACAACAAGGGCCTCAAGCACCAGCTGGTGGAGAGCGAGAGCAGCCAGACCGCCGCCGTCGTCACCTACCAGTACCCTCATGCGGGGGCAGAGGTAGCCAGCGGCACCACCATCTATCTGTATACCGATACCTATTCCGGCAGTCACACCGAGGTGCCGGACGTCAGCGGCAAGAGCGCCGACTTTGCCCGCCAGATGCTGACCGCCGCCGGACTGAACTGTCAGGTGGCAGGGGAAAGCACCGGCACGGTGCAGAGCCAGAGCGAGGCCGCAGGCGCCAGTGTCCAGAAGGGCACCGTCGTTACCATCACCTGCGGATAATGGAGGGAGGCTCTCCCGAAGGGAGAGGCTTCCGGAAGTCGTTACATCATCTTAATAAGGGGAGAATGATCTATGGAACATATCGCAGCAGATCTGCTTTTGAAGGGACTTGCCCCCGAGGGCTTCGCCGACGGCCAGCCCATCGGCCTTGTGACCACCGACAGCCGCGAGGTCTGCCCCGGCTGCATCTTCGTGGCTTTTCCGGGCGAGCGGTTCGACGGCCACGATTTCGCGGCCAAGGCGCTGGAAGAGGGGGCGGCCTATGTTGTGCTGAACCACCCGGTGGAGGGGGTCCCGGCAGAAAAGGCGGTCATCAGCCCCGACAGTTACCACGCCATGATGGTCATGGGGGCGAACTACCGCAGCCAGTTCCACCCCAAGGTGGTGGGCGTTACCGGCAGCGTGGGCAAGACCACCACCAAGCAGATGACCTATGCCGCCATCGCGGGCTTTGGGGATACCATCAAGACCGAGGGCAACCAGAACAACGAGCTGGGCCTGCCCCGCACCCTGTTCCGCATCGGGAAGGAGACCGAATACGCCGTGGTGGAGATGGGCATGAGCCACGCAGGCGAGATCGAGCGTCTGGCCCGCTGTGCCCGGCCCGATGTGGGCATCATCACCTGCATCGGCGTGTCCCACATCGGCAATCTGGGCAGTCAGGAGAACATCTGCAAGGCGAAGCTGGAGATCTGCGCGGGCCTTGCGGAGGGTTCGCCCCTCGTGCTGAACGGCGACGACCCCTTCCTCCGCAAAGCCGCTCTGCCCGGCCACGTCCGTCCGGTGTGGTTCAGCCTCGGCGACGAGAGCGCCGACGTCTGTGCCCTCAACGTCCGGCAGGAGGGGGACGGCATGGCCTTCACCCTCTGCGACAGGGCCGCAGGCTGCTATGAAGTGACCATCCCCGCCATGGGCCGTCACAACGTGGCGAATGCGCTGGCCGCGTATGCCGCCGCCACCCGTCTGGGCCTTGCACCCGAGGGCGTTATCGCGGGTCTGGCCGATTTCGAGCAGACCGGTATGCGCCAGAAGGTGGTCCACGCAGGCGGCATGGACGTCATTGAGGACTGCTACAACGCCAACCCCGACAGCATGAAGGCCGCATTGGCCATGTTCAGGGAGTACCCCTGCAAGCGCCGCTTTGCCCTGCTGGGCGATATGCTGGAGCTGGGGGAGATGAGCGCCTCTGCCCACGAGGAGCTGGGCCGTCAGGCGGCCGGGGCCGGGCTGACCGCCCTCGTCACCTACGGCCCAGAGGCTGCACGGACGGCGGAGGCCGCAAGAGCGGCGGGCCTTGCCGACGTGGTCCACGCCGGGGACTACCAGCAGGCGGCCGACGCCCTGCTGGCCCGGATGAAGGCCGGAGACGCTTTGCTGGTCAAGGCCAGCCGCGGCATGGCGCTGGAAAAGGCGCTGGCCCTGTTCTATCCCGTCTGCGGGAAGTAAAGAAATACTTGGAGTATTATTATGATTCGTTTTGCCTTGATCGTCGCCTCAACGCTGGGATTTTTCCTCACGGCGGCGCTCGGGAATTTAATGACCCCGCTGCTCCGGGCGTTCCACGACCGGCAGCAGCCTCAGAAGGAAGCCGAGCCGCCCACGATGGGCGGGCTGTGCCTCATGACGGGCACGATGGCGGCGGTTGGCGTCGGCTGGACGGCGGCCTGCGTCGCCCAGCCTGAGCTGCTGGGCAGCGAGAACCTGCTGACCACCCGGCTGCTCATCGCCCTCTTCGGGGCGCTCTGCTTCGGGGGCGTGGGCCTCGCGGACGATCTGGCCCGGCTGCGGCATCGCTCGCCGCTGGGGCTGCGCCGTCCGGTGCGGCTGGGGCTGGAAGCGGCCTCCGGCGCGCTGGTGCTGGCCCTGCTGAGGCTGAACGACTGCCTGCCCGACGGGCTGGCCGTTCCGGGCCTTGGCTACTGCACCCTCGGGCCGCTGGCCCCGGCGGTCTGGCTGGTGCTCCTCGTGGCGCTGGCCGAGAGCGTCCGCACCGCCGACGGGATGGACGGCACGGTCTGCGGCTGCGCCTTCATCGCCATGCTGGGCCTCATGACGGCCATGACGCTTCTGGGCTGGTTCCCGCTGGGCGTCCTCCCGGCGGCGCTGGCCGGGGCCCTGATGGCCTTTCTGCTCTGGAACTTTTATCCCGCAAAGCTCCGCCCCGGCGCGGTGGGATGCCAGTTCCTAGCCGGTGCGCTGGGCTGTGTGCCCCTGAGCATCGGCTGGCCCGGGCTGACCCTGCCGCTGGCTCTGCCCTACTGGCTGGAGGGCGGCATGGTGGCGTTGCAGATCGTCGTATGGAAGGTCTCCGGCGGGCGGCGGCAGCTGTTCGGCACCGCGCCGCTCCACCGCTGGCTCGAGAAGCGGGGCTTTGATCCGGTGAATATCTTTTATATCTTTGGAGTTCTGGCCCTGCTGGGCCTCGCGCTGACCTTGCAGGCGGCGCGGGCCAGCTGAGCGGCCCATAAGGAGGGAGTGCGGATGGCGACCATCCGAAGAAAAAAGTCTGAGCCGTTTGCCATCGTCCAGAAAGACCCCGGCCCATGGCCGCAGGTGCTCATCAACTGGCTGGCGACGCTGGCGGTCATCATCGTGTTCGGGCTGATCATGCTGTTCAGCGCCAGCTACACCACGGGCTATCTGCGGATGGGGGACAGCTTCTACTACATCAAGTCCCAGATGTTCTGTCTGGGTCTGGGGCTGGGGGCGATGCTGCTCTTCTCCCGCATCGACCACCGCTTCCTGCGCAGGCTGGTCTGGCCGGGCTATTTCATCTGCATCCTCATGCTCATCGCGGTGCTCTTCAGTGCGCCCCTGAACGGCTGCCGCCGCTGGCTGCGTGTGGCCGGTGTCACGGTTCAGGTGTCGGAGATCGCCAAGTTCGAGATGATCCTGCTCACGGCCCATCTGGCCGCGAAAGCGCCCCATCTGGAAAAGCTCGACCCCTCCTCGCCCCGCCGGATCCCGGTGCGGAAATGGCTCTACCAGCGCATCGTGCGGGAGCTGGTCATCCCGCTGCTGCCCCTCGTCCCGGTGGTGGGCCTGCTGGTGCTGGAGCCGCATATGTCGGGCATCGTCCTGACGACGGCCATCGTGGGCACCATCCTCATGCTGGGCGGCAGCGGCGGCGTCATCACATGGGCGTGTGCCGGCCTCGGCGCAAGCCTGCTGCAGACGCTGCTGGGGCATATCGACTCCATCCCCTACCTGCAGAGCCGCCTCGATGGCTGGACGCATGACCTTGCAAAGATGACCGACCAGACCCTGCAGAGCCTTTACGCCATCGGCTCCGGCGGCGTGACGGGCCTCGGCCTCGGCAACAGCATCGAAAAGCAGCTCTGGCTCCCCGAAAGCACCAACGACTTCATCTTCAGCGTCGTCTGCGAGGAGCTGGGCTTCGTGGGGGCTGTGGTGGTCATCCTGCTCTTCGTCCTCTTCCTCGTGCAGGGGCTGTGGATGGCGTTCCACGCCGAGAACCGCTACTGCTCGCTGGTGGGCATCGGCATCATGGCCCAGATCGCGTGGCAGGTGTTCTGCAACATCGCGGTCGTCACCAACACCCTGCCCAACACCGGCATCTCACTGCCCTTCTTCTCTTCCGGCGGCACCAGCCTCATCCTGCTGCTGGCCGAGATGGGCGTGATGATCAACATCGGCCGGGGCGGCGAGCGCGCCCGCCTCGAGCGGGAAAACCGCCGTGCCCTGCGGGAGCAGCAGGAAAAGAAACCGGATAACACCATTGTACTCAGACCCGATATGGGCCTCTGACCGTTCAAGGAGGAAATCATCATGCGTGTACTCATCGCAGCCGGCGGTACGGCCGGACACATCAACCCGGCTCTGGCCATCGCGGGAGCCATCAAAAAAGCCGACCCCGCCGCAGAGATCCATTTTGCAGGCCGGAAGGAGGGGATGGAGTACCGCCTCGTGACACAGGCGGGCTATCCCTTCCACCACATCGAGATCACCGGCTTCCAGCGGAAGCTCTCCCTCAACAACATCAGACGGAACCTCATCACCCTCTGGAATCTGGCCCTTTCCGGCCCGAAGGCCAAGGCGATGATGAAGGAGGTCCAGCCTGACCTTGTCATCGGCTGCGGCGGCTATGTCTCCGGCCCGGTGGTGCGCTGCGCCGCCAAAAAGGGCATCAAGACCGCCATCCACGAGCAGAATGCCTTCCCCGGTGTGACCAACAAGCTGCTGGCCCCCGATGTGGACATCGTCTTTGCCGCCGTGCCTGCCGCTGTCGAGAAGCTGGGCGCTCCCGAAAAGACGCAGGTGGTGGGCAACCCGGTCCGGCCCGAAGTGTTCGAGAAGGCCGGGGAACGGGACGCCATCCGCGCCCAGCTGGGCGCAGGCGACCGCACCGTCATCCTCTCCTTCGGCGGCAGTCTGGGCGCGCGCCGGGTCAACGAGGTGGTGGCCGACCTCTGCGCATGGGAGCAGAAGGAAAATAAGCCTGTGCTCCACATCCACGCCACCGGACAGTACGGCGTGGAGCTGTTCAAAAACCTTGAGAAGGAAAAGGGCTTCGCCCCCGGCGAGAGCCTTGAGGTGAAGGAGTACATCAACAATATGCCCGAGCTGCTGGCCGCTGCCGACCTCGTCATCAGCCGTGCCGGTGCTCTGACGCTGGCCGAGCTGGAAGCCGAGGGCCGTGCCGCCGTCCTCATCCCAAGCCCCAATGTGGCCGAGAACCACCAGTATTACAACGCCATGGAGCTGCAGAAGGCCGGGGCCGCTGTGGTCATCGAGGAAAAGGACCTGACCGGTGAGAAGCTCATCTCCACCGTCTCCGGTCTGCTGTCTGAGCCGGGCAAGCTGGCGGCGATGGGCCGGAATGCCCGCAGCCTCTCGGTGGACGACAGCCTCGACCGCATCGTGGACGCCCTGCTCAAGCTGGTCAAGACCCCGTGATTGATTCGACGGCCCTCTTGTGATAAAATCAGACGGAAAGGAGGCAGCGCCGCACCATGACCCAGAACCGAAATGACCGCCGTGCCGGGCCGCAGAGCAGCGCCCGGCCCCGCAGGCCGCAGACCCAGAACGGCTCCCACAGAGCCTACGACTGGACACAGGACCGGCGAGCCTCCGCCCCGCAACGCCGCACCCGGCCGCAGGGCTATCAGGAACAGACGCTGGACTTCTCCGGCGGGGATGGGAGCTTCGAGCACTACGGGGACAACAGCATCCAGTTCCCCCAGCAGACGGCCCGCCGCCCCAACGGCCAGAGCCGGGCAGGACAGGCCCGCCGTCCGGCCCGGCCGCAGGGCCAGAGGCCCCGCCGCCAGAACACACAGCCATATCCCCGCAGCGGCCAGCGGCCCGGCAGCGCACAGAACAATGGCCGCTACCGCCCCACCGAAGCGAACCTTCGCAGCCCGGCCCGGCGGGAGGGCAAAAAGAAGCGCCGCCTGACCCGGGCCGCCATCCGCCGCCGCAGAGCCGTCCGCCGCCTGACTGCGCTGGCGCTGCTGCTCTGTGTCATCGGAGTGGGCGTTTACCTCACTGTGACCATGCTTTTCAAGATCAACACCCTGCAGGTGGTGTCCGACGGAGCAGTGGCGAGCGAGGTGGGCGGCTATTCCAGCGCCGAAATTCTGGAAGCGCTGGGAGTCCACGCCGAGGAAAACATCTTCAGCTTCGACCCGGCAGAAAAGTCCGCCGCGCTGGAACGGCAGTTCCCTCTGCTGGAGAACATCCATGTGGAGCGGGATTATCCCAACACGGTGGTGGTGCGGGCCGATGCGGCCACCGCCGCCTACGCCATGCAGACCTCCGGCGGCTGGCTGAGCCTCTCCGCCGGCCTGAAGATCTTGGATAAGACTGCTGCCCAGCCGGAGCTGCCCGTCCTCTACGGCGGCGAGCCGGAGTCTGCGACGCCGGGCGTCCAGCTGGAATTTGCAGCGGATACGCCGGCAGCGTCGGACAGCGCCGCGTCCAGTGAGGCCGCAGCCCCCGCCGATAAGCGCCTTGACTCCCTGAATACCCTGCTGACCGCGCTGGACAGCAGCGGTCTGGGGGCAGACGTCACCCGCATCGAGTTCGAAGACCCCGAGCAGATGGCGTTCCTGTATCAGGGCCGCATCAGCGTGCTTCTGGGCACCCTGAACGAGCTGGACTATAAGCTCCGGCTGGCAAAATACGTCCTGCTGGACGAGGACGGCAAGGGCTGCTCGCCCACCGACACCGGGATGCTGGACCTGAGCCACCTGAGCGCCTCGTCCACCCGCAAATTCCGCTTTGCACAGGGAGAGCCGACTCTGCCCTCGGGCTATATCGCCCCGGTGCAGGCCGAGGCCCCGACACAGACAGAGCCTCAGCCGGAGGAAGCCTCCGACCCCGAACCTGACACGGAGGGCGCGGACGCCGCGCCTGCCGATGAACCCACTGCCGCAGCGGCAGAACAGCAATAAGGAGCATCTGAACCATGAAACTGGAACAACTGTTGGAGGGCGTGCCCTATACGCTGGTGCAGGGCAGCCTTGAGCTTGACATCGAGGACATCATCTACGACAGCCGCAAGGCGGCCCCGGGACGGCTCTTCGTCTGCATCGTGGGCACCCAGCGGGACAGCCATGACTATGCCGCCCAGTGTGCGGCCGAGGGGGTCACGGCGCTGGTCGTCCAGCACGACATCGACCTCTCTGCCGTCCCCGGCGTCACTGTGCTGAAGGTGGAGAGCAGCCGCTATGCGCTGGCCCTCATGAGCGGCAATCTCTTCGGCAATCCCTCCCGCCGGATGACCATGATCGGCGTCACCGGCACCAAGGGCAAGACCACCACCACCCATATGATCAAGAGCGTGCTGGAGGCCGCAGGCCGCAAGGTGGGCATGATCGGCACCAACGGCATCTACTTCCTCGGCCATCATCAGGAGACGGCCAACACCACCCCCGAGAGCTATGAGCTGCAGAAGACCTTCAGGGAGTTTCTGGACGCGGGCTGCGACACGGCTCTGATGGAGGTGTCCAGTCAGGGCCTCATGATGGACCGCGTGGCGGGCATCCACTACGACATCGGCGTCTTTACGAATCTCTCGCCCGACCACATCGGCCCCGGCGAGCACAAGACCTTCGAGGAGTACCGCAGCTGGAAGGGACAGCTCTTCCGACGCTGCACCACCGGCGTCGTGAACATCGACGACGAGAACACCGAGGCCCTGCTGGAAGGCCACACCTGCAAGCTGGTGACCTACGGCTGCGATGAAAAGGCCGACTACCGCGCCGAGGGCTGTGAGCTGCTGCGCACCCACGATTTTCTGGGCGTGGCGTTCCACGTCTCCGGCAGAGACAATATGGATGTCAGGGTGAATATGCCCGGCGAGTTCAGCGTCTACAACGCGCTGGCCGCTCTGGCCGTGGGCAAGGTGCTTGGCCTGCCCGATGCCGCCATCCATGAGGGTCTGGGCAAGTGCGTGGTCAAGGGCCGCGTGGAGCTGGTGCCCATCAGCAAAAAGTTTACCATCCTGCTGGACTACGCCCACAACGAGGTCTCCACCGAGAGCCTGCTCACCACCCTGCGGGCCTATCACCCTCACCGGCTGGTGGTGGTGTTCGGCTGCGGCGGCAACCGCTCCAAGCTGCGCCGCTACGGCATGGGCGAGATCTGCGCCAAAATGGCCGATTTCTCCATCCTTACCGAGGACAACAACCGCTTTGAAAAGGTGGAGGACATCCTTGCTGATATCCGCGTGGGCATGAACAAGGGCAACCCGGACGCAAAGTTCGTGGAGATCCCCGACCGTCTGGATGCACTGCACTACGCAGTGGATCACGCGCAGGAGGGCGACCTGATCGCCGTCATTGGCAAGGGCCACGAGACCTACCGTGACCGCGAGGGTGTCAAGACTCCGTTCCTGGAGCGGGAGCTGCTGGAAGAGTATGCACAGCAGATCGGGCTGGAATAACAGATAAAAAAATAACGCCGTGTCGAATGTTCAGACACGGCGTTATTTTTTGCGGTAATTATGCTTTCAGCTGCGGAGCCTTGTTCTCCGGCAGGAGATTGGTCATGCTCTTCAGGCTGATGCCGATGGTGGAGAGATTATGCAGCATGGCAGAGGAGGCCGGCTGCAGGATGCCCAGAGCACCCAGCGCGATGAGGGCCGAGTTGAAGGTGAGCACGAAGCGGTAGTTTGCGCGCACGCGCTTTTGCAGAGAGTTGGCGATGGCCTTGAGGGCCACCAGTTCCTCCAGACTGTCGGCTTTGATGGTCACGTCTGCAATCTCGCGGGCGATGGCAGCGCCGGAGTTGATGGCAATGCCAATGTCGGCAGCGGACAGGGCGGGGGAGTCGTTGATGCCGTCGCCGATCATCACGACGGTGTGGCCCTCGGACTTGGCCTTCTGGACGAAGGCGGCCTTGTCCTCGGGCAGAACTTCGGCGAAGAAGCGGTCCACGCCCACCTGCTTTGCGATGGCGGCGGCGGTGCGCTCGCTGTCGCCGGTCATCATGACCGTGCGGGTGATGCCGAGGCTGCGCAGGGCGCGCAGCACACGGGCGGCTTCCGGGCGGAGCGGGTCGGCGATGCAGATGACGCCGACCAGACGGCCCGAGGCAGCCAGATAGAGGTGGGAGTATTCCGGCTCGAGGTCGTCGAACTTCTGGCGCTCCTCCTCGGGGATGCTGCAGTGCTCGTCCTCAAAGACGAAGTGATGGCTACCGATGACGACCCGGTCGCCGCTGACCCGGCTGGCGATGCCGTGGGCCACGATATATTCTACCTCGGAGTGCATCTCCTCGTGGGAGATGCCGCGTTCCTTGGCTTCCCGGACGACGGCGTTGGCCATCGAGTGGGGGAAATGCTCTTCGAGGCAGGCGGCCAGCTGAAGGACTTCGGCCTCGGTTCTGCCGGAGAAGGGCACGACCTTGACCACCTTGGGGGTGGCGCGGGTCAGGGTGCCGGTCTTGTCGAAGACGACGGTGTTTGCATTTGCAACTGCCTCGAGGAATCTGCCGCCCTTGACGGAGATGTGGGACGCGCTTGCCTCGCGCATGGCGGACAAAACCGCAATCGGCATGGCAAGCTTGAGCGCGCACGAGAAATCGACCATCAGTACGGCAAGCATCTTTGTGACGTTCCGGGTCAGCAGATACGTCAGTATCGTGCCGCCCAGCGTATAGGGAACAAGCCGGTCTGCAAGGCGCGCCGCCTTGTCCTCTGCGGTGGACTTGAGCTTTTCGGACTGTTCGATCATTTTGACGATGCGATCGTATCTGCCGCCGCCCATCGTCTTTTCCACGCGGAAGACGCACTCACCCTCCTCGCAGACGGTGCCTGCGTAGACAAAGCTGCCTTCGTGCTTGACAACCGGCATCGACTCTCCGGTCATGGACGACTGGTTGACCATTGCCTCGCCTTCCACAACTGTTCCGTCAAATGGAATTACATTTCCCATGTGGATGCGTACCATATCGCCGCTCTTTACAGATGAAAATGGTACTAATACTTCCTGACCGTCGCTGACAAGCCATACTTTGCTGATGTTCAGTGACATGCTTCTTGCCAGGTCACCAACGGATTTCTTGTGTGTCCACTCTTCCAGTATTTCGCCGATTCCAAGCAGGAACATGGTGGAACCTGCAGT
>OLBL01000400.1_pt1 | contig 10114 bp, 6 predicted proteins | sample 1607591 | NCBI WGS metagenome assembly OLBL01 (sample SAMN02674606, study PRJEB24791) | human gut metagenome, SKBSTL068 | isolation source: stool | host: Homo sapiens | place: USA
CTCTTTCCCTACACGACGCTCTTCCGATCTGACGGTTAGCCTCGACGGTCGCCGTTTCGTACAGGGTATCCGTTTCGAGGGGGTGAGCTTCCGCTACGAGGGCAGCCACAGCAGATACGTGCTCCGGCATATCGACCTCGAGGTGCCGCTGGGTAAAACCACCGCCATCGTGGGCGCGAGCGGAAGCGGCAAAACGACCCTCGTAAAACTCCTGCTGGGTTTTTATTATCCCACCGAAGGAAGCGTGCATATCGACGGAGAGGATATCCGCAACGTGAATCTCGACTCGTGGCGGGCACGGTGCGGCGTGGTCATGCAGGACGGGTTCATTTTCAGCGGATCGGTCGCCGACAACATCGCCCTGTCGGACGAAAACCCGACATTGGAGCGCCTGAAACATGCCGCACGGCTGGCCCGGATCGCAGAACGGATCGAGGCGCTGCCGATGGGATACCACACGCAGCTGGGGGAGACGGGGCTGGAACTGAGCGGGGGCGAGAAGCAGCGGATCCATATTGCCCGGGCCGTTTACCGCGACCCCGATTTCCTGTTTTTCGACGAGGCGACCTCTTCGCTCGATGCGAACAACGAGCGGGAAATCATCGACAACCTGGAGCAGTTCTGCCGGGATAAGACCGTCGTGATCGTCGCTCACCGGCTGAGCACGGTAAAAAATGCGGATCATATCATCGTGCTGGATGGAGGGAAGATCGTGGAACAGGGGACGCACGAGGAGCTTACGGCCAAACGGGGGCGCTACTACCAGCTCGTCAGGAACCAGCTCGAGCTGGGCACCTGAATCCGCCCTGGCTCAACGGCGGATTGAAGCGCTGCGCAATGGCGGGCAGAAAAATTTGTTGCCGAAATCTGCATTTATTCCGGATGGATTCGTTATATTTAGGACAAGATTCAAAGCAGTCGGAAACCAATAAGCCCTTCATCCATGAAACGCTTCGCTTTATGCCTGATCGGATTGCTGCTGCAACAAACGTTGTCGGCCCAACCGCGCACCTATCCCGATTACCGTGCCTCTTCAGGCTTCGAGCTCGAAGCCTCGGCCGCTGCCGATCCGCAGGTACTCGACAATTTGGAAACCCTGTGCCGTGTCTGGGGTTTTGTCAAATACCACCATCCGGCCATGCGGGATACCACCGTGCATATCGACTACGAGCTTTTCGGACTGCTGCCACGCATAGTCGGCGCCGATAAGCCGGAGCGTAACCGCATCCTTTCGGAGTGGATTGCGAGCTTCGGTCCGGTGGAAAGCGATCCATCGCACTATGTCCTTACTCCGGATTCGGCATACCGCCGCATCAACTCATTCGACTGGATCGGGGATACGGTGCGCTTGGGCGGGGAGCTGAGCCGCCGCCTGCAGGAGTTGCGCTATGCCGTGCGTCAAGATGACAACCGGTATGTCTATAAGCTGCCGAATACTGTGACCCTCAGCCTGTACGACGACTCCTTCCCGAACTATCCGCCCGATGTGCCATTCGATGCCGGCTATCGGCTGCTCTGCCTGTTCCGTTTCTGGAATGTGATCGACAGCTTCTCGCCCAATCGCAACATTACGGACAAACCGTGGGATCAGGTGTTGACCGAATACCTGCCGCGCATGATCGCTGATCGGGACAGTTACATACTGACCCTTATGGAAATCTATGCCGCTGTGGACGATGCCCATTCCGCTGCGCATTCCATGATGCTATTCGGCCGTAAGATTGCACCGATCAAAGCCACCCTTATCGACGACCGGCTGATTGTCACCGAATCCTCCCCCGAGCATCCGCTCCTGCCGGGCGATGAAGTGGTGGAGGCAGTGGGTCGAACCCTGCCCGAAGTGGTTGCCAAGGTCGTGCGCTACGTGCCTAATTCCAACAAAGCCACCGTTCGGCGTGAGGCGGCTAAACTTATGTTCGTCTCATGGCGGGATACGATCCCTGTCACCTATTTGCACGATGGTGAACGCCGGACGGCTCGCGTGGCAACGTACTGGCCTCCCAAGGAGATCGGTAAGCGGGAGGCGTTCCGCATGTTGAACGATACGACGGCCTATGTGTTTATCAGTGCCATTAAAAGGGAGTGCGATTATGACCGAATATACGATTCGATTAAGCACACTAAAACTTTGATCGTCGATATGCGCGGATACCCAGCGGATCAAATGACCAGTAAAGATTTTTTTGGGGAGTACTTTGTGGCAAAGCCTTCGTTTCCTGTCACTACTTTGAATCCGCTTCATGATTACCCTGGAATTTTTTCATTGGTTCCGAGCGGTGATGATTTCGGGAAATGGGTTAGATTGAACGTCGGCAAAACGATTACTGCCTATACGACTGAAAACCCGGAAGCTTATCAGGGTCGGTTGATCCTGTTGGTAAACGAACATACGCAGAGTGCTGCGGAATATAAAACGATGCTTTTGCAGTCCATACCGGGGACGACCACTGTCGGCTCACAAACGGCAGGGGCGGATGGAAATGTCGTGGAAATCATCATGCCGTTGGGGTTGAATCTTAATTATTCGAGTATTGGTATTTATTATCCTGACGGAACAAATACCCAACGTATTGGCGTAAAGATCGACAGGCAGGTTTATCCCACTGTCGAAGGCATCCGCACGGGAAGAGACGAAGTGCTGGAAGCGGCGTTGTATAGTATTAACGGACAATAAGGTACTTCTTACATATTGACGTTCGTTTTGGGTTCATATTTACGTCGAGGTTGAGCACCTGAGCGAAATTGCATCCGGCGGGAAGAGCTGCTCGACCAGCAAAACGTATTGTGGAGGGGATGCCTGAAACGAAACATGTATAACCGATAACTTGCTATTATGAAAAAGCTGCTGCTATGCGTTTCCGTGCTGCTCGTCGGTTGCTCGTCGCCTTTTTCCGAAAGAGAAACCCCTGCGCAAACGGTGATTATTTTTCACGATGCACCCCCTCAATCATCTACCAGCCGGTTTGTCGGTACCTTAACCACACCGCCGGAGGGAACGTTGATTTACGTGGATACGCTGCTTCGGAGGAATTATTATGTTCCCCGCACGCTGGGCTACGATACGCTGGTAGTTCCGGCCCCTTACGGTTATGCCGAAGTGCTGCACCGCAACCAGACTATCGAGGAGCTTCCTTTTCTGTTGCAGGCCGGGGATACGGTTCTCTTTACCTATGGACCCACGATGCGACCCGAATTGCGCAACCTGACCTCGGACGAAAAATACGAGACTTTATAACCTGATGTGGGACGATCCTCGGGCCGTGCAACCCATTGGTTATTCGTCAGGGACGGTGTTATCGGATTACTATTATCGCCTGGCAGACCGGATTCTGAAAAACAAGAGGAAACACTATCCGGATGAAAATCTCAGGAAATACAGAAAGTATCATATCGATCTGGATTCGCTGCGACCCGTTTATGAATCGTACCGAGCGGCTATGTCCGCACGGCTGGATTCGCTTGCCGCTGCGGAACGCATTCCGGATGTCTATGTCCGATATTACAAGGGGATCTTACTGGACGATCTGCATCCGTTCGACCGGTCGTCCTATTCGGACAGCCTGGCCCACTATCTATCTTATTGGAATAATATCTGGATAGACCTGTTTCAACAGAATCCCCGTGGCAGCTCGACCGAGCATTTCGACCTTATCGCAGCCGATACGGTTATTTCGATGCGTGTAAAAAAGGCAATGCTTTACGAGCAGATGGCCTCCATCGAAGCAGGAGATTTTTGGCGTCCCTACCCGGCGGAAGTGGTGGAACGTTACCGAGCGCGGTATCGGGAACTGACGGGCGACAGCACATCGTTCTTTTCCGTCACGGTAAATAAAGAGAATCTGTTGCCGGAAGGTTATTCCAATGACCTGATATTGGAGGATCTCAACGGCGGTCAGGTCGCTTTCGAGCATGTCCTGCAAAAACACCGGGGTAAGGTGATCTATGTCGATTTGTGGGCTTCGTGGTGCGGACCGTGCCGGGGCGGTATGCCAGCGGCTAAGCTGCTGCGCGAGGCGTATAAGGGCCGGGACGTGGTTTTCCTTTATCTGGCGGTCAATGATACCGGGATGGCCTGGCGGAGCGCCGTCAAAAGCTGCCAGACGGATTACCTCGGCGAGAACTACCGGGTGCTCAATGGCGACGATTGCCGGTTTCTGCAAGAGATCAAAAATACGAAGATTCCGCAAATGCTGCTTTATGACCGCACCGGCAGGCTGGTGGACACGGATGCTCCGCATCCCGGAGACAGGAAATTGAACGTGCAGTTGGACAAACTTCTTGAAACGAGCCGGCGGGATGATTGAATACCCGTAGGAAACCGGACGGATTTCCCGCTTTCTATTTCGTGAATGAAGAAAAATCCCCCGCCCGGAGGGTCGGACGAGGGATTGAGCGTATGGGGATTCTGAGGATGACGCGAGCTCAGACCAGGTTGCGGTCATGCCCCGTGACCGGGCCGGATCGCTGCATCGTGCGGTTATAGCCTGCCGCAGCGCTCCTCCGGAATGGTGTATTCCTGGCTGCAGAACGGTACGAGCAGTGCACAGTTGTTCAGCGACACGGGGTCATAATCCGGATGGGTTCTGACGCGGCCGTTCGGCAGGTTGATGCGGTTGGTCCCTTTGGCTGCGACGCCGGTGACGGTACCGATATTGGCGCCCTGTTTCATATAGGGCGTTCCGTTGAAAGGATACCAGTATTCCGTGAAATACTCCATGGTATTTATCACCACGCGCTCGGGGAAATTGGCGCCCGTACGTTCGAGGCGGCGCGAAAAGATTTTACCGCCACCCCCTTCAAAGCCGTCACGCAGCGACGGAGCGTTGCTGGCAAAACGCAGCGGCCCGACCTCTTTGTAATATTTAGCCACTTCATAAGAGCACACACTGCCGTCGGCTTTGCTTTTTGCGGAGATTTTGTAGTGCCCGTATTCGTTGAATACGACGTAAATGCGATCGCCGGATGTGGAAATGCTGATCGCATACGAACTCGGATTGTGGAAATAGGTATCCTCTACCGTGAAGGTAAAGGTATCGCCGAAATACAGGCTGTTGGCCTTAAAGGAGTAGAGTTGGCCGAGTTCGATGCTCTCGGGACCATTGATATGCGGATACGGAGGCATCGGGGTCGGATCAAAAATATCATCCTTCCCGATCTGGGCCGCCTGATCGGTCGGTTGGATCGTTTCGGGGCCGCCGTCGGAGCAGGCCGGGAATCCGATGAGCGTTGCAGCGAAAAGAGCTGCCGAATAGAATAGTTTCTTCATGGCTGATAAGTTTTAAGGTACGAGACAAAGGTAGTCGCTAATTTCTTATAAGAATGTCACGGAAAGGTATATACGTCCTGCGGAAAGGTATATCGAATATGCGTTGCAGTTCCGACCGGGGATCGTCAACGGAACCGTCTGAAAGGGCCGGGGCGTGAATCCCGCCGCCGGCCGTGGAACGTAGTGATGGCGGCTCCTTTGCGGCTGCGTCGGTGACGGTTGGCGCGGCATCGCTTACGTGGCAGATTTCATACAATGAGGCATCCTGACCCGGGCGTTTTTGCGATAATGCGTCTTTCGATCAGTAGTGAAGGAGTGAGGGTCGGGAAGAGTGCACGAGGGGGCGCTCCTCCTGCTCGCTGTAATTCGGCGGCCGAATCTTGTGAGGGGCCGGCCGACGATTTTGCGGCACGGGGTATTCTTCGTATATTTGGGACAAATCAACTGTGTATGGAGATCAAAATCTTTATCGAGAACTTTCGTCATGCTTTCGGCGAGCGGGCCGCGCTGCCCATCGCGGTCTGGTATTCGGACGCTCCGGTCGCCGAGACCGGGAAATCCGACGGCTGCATTTTCCGCCTCCTGAATCGGGTTGCCGCCGGTGAAACCGTGAGTCTGAATGCGGAGAACATCGGTTGCGGAGGCGGCAAATTCTACTGCGGCTATGGCGAGATGCCCGAGCGGGTCCCGAACTTCGTTTCGCTGAAAGAGCGTTACAAGCGGACTCCGGAGCTTGTCCGCGAGGCAGTGCGGGATGTGCCCCGTGCCGAACGGGTGGCTTTGAACCTCGCCCGCATCGACACGCTCGAGGCGTTCGGGGGTGTTGAGGGGTTGATTTTCTTTGCAACGCCCGACCAGTTGAGCGGCCTTGCGGCGTGGGCGTTTTATGACCGCAACGATCCCGACACGGTTTCTGCCCTTTTCGGGTCGGGATGCAGCAGCGTCATCACGCAGGTCGTAGCGGAGAATGTCCGCGGCGGCTACCGCTCGTTCCTCGGGTTTTTCGATCCTTCGGCACGCATCCATATCGACTCCGATCTGCTGACTTTCGCCATACCGATGTCGCGTTTTCGGGTGATGTACGAGACCATGCCCCAAAGCTGCCTGTTCGACACGCACGCATGGAGCAAAATACGGGAGCGGATAAATGGCTAATCGGCAAAAGCGCCGACACACGATGCGGGCCTCGTTTAAACGGATTGACAGATAAATAAAGCGGAAACCCAAAGGTTTCCGCTGATGTACTCTGTCGTTTTTTCGGATTTTGTCGAGTGCTGGAGCGACCCGATTATGCGATGGTTCCGGGAGAAGATTGCGCGAGGTGCGTTCGACGACTGCGACCTTCAGGATGTGATTATGTGCTTCGACCACCGTTTACCGCCGACGGGATATTGCGGTGTACCCCTGCGGCAGATAGGTCGCGGATAACCGTGTCGCAGACCAGCTCTGAAGGCTGGTGCTTAGAAAGAGATTCGTTGCGCGAAAGTGTTTCGGGCCGGGGAGTCCCCGGCACACCGTTTGGCATCGGTCTGGTGTGCCGGGGCGAACTCCCTATCCCGGTAATCAATAATCCTCGTCCGCGAGGTCGTTTGTCTTGCTGCCCGAATATTTGGTCGCCGGGCCTTCCCATTCGATATTCAACACGTTCTCCGTGCCGGATTTATACGACGGCGTACCCCACGAGCCGAAGAGTCCGTAATCGAGCATCGTAAAGGAGAATTTCCAGGTCTTGTCCTGTTTGCTGACGCTCACCCGGGCCACATCCGGACATCGGAAAGTTTCCGAATAAGTGCTCTTGTAATTCGAGCCATACGATTCATACGATCGGTAGAGCTGATTTTCACCCGTGTACGTAAAGTCCCAGTAGAGATTATCCTGTGCTACGGTCAAATCGAGTTCCTTGCCGCTGAGATCGACGAATTCGGCCGGAATCACCAATTGGGGTGTGTAAATATTGCTTTCGAGATCATCCGGGTCATTTGTAGTCCGAATGTAGAAGAAATAAGCGTCGAACGTTGCACCGCCGTATTTGGATCCGCCATTCCATTCGTAGCCCTTTTCCATACGCACCTCCAAAGCCAATATCTCTTTGTCCACCAGCAGTTCGTCTTGCGGACTGGTGATCCAGACATGGGGCTGGAACGGTTTTACGGGTTTCAAGTCGAACTCCTCTTCAATTCCTTTGACCGGGCCGTACCATTCGGCTTCGACGGTCGGGCCGCCGGCAAACTCGGCGTTGAAGCGCAGGTAGACATTTCCGCCGTCGCCGAGCGCCGTCGTGATCTGTCCGGTGACACGCGTGAGGGCCATGCTCCAGAATTCATAGGTCTGGTAATCGTAGATTATCAACGTGCATTCGTTCTGCGAGACTGCGAGGTCGAGCGTCTGGCCGATGGCACTCGGCACCACGGAGAACTGCACGGCATAGTGGCCCTGCATCAGATCGACCGGAGTGGTCTGTTCCGTAGCGTCGCCCATGGCGAACAGATGCCGGGCGTTGGTCGGCTCCTTACGGAATACCGTGGCGAGTGGCGTTTCCGAAGTAGTTTCGCCATTGACAACTTTCAGGTAGTTACGGCTCTCATACCCCGTGACGAACGCTCCGGTGTAGGCGGCGCGCAGGTGGCTGTCGCCGGTTACGGCATCGAGCGAGACGGTCAGCGTAGTTCCCAGTTTGTCTTTCTGCACGGTCAGCGTACCGGTCGTCCCGTCGGCGCTTTCGAACGTGCCGCATGTCACCTTTACCTTTCCGAGATCAACCTCCGCGAAATCGGCCTCGATCTCGTCGCCGTCGGAAAGCGTAATCTGCAAATCGGTTGCTACATCGTCCGAAGGAGCCGTCACGCCGCTCTTCGAATAGAAGCAATAGGTTGTCGTGCTCCCGGTGGAATTGTGCCAGGCCAGTACGCTGCCGATAGAAGTTACCTCGCCATCGAGTTCATACTGGTTTCGGAGTACGATGATCTCCGGAAAGGCCTTGTCGCAAGCGTTGTTGTACTTGGCATGGAGCCTTTTGCCCGTTTTGAGTACGACCTCGGCATAGAGGTTCAAACGTGTCGGTGTGGCCAGAACGACCGAAAGCTGACATTTTTCGATATCGTTCATCGTCAGGTTCGTAGCTGCGATGTCCTTGTATTTGACCTCGAATTCGTCGGTCGCCATATTCACGGTCCCTTGGGGATTGCGCAGGGTGACTTTGAGGAAATCCGCAGCGGCGGTCATTCCCTTGACATCGGTGATACCTGCCGTGGGCGAAAGGTAGAAAGTATAAAGATCGGTGTCTTCCACGTCATAGATTACCGATTTGATGTCGGTAACGGTTTCACCGTACTGAATCTGATCTGTCAACTCGGGAGGCGGGGTAGTCCCTCCTTTGTCGTCGTCTGAGCAAGACGCCAACCCTCCGGTGACGAATAAAGCCGCCAATGCCAGGACGCGGAGTCCCGACCGGTAGTTTTTTTTCATAAGCGTGGGTTTAAGGTGAAAAGGCGCGGGAGAACTTCATTCCCGCGCCTTTTCGGGTTTTACTTTCTGTTACTTGCGAAGTTTTGTTTTTCAGGAACGGCCGAAAGCACGGCGGAAGCCGGATAAGTGTGTGGCATACGGAGCTGTTTCGCTTTCACCCGTTTACCCGACGACTTGACCGGATTACCGGCACCGTCGAGGATACGGCCTTTCCAGGTACCGGTCACATTGTGCTTACGCACGCAGATACCCTTGATCCGAATCTCGAATTCGTCGTTCCCGGCATCCTCGATGATGATGGAACCGTCGTAGATGCAAGCGTGCCCTTCCATATAAGCATACTCACTGTAGACTCTCATCCAACGGGTGCCGGTTACACCTTCGTCACCGAGAATGATGCCGCGAGCACAGACCCCGGGCTTGAACGATTCTGGAAAACGGGTGGGCGTTACGGGATATTCACCAGGAGTAATCATTCCTTCTGTGCCGGGTTCGACAAGCAGTTCGATACGCATGATGTCGGCATGGGCGTATCCCTTTTCGTCTAACTCCGCATCCTCCGGATAGCCCGGATTTGCCTCCGTACCGATGTTGATGATCTGCGAAGCGCAGCCGTAGTCCTTGACAGGCAAGTAGTCCCAACCAATCCAGGTGGTTTCTCTGTTATGCATAGAGGCCTCCTTGATATGGCTCAAATCCATTTCGTAGTCGCGAATAAGAGTCGAGGTGCCATCGTCGTCCGACTTATCGTCCGACAAGTCCGTAATGGGAATTTCACCCGTGTACGACCCCTTGATTACACATCCTTCACGCGATTCGAGATCGAATTCGACCGTAAACTGACCGTCCCCGGCGTCCGAAATCGTAATCTGTCCGGCAGCGGCATAAGAGAACGAACCCATACCTCCGCCTGCCAAGTCGTCGCGATGCGCATAGGTGCCGATCGGAATGGCACCTCCTCCGATAGGTATTTCCTGGGCGGGCATCCAGGTTCCCCACGTGAAATTCGTTGCCGGTTTATACTCACCGGGCGTGATAACGGCATCTTTCGGATTCGAGAACAGGTCGTTGAAGACGAACAGGGATACGGAGTAACCGCCGGATCCCTCTTCCCCTTCGGCGTAGGTCTTGTCGAAGATATTGATCTGCATCAGACCGGCGGCACCCTGAAGCATATTCCCGTGATAATAGGCTGCCGCCGAATAGCTTTCGAGTACCACATCGTCCGAAATCTGCGGCAGAGTGGCCCCAGATGTCGTATTCATCAACTTCAGCTCATTTTTATATACGATCGTCTTCTTTTCGCCGGACTCATCGTTGAATGTCGCCGAAATCGTTGTGATGCCGTCCGCATCACGTGCTACGGTCACTGGGGGATCGGAA
>OLBL01000403.1_pt1 | contig 10028 bp, 9 predicted proteins | sample 1607591 | NCBI WGS metagenome assembly OLBL01 (sample SAMN02674606, study PRJEB24791) | human gut metagenome, SKBSTL068 | isolation source: stool | host: Homo sapiens | place: USA
CTGCTCCACCGCAGCCTTGGCCTCGTTGGCCTGGCCCTCGTCCACCATGATGGCGGAGTAGGAGTCCGGCGAGCTTTCGTTGGAAAGGCGCATGGCCGTGGTGTAGGGCAGGTAGACGGCATCGTCGTCGCTGCCCTCCTGCTGGTCGGGATTGGAGATCTTGGCCTTCAGCACGCCCACGATGCGGAACTTGTACGCGCCGAGCTTGATGGTCTGGCCCACCGCATTGCCGCCGTAGGCCGTACGGTTGATGTAATCGCCGATGACGCAGATCTGCTTGTTGTCTGCGATGTCCATATACTGGAGGTTCCGGCCCTTGGCGAGGGTGTAGCCCTTCGACTCGATGTAGTTCTCATCCACGCCGTACACTGTACCGTAACGGTAGCGCGTCGTGCCCACCTTGGGGGTGTTATCGCTAAAATCCAGCTCCGGTGAGATGGAGGAAAGCAGTTCGGGGTTCTTTTTGACGATGTTGTACAGATCATCCACCGTCGCAGTGCGGGAACCATAGCCCCATATCTGGATGGAGAGGGTGCTGGTGCCCATTGCGGAAAAGCTGTCCCGCATACTTCTGGTCATGCCGTTGCCCAGACCGACGATAACGATGACCGCCATAACGCCGATGATGATGCCCAGCATGGTCAGGAAGGTGCGCAGCTTATTGCTCCAGACGTTTTGCAGCGCCTGGCGGAAAGTCTCAAGGATCATTTGGTTGCCTCCTGTGCCGGTTCGGCGGACATGGTGGGCTGCACGATGGCCTCGGGCGCGTGGGCGTCACCGTCATACACCACCTGTCCGTCCTCCAGACGGATGATTCGCTCCGCCTGCACGGCGATGGAATTGTCGTGGGTGATGAGCACCACGGTATGGCCCTCTTTATGGAGCTGCTGAAGCATCCCGATGACTTCGCGGCCGGTGTGGGAGTCCAGAGCACCGGTCGGCTCGTCGGCAAGGATGACCGCCGGGTTGCGCACCAGAGCACGGGCGATGGAAACGCGCTGCTGCTGGCCGCCGGAGAGCTGGTTGGGCAGGTTCTTGAGCTTGTCGCCCAGTCCCACCTTTTCCAGCACATCCTTGGCCAGCTTGTGGCGCTCGGCGCGGGAGATGTTGGCGTAGACCAGCGGCACCTCCACGTTTTCCAGAAGGTTCAGCCGGGGCAGAAGGTTGTACTGCTGGAAGATGAAGCCCAGCATCTCGTTGCGGACATCCGCCAGCTCGTCCCGGTTCATCTTGCCCACGTCCCGGCCATTGAGCCGGTAGACGCCGTGGGTGGGCACATCCAGACAGCCGATGATGTTCATGCAGGTGGACTTGCCCGAGCCGGACTGGCCCACAATGGCAACAAACTCGCCTTTTTCTATTTTCATGGTGATGTGGTCGGCAGCTTTTACCGTGGTGTCGCCCATCTGGTAATACTTGCAGACCGCATCAAATTCGATCAGAGCACTCATTCCATCCTCCCATCAGAAGATCATCATGCCGCTGCCATCGTCATAGTAGCTGTCGCTGCTGACCGAGTTGGGGTCGTAACCAATGGTGTCCCCCTCCTGGATGCCGCTGACGATCTGGGTGTAATCATCATCGCTGACACCGGTCTTGACGGCCACATAGACAAAGCCCTCGGGGGCCTCCATGGTGGTATCCGCCTTGGAGGCGCTGGGGGAATCCTGGGTCACCAGCACATATCCGCCCCGGACGATGGCCGCATTGGGCACGGTCAGGGCATTGGCAGCCTCAGCCACCACGATCTCGGCGTTGGCGTTCATGCCGGGCCGCAGGCCGTCGGTCTCGTCAATGCGGATGGTCACCGGGTAGGTGGTGGTGCCGCCGTTGGAAGTGCCCTTCATGGAGACGCGGGTCACAGTGCCCACATAGTTCTTATCCTGCACGGCATCGGCTGTGATCTGCACTTTCTGGCCCACAGACAGGGAGCTGATCTGCAGCTCGTCCACGTTGATGACCATTTCCAGATAGCTCAGGTCGTAGATGACGCAGAGGGTATCGCCGGATTTGACCGCATCGCCCACCTTGGCATCCTTTTCAATGATGGTGCCGCTGATGGGAGAGGTGACGGTATAGTTGGCCATGGTATCCTGCAGGTTCTGCAGGGAGATCTCAGCGCTGCGCAGAGTCTCAGAGGCCGACTGGATGCTCTCGGTCAGGTCATCGCCGCTCAGCTCGATCAGGATATCGTCCTTGGCAACAGTCTGGCCCTCCTGCACATGGATGGAGGTCACAGTACCTGCAGCCTGTGCGGTCAGGGTGCGCTCCGCCTGATAGCCAAAGGTGGCAGAACCGATGGAGCTGACCCCGTTGATGGAGGCGGTGGCCGCCTGCGCGGTGGTCAGGCCGCCCGCGTTCTGCACGGCAATGGTCACGGTGCGGGTGAGCAGGTTGCCGGTGCTCAGGGCATCCGTTCCGGTCACGCTGGTCACGGTGCCGTCCAGCTGCTCAAAGGTGCCGTCCAGCGTCACCTGGGCGGTCTGGCCCACGCTGAAATTGGCGGCATCGGCGGCGGGGAATTCCAGCGTCAGCAGCATTTTGGAGCTGTCGCGGATGATGGCGACCTCCTGCCCGCTGGTCACCTCGTCGCCCTTGGCGACCTTCAGGGTGCTCACGGTGCCATCCACTTCGGCACGCACATACTGGCGGTCCACCACCTTGTCATAGCTGCGCTGTGCCTGCTGCATGGCGATCTCGGCCTTTTCAAAATTGGTGGAAGCATCCGAGCTGTCCAGCGTGTAGAGGATGCTCCCCTCATCCAGCACGTCGCCCTCCTCAAACTCGCCGGTGAGCACCTTGCCTTCCACCAGAGATTTCACGGTGTAGGTGTTGGCAGGGTTCAGGGTGCCGGTGCCGCTCAGGGTATTGGAGACATCCCGCACTTCAGGGCTGGCTTCCAGATAGCTGGGGTCCACGGCTGTGGTGCTGGCGCTCTTGGGCTTGAGCAAAAACACACCGCCCGCGATCACCACACAGACCACCGGCACGAGCCATTTCCAGTTCTTCTGCAAAAACAGCACCGGGGCCTTGGCTGTCTGTGCCGCAGGCGTTTCCGCACCCGGGTTCTCCGCGCCGTCCTTCTTCTTATTCCAGATCATCATGTTCCTCCTATCAGATTCAGGCTCGCCGGGGGCGGCCTGTCAGATTCCTTTCCTATGTATAGGTGTAGTGTATCGCATTTTGCCCGGATACACAAGCGTCCAAATTTCGTTTGAACGCTTTTCAGCAAATTTTCACAGATTGTAAACCTTTGTGCAAATCGCAAGTTGACCTGTCCGCCGCTTTCTGGTTTAATCGGGACGTTGTTTGTACCAAACCAGAGGAGGATTTTTTCTATGAATCAGAACAGTAAGTTCTCGGTGCGCGATATCTGCTACGCGGGCCTGTTTGCCGCCGTCATCGCCGTGATGGCACAGATCTCCATCCCCATGCCGCTGGGTGTGCCCATGACCATGCAGACCTTCGCCATCACGCTGGCAGCCGTGGTGCTGGGCTCCAAGCTGTCCGCCATTGCCACGCTCGTTTACCTGCTGCTGGGCGCTGTGGGCGTGCCGGTGCTGGCCAACTTCTCCGGCGGCATCGACAAGTTTGTCGGCCCCACCGGCGGCTTCCTGATCTCCTTCCCCATCATGGCCTACATCATCGGCCTGGGCGTGGAGCACAGGGATGCTTTCAAGGGTGCTTTCCCCGTGGCGGTTGTCGTGGGCACTGTGGTCAACTATATCGTGGGTGTCATCCTGTTCGTGATCGTCGCCCACAGCACCGTGTCCGTGGCTGTTTCCGCCTGCGTTCTTCCCTTCATCCCCACCGCCATCATCAAGGCTGTGCTGGCCTGCGTGCTGGGCCTGAACATCCGGAAGCGGATCCCGGGGGTAAAAAAGGCATGAGCATCGTACTGCGCCCGCATCACCTGCTCTGCACCCAGGGCTACTCCGGCCATGGCTACAGCGAAGCCTTTGTGGAGCACATGAACGATGTCGTCCACCAGCTGCGGGAGGTGCCCGGGACGAAGATCCAGCTCACCTTCTCCACCGACACCCTCTGTTCCTGCTGCCCCAACAAGCTGGGCACCGACCTGTGCGACACACAGGAAAAGGTCAAGCGGTACGACCGCAAGACCGTGGAGTATTTCGGGCTGGAGGAAAAGGAATACGACTACCAGGCCCTCATCCGGGAGATCGATGCCAAAGCCACCCCCGAGATGCTGGCCGATATCTGCCGGGACTGCTGCTGGTTCCCCATCAGCGCCTGCTGCAAGAATATCTGCGAAGGGAAATATGTAAAATAACATTTTCCCCTATACAATAAGGCCGCCGTGCAGGAGATGATTCTGCACGGCGGCCTCTTTGTTTTATTCTGTTTCTGCGGCCTGCACCGTTACATAGACCCCGGCGGGGACACAGGCGGCCCAGGCATCCTGCTCATTCAGCCAGCCGAATTGCTCGCACACATGGTCCGGGCACTGACTGTCGAGGAAGGCGATGGCCCCATCCTTTACCTGCAGATGCACGATGTAATCGTCCACATCATACAGATAATCGTGGTCCTCGTCCAGCGGGATCGTTTCGGTGATGCCGTCGCCGAAATCGACCACGGCCACCAGCGGCTCCGCTTTGGGGGCGTTGGCACGGTACAGCACGAACAGGAGTGCTGCCGCGGCCAGCACCACGGCCGCAAAGATCAGGTTTTTCTGCCAGCCTTTCAGGCGTTTCATGCAGCGTACTTGCTGGCAGCTGCGCCTGCAATGCGGCCAAAGACAGTGAAGTCAGCCACGGCATTGCCGCCCAGGCGGTTTGCACCGTGGACACCACCGGTCACCTCACCTGCTGCGAACAGGCCGGGGATGACCTCGCCGTTCTCGTTCAGGACTTCGGTGTTGGTGTTGATCTTCAGGCCACCCATGGTGTGGTGCACGCCTGCGGTGACCTTGATGGCATAGTAGGGAGCGGTATCCAGCTTGTCTGCAAAGCTGGTGCGGCCAAAGTCGGGGTCGTTCTTGGCCTCAACATAGCCGTTCCAGGTGTTCATGGTCTCGGCAAAAGCAGCCTCATCAACGCCCATTGCCTTGCCCAGTTCCTCATAGGTCTCACCGGTCACGGTGTAGCCCTTCTTGATGTAGCCCTGGATGACGCTGGAATCATCGACCATCTTCTGATCAATGATCAGCCAGCTGTAGCTGCCGGGCTGAGCGATCTCAGCGGCGGAGACAACGTCACGGGTACTGACTTCGTCAATGAAGCGCTTGCCCTCGGAATTGATCAGCACAGCACCGTCGCCGCGCAGGCCCTCGGTGATCAGAGAAGCGCTGTCGTACTGGACAGTGGGGTGGATCTGGATCTGGTCCATATCCACGGTGTCAGCACCGATGGCCTGTGCCATCTTGATGCCCTGGCCCAGGATGCCAGGGGCGTTGGTGGTCATAAAGCCCTTCAGCTCGGGCTTGTACTCAACGACCATATCCATGTTTGCGCCGAAACCGCCGGAGGTCAGGATCACGGCCTTGGCGTTGATGGTGATGGTCTCACCGGAAGCGCCGGTGGCCTTGATGCCAACAGCAGCGCCGTTGTCATCGGTCAGGATCTCGGTGGCGGTGGTGTTCAGCATCATCTGGACACCAGCCTTCTGGCAGTCCTCCTCCAGCAGGGGCACCATGTAAGCGCCCACAGAGACGACCTTGCCCTCCTCATTCACAGGGCGGTGGATCCGCTTGACAGATGCGCCGCCTGCAGAGGAGACGCTGTTCAGGGTGATGCCCTGCTCACCCAGCCAGTCGATGGCATCAGCGCTGTTGGAGCACAGGGTCTCCACCAGAGCAGGGTCATTGATACCCTTGCCGCCGATCATGGTATCCAGCTCCATCAGCTCAACGCTGTCAAAGTAGCCAGTGGGGTTGGCCTGGTAAGCAGCCCACTGCTCGGCCACGGTAGCAGCCAGAGCGGTGATGGTCTCGTTATCAGCATACTTTTCAGCAGCGGTCTTCAGGGTCTTTTCGACACCGGCAGACTCGCCGAACTCGTTCTCATCCTGATACACGGTCTTGCCGGCGTTCATGCCGCCGGTAGCGCGCACGGAGTTGCCGCCCACCATGGACTGGCTCTCCACGATGACAACGCTCTTGCCCTCGCTGGTGGCAGTCAGGGCAGCGGTCATACCTGCGCCGCCTGCACCCACGATGACGATGTCGGTATCAACAGTAGAGTCCTCAGCAGGCTCAGCGTTGTTCTCCACAGCGGTCTGGAAATCCTCAGGCTTCAGACCAGCAGCGGTGATGGCAGCAGCGGCTGCCTCCTTGATGGCATTGGAGGTGATGGTAGCACCGGACACGCCATCTACTTCGATGCTGCCGCTCTCGGCGATCTCGCCGGGCAGCTGCTCGATTGCCTTGGAGCCCACGCCCTCGGTCTCATCGGCACCCTCAGCGGTGCAGCCGGTGATCTTGCCGTCGGTCAGGGTCAGGGTAACGGTAACATCGCCGCCAAAGCCCTTGGCAGTGCCGGTAAAATCGCCGGTAGCACCCGCGCCGGTGGTGGAGGCGGGCTTGCTGCCGCAGCCGTAGCCCAGCAGGCTCACTGCAACGACAGCGGCCATGGCCAGCGCTGCAATGCTCTGTTTCATCTTCGTGTTTTTCATGGTTTCTTCTTTTTCCTTCTCAGTTGAACCAATGTTGCAGGCAGTTAGCCTGCGCGAACATATCTCAGCATAAAAAGGGGGCTGCCCATTCGGAAGGCAGCCCCCTTTGCCGAACTAGGAAAAGATCAGGCGTTGGCCTGTGCAGCAGCAACAGCGCAGGCAACGGTAGCGCCGACCATGGGGTTGTTGCCCATGCCGATCAGGCCCATCATCTCAACGTGTGCGGGCACGGAGGAGGAACCTGCGAACTGAGCATCACCATGGACGCGGCCCAGAGAGTCGGTCAGGCCATAGCTTGCGGGGCCTGCAGCCACGTTATCGGGGTGCAGGGTACGGCCCGTGCCGCCGCCGGAAGCGACGGAGAAGTACTTCTTGCCGTTCTCGATGGCCCACTTCTTATAGGTACCTGCAACCAGGTGCTGGAAGCGGACGGGGTTGGTGGAGTTGCCGGTGATGGAGCACTGAACGTCCTCCTTCTTCATGATGGCAACGCCTTCCATAACGTCGTTTGCACCGTAGCACTTGACGGCTGCGCGCTCACCCTCGGAGAAGGGGATCTCCTTGACGACGGTCAGGGTCTGGGTGGGGATATCGTACTCGGTCTGCACATAGGTGAAGCCGTTGATACGGGAAATGATGTAAGCTGCATCCTTGCCCAGGCCGTTCAGGATGACGCGCAGGGGGGTCTTGCGGACCTTGTTTGCGGTGCGGGCGATGCCGATGGCACCCTCAGCAGCGGCGAAGGACTCGTGGCCTGCGAGGAAAGCGAAGCAGGTGGTGTCCTCGCTCAGCAGACGAGCGCCCAGATTGCCGTGGCCCAGACCGACCTGACGCTGCTCAGCGACAGAGCCAGGGATGGTGAAAGCTTCCAGACCTTCGCCGATGGCAGCAGCGCACTCGGCAGCATCGGTCAGGCCGCGCTTGACAGCGATAGCGGTGCCCAGGGTGTATGCCCAGACAGCGTTATCAAAGCAGATGGGCTGAACGCCGCGCACGATCTTGTCGCAGTCGATGCCCTTAGCGAGGAGCATCTCGTTGCAAGCGTCCAGAGACTCCAGGCCGTTAGCCTTCAGGCATGCCTCGATTTTCGGCATGCGGCGATCCATAGATTCAAAAGTTGCCATGAGTTGTTCCTCCTCTCTTATTCCTCACGCGGGTCGATGTACTTCACAGCGCCCTGCTCCTTGCTGAAGCGGCCGTAAGTACCCACGTTCTTCTCATAAGCCTCGTTGGGGGTCTTGCCGTGACGGATATCCTCCATCATCTTGCCCAGCTTGACGAACTGATAGCCGATGACCTCATCGTTGGAATCGAGCGCCAGCTTATTGATATAGCCCTCGGTCAGCTCCAGATAGCGGACGCCCTTCTCCTTGGTGGAGAAGATGGTGCCGGTCATAGAGCGCAGGCCCTTGCCCAGATCATCCAGACCTGCGCCGATGGGCAGACCGTCCTCAGAGAAAGCGGTCTGGCTGCGGCCGTAGACGATCTGCAGGAACAGCTCACGCATTGCCACGTTGATGGCATCGCACACCAGGTCGGTGTTCAGAGCTTCCAGAATGGTCTTGCCGGGCAGGATCTCGCCTGCCATAGCAGCGGAGTGGGTCATGCCGGAGCAGCCGATGGTCTCCACCAGAGCCTCCTCGATGACACCGTTCTTGATGTTCAGAGACAGCTTGCAGGTGCCCTGCTGAGGTGCACACCAGCCCACACCGTGGGTGTAGCCGCTGATGTCCTTGATCTCATAGGCCTTGACCCATGCGCCCTCTTCGGGGATGGGAGCCGGACCATGCTTAGGACCTTTGGTGATCGGGCACATATTCTGTACTTGCTGCGAATAGGTCATAATCATACTCTCCTTTTGACAAATGTTGCTTTGCAGCACAAAGCCGTCGCCGCGCCCTGCCGGCACAGCCGCTGCTCTGTACTGCTTGCATCCGAACCGGGCACGCTGCTCTCTTTCAGCGCCTGCACCGGTACTACCACGCATGATTTTATTATAGAGAAAGCTGACGGATTTTGCAATACATTTCCGGTAAAAAACATCAAAACTATTTGCAGTTGTCTTCCGCTAACTGTCAATTCGGATGCTTTTGTCATTTCATTCGTCAAGTTTTTGTCAACTATGTCAAGAGGGCAAATTTCACGCTCCTGTGTCCTGCCTGCGCGGTGTCTGCCCGGCAGGCTTCAGTACCCACATGGCCGCAAAGCCCGCCGCTGCGCCGCCCACGGCAAGCCAGTGCCGCCCGGCTTCCAACCCCCAGAGATTTGCTGCAAACGGAAAGGCCAGACTGCCCACGCTCTGCCCCAGTGCCAGAAAACCGTAGTTCACCCCTGCGTGCGGCAGGCCGAACAGATCGGTGGAAAGGGCGGGCAGCACCGCTGCAAGGCCGGAATAGCAGAAGGTAAGCCCCGCATAACAGGCGATCACCCACCAGCCCTGCGCAAACGCAAACCCTGCCGAAAGCCCCAGCGACACCGCAAACAGCAGCAGATCGGTGGGCCTGCGGCCAATTTTATCGCTGAGCATGGGCATCAGCAGGCGGCCCGCCGCACTGCCCACGCTGCCCAGCACCACGCTCCACAATGCAGCGCTTTCGTCCAGCCCCCGCTCCACGCCCAGCTTCAGGATGATGGGGCTGAACAGAAGCACCGCCGGGGTGGAAAAGCACACCGCGCCTGCGCACAGCCAGTACTGCTTTGTTTTCAGCATCTGCCACGGGGAAAGGTCAATGGTATTTTTGTCGTTTTGCCGCTGTTTTTCGGCATCCTGCGGCGGGTCCTGCAAAAGCAGGCTGCCCGCAAGGCAGACGGGCAGCGTTATGGCGCCCAGCGCCCAGAACGCGCCCCGGATGCCCTGCACGATCCCAAAGCCGCTGACCGCCGTGCGCACGAACACGGTGAGGAACGCACCGGAAAGGCCCACCGCCCCGCCGATCACGCCGGTGGCAAGGCCCTTGCGCCCGGCATACCACTTCTGTGCGCAGGACTGGATGGATGGGTACAGAAACGCCGTGCCCAGCCCCGCCGGGATGCTGAATGCCAGAAAAAAGCTGCCCGCACTGCCGCCCGGCAGCATGGCCGCTGCAAAAAATCCGCCGCACAGCAGTGCTGTTCCCCACAGAGCCGCACACCGCGGGCCTCGGCTGTCCTGCAGAAAGCCGCCGAGGACGCACCCCACGCCGAACGCCGCAATGAGGATGCCGAAGGCATAGCCTGCCCCCTGCTCGCTCAGGCCGTACTCGTCCATGACCGGCTGCTGGAATACGCCCCACGCCGCCGGGATGCCCGTGAGCACCTGAATGGCTGCGCCCGCCGCAAGGATGGTCCACGGATGTTTTGCTGCAAATTGCTGTTTCATTGCCTGCCCTCCGAATGGTTTTTCCTTTACAGTGTGC
>OLBL01000431.1_pt1 | contig 9620 bp, 6 predicted proteins | sample 1607591 | NCBI WGS metagenome assembly OLBL01 (sample SAMN02674606, study PRJEB24791) | human gut metagenome, SKBSTL068 | isolation source: stool | host: Homo sapiens | place: USA
GGTAGCGGCGATGGGGCCCAGGCCCATGACTTCGGGCTCAACGCCTGCCAGAGCACCGGCGACCCAGGTAGCCAGAGGCTTCACGCCCAGCTCCTTAGCCTTCTCCTCGCTCATGATGACCAGAGCAGCAGCGCCGTCATTGATGGCGGAAGAGTTGCCGGCAGTCACGATGCCGTCCTTGGTGAAAGCGGGCTTCAGCTTTGCCAGCACTTCGGGAGCGCTCAGACGGGGGCCTTCATCGGTATCGAACACGGTGTCGCCCTTCTTGCCCTTGATGACAACAGGAACGATCTCGTCCTTGAAAGCGCCGTCCTTGATGGCCTTGTCAGCCTTCAGCTGGCTGTTGTATGAGAACTCGTCCAGCATCTCACGGGTGATGGGGCTGTAGCCGTACTTCTTCTGATAGGTCTCGTTGGTGCAGACGTTCTCAGCGGTCATGCCCATGTGCTTGTTGAAGCCGCAGGCATCCCACAGAGCATCGTTGACCATGGTATCCACGATCTCGCTCTTGCCCATAGGAGCGCCCATGCGGTAGCCGTAACGAGCCTTCTGCAGTGCGAAGGGAGCCATGTCCATGTTCTCCATGCCGCCTGCGACCACGATATCAGCATCGCCAGCCTCGATCATCTGAGCAGCCATATTGACGCAGTTCAGACCGGAGCCACACACCACGTTGACGGTGACAGCCGGGGTCTCGATGGGCAGACCAGCCTTCAGAGCAGCCTGACGTGCAACGTTCTGGCCCAGACCAGCCTGAATGACACAGCCCATGTAAACATGATCGACCTGCTCAGGTGCGACGTTTGCACGGTTCAGGGCTTCCTTGATGACAATGGAGCCCAGCTCAACTGCGGGAACGTTTGCCAGAGTGCCGCCGAACTTGCCAATAGCGGTACGGCATGCAGATGCGATAACGATCTTTTTCATGTGAATAGCCTCCTGAATTGTGTATGTGTTACTTTTCGTAAGCCATTTTTATCAAAACGCCCGTAAGCGCTTTTACAAATTAGGTCTCGGGGTCTTTTTTCTGCCGGATCAGCGCATACTTTTCGTTGACCGCCTTTTCCACATTGGGGGTAACGAACTTACCGATGTCGCTGCCGTAGTAAGCTGCCTCTTTTACAATGGTGGAAGAAAGGTAGCTCCACTTGATGCTCGTTGCCAGAAACATGGTCTCGATGCCGGGCATCAGTGCGTGATTGGTCTGCGCAAGCTGGATCTCGTTTTCAAAATCCGTCACCGCCCGCAGGCCCCGCACCATCACCGAAGCGTGCCGTTTCTTGGCGAACTCCACGGTCAGGCCGTCGAAGCTCTCCACCGAAACATTCTGGATGCCTTTGCAGCACTCCTTGAGCAACTCTACGCGCTCCTCCACGGTGAACAGCGGATTCTTTGCGCTGTTGTTGAGCACCGCCACGATCAGATGATCGTTAATCTTTGCTGCGCGCTTGATGATATCGAGATGCCCTTTTGTGACCGGATCGAACGAACCGGGATAAACTGCTGTTGCCATCGTCTGGTGTCCTCCTTGAGCGCTGTGAAAAGCGCGTTTTGGTTCTGCCATGATAGCACTTTCCAGTCTTGGGTGCAAGATTTTTGTGCAAGCTGTACGTTTTATCGTTAAAATTTAAACAATCAATGTCATGCTGCATCGCAGCTGCCTGCTACGCTATAAGTAAACCATATCGTCAAAATTTTATCAAGTCCTTTTGCAAAGATTTTGGTTTTTCAGCACCAAACAATCGTCCAAAAACTCCGCGAATTTTGTCCATATTGCCAGTCGGTCAAAATTTTCTCGATAAACTATTGATTCTACACATTGTTAATGTTATAACTAAGTTGTGCAGATCTGCTGCCCTGTCCGACAGCTGCCTTCTGCTGGTTATCAGGATATCATCCGCCTGTGTCAGAGCTGTGTTCAAATTGCCAACAGGTGGTAAACATCCTGCAAAGATTTGTCCGTGCAGGAAGAGTAAATGATAAATTTACAATTCCTTTATGTTATTATAGGAGAGGATGGTTTATAATGGATTTTACGGAACTGTATGCTCAGAAGAAAATGACCGCCGCTCAGGCTGCCGCACTGGTCAAAAGCGGTGACTGGGTGGATTACGGCTGGGCTGTGAACACCCCTGTGGCGGTGGATGCCGAGATTGCAAAGCGTCTGCCTGAGCTGGAAGGTGTCAACTTCCGCGGCGGCATCCTGATGTGGGTGCCCGCGATCTTCCAGATCGACGATCCCGCTGCACACATGACATGGAACAGCTGGCATATGGGCGGCATTGAGCGCAAGGCCATTGCACAGGGCTTCTCCTTCTACTCCCCCATCCGTTATTCCGAGCTGCCCCGCTACTACCGCGAAAGCCCGGATCCGCTGGATGTGGCGGTGTTCCAGGTGACCCCCATGGACGAGCATGGCTACTTCAACTTCGGCCCCAGTGCATCTCATCTGGGTGCTGTGTGCGAAAAAGCCAAGAAGATCATCGTTGAGGTCAACAAGAACATGCCCCGCTGCCTTGGCGGCATGGAGAACTGCATCCACATTTCTCAGGTCACCGGCATCGTGGAAGGCGAGAACCCGCCCATCGGCCAGATGGCCGCTCCCGGTGCTGCTACCGAAGTGGATCTGAAGGTTGCCAACCTGATCGTTCCGCAGATCCCCAACGGTGCCTGCCTGCAGCTGGGCATCGGCGGTATGCCCAATGCCATCGGCAGCCTGATCGCACAGAGCGATTTGAAGGATCTGGGCGTGCACACCGAAATGTATGTGGATGCCTTTGTGGATATCGCCAAGGCCGGCAAGATCACCGGTGCATGCAAGCAGCTGGACAAGGGCCGTCAGGTCTACGCCTTCGGTGCCGGCACCCAGAAAATGTACGATTACCTGAACGATAACCCGGAGTGCATGTCTGCACCCGTGGACTACACCAACGATATCCGCAGCATCTCCGCACTGGATAACTTTATTTCCATCAACAACGCTGTGGACATTGACCTGTTCGGTCAGGTGAACGCCGAGACTGCAGGCCTCAAGCACATCTCCGGTGCCGGCGGTCAGCTGGACTTCGTTCTGGGCGCATACCTTTCCAAGGGCGGCAAGAGCTTTATCTGCCTGTCCTCTACCTTCTTTAATAAGAAGACCGGCCAGCTGGAGAGCCGCATCCGTCCCACTCTGGAAAACGGCAGCATCGTCACCGATACCCGTGCCAACATCCACTACCTGTGCACCGAGTACGGCTGTGTGAACCTGAAGGGCCTGACCACCTGGGAAAAGGCCGAAGCTCTGATCAGCGTAGCACATCCCGACTTCCGTGAAGACCTGATCAAGGAAGCCGAAAAAATGCACATCTGGCGCAGGAGCAACAAAATCTGATAAGTGCCGCGGGGATTCCTGCTGTCCGCGGCTGAAATGGAGTCTATCATGATGGACAAAAAGCCGCACGTCAAGCCCTACCTCTACGGGATGTTGGCAGGATTTGGAGCGATCTCCCTGAGCATCATCTTCTTTTTCCTGATCTACCGCTTCGATGGTTTTGGCGATGCCATCTCCACGCTGACCGGCATTCTGATGCCGTTCATCTACGGTGCCGTCATCGCCTACCTGCTCAAGCCCGTGTGCAACACCATCGAGAGTTTTCTGCGCCGGTTCATCCCGGAAAAGATGCATGGTCTAGTCAATGTGCTGTCCGTTACGCTGACTATCCTGTTCGGCCTGCTCCTCATCTACGCTTTGTGCATGATGATCATTCCGCAGCTCATTACCAGCGTGACCACCCTGTACTACACTGCGCAGCGCAACCTTGCAAAGTTCGTGCAGTGGGCGAATCATGTGGAGTTCATTGAGAACAACCAGCAGATCATGAACATGCTCAACTCTGCTTATGCCACCATCAGCACCAATTTCGATGATCTGATCAAGACCCGGCTCCTGCCCTCCATGCAGAACATCGTCAGCGGTGCCGCCATTGGTGTGCTGAACATTGTAACGGTAGCCAAGAATCTGGTCATCGGCATCATCGTGGCCGTGTATATGCTGGCCAGCCGCAAGCGCTTTGTGCAGCAGGCCAAGCTGGTGCTCTACAGCATCTTCAAGCCCCGCTGGGCAGAGCTGATCAAGGAAGAAGTGAAGTACGCCGATAAGATGTTCGGCGGCTTCATCAACGGCAAGATCATGGATTCCGCCATCATCGGCGTGCTGTGCTATATCGGCTGCCTGATCTTCAAGTTCCCCAGTGCCCTTCTGGTTTCCGTGATCATCGGCGTGACCAATGTGATTCCCTTCTTCGGCCCGTTCATCGGTGCCGTGCCCGCCACCCTGCTGATCCTCATTCAGAGCCCCATCAAGGCGCTGTGGTTCGTCCTGTTCGTTCTGGTGCTGCAGCAGCTGGACGGAAACGTGATTGGCCCCAAGATCCTGGGCAACACCACCGGTCTTTCCAGTTTCTGGGTACTGTTCGCCATCCTGCTGTTCGGCGGTCTGTGGGGCTTTGTGGGCATGATCGTAGGTGTGCCGCTGTTTGCAGTCATCTATGATGTGATCAAAAAGCTGGTCATCCACGGCCTGAAGCGCAACAAGGAGATCGACCTGCTGCAGACTTACCACGACAACTTCGGTGACCCGGAGGACGATGTTCCGGTAGAAACGTCTGCATCGGAAGCACCTCCTGCCGAAACAAATAATCTATAAATCACAATGCCCCGGCATTCCATGTGATACGCTACCCCTAGAGTAGACAGAGACAAAAACTCTGAGTACTCTGGGGGTATTTTCATGTCAAGAAAGAACAATCACTCTTCACGATTGACTGCTGCAACAGCCGCCGTTACCAGCACCGTCTGTTCATCCAGATGTCGATGCAGGCTCATGTCGGTGCCATGAACCGAGCTGCCTGATACCGATTTTGCACAAAAAATTCGCCGTCTCCTTGTGGAAACGGCGAACAAAAACCTTATATTATTTTTTTCTACTTGACAGAATGCACTTCAGTGATTCAGCGCAGGTCCTGTTTTTTTATTTCTGTTTCGTGCAGGGCTTTCTGGCTGCGTTTTATGCCATCACTCCACGGTCACGCTCTTGGCCAGATTACGCGGCTTATCCACGTCACAGCCGCGCAGAACAGCCATATAATAGGCAAACAGCTGCAGCGGCACAATGAGCTGCAGCGGCATCAGAATGTCCTCATACTCATCCAGCCGGATCACGGCATCTGCCACGCCTTCCGGCACCACAGCATCCTTTGTGGTAAACAGCAGCACCCTTGCTCCGCGGCTGCGGGTCTCCTTGGCATTGGAAATGGTCTTTTCGTACACCTGTTTCTGGGTGGCCAGTGCGATCACCGGCACGCCATCGGTGATCAGGCTGATGGTACCATGTTTCAGTTCACCGGCTGCATAGGCATCCGAGTGCACATAGCTGATCTCCTTGAGTTTCAGGCTGCCCTCCAGCGAGAGCGCATAGTCGAACCCGCGTCCAATGAAGAAGCAGCTCTGGGTGTTCACATAGCGGCTGGCAAGGTACTTGATCTGCTCACAATCTGCAAGGCGCGGCTTGATGACCTCCGGTGCGCGCAGCAGCTGGGCCGTAAAGCGGCGGGTCTCTGCCTCGCTCAGCCGTCCGCGCGCGTAGGCCAGCCGCAGTGCAAACAGATACAGCACGCACATCTGCACCATATACGCCTTGGTGGATGCTACCGCGATCTCCGGCCCGGCGTAGGTGTACATTACATAATCTGCGGCACGTGCAATGGAGCTGCCAACCACATTCACGATGGCCAGCACCGGCACGCCGCGGCTCTTGGCCAGCTTGAGCGCTGCCAACGTGTCGCTGGTCTCGCCGGACTGGCTGATGATGATGACCAGATCGTTCTTTTCCAGAATGGGGTCCCGGTAACGGAACTCGCTGGCAATGTCCACCTCGGCGGGCACACGGGCCAACGTTTCGATGGCAGATTTGCCCACCATACCGGCATGCATAGCCGTACCGCAGCCCACCAGATGCACCCGGCCAATACCGCGCAGCACTTCATCGGTCAGCTCCGGGATGCGCAGCACCGGCAGTCCCTCCTCTACACGGGGGCTGACCGTGGCCATAATGGCCGCAGGCTGCTCGTTGATCTCCTTGAGCATAAAGTGGGGATAGCCGCCCTTTTCGGCAGCTTCCATATCCCAGTCCACCGTCAGCTGCTGGCGCTCCACCGGCTCACCAAATTCGTTGTAAAAGCGGATGCCCTCTGTGGTGCAGACGGCCATATCCCCTTCTTCCAGCACGCTGTATTTCCGGGTATACTTGAGCAGTGCCGGAATATCCGAAGCCACAAAGTTTTCGCCCTCGCCCCAGCCGACGATCAGCGGGCTTTCCCTCTTGACTGCAAAAATGGTGTCCGGGTAATCCCGGAACAGCACGGCCAGCGCATAGCTGCCGCGCACCTTGGCAAGCGCCTGCTGCAGTGCACGCAGCGGGTCACCGGTATAGCAGCTGTCGATCAACTTTACCAGCACTTCGGTGTCCGTCTCACTCTGGAAGGTATAGCCTTTTGCGGCCAAGCGCTCCTTGAGCAGGCCGTAATTTTCAATGATGCCATTGTGCACAATGCTCACACGCGGGGTCGAATGCGGGTGGCTGTTCACATCGCTGGGCTCGCCATGGGTAGCCCAGCGGGTGTGGCCGATGCCGCAGAAACTTTGTGCCAGCTGCTGCGCCGCCAGCTTTTCCCGCAGGGCGGTGAGCCGTCCTTTGCTTTTTACCACGCGGATGCCGCCGTCCAGCGCAAGCGCCACACCGGCGGAGTCGTACCCGCGATACTCCAGCTTTTCCAGACCATCCAGCAGCACGTCCTGCGCACTGCGCTTACCGACATAACCAACAATGCCGCACATACAAAACACCTCCATACCGACCGTTCCCGCGCAAAAAGGCGCAGTGATATCCAGTCAGCTTCCTAGTACAGTTTATGTTCTTGTATGGCTTTCTTTGAAGGGATCTGTTGCGGTATTGCTGCCGTTTTTTGCCCTTCTCTGCGGCTGGTCTAGCCCTCAGCCGGAGAAACATCCGCCGAATCTTTCGATGATTCCTCTCCTCGTCACCCTCGCGGCTGTCACCCGCGTGGCCCGGCGCTTTGCGTTACCTGTGTGCTGCGCTCTCCCCTTTCTGATGCCCCATTATAGCACAAAGGCTGGCTCAGCGCCAGCCCAAAGTTTTATGAAGTTTCGGCCGCCAGACCAGCCGGTACATCATGAGCATGTTATGCAATGCCCGGTCGTACAGCACAAAGGCAACATTGCCCATGACCAGCGTTGCCAGCGAGACAGCCAGCGCGGTGGTGCGCAGCTCCTGCGAAATGCTGCCCGCCGGCACCAGCAGAAATACCAGCCCGTACATGGCCAGCACTGTGCCGTTGCACAGCAGCAGCTTGCAGACAATGCGCAGAACCGCAGGGCGGATGCGCTCAAACTTCGGCTTTGCCAGCGGGTAATACCCCAGCAAAAATACAAAGATCAGCGCTACTTCCTTATCCGGCACGAACAGCAGTGCCAGCAGGCTGACTGCCGCATAGGCCGTCAAAGCCAGCTGCATCCCGCACTCCACGCAGACTGTTGCAACAAGAAAGCCCGCCACTGCAGGCGCAATGAACATGGCAATGGGGATCACAGCTCCCAGCAGCATCAGTGCGACGCACAGCGCCGCCACAATGCCGCAGTAAGCCATGGCCCAACTTTTTTGATGGTTTTGCTTCATGGGATCTCCCAGTTTTCGTGCTCAGCACCGGCTTCCAGCGGTTCCACCGCATGGTGCAGACCAAGCAGCATGATGTTATCCAGCAGGCCGCGGTTCAATTTGATGTCCAGCATACTGTACACGCGGATCAGATCGTTGGCGGCAGCCAGTGCCTGACGGCGGGCATTCTCCACCGCCGCAGCCTGTCCCCGCAGGTCGTTGACTACGAACACGTTGTAGCGGCCGCTGCTCTTGTCCATCTCAAAGCGCTCAGCCTTATCCAGCAGGTAAAAAATGCGGCCGATGCTGCTGCCGATGTAGCGCATGCTCTTGCGCTGGCTGGGGTCGTCGGTGGCAAGGGTGGAATACAGTGCACCGTAAATGTTGCTCATGGGTTCAGCGGCAAGAGAGTAGTTCTTGGCGCTCAGGTTCATCTGCACCACGGCCTGATCCCGCTCCTGCACGAACAGCCGTTCCAGCGCCGGGTTCTCCTGCACGGCACGCTCATAGGCGCGGCGCAGCAGCAGACGGTCCACCGCACGGCGCAGGCGCTTGAGCGGCCGCAGCTCGCTGTATTTGCGGTCCTGCAGGTTGTGCCAGCCCAGCAGCACCTCCACCTGTGCGGCCAGCCGGATGCCCTGGGTCTGGCACATGAGCTTGCGCCAGGCCAGTGTGCCCGGGACCCGCTTGCGCTGGCAAGTGGCCTGCCGCCCGGCCAGACTGTCCGAAAGGATGGCAAACAGCACGCCGTTGCTCCGCAGCAGATGGCAGGAATATAATCCGTACGCCTCGTACAGCTGACGTCGCACCCCGCGCAGATAGCGCAGGTAGATATTGTAATCCCGGATGGTGAGCTCCGGCAGATATGGCCGCATCCTACCCTTCATACGCACCTTTTCCTCCTCGGAAGAACCGCAGAATAATAAGGTAAGTATAATCCATTTTCTGCCCGGGTTCAACCATCCTTTGTAAAAAGAGCATGAATTTGTCTCATCTTTGCCGCACGTGGCGCGGAACACAGCGTAAAACTTCCTGTATTTGCGTCCATTTCCATCTCCTGCCAATTCAGGCCCCGCTTTGTTTTTTTCCGGTAATTACCGGCTGCAATGTAAAAAGCCGCACTGGACAGCTCCGGTGCGGCAGGTAACATTTTTCAATTACTTCTTGTTAAAGCGGTTCGGTGCAGTGCGCTTTCCGTCAAAGCCGGACTTCGGCATCGGCTTTGCAGTGTGCTCAAACTTGGGCGCGCTGTAGTACATATACAGCTGGCAGGGGATCATGCCGTTGTACATCTTGCGGCGCTTGTTGGCACGCTTGCCGTAGTGGGTCTCAAAATCCATATCGGCAGTGATCGCATACACGCCTGCGCAGGGGTGTGCTTCCATCTGCCGGCCCAGCGTGCGGGCCAGCTTAGCAGCACCTTCAATGGTGCTCATGCGCTCGCCATACGGGGGGTTCGTCAGCACGATGGCCTCCTGCTTTGCAGCAAAGTCGGCCACATCGGCCACTTCAAAGTGGCAGCGCTTTTCCACACCGGCCAACTTGGCATTGGCATTGGCCAGCGCCACAGCAGCAGGGTCGATGTCATAACCGAAAGCTTCAAAGCCCACGTCCAGCTTGGCCTCGGCCAGTGCCTTCTGACGCTGCTCGGCCCAGATGGCTGTCGGCACAAAACCATAGCGCTCGGCAGCAAAGCGGCGCTTCAGGCCGGGGGCAATGTTCATGGCCTTCTGAGCGGCTTCGATCAGCAGTGTGCCGCTGCCGCAGAAGGGGTCCTCCACCAGACTGTCGCGGCGCACACGGCCAAGGTCTGCAATGGTAGCCGCCAAAGTCTCGCGGATGGGTGCCTCCATGGCGTTGCGGCGGTAGCCGCGCTTGTGCAGGCCATCGCCGGTGGTGTCCAGCA
>OLBL01000444.1_pt1 | contig 9400 bp, 6 predicted proteins | sample 1607591 | NCBI WGS metagenome assembly OLBL01 (sample SAMN02674606, study PRJEB24791) | human gut metagenome, SKBSTL068 | isolation source: stool | host: Homo sapiens | place: USA
TCATGTGCGGCGATATCCGCTTTGGCGTGGCGCAGGGCAGCTACATGACCCGCAAAAACCTGCAGGCCGCCCAGGCGCTGCTCCAGCCCTATCTGGAGGAGGCCCGCAACAAGCAGAACGTGGAGGACCTCTACATGCTGCTGACCGATGTGCCCAAGGAGGAGAGCGTGGTCATCTGCACCGGCCGCTACGCTGCCGAGGTGTTGAGCAACGGCTTTGAGAGCCGGCCCGCTGCCGACGGCAGCTGGACGCTGCCCGGCGTGGTCAGCCGCAAAAAGCAGTTCATCCCCGCCATGATGAGCGCCTATCAGGAGCTGTAACCCCCCGATATAAAACACGAAGCCCCCGGAACCCTGCATGTTCCGGGGGCTGTTGTGTTTTGTAAGGGAGCGTCAGGCTGCGACTTTTAAGGGAGAGTTATCAGTCCAGATGGTGCCATCCAAAAGCTTTGTTACGGCCAGTGTGCCGTTCACGCTGACCCGCGCGGGGTCCAGCGCATAGAAATCGCTCTCCCGCAGGTTTTCGGGGTCTGCCGTGGGGGAGATGCCCACCACGCACACCCAGTGTCCGTAGGTGCTGCTGGTGGCGATGTGGGGGTAATTGACCTCTTTCCAGCCGGAGCCGGAGAGGTGGTATTCATAGCTTGTCACGCGGTTGGTGTGCTTGGACACGCCGCTGACAGCGGTGTTTTTCAGATGTACGATGACGGGCCGCCCGGCCTGCAGCTCTTCATACAGGCGGGAAAGGCAGCCGGAAAGGGAGCCGCTGTAAGCGTAGTACCCGGCGGCAGACCATACCGCGCCGTTTGACCACATCCCGCTGCCCGAGCAGGGCTTGCCATCCAGAATGGTGCGGGCGTAGCGCAGGGCGTACCAGCTGCACCGGCCCGAGGTCTGGTTGCCGATGGAGACGATCTGCTGGCTGTCGAAGGACAGCAGCGTGATGCCGTTCACATTCTGCAATTGTGCCGCCGCAGCCTTTGGCGCGGCCAGAAAGCTCAGGCACAGCAGAACTGCTGCCATGAAAACGCGCACCGGAGCGCGCAGGGAACCATGCTGCATGGGGCAAACTCCTTTTCCTTGTTCAGGAACGGCACCCGGCGGTTCCCATTGCTTTAAGTTTAGCACCAAATCGTGGTAGAATTGTGTAAACGCCGGAAATATTTTCCGGTTTTTGCCCCGGGTGCGGCAAAGGATCTTTGCGAAAATTCGTTCTGGAAAAAATAACAAAAGCAGGAGAAAATGTTTGGTGAAGCTGGCAATTGACAAAAGCGACAGTCGTTGGATAAAATAAAGCTGGAAGGGGCCCTGCTTCAAAATGGAAGGGCACCCTGCATATTATGAAAAACACAACAAAACGACTGGAGGTCCCGACATGAAAATGCTGAAAAAACTGGCCGCTTTGATTCTGGCGGCGACCATGGCACTTGTTCTGTTCACCGCCTGCGGCGGCGATACCGCCCAGAGCCCCGAGGCTCAGGCGGAAGCTCAGATGATGAGCACGATCAATAAACAGCGTGGTTCGGCAGTACAGCTGTGCAATGACACCGAGCTCAAACAGGAAGCTGAAAAGTTCTTGGATTCGGCGGTAGACATCAACACCGGTGCATGGAAAATTTACAATGCTATAGATGTTCATCGTGATGACAATGGTGTTTATACGGCCAAGGTCGTGGTCAAGAATGAGTATACCGGTAAACTGTTGGAAGAGTTCTTTAAGCTGGTAAACAACAAGGATAAGGATGTGAACATCAACGCAGTTGGCAAGTGGACCAAGGTTGGTGTAGCCGCAAAGACAGTTAAGGGCAACATGTACATTTCTATCGTTGTTCAGGTTGATCCCAAAGCATAAGGATACAGTAATACACTCCCCGGAGCGTGGCTGAAAAGGCCGCCCTCCGGGGCTTTTTGTATTTGTGGCAAAATCCTTCTGATTGTGGTACAATAAAAAATAGATTTTGTCGAAAGAAAGGAACCTTTGGATGCAGCTGTTTGAACTGGTCAGCCCGCGGCTGTTCCGCCCGCTGGCGGGGCCCAACCGGGCGTTTTATGCGGAGCTGCTGCTCCTGCTGTGGGAGGAGTGCCGCCACACGGCGGATTACTCCATCTCCCGGGCAGAAGCGGTGAGCCGGGCCGAGGATTACTTTGCGGCGCTGGCAAAGCCGCTGGCACTGGATGCCGATGACGCGGGCGATGAAGCCGAACAGCCCACCCGGGATCCCCATACCCTTGCGCTGGGCTTTCTGCTCCGCCTGCGCCGCACCGGCTGGCTGGAAGAGCAGCCCGGCAGCTATGAGGAGGAGCCTGCCCTTGCCTTTGTGCCCGAGGTGGCCCCCCTGCTGGAAGCGCTGGAAGAGATCCTGAACCCGCGCGTTGTCACCTACACCGGCAAGCTGTACAAGGCATGGCAGCTGCTGCAGAACATCGGGGAGGAAAAGAGCCCCTATGAGAATGTTCTGCGGGAGGTGGCCTCCGATCTGGAAGCATTGAACAAGTCCCTGCGGGCGCTGAACGCATCCATCGGGCATTATATCGACCGGCTCACCCGCAACCGCACCCCGCAGGAGGTGCTGGAGCTCTTCGACCAGTACGAGGAAAAGGTGGTGGCCGCCGCTTACCACCGTTTCAAGACCAGCGATAACCTGTTCAATTACCGCGCCTATCTGGAGGAGGAGCTGGACGACTGCGAGGCAGAGCACCTGCCCCGGCTGGCGCTGGATTACGCCCGGGTGGAGCGCTGCGCCCCCGGCGAGGCCGCCCCTGCCGTGCGTGCCCTCATCCAGAAACTGCGGGATTCGCTGGAAGAGATGAGCACCCTGATGCGCCAGATCGACCAGAGCCACATCCGCTACCGCAAGCGGGCCGTGCAGCGGGCACAGTTCCTGCTGCTGAGCGACCGCTCCTCGCAGGGCAGTGTCACCGCCCTGCTCCGCCGCTATGCCGAGGAGATCAAAACGCCCGATCAGCTGTTCGCGCCGGATGACGGCCCGGTGGCAAAGCGCCTGCACCTCTACCCGGCGGCGGTGTTCGGGGCAAAGCCCCTCTACCCGCCTGCCGCGCCCCGCAGCGAAACGCCGCTGGCCCCGGTGCGGCAGGCCGGGCTGGACGAGGAGCAGCTGCGCAAAGAACAGCAGCTGCTGCTGGACTACGCCCGGATGGCTGTGACTGAGGAAAACGTGGGCCTGCTGGCAAAACAGGCCCTTGCCGCCCGCAGTGCGGTGGCTGCCTCCACGCTGGCGGAGGAATACCCCCGCGATTTTGCCCGCATCATCGGCCTGCACACCTATTCGCAGTCGCCGCGCCGGGCTTACGATATCACCCTTACCGGAAACTGGGTCGAACGGGGCGGCTTCCGGTTTGAAGAGTTTATTCTGACACCCCGCAGGGAGGACGCTGACCATGGCCGAACCGAATAAAATGCTGGAAGAGACCGCAAACTATCTGCTCAACCACTGCTTTGTGCTGGGCGGCGTGGAGGATCAGCGGGCAAAATACCTCTATGTGCAGGATCATCTGCCCGAGGTGCGGGCCGTGTTCGCGCCGCTGGGCTATGCGGTAACGCTTTACCCGGCTCCGCTGCAGGCGGCGGCGCTGGTCAACGAGCATGAGGGCAGCCAGGCCCGGCTGCTGAAATACGAGAGCATCCTGCTGCTGGTGCTCCGCCTGCTCTACCTGCAAAAGCGGGAGAGCCTTGCCGCCAGCGCCGATCAGGTGCTGGTCACGGTGGAAGAGGTGCAGACGGAGCTGCAGAAGATGAACCTGCCCCGGCGGCTGGACCAGCGCACGCTGGAGGAGCTGATGCGCACCCTGCGCAGGTACAATCTGGCCCGCCCGGTGGGGCGGCTGACCGGTCTGGACAGCCGCATCGAGGTGTTCCCCACCGTGCTGCTGGCCCTGCCGGACGCAGACCTTGCCGATGCCGCCGCCGAGAGCAGCCGCACCCGGGAGGAGCTGGCCCTCTACGAGCGGCCTGACGGAGATGCCAGCGGGGAGGAAGAAGAATGATCGAATTAAAGCGCCTGAAGCTTATCAACTGGCACAACTTTGAAAATGTCACCTTTGATTGTGCCCGTCTGACTTATATGATCGGTGTCAACGCGGTGGGCAAGACCACCATTCTGGATGCCATCCGCTACTGCCTGACCACCAACCGCAATTTCAATGCCCTGGGCAATAAAAAGAGCGGCCGCACCCTGCAGGGCTCTGTCCACGCCAAGCAGCGCGGCGAGAACGCCTACCGCCGCCCGGGCCGCACGGTGGCATACATCGGTGCCGAGTTCTGGGATACCGTCAAGCGGACAAACTTTGTCATCGCTGTCCGGGTGGAATCCGAGGGCCCCATGCAGGAGCTTCACCCCGGCGACCAGACCTGGTACATCTCCGAGGACGGCATCACGCTGGAAAAGCTGCCCTTCCTTGATCCGCGCACCGGTGCCCCCAGCGCCAAGGAGGACTTCAAGCCCGCCGTGGGCCGCCTGTCCTACACCCGCAGCCCCAGCGAGGCCCGGGACCGCATCTGCCGTGCCCTGGGCATTGGCCGCGCCTCCAGCCCGCTGGGCAAAAAATTCAACGAAGTGTTCCAGATGGGCACCAGCATGGACGAGATCCCCAACTTCCGGGAGTTCCTGTACCAGTACATCCTGCCCCAGCCTGAACTGGATCTGGAAGCGCTGCAGGGCGACCGGGTGGAGCTGGAAAACCTCCACGCCGTTCTGGCCGAGGCCCAGACCCGTGCCGCCGCACTGGAACAGATCGTGGCGTATGGCCGGGAAGCTGCTGCAAAAGAGACGGATGCCCTTGTCAACCAGGGCGCGGCCCTGCTGGCCCGCGTCGAAGCGGATGCCGGTGAGGATGCCTCCTGGCAGAGCCATCTGGATGCAGGCCGCCGCCAGCTGGCCGACCTGAACGCAAAATACGAGACCGCCAAGAACGCCGAAGCCGAAGCCCGCCGGGCCTATCTGGCGGCCCACGGAGCGGCCGGTGACAGCGGCGCGGGCCGGGCGCTGGATGCCCTGACCGAGGAGCTGGCCCGGAAAAAGAGCGCGCTGGATGCAGCAGCCCGGACAAGGAATAGTCTGGAAGCGACTGCAGATACCATCACCGGCCTGCTGACCCAGCTGAACCGCAGCGGCTTTGCGGTGGAGAAGGAGCTCTGGCCCCAGCGCCTGACAGCGGAACATCTCCCCGCCCTGACCGAGGCACTGGCCCGCATCGAAAAGCCGCTGGAGGAGCAGTATTTTGCTGCCCGGCAGGCTTCGGCGGATCTGGCAAAAGAGCAGGAGACCCTGCGGGCCGAGCTGAACGCCGTGTCCGGCGGCAAGTGGGTCTACCCCCACGGCGATGCCGCCACCAAAGTGCGGGATGCCGTGAATGCCGAGCTGAAAAGCCGCGGCATGACAGCGGATGCAAAGATCTTCTGTGAGCTGCTGACCGTGGCCGACGAGAGCTGGCAGGACTGTGTGGAAGCCTGCCTGGGTGACCGCCGGTTCGATATCCTTGTGCCGCCTGCCCACTACGCCGCCGCCAAGAGCGCCTTTGTGGCGCTGGGCGACCGGGTGGGGCCCATCAGCCTGCTGGATACCCCGGGCATCCGCAAGGCGGACCGCCATGCAGAGGCGGCCCCCGCCGACAGCCTTGCCGCCCAGGTCACCAGCGAGAACCCGCTGGCCGCACAGTATGCGGATACCATCCTGCGCCGCATCGTCTGCTGCGACACCCCCGATACGCTGGAACATTTCCCCGACAGCGCCACCCGGGACCTGCTGCGCCACCATCCCTTCCGGCTGGAACGCCTGCGCAGGCCCCAGCGCTATATCGGCCTGGATGCCCGCAGGGAGCGTGCCGAAGCACTGGAAGCACAGCTTGCCGCCCAGACCGACCGCTGCCGCGAAGCCGCCCAGACCGAAAAGACCCTGAAATCTGCCTACGACCAGTACCAGAACGTCCTGCGGGGCCATGCGCTGGAACAGCTGGCCGAACTCTGGGCCAGCCGGGCCGCGCTGGATGCCGCCCGTGCCGACTACGCCGCGCAGGAGCAGAAGCTGGCGGACTGCCGCGAGAACCCCATGCTGCAGCAGCTCTACCGCGAGGAAGAAGCCCGGGAAGCCGCATGGGAGACTGCCCGCAAGGCCGTGGAGCAGGTGGGCGGCGATATCCGCGTCTGCGAAAAGCAGATCGCATCCTGCGAGGCAGAGCAGGGTAAGGCGGTGGAGACCGCCGCACAGAGCCGGGAGGCGGCAGAGGCATTCTTTGCACAGCACCCGCTGCTGGAGCCTCTGGCACAGGAACGCAAAAAGGGCCTGATGACGGGCGGGCGCACGGCCCGTGCCGCCGCGCAGACTGCCGAAAAGGCACAGACCAGGCTGGACGATGCCCTGCGAGCTTATCTCACTTCCACGCTGGAACCCGCCCAGAGGGATTACAACGAGCACTACGTCTGCGATTATCCGCTGGGTCTGGCCGGAGTGGAGCAGTACCGCGCCCAGCACGACAGCCTTGTCCGCATTGATCTGGAACGCTACGCCGCCCGGCTGGAGCAGGCACAGCGGGACTGCAAGGACCGCTTCCGCAAGGATATCCTCTTCCGGATGAAGGATGATATCTTCAACGCCCGCCGCCAGTTCCGGGAGCTGAACAAGGTGATGGAGCAGCTGACCTACGGCGAGGAAGTCTACCGCTTTGAGCTGGAGCCCAGCCGTGACCCCCAGCTGGCCGCCTTCTATCAGGTCATTGTGGACAAGGGCAACCAGCAGATGACCGATGGCGACTCGCTGGACAACCTTGCCGCCACCGCTGACCCCGTCTACGAGCGGCAGGTGGACGCGCTGATGGAAAAGATCATGGCCGATGTGGACGAGAACACCCGGGCCCGGCAGGAGGGCCGCACCACCTCCGGTGCCACCCTCTCGGATTATGTGGACTACCGCACCTATCTGGACTATGACATCAAGGTGACCAACACCGTCTCGGGCCAGCAGGCCTATCTTTCCCGCGTCAGCCGCGATTCCTCCGGCGGCGAGAACCAGGCTCCCTTCTATGTGGCCATCTGCGCCAGCCTGCTGCAGATCTACCAGAAGAGCGAGAACAGCATCCGCCTTGTCCTGCTGGACGAGGCCTTCAGCAAGATGACCAGTGACCGCATCCGCCCCATGATGGAGCTGTTCCGCCGCCTGCAGCTGCAGGTGCTGCTCATCTCCACCGTGGAAAAGAGCACGGCCATCCAGCCCTACTGCGATATTACCTATTCCATCGTGCGCCACGGCGATGCCAACGCCATTGCGCCGTTCTACCGGGCCGGCACCCTTGCCGATGCCCCGGAAAAGGAGACTGAATATGAATAACACCCTTGCAAACATCTGGCTCTTTGCCACCCACTGGACCAAGCTGGATGCTTTTGATACCGAGGAAGAGCTCAACGATGAACTGGAGCTGCTCCAGCGCCAGAGCCTGCCCACCAAAGTCCGTCAGGTCACGGATAAGGAAGGCAGGGAACAGTTCCTCCTTTACGTCAAACAGGCCGACCGCGATTACGCCCGCTACTGCACCGGCTGGCGGCCCGGCGGGATGATGTGATCCAACCCTGCAAAAAGGAGAATCCATGTCAAAACAGAAAATCCAACTTTCGGATCACTTTGATTATTCACGGCTGATCCGTTTTGTGCTGCCCTGCATCGGCACCATGCTGTTTACTTCCATTTACGGCATCGTGGACGGCCTGTGCGTCTCAAACTTTGTGGGCAAAACGGCCTTTGCGGCAGTCAATCTCATCATGCCCGTGCCCATGCTGGTGGGCACAGTGGGCTTTATGCTGGGCACCGGCGGCAGCGCCATTGTGGGCATCACGCTGGGTGAGGGCGACAATGCAAAAGCTGACCGCTATTTCAGCCTGTTCATGTCAACGGCGCTGATCGCCGGCATCCTGCTGTCCGTGCTGGGGATGTTGCTGCTCCGGCCGGTGGCCATGATGCTGGGTGCCGAAGGCGAGATGCTGGACTACGCCCTGCGCTATGGCCGGGTGCTGATGCTCAGCCTGCCCACCTTTATCCTGCAGAATATGTTCCAGAGCTTTTTTGTCACCGCCGAAAAGCCGCATCTGGGCTTTTATTTCACGGTGGGCGCGGGCTGCACCAACATGGTGCTGGACGTGCTGTTGGTGGGCATCCTGCACTGGAGCGTAGAGGGCGCCGCCATTGCCACCATGCTCAGCCAGGTGGTGGGCGGCCTGCTGCCGGTGTTCTACTTCCTCAACCGGAACAACACCAGCCTGCTCCACCTCTGCCGCCCGCAGTTTGAGGGCGGTGTGCTGCTGAAAGCCTGTGTGAACGGCTCCTCCGAGCTGATGACCAACCTTTCCATGTCGCTGGTGAACATCCTGTACAACTATCAGCTGCTCCGTTTTGCGGGCGAGGATGGCGTGGCCGCTTACGGTGTGATCATGTATGCGTCCTTCCTGTTCGTGGCGGTGTTTGTGGGCTACGCCGTGGGCAGTGCGCCCATCGTCAGCTACCACTATGGTGCCAATAACCGCAAGGAGGTCAACAACCTCTACCGCAAGAGCCTGAAGCTCATCGGCGTGGTTGCCGTGGGAATGACCATCGGCTCCATGTTCATCATCCCCCATGTGGCCCGCTTCTTTGTGGGCTATGATGAAAACCTGCTCATTCTGACCACCCGGGCTTTCCGGCTCTATGGCCTGAGCTTCCTCATCATGGGGTTCAACGTCTATGCGTCCTCCTTCTTCACGGCCCTGGGCGACGGTGTGACCAGTGCGCTCATCTCGTTCCTGCGCACCCTGCTGTTCCAGGTGGCGGCGGTTCTGCTGCTGCCGCTCCTGCTGGGCATTGACGGCATCTGGTTGGCCGTGACTGCCGCCGAGCTGGCCGCTCTGCTGGTCAGCATCGGCCTGTTCATCACCAGAGACCAGCAGTTCCATTACCGCAAGGCGGAATAACTGCAAATAAAGAAAGGACCCATGGTGGGTCCTTTCTGTTTTCAGAATGTAAATTCCACGAACTCACAGTTTTTGATGCCTGCCGCCGCGTACTCCTCGTTGGTCATATCGTAAAAATAGGACTGCACCACCCGGGCAATGCCGTTGTGGGCCACCAGCAGGAAAGTCTTGTCGGTGTCGGCCCGGAGCTCGTCCAGCAGGTTGTAGATGCGCTGGGCCAGCTGCATCATGCTCTCGCCGCCGGAGTAGCGGTCGGCAAAGTGGGTCTTGGAGATGCGGAACTCTTCGTCGTCCCGGGGCGTGCCCTCGTAGCGGCCAAAGCACTGCTCCCGGAGCCGGGGCTCACACCGGGCAGGAATGCCGGTGGCCTCTGCAATGGCCCGGGCGGTGTCGGCAGCGCGGGACAGGGGAGAGTACAGGATCTCATCGATGCGGAGGCCGCTGGTCCGGA
>OLBL01000473.1_pt1 | contig 9058 bp, 7 predicted proteins | sample 1607591 | NCBI WGS metagenome assembly OLBL01 (sample SAMN02674606, study PRJEB24791) | human gut metagenome, SKBSTL068 | isolation source: stool | host: Homo sapiens | place: USA
AGCAGCAGGGCGATGCGCACGGGATCGCGTTTGGACAGGGCACGGAAAGTGATCTCCTCGGCGCGGTCGTCCGCAAAGCCGCCAGCTTCGATCGTGTCCCCCGCAACGATCATCTCCTGTTCTCCGTCCCCGTCCCCGGCAGGCACCTTGATGATGGCCCCCGCACGTAGTTCGCCGGGCCGGATGCCGTTCAGGTCGCAGAGTTCGGTTTCGGTCGTTCCGAAGCGCCGTGCGAGCGAATAGACGGTCTCCCCCGGATGGACGACGTGGTAAGCCAGCCCCTCCCCGGCCACACGGTTGAGGCTCTCCTTGTACGCTTCCAGCTCGTCCAGGCTCGTATGTTCGTCGGCCTTGCCCATCGCCCGCTTGCGGATCAGGATCTTTTCGCCGATGCGCAGTTGCGCCGGGTCGAGGTCGGGATTGTCCTCGATGATGGTCGCCACCGATATTTCGTAACGCCGGGAAATGGCGTAGAGGGTCTCGCCCTGCGAAACGGTATGGGTGTCGAACGTGCGGCGCAGCTTACGCTCCGAGCGGCTGTCGGCGGGCGCTTCTGCCTGGAAAGGAATTTTCAGGGTTTGATCGGTACGAAGCCCGTCGGCAGCTTCGGGGTTGTACTCCAGGATAACCTGCTCGCTCACGCCGTACTCCCGGGCAAGCGAATAGAGCGTCTGTCCCGCCTGCACGGTGTGGACATAGAACTTCGAGCCGTTGATGTACACCACCGTCTGCGACTTCTCGATCGCGTCCGCAGCCCGCACGGGCGCAGCGGCGAACGCAAACAGTAGGGCCAGGATGCAGAGGCTTGTTTTCATGGCGGTCAGTGCTTTGCGTTTTTGGGCCGGCAACGGATTTCGGTGATGATCTTTTTGGTATAGAGCGGGAAATCTCCGTTCATCATCCACGCATAATAGCTCGGCTCGGTCTCGAAGACCTCGGCCACCCGGCGACCCTTGTATTTGCCGAAACCGAACACCTCCTCGCCCTTTTCGTTGAAGAGGATACGGCCGGCGAAATCGGCGGACTCGCCTCGGGTCGAAAACTCGGCGAGCGCATCCACGTCGTTCTGCAACGCATCGGGATAGCGGTCGAGCTGGGCACAGAGCACCTCATAGGTCGCCAGCGTATCCGCCTCGGCCGAATGAGCGTCGGTGAGGTCCTTGTCGCAGTAGAATTTGTAGGCCGCGATCAGCGTGCGCTGTTCGAGTTTGTGGAAGATGTTCTGCACGTCGATGAACTTGCGTCGCCGGAAATCCACCTCCACGCCCGCCCGCATGAACTCCTCGACCAGCATCGGCAGGTCGAAGCGGTTGGAGTTGAATCCCCCGAAATCGCACCCTTCGATGAACTGGGCGAGCGAGCGGGCGATCTGCGCGAACGAAGGGCACTCTTTCACGTCGTCGTCCGTGATCCCGTGGATGGCCGTCGCCTCGGCAGGTATATGTATGCCGGGGTTGATACGGCGCGTCTTGACGGTCCGCTCGCCGTCCGGGTTGATCTTGACCATCGAGATTTCGACAATCCGGTCTTTGGCCGTGTCGATCCCGGTAGTCTCCAGATCGAAGAAGATGATCGGCCGTTTGAGGTTGAGCTTCATTTGGGTTCGGTCCGGCTCAGGCGTTAATCATCATCGGCATGAGCAGCATGAGCGTCGTGCTGCGCTGCTCGTCGTCGTAAACGGGTTTGAAAACACCCGCACGGGTCGAATCCGCGAGCTCGATCTGCACGGTCGGCGTTTCGATGTTGGCCAGGATCTCCACCAGGAACGTCGATTTGAAACCGATCGAGATCGGCTCGCCGTCGTAGCTGCACGTGATGGTCTCGTTGGCCGAAACCGAGAAGTCGATGTCCTGCGCCGTGAGGTTGATCCGGTTGTCGCCGATGTCCATGCGGATCAGGTTGGTCGTGGGGTTCGAGCAGACGGCCACGCGCTTGATGCCGTTGAGCAGCTCGATGCGGTCCACGAGCACCTTGTTGGGGTTGGCCGTCGGGATCACGGCGTTGTAGTTGGGATAGTTACCCTCGATCAGCCGGCAGACCAGCGTGTGGTTTTTGAGCTTGAAAACAGCGTTCTTCGAGTCGAAACCGACCGTGATGGCCTCCTCCTCGCGCAAGAGCACCGAACGCAGCAGGTTGGCCGGTTTCTTGGGCAGGATGAACGATGCGCTGACCTCGTTTTCGGCTTCGGACTCGTATTTCACGAGTTTGTGCGCATCGGTTCCCACGAACGTCAGCGCCCCGGGCGCGAGGTTGATGTAGATGCCGTTCATCACCGGGCGCAACTCGTCGTCGGCCGTGGCGAAGATGGTCTTGTTGATGCCCCCGATCAGGGTATCCACGTCAAGCGTGATCTCGCGGTGTTCTGCGCTGAGCGCCGGCACGGCGGGATAGCTCACGGCGCTGGCGCCGGGAATGGAGAGTTTGCCGCTTTTCCAGTTGATGCGGATCTCCCAGTTCTGGTCGTTCACCTCGATTTCGAGGGGGAGCTCCGGGAACTCCTTGAGCGAGTCGAGCATGAGCTTCGCAGGAGCCGCTATGGTGCCTTCGCTTCCGACGGCATCGACCGTGATGGATCCCGACAGGGTTGTCTCCAGGTCGGAGGTGGTTACCTTCAGCTCGGAGCCTTTGAGCTCCATGAGGAAGTAATCGAGGATCGGAAGCGTGTTCTTATTGCTGATGACCTTTCCCGTGGTCGCCAGGAGCGAGAGCAGGGAGGAGCTTGATACGGTGAATTTCATGTTTTTTATCTGTTAATCTGTTTGTTCGATATAGTTCAGCGGAGGGTCAGCAGCCGGCCAGCTTGTCGAGCGCCGTTTGGATCATGCGCTTCACGAACGGCTTGTAGTCGGTGCAGGCATCGAGGGCGATGCGCTGGGCGATGATCGTGCAGATCGTAGCAGCCCGGTGTCCCATCAGGGCCGCCAGTCCGGCCAGGGCCGATCCCTCCATCTCGAAGTTGGTGATCCGCCGTCCGCGGTAGTCGAACGACTCGATCTTTTCGTTGAGTTGCGGATCGGCCGGCTCGAGGCGCACCCAGCGTCCCTGCGGCGCGTAAAACCCGGGCGCCGCGATCGTGATGCCTTCGGTGGTCACATCCCTGAAAAGGTCGAAAAGCCCGCGGTCGGCGTCGATGAAATAGGGTTTGGGCAGCAGTTCGTTCCATCCGGTGTGCTCCATGAAAGCCCTTTCGATGGCCAGATCGCAGACCTCGTTGCGGCCCTTGTAGTAGTTGAGCAGTCCGTCGAAGCCCACCGACGTGCGCGAGAACACGAAATCCCCGACCCGGATATCAGGTTGGACAGCCCCCGAGGTGCCCAGCCGCAACAGCGTGAGTTGCTTTTTCTCCGCCTTGACCTGCCGCGTGGCGAAATCCACGTTGGCAAGGGCATCGAGCTCCGTGACCGAAATATCGATATTGCCGATGCCGATGCCGGTCGAGAGCACCGTCATGCGCCTACCCTTGTAGGTGCCCGTCACGGTGTTGAATTCGCGGTTCGACACGTTGCATTCCTGTTCGTCGAAAAACGACGCCACGAGTGCCACGCGACCCGGATCGCCCACCAGGATGACCGTGTCGGCCAGTTGCTCGGGACGCAGGTGGAGGTGGAAAATCGAGCCGTCGTCGTTGATTATCAATTCGGAAGAAGGTATTGTTCTCATCTTTGCAGTGTTTTAATTTTCATAATTGGCATAAAAGTAATAATTTTACCTCGAATTGCAAAAACCGGGCGCGAGTTTTTCATAAATATAAGGTGTCCGGAATGTTGCGACAGAAGACCAAAACCTCTCAGACATGACCCTTATCAAATCCATTTCGGGCATCCGCGGCACCATCGGAGGCCCTGCAGGCGACAACCTCACGCCGCTCGACGTCGTCAAATTCACCACCGCATACGTCCGTTTCACCGCCTCCGAGCACCCGGGCAAACGACTTCGTATCGTCGTCGGCCGCGACGCCCGCATCTCGGGCACGCTGGTCAGCGACCTGGTCGAAGGCACGCTCCTGGGCTGCGGCGCCGACGTCATCGACGTCGGGCTCTGCACCACCCCGGGCGTGGAACTCGCAGTCACTGCCCACAACGCCGACGGCGGCATCATCATCACCGCCTCGCACAACCCCCGCCAGTGGAACGCCCTAAAATTGCTCGACGCACGGGGTGAGTTCCTCAGCGACGCCCAGGGCAAACGGGTACTCGAGCTGGCCGGGCAGACGGATTTCAACTATCCGGAGATCGATGCCGTAGGCCGCGTGCTGAGCCGCGAATCCTATAACGACGAACACATCCGCCGGGTGCTGGCCCTGCCGCTGGTCGATACCGACGCCGTGCGGCGGCGCCGGTTCCGCGTGGTGGTGGATGCCGTCAATTCGGTGGGCGGCGTTGTCATCCCCCGGCTGCTGCGCGAGCTGGGCTGTGAGGTCATCGAGCTCAACTGCGACCCCACGGGCGAATTCGCCCACAATCCCGAGCCGCTGCCCGAGAACCTGACCGGCATTTCGGAGGCGATCGTTCGCGAGCAGGCCGACCTGGGCGTGGTGGTCGATCCCGACGTGGACCGGCTGGCCTTCGTGAGCGAGGATGGCTCGATGTTTGTCGAGGAATATACCCTGGTTGCCGTCGCCGACTATGTGCTGCGGCACACACCCGGCAATACGGTCTCCAACCTCAGCTCCACGCGCGCCCTGCGCGACGTGACCGAACGGCACGGCGGCCATTACTACGCCGCTGCTGTCGGCGAGGTGAACGTGGTGACCAAAATGAAAGAGGTCGGCGCGGTGATCGGAGGCGAAGGCAACGGCGGAGTGATCTATCCCGAGCTGCATTACGGACGCGACGCACTGGTCGGCGTAGCCCTCTTCCTCACCCACCTCGCCCGAACGGGATTGACGATGACGCAGCTGCGCAAGACGTATCCGGCCTACTATGCCTCGAAAAATAAAATACAGCTTACGCCTGCAATCGACGTGGATAAAGTGTTGCACGAGATGAAATCACGCTATACACATGAGAACGTGAACGATACAGACGGTGTAAAAATCGACTTTCCGACCTGTTGGGTGCATCTGCGCAAATCGAATACCGAGCCGATCATCCGCGTTTACACCGAAGCCCGGTCGATGGACGAAGCCGAGGCGCTGGCACAACGCTTTATGGACGAAATTCGCTCGATAGGCCAGGCGTGAGGGTATCGGAATAAGGCCGATGACAGATGAAGCGACGCTCCAGATAAATAAAATCAATGCACTGTAAGTGAAAACGAATAATTTATTGATTATCGCCGCCGTATTGCTTTTCGCCGCCTGCGGGGGACGGGGCAGACAGGCCGCTTCCGCGGATGGCGCGGCGGCCGTGCCCGACATGCACACGGCCGAGACCTCGCTCGACTATACGGGCATCTACACGGGCGTGCTCCCGGCCGCCGACTGCCCCGGCATCGAAGTCCGGCTCATCCTCGGCGACGACGGGCGTTATACGCTCGACGAACAATACATCGACCGCGACGCCCGCTTTCATACCGCAGGCCGCTATACGGTCCGGGAGAATCTGCTGACGCTCGACGGGGCCGACGGCGCGACCTTTTATCGCATCGAGGAAAACCGCCTGAGGATGCTCACCCCCGAACGGCAGCCCGTCACGGGCGAGCTTGCGGATCGCTATGTGCTCACAAAAACCAAAACCGAATAGATGGACCCGATCAAACATTACATCGAAGCGAACAAGGATCGCTTCCTCGACGAACTTTTCCAACTTCTGCGCATCCCCTCCGTCAGCGCCCAGTCGGACTACCGTCCCGAAATGACCCGCTGCGCCGAATGGCTCGCGGCCGCCCTGCGCAAAGCGGGCGCCGACCGCGCCGAAGTGATGACCACCGAGGGCAACCCGGTCGTCTATGCCGAAAAAATCGTCGATCCGAAAGCCAAAACCGTGCTGGTTTACGGCCATTACGACGTGATGCCCGTCGATCCGCGCGCCGAGTGGCACACCGACCCCTTCGAGCCGGTCGTTCGTGACGGCCGCATCTGGGGACGCGGGGCCGACGACGACAAAGGCCAACTCTACATGCACGCCAAAGCGTTCGAGGCCATGTGCGCGACCGGCACCCTCCCCTGCAACGTGAAATTCATGCTCGAAGGCGAGGAGGAAATCGGCTCCGGCAGCCTCTATAAGTTCTGCGCCGACCACAAAAAATTGCTCCGCGCCGATGTGATCCTGGTTTCCGACACCTCGATGATCTCGATGCAAGTGCCCTCGATTACCTGCGGGTTGCGCGGCCTGGCCTACATGGAGGTCGAGGTGACCGGTCCCGACAAAGACCTTCATTCGGGGCTGTTCGGAGGCGCGGTGGCCAACCCCGCCAATGTGCTGACCCGGATGGTCGCGTCACTCGTCGATGAAAACGGCCACGTGACGATCCCCGGATTCTACGACGACGTGCGTGAACTCACACCCGCCGAACGGCGGGCATTCAACAAGGCCCCTTTCAGGCTGACGGACTACAAACGCGCGCTCGACATCCGCGACGTGGAGGGCGAGGCCGGCTATACGACCCTCGAACGGACGGGCGTACGCCCCTCGCTCGACGTGAACGGCATCTGGGGCGGCTACATCGAGGAGGGTACCAAGACCATCATCCCGTCGAAGGCGTCGGCCAAAATCTCCATGCGCCTGGTGCCGAATCAGGATTACCGCAAGATCAGCCGCCTGTTCGAGCGCCATATCCGCGCCATCGCCCCCAAAAGCGTGCGCGTTCGCGTGAAATCCCTGCACGGCGGCATGCCCTACATCTCCCCGACCGACATGCCGGCCTACAAGGCTGCCGAGCGTGCCGTCCGGGAGACGTTCGGGCGCACTCCGCTGCCCTTCTATTCGGGCGGTTCGATCCCGATTATCAGCGGCTTCGAGCAAATCCTGGGAATCAAGTCGCTGCTGCTCGGCTTCGGTCTCGCCCAGGATGCCATCCACTCGCCCAACGAAAATTATGGCCTCGACCAGTTCTTCCGGGGCATCGAAACGATCCCGCTTTTCTACAAATATTTTTCGGAGGAGTAGCCTATTTGGGTGACTGCAATGCAAGAAAGGGTGCCGATGAGGCACCCTTTCATCTGTCCGTTTTTGAGCTGGCGAAATGCACCTGCTCCCGATACTGCGGAGCCCGGTCCGGCTCAATGGAAAGGGGTCTGGTGCAAACCAAACTCCTGCTCCATCCCAACTTCCGGAAAGCTCCGATCGTCAGTCTGTAAGGAGAACTTGCTCTCTAACGCCGATAGGGAGCGTTCCAATAGGGCGTCCAATTGCTATTAGCGAACGTGCGGTTGATTTTATCTTGCATGACGCTGGTGAGCAGTATATCCTGAAATTTGAGATACCCTCCGATTCCTTCGATCGTGCCGACCCCGCGCAGCAATATGACACCTGCAGTCTTTCCGGTGCGATTGGTCAGCGACAAGGCCGAGGAATACAAATAATCTCCCCGATCGTTTCGACCACCGCCTACCAGATAATCGGGAGCGGAAGACAGATAGACATACTCCAGATTAGGCAGGTTGCTGAAATCGGCCTGCTTGAGCCGCGTATTTTCCAGACAGATGGCCTTGATGTTTTTGCAGTTGGTAATCACCAGCCCCGGACCATATAAATCGCTCAACGAATACTCGCCCTGCGCATTGATCGGCCAGCCGATCCCTACGACCCTGGAATCCGCCTGGGAGGAAACCATCTCTTCCGGTTTTTCATTTCCGGATGCACTCATGTCAAGAATATACGGCGGTCTCCAAATGTATTGGCTCGTAGCGAGCGTTTCGAGTTTCGGACAGTCTTTTACGATCAATCTCGAATCGAGCGTGCCGACCAAATAGATTTCGCGAAGGTTTTTATAGCCCGTGAAATCGAATGTCCGGCTCCTGAACTCCTTTCCACCCATAACCAGGAAACTCTCAAGCGCATCGTTGTACTCTTCAACGAGGATATCGCCTGTCCCGCCTCCGCAACGCAATTCCAATTTGAGGAGCGCAGTGCTGCGATCCGGACGTTCCTGGCCCCGTTCGAGCATTTCGCCGATAATGATTTTCCTGCTCCCGGCCTGTTCGTAATAATAAGAATAATTCTGGCTGAAAGCCGATGTCGAGTTGGAGGGGAGATCGATGCGTTCGGACAGCTTCGCATCCTTATCCCAAATGATCACCAGGTTTTTGGTCGTGGTCAGATAGAGACCGACGCCGGTTCCCGTATATTCAAATTCGACCAGCGGCAAATATTCGTCATCCAAGGGCATGCCGTTGAAAGAGGGACCGTACAGCTCCTCTATGAACTGCTTATCCTTCTCGGACAATTCCGTCTTGTAATCTTCGTCGAATTCGATGGGAGGAATATTGTCCGCCATCATTTCGTAAAAAGGCCAGTTCATGACCGACAACGGATCGTAATCGGCTGTTTTCGCAACGAGGAAAGACGGATCGGCTATCGGATCCAAAACGACTTTCTTAAGCTCATCCCAGGTGATGTAACCGGCAAGTTCATTTTCCCAATACGTTCTGATCCTGGTTTCGTCCAAATTCCCGCTTTCGTCGGTAATCCAGTTCGGGTGAAATTTCGGATGGCGAAATTCGAGCTGAAGCCCGAGTACCTGCCCGAATGCTCTCAGCACATCGCTGCGCTTGAGCGCGTCGGACGCTCGACGCCATTGTGCAAAATGCACCGTTGGCTCGCTCTGCCGGGAATAGGCTTGCAAATGATCGGTTCCCGTAAGCGCCCAACTCGACATCATCCCGGGGATGAAATCGAACCCGACCCGGATCATGGCATCTTCGGCGTCATCGACGAAGAAAAAACGGACTCCTGCATTTTTCTCCCACTCTTTCGCCGCCTCGCGGACCAGTTCACGGTAACGCTCCGTACCATTCAGGAATTTGACCGTCAGGTTCTTTTCTGCGATCGGAATCGGACAGATCTTTTCCGACTGTCCTCTCATGGAAGCCGGAAGAATCGCTGTTCCCAATCCGCTGGCTGCCAGACTCATAGCTGTTCTGGCATCCTCACATTCATAATAAACATCACAGAGA
>OLBL01000476.1_pt1 | contig 9024 bp, 8 predicted proteins | sample 1607591 | NCBI WGS metagenome assembly OLBL01 (sample SAMN02674606, study PRJEB24791) | human gut metagenome, SKBSTL068 | isolation source: stool | host: Homo sapiens | place: USA
CTTGCCCTCTCCGTCATTGCTTCGCAATGCCACCTCTCCCATAGGGAGAGGCTTTGGCATCCAGCAAAGCCCAAGGCTCCCCCTTTGGGGGAGCTGGCGCGAAGCGCCTGAGAGGGCAAGCCCGCTGGGATAGAGCCGCAGACACAGCGATAAGCAGGCCCCCCGTCAGAGCGATACTATCGCTGCGCAGCTGCCCCGCCATGAGCATCCTTGCCCTCTCTCAGTCATCGCTTTGCGATGCCAGCTCCCCCAAAGGGGGAGCCTTAGGTAACCCTCCGCAGAGGGTTTCTTTTTCCCCTCAGATATGCTATACTATAATGTGTTTTGATGACCCTCGCCCGGAGATGGGCGATCGCAATAGAGAATGGGGCAGCAGAGAAAGGAATTCACGACTATGGCACAGAACGACATCGGTATCGATCTTGGTACGACGACCATCATCATCGCGCAGGAGGGGCAGGGCGTCGTCCTCAACCAGCCCAGCGTAGTGGCGGTGGACACCCGCAAGAACTGCGTGCTCGAGGCAGGAGACAAGGCCCTCGCAATGGTGGGCCGCACGCCCAACTACATCTCCGCCATCTTCCCGCTGAAGGACGGCGTCATCAGCGACCACACCATGACCCGCGAGCTGATCTGCCGCTTCGTCAATCAGGTCTACAGCTCCCACATGGTCAAGCCCCGGGTGGCCGTCTGCGTGCCCGCCGCCATCACCGGCATCGAGAGCGACGCCGTGGTGGAGGCCGTCATGGCCGCCGGTGCCCGTCAGGTCTACCTCATCGATGAGCCGATCGCCGCCGCCCTCGGCTCCGGCATCGACATCACCGTCCCCGATGGCCGGATGATCATTGACATCGGCGGCGGCACCACCGACATCGCCGTGCTGAGCCTCGGCGGCAAGGTCAAGGCCACCAGCGTCCGCGTCGCGGGCAACCACTACGACGAGGAGATCCTCAAGTTCGTGCGCAACAAGTTCAGCATCGCCATCGGCCAGCGCACCGCCGAGAACCTGAAAAAGAACGTGGCCTGCTGCCCCCAGAAGGCCGACTTCAACGAGACGATGGAGATCAAGGGCCGCAGCCTGCTCACCGGCCTGCCCGTCCGGGTCAACGTCTCCACCGCCGACCTCTACGAGCCGGTCATGCGCCTGAGCGAGCAGATCGGCACCGCCGCCCATCAGGTGCTGGAAAAGACGCCCCCCGAGCTGGCCGGTGACATCTACCGCAACGGCGTCGTCCTCACGGGCGGCGGCGCACAGCTCCACGGCCTGCCCGAGTACCTCAGTCAGGAGCTGAAGGTGGAGGTGACGGTCTCGCCCGACCCCGTCAACTGCGTGGCGCTGGGCACGGCCATGAGCCTGCGGATGGGCGACAAGCTGGAGACCGGCTTCACCGACGCCACCCCCCGCATGGGCCGCCGCTGAGGGTTTGTTCACAGTCTGGTGAAGAAGAACATGATTTTTGTTCATAGTTGTTGAATCGACCCGGAAAATATTGTATAATACTTTCAAATCGGTTTTTGCTGTCCGCCCGGCGGTCGGCAAAGAAAAAAGTAACTAGGAGGAAGACCATGGATTTAGGTTATGATGTGATCGTTACCATAACCGGTATTGTGCTGGTGTTTCTGATCCTCGTCCTGCTGATGGCCATCATCACGCTGGAGGGCAAGATCTTTGACGCCATGAACAGCAAGAAGGCAGCCGCCAAGGCTGCGTCTGCTGCAAAACCGGCTGCTCCTGTGAAACAGGCCGCTGCGCCCGCTGCCGCACCCGCAAAGGCTGCTGCCCCGCAGGTGGAGGCAGGCATCCCCGGCGACGTTGTGGCAGCCATCATGGCAGCCATCTACTCTATGGGCAACGGCAAGTACGTGCTGAAGGCAGTCCGCCGCGGCAAGAATGGCTGGGGCAAGGCTGGCGTCAACGACACCACTGCGCCCTTTTAACACAGGAGGAAAAACATGACTCAGTTTATTGATACTCTGGTCGGTATTTTCCAGAGTTCCGGCTTTGCCCGGTTCGGTGAGCCGGGCGGTATGCTCTACGCCGTGATGATCTGCGTGGGCTGCTTCCTGCTCTACCTTGCGATCGTCAAGGAGTTCGAGCCTCTGATCCTGCTGCCTATGGCCTTCGGCATGATCCTGGCCAACCTCCCCGGCAGCGGCGTCATCCATATGCAGTATTTCGTCGGTGACGGCCTCGAGCACCCGATGTGGATCGAGATCCTGAACAACGGCGGTCTGGCCGATATGCTTTATATGGGTGTCAAGCTGGGCATTTACCCCCCGCTGATCTTCCTGGGCATCGGTACCATGACCGACTTCGCCCCCCTGATCTCCAACCCCAAGAGCCTGCTGCTGGGCGCTGCCGCTCAGTTCGGTATCTTTGGTACTTACATGGGCGCTCGTCTGCTGGCTGCTACCGGCATTGTGGACTTCACCCAGAAGCAGTCCGCTGCAATCGCCATCATCGGTGGTGCAGACGGCCCCACCGCCATCTTCGTTACCTCCCGTCTGGCACCTGAGCTGCTGGGCAGCATCGCCGTTGCGGCGTACAGCTACATGGCTCTGGTGCCCGTGATCCAGCCGCCCATTATGAAGGCGCTCACCACCAAGAAAGAGCGTACGGTCGTGATGAAGCAGCTGCGCACTGTGTCCAAGACCGAGAGAATCATCTTCCCCATCATGGTCACTATCATTGTTTCTCTGATCGTTCCTGATGCTGCCGTTCTGGTCGGTATGCTGATGCTGGGCAACCTGATGAAAGAGTCCGGCGTTGTGGATCGTATCCAGAAGACTGCCGGCAATGAGCTGATGAACATCATCACCATTTTCCTGGCTCTGTCTGTTGGCTGCACCACCTCTGCAAACACCTTCCTGAACAGCCGCACCCTGTTCATCATCGTGCTGGGTCTGATCGCCTTCTCCTTTGGTACCGCTGCAGGCGTTCTGTGCGGCAAGGTGATGTACGCCCTGACCGGCGGTCAGGTCAACCCCCTGATCGGCTCCGCAGGCGTTTCCGCTGTGCCTATGGCTGCCCGCGTCTCTCAGAAGGTGGGCCAGAGCGAGAACCCCTCCAACTTCCTGCTGATGCACGCCATGGGCCCCAACGTCGCTGGCGTTATCGGTTCCGCAGTTGCTGCCGGTATCCTGATCAACATCTTCGGCTAAGCTTTATCTGAACACTGCCGCCCCTCCTGTGCTGTACAGGAAGGGCGGTTTTTTATGTACAACCCTCTTGAATTGTGATATACTTATAAAGTAAGTGATTTTATAGAAGAACAGGTGAAACAATGGCAGCAAGTCTCCAACAGGAATTCTGCGCTCTGCGCGATACCTATATTGAAAAGCAGTTTGGCCGCCTGAACAATATGCAGCGGCAGGCGGTATTTACCACCGACGGCCCGCTGCTCATTCTGGCCGGTGCAGGCAGCGGCAAGACCACTGTTCTGGTCAACCGTATCGCAAACCTGATTCGGTTTGGCTCAGCCCATGGCTCTGACTGGACCCCCCGTGAGGTGACGGAGGATGATGTCAAGGCCCTGAAAACGGCAATTATGACCGGCACCGATGCGCCCGCCTGGCTGGACGGGATGCTGCGGCAGAACGCTGTCCGCAGTTGGAACGTGATGGCCATCACCTTTACCAACAAGGCGGCAGGGGAGCTGAAAGAGCGTCTGCGCAATATGCTGGGCGGCGAAGAGGGGGACGAGGTGTTTGCCTCCACCTTCCACTCGGCCTGTGTGCGCATCCTGCGCCGCTGGGCAGAATCCATCGGCTACCCACGCAGCTTTACCATCTATGATACCGATGACTCCCAGCGGGTGATGAAGGCGGTTTATAAGGAACTGAGCATCGACGATAAGTTCTTCCCGATCAAGAGCGCCATCAACCAGATGAGCCGCTGGAAGGATCAGCTGGTCAGCCCGGAGGAGGCGCTGCGCACCCCGGCCCGGGACACCAAGGGAGCCATTGCCGCCAAAGTCTACGCCGCCTACGAGAAAAAGCTCAGGGAGGCAGGAGCCTTCGACTTCGACGACCTGATCTACCAGACCGTGCAGCTGCTGGCGGAGCACGAGGATGTGCGGGAGTTCTACCAGAACAAGTACCGCTACCTGCTGGTGGACGAGTATCAGGATACCAGCGTGGCCCAGTTCCGGCTGGTCAGCCTGCTCACCGGCCCGGAAAAGAACATCTGCGTTGTCGGTGACGATGACCAGAGCATCTACCGTTTCCGCGGTGCCACCATTGAGAACATTCTGAACTTTGAGCGCATCTTCCCCGGCACCAAGACCATCCGTCTGGAGCAGAATTACCGCTCCACCTCCAACATCCTGAATGCTGCCAACTGCGTCATCCAGCACAACACCGAGCGCAAGGGCAAGACCCTGTGGACCCGGAACGACGAGGGCGACAAGGTGCAGGTCTACACTGCCGAGAATGAGCAGGACGAAGCCATGCACATTGCAGATGTCATCGGTGAGCACCTGAAAGAGGGCGGGCATCTGGCGGACCATGCGGTGCTCTACCGTATGAATGCCCAGTCGGCCCCCATCGAAAGCTACTTTACCCGCGCGGGCATTCCCCATAAGATCGTGGGCGGCCAGCGCTTCAATGACCGCAAAGAGGTCAAGGACATCCACTCCTATATGTCCATCGTGGCGAACGCCCGGGATGATGTGCGCCTGCGCCGCATCATCAACGAGCCTGCCCGGAAGATCGGCAATACCACCGTCGATGTGATCGCTGACCTTGCCGCCCAGCAGGGGATCAGTATGCTGGAAGTCATCTCCCACGCGGATGCATACGCCAAACTCAGCCGTGCCATCATGCCGCTGCTGAAATTCTGGCAGATCTACGAAAAACTGCAGGAATCGCTGGAAACCAGGACGCTGGACGAATTTGCCCAGGATGTCATTGAGGTGACTGGCTACAAGGCCATGCTGGAAGCCGATGCGGCCAAGGGCCACGAGGATGCGGCAGACCGCCTGCAGAACCTGGGCCAGCTGGTCAACAACGTCAAAAACTACTGCGATCAGCACGGAGAGGATGCCTCACTGGAAGGCTATCTGGAGGATATCGCCCTCATCAGCGACATTGACAGCTACAACGAGAGCGCTGACCAGGTGGTCCTGATGACCATCCACTCTGCAAAGGGTCTGGAATTCCCCTATGTTTTCCTCATTGGCATGGAGGAGGGCGTGTTCCCCAGCGAGATGAGCAAATACTCCGAGGCAGATCTGGAGGAAGAGCGCCGTCTGGCCTATGTCGGCATCACCCGCGCCAAGAAGGAGCTGTATATCTCCAACAGTGTCTCCCGGATGCTCTACGGCCGCACCCAGCGCAACGAACCCAGCCGCTTTCTGCGCGAGATCGAGCCGGAGTATATAGAAGAGACCCGCAGCCCGGCGCTGGAGCGCCGTTCTTCCATGGGCTGGGGTTACAGTGATACCGTTCCCGGCGGGGCCTCGGGCTACTCCGGCGCGTCCGGCTGGGGCCGCAATTCCAGCAGCTTCGGCGGCCGCACCGGCGGCAGCTACCTCAACCGGGAATACAATGCCTCTGAGCGCGGTGGCTTCGGCTCCGGTTATGCAGGCCGTGGCAGCAGTGCTTCCGGGTTTGGCAGCGGAAGCAGCGCCCCGCGCGCGTCCGGCTCCTCCGGTTTTGGTGTGGGCTATGGCCGCCCCGCGGCCCCCAAGGCAGCATCCAAACCCGTGAGCTTTCCGGGGAGCCCGGCAGCTTCCCGCCCGGCATCCACCGGCCCAAAGCATTACGAGGTGGGCGACATTGTGGAGCACAAGGTCTTTGGCCGGGGCAGGGTGCTGGCGGTCAAGGCCGCTGCCGGAGACCAGATCGTGGAGATCAACTTTGAAAAGGTCGGCGTGAAGAAAACCATGGCAAATTTTGCGCCGCTGACGAAAATCACGGAGGAATGAGAAAACTATGATGACCGTTCGATTGATCGCACATACCCCGGAACCGGAAAAGGTGGTGGCGGCAGCGGCCAAGCTCTGCTACTCCGATGCCCATATCACCGACCTGCTGGACGGCCTGACTGAGGAGAAAACGGCCAAGTTCCTGACCATGCTCAGCGATTTGGGTCATGCCAGCCCCATTGAACATGCCAGCTTCACCTTTGGCATTGAGGGTGTGAGCCGCACCCTGCTGGCCCAGATCACCCGGCACCGCATCGCATCCTTCAGTGTCCAGAGCCAGCGGTATGTCCGGCTGGACGACTTCCACTATGTCATCCCGCCGGAGATTGAGGCCATCCCTGAGGCAAAGGCAGCCTTTCTTGAGAGCATGGATGAGGATGCGAAGCGCTACCTGGACCTTGCAAAAAAGCTGGAGGACGGCCACACTGCCCGCCTGATGGCAGAGGGAATGCCCGAAAAGCAGGCCCGCGCCAAGGCCTCCAAACAGGCCAACGAGGATGCCCGCTTCGTGCTGCCCAACGCCTGCGAGACGAAGATGGTCGTGACCATGAACGCCCGCAGTCTGCAGAATTTCTTCCATCTGCGCTGCTGCTCCCGCGCTCAGTGGGAGATCCGTCAACTGGCTGAGGAGATGTTCCGGCTGGTCTACCCGGTGGCACCCCATATCTTTGCCAAGGCCGGCCCGGCCTGTGTCAGCGGCCCCTGCCCCGAGGGCAAGATGTGCTGCGGCAGAACTGCCGAAGTCCGCGCAAAGTATGAGGCCATCAAGCAGGAGGCTGGTGTATGAGCAAAGGCAAGCTGATCGTTCTGGAAGGGCTGGACGGCAGCGGCAAGGGCACGCAGGCCAAGCTGCTGGCAAAGCACCTGACGGTGACGGATCATCTGGTAAGAGAGATCACCTTCCCGGATTATGACAGTGATTCCAGTGCGCTGGTTAAGATGTATCTGGCCGGGCAGTTTGGCGACAAGCCTGACGATGTCAACGCCTACGCGGCATCCAGCTTTTATGCGGTGGACCGTTATGCGGGGTATAAGTCGGACTGGGGCAAGTTCTACGAGGAAGGCGGCATCCTGATCGCTGACCGCTACACCACTTCCAACGCCGTGCATCAGTGCTCGAAGCTCCCGCCGGAGCAGTGGGACACATTCCTGCAGTGGCTCTTTGACTATGAATACCACCTGCTGGGCCTGCCTGCACCGGATAAGGTGATCTATCTGCAGGTTGACCCGGCGGTGAGCCAGCGGCTGATGACTGCCCGCTACCATGGCGACGAGACCAGGAAGGATGTCCATGAAAAGGACACCGAATATCTGGCCCGCAGCCGCCGGGCGGCAGAATACTGCGCCGCTCACCTCGGCTGGGATACCGTCCACTGCACGGCAGGGGAGAAGATGCGGAGCATTGAGGATATTCAGGGAGAGGTCAGAACTCTTGCTCTCGCTGTTATTTGAAACAAAAGGAGGCATCCTATATCATGTACCGTTTGATGCAGCCGTCCGATTGGGCGGAGGTGCTGGCCCTGTGGCAGGCCCAGCGCGGCGACACGGAGGAGTTTGTCCGTGGCGCTGTGGAGCGCTTTGCCGGGGTGCAGAATGTCTACGTCGCGGAGGAAAACGACCACATTGAGGCTGTGGCACTGGCTGTGCCGGTGACCCTGCAGGGCCGCCAGGGCAGCTATCTGTTCGGTCTGTGCGGGCAGGGAAGCCTGCTCCTTGCGGGCCTGGTGGATACCCTGTGTGCCCAGCAGAAACTGCGGGGCGCAGGCTTTGTGGTGGCAGTGCCCACCAGCCCGGAACAATCAACGCTGCTGCAGGATAAAGGCTTCCAGAAAGCCTTTGCCCTGCGCTGCCTGCCCCGGGAGGTGGAGCGCAACCTGTGGAGCCAGGCGGAATTCGATTCCGTGACGGCGAAAAAACTCTGCGAGCTGCGGGCAAAATACTGGCCCGACACCGTTCAGCTGCCGCCGGAGCAGATGGGGGAAGTTCTGCGGGACCTGTATTCCCGTGGCGCGACCATCGTATCCAGTGAGCAGGGCTACGGCATCTATTTCCGCAGGGAGGATACCCTTTACTTTGTGGAGATGATGGCGGAAAATGACCGTGCTGCCGAGGTGCTGATGGAAGCCGCCCGGGAGAAAGAGGTCATTGTGGAAAAGGCTGTCATCACGGTGGGAGCTGCCCAGAATCTGTTTCTGGGCGAAGGAACCCGGCAGGAGTATGGCCTCATCCGCTTTGAAGGAGAACCTTTTGATGTTTCGGAGAGCTACATGCGCCTGATGATGGACTGAAAGGAACGTGGATATGGCAGAGAAACACCAGAAAAAGAAAAAAGGCAGTGTGCTGAAGATCCTGTTGGCCGTGCTGTTGCTGCTGGTACTGACAGCCGGTGCGGCAGGCGTGTTTGCGTATAACGAGATCAACGGCAATGGAGGAAAGCCCGGTGCAGAGGTGACCGTCAGCATCCCACAGGGCAGTGGCGTTGCTGCCATCGCAAGGGAGCTGAAGGAGGCTGGAGTGATCCGTTCGGCCTATCTGTTCCGCTGGTATGTGGGGCACAAGGGTGCCGCCGGAAAACTGCAGTACGGTGATTTTACGCTGCAAACCGGCGGATATTCCTACGATGGCCTGATCACAGAGCTGTCCACGTATGCCAAGGCGGATTCGGTGCGTCTGACCTTCCCGGAGGGAACCACTGCCATTGCCATTGCCCGGAAAATGGAGGAAGCCGGTCTGTGTACTGCCGAGGAGTTTCTGGAAGAAGCCAACACCGGAGATTTCAGCGAGTACACCTTCTGGCAGTATGTCCCGGACGATGCCCCCGACCGCTTTATGAAGTGTGAGGGCTACCTCTTTCCGGACACCTATGAGTTTTTGACGGACGATACCGTGCATCATTACGTTGCAACGTTCTATGCACACTTCGATAAACAGTTCACGGCCGAGATGTACAGGGAACTGGAAAAGCAGGAGCTGACCCTGCCCGAGGTCATTACACTGGCCTCTTTTGTGCAGGAGGAAGCGGGCAACGATCAGGATTCCAATGTGGCGCAGGTGTTCCGCAACCGTCTGGCCGAGGGTTCGCCTTACCCCAAGCTCC
>OLBL01000485.1_pt1 | contig 8868 bp, 9 predicted proteins | sample 1607591 | NCBI WGS metagenome assembly OLBL01 (sample SAMN02674606, study PRJEB24791) | human gut metagenome, SKBSTL068 | isolation source: stool | host: Homo sapiens | place: USA
GATCATCCCGTCTGGCAAACATGGATTAAAGACCACCGAGCAACCGTGGGAGGTCGGCATTGTTTTCCCGTTCAATTCCAAACGAGGAATAAAGTCAAGACAAAGTGGATTTTCTAAATCTATTTGCAGTTGCTGCTCCTGCGTGAAGTATTCACAAGAGTCGTTTTCGGGGTGTAAATCCCATTTAGTCATGAACTTGCGAATGTCTTCCTCCGGGGTACGCATACAAAAGTCCACAACGAACCCCTTGCTGCACGAATACGCCGCAGGAATGATCCAATGATGCCCGGCCCATTCAAATTGCTGATTCAAGGGGACTTCTGTTCCGGCACGTTCTTTTCCCGAATGTCCCCAGAAGTTTCCCTCAAAGTAGACTTTCCACTCCGGGATAGCTGGTTTTGCGTTCTGGTCCACAACATCGTAATATTCTTTGGTGTACTTGATTTTGCTGTAATCAAAAGATGCCTGAAGCTCTTTGATATATGCCCATGGCCGCTCCATTGGCATCAGCTTTAATTTCGTAGCGACAAGCGCAAGGGTTTCCTGCTGCTCCTGCGTGGGAGGGTTGTCCTGTAAGAAGGTTTCAAATTGTGCCTTATCCCACATCCATGCCTGCTCCAATGCTGCCACATCGCCGCAGGCAAGCAGTAGCCGCAGAAAATCAGCGAAATTTTTTGCCAACGGATGAACATAGTTTGGAAATGTGTTCGCCGGGCTGACAGCAAAAACCATACCGCCAAAGCCACGAACAAAACAGAAGTGGATTCCATCCACACCGGTCCAACCAAATACAGACGCACCCTTTGGTGTGCAAAAATACGGTTCGTTATCTGTACGGCGTTCTACGCCTAAGGATGAAAGATCAATGTCAGTCTGTAATAATTTCTGAAATGTTTTGTCCATCGGCTGATCCTCTTAAACAGGAAGTTGGCAATTTCCTATACCTATGATTTCTTATCAAAGAGTTTGCATCATTTCAAGGATAATGCCATCCGGGTCTCTGAAATAAAAAGCTCGGCTCTCCCCAAATCCATTTGCTCTAAAGTCGAAATACTGCGGTTCAGATAAGCACTCAACATGGTTTTCGATAAGGGTTTTATAGACAGAATCAATGTCATCCGTATAGAAACATACTTCCGAGATGGATGTCGTAAACAAATCTGATTGTTCTTTATGGATCTCGCTATCTACGAACTGAATCAGCTCGACCGGTGGCGTTTCAATAGCCTTAGAACCGTTCAAATAAGCGACCCTTGCTTTGCAATTCGACTTGCGAAACATTTTATCGGTTTCTTTGCCTTCCATAAAAATCTCTCCTTGAAACGCAAGTCCAAGGATGTCTCTGTAGAAAGCAACCGAGCGATCCAAGTCAGAAACGGTCAATCCAACATGATAAATTCTTCCAATCATATTTTTATAGCCTCCTGAGAAAATTCCGAGTTGTCGAGTTCAGTATACCACACCAAATGGCATTGTAAAAGAGAATATGTATGCCGCCCGCAGGCGGCAAAAGTCAGTCGAGCGGAAATTCCAACTCGGCAAACTCTGCATCGGTCACCAGTTTCAGCTTTTCGATAACGCCCTCCGACAGTTCTCGCAGGGCGGTTTCATCCGGCATCAGGTAGCACTGCATGAGCCGCAGTTCGTGGATAAGCCCTAGCCGGGTGCCGGAGTTGTAGAGCATCATCAGCATGAGTTCCTCGTGGTTAAAGTTCATGTCCATCCCTCGCTTTCCGGCAGACAGTGGGATTGCACTCCGGGGCATCGCACTTTTCCCTGAGATTCATCAGCACCGAAGGACGTTCCGGCTTTGTATCCAGAAACCCCGGCAGTTCCTTGAAGCCGATGCTGTCCACATAATGCACAGACACCTCGCCATTGCGTTTGAGTGCGATCACATCGCTGACCGACAGGCTGTGCCCCTCAAAATCCTGCGGACGGGAGAGGTTGAACATCTGAAATAGTTCTTCCAAAATCTCGTTGTTCGGCACATCCTGCCACATGGCGGGCAGATCAGCATAGTAGGTGACCTCGTAATGCTCCGGGTCGGGCGTTTTGCCCCGACGATGCAGTTCCCGCATGGAAGCAAATCTTTCATCGAGGATTTTTTCGTCATGCCGCAGCTGCATCACCATATAAACATCGCACCCTGCGTTCAGAAACTTCTGCGGGATGTCCGTCATGGGTTCACCGTCAAAATTCTGGTTCCATTTTTGCTGCATCGTCCACCTCACAGTTCTGGCGCAGAACGTGCAGACGATTTTGGCGCAGACGTATCACTTGCCAGTTCTGCCAGCTTTTCCAGTGTGGAAGGGCGATGGTCTGCACTCAGTTCCTCGGCTTCCGCAACTTTGTCCATGACGGCATCGTAGTCCTGCAACAGCCGCCGCCCCTTTTCCATGTGGTGCGCTTCCAGAATCTGCTCACGGGCTTCCTGAATGGTCAGTTCCGGGGCATCCAACTGCCCGCCGTCCATCACAGAATAATCGCTGTGGTAGAGGGTGTAGTCCCATCCATCCTCACAAGACTGGATGGCAAGGTAGCCTTTGCCGCCCAGTTCCCACGCCGCCTGCTCGTCCTGTGTCTGAATCTCCGGGTAGAAGTCGGCATGGTTTCGTTCCATGACTTCGGCAAACTGGCAGATGTGGAACACATTGCCCAGACCGCCCATGTCAAAGTGATAATCATCCAGATGTTCCACCCGTGCCGTAAAACTGCGCCCATCCGGGTAATCCACCTGAATCACGCCGCCATCTGGAATGCGATAGAGGTCATCATAGTGGCTGTTGATGAGACGAATATCCTTCGGCAGCGTTTCCGGCTCCCAGATGCGCCGTCTGCCGATGCCCGCCTGCGGGATGTTTTCGAGGATCTTTACGCTTTCCTGTTGGATGGCCTTACGGTCATCGTCCGAAAGTTCAAACAGATACCAGTTCCGGGCGGCAGGGATGGTGTTTTGTCCATCTGGCGGCAGATTCTTTTCCGAGATCTGCCCACTTTCCAGCGGCTCGCCAGTTACCTTGTTGTAGGTGGCAAAGCCGACCCCTGCACCGTTTTCCCGGAGGTGGAGATAGCGTTCATCGTTGATAAGGTAGACCGCTTCTTTTTTCTGCTCCATCAGCACCCACCCTCAAATTCCAGACTGAACTTGCTGCGGCCATCGGCCTCACAGGACAGTAGCACGGTGGCGTTGTAGTTTTTTCCCTTGGCACTCTTGCAGTCCTTCAGGCGGACACGGCCATCCCGCAGCAGCTTGTCTGCCACATGAGCGTCCAGCCGCTTACCCAGACGCTTAAAGTAGGCGTTGTCCTTCCACAGCACAAAACGGCAAGGATTGGATTCACAGAACCATCCCTTTTCACGCTCCACAACATTTGCACCGCAATTCGGACAGACACCAATGATTTTGTTTTTCATAAACGCATTCGCTCCCTTCGCAGCCTCGGTGGTTTTTACCAGCGAGGAGATCGTCTCTTTGATTTCAGTCATAAAAGTTTCCGGCTCCATTTCGCCACGCTCGATTCGCAGCAGTTTTGTTTCCCAATCGGCGGTCATTTCCGGCGATTGGATTTCTTCGGGCATCACGGTGATGAGGGCTTTGCCTTTGTCGGTGGGCAGCAGCACCTTGGTTTTCTTGGTGCCCTTGCGCTCCAGAAAGCCCTTCTGCACCAGCTTTTCAATGGTGGCGGCACGGGTTGCCGGGGTGCCGATGCCCTGACGCTCCACGCCCTCCGGCATACTGTCTGCACTGGCGGTTTCCATAGCGTGCAGCAGGGTGTCCTCGGTAAAGTGCTTCGGCGGGGTCGTTTGACCCTCTTTCAGTTCGGCAACGACAATGCTGCACTGGCTCTGCTCCTGCACATCTGGCAGAGTAGCCTGTTCTTTCTGCTTGCCCAACAGTTCGCCCAGCATTTTCCGCTCCATGGCTTTCCAGCCCTCCGACAGAACCACCTTGCCCTTGGCGGTAAATTCCTCCCCTGCACATTCGGTGGTGAGCGTGGTTTCTGCATAGCGGTGCGGTTCGCCTACGGCGCAGAGCAGCCGTGCGGCAATCAACCGCAGGACATTCCGCTCCCCCACAGGGAGTGCGGCAAGGTCTGCGTTTGCCATGCTTTTCGTGGGCAGCAGCGCATGGTGGTCGGTGACTTTGCTGCCATCGATGACCTGCTGCACATGGATGGGAATCGGCTCCTCCACGGCAAACGCCTTGCCCGTGGCCGTTACCAGTCCCGGAAGGGATGCCGCCATATCCTCCGTCAAAAACCGGCTGTCCGTGCGGGGGTAGGTGATGAACCGTTTTTCGTAAAGACTTTGGGCATAATCCAAGGTCTGCTGTGCCGTAAATCCCAGCAGACGGTTGGCATCCCGCTGCAATGCGGTAAGGTCATAGAGCTGCGGCGGGCTTTCGGATTTCTCCTTGCGTTCCATCTTCTGTACCGTGATACGCCCCTCCTTTCGGCATTTGGAAAGCAGCAGTTCGGCATCCGCTTTCTGGGCAAACCGCTTGCTGGATGCGGTGCCGCCGTCCGCAAGGGTCAGGGCAACCGTGTAGAATTTCTCCGGCACAAAGGCGGCAATGGCGGCTTCCCGCACCACCGTCATGGCAAGCACCGGGGTCATAACACGCCCCACCGCCAGCGGTTGACCGTACAGACACGAAAAAAGCCGGGACGCATTGATGCCGACCATCCAGTCGGCACGTTCCCGGCAGAGTGCTGCATTGTACAGCGCATCGTATTCAGTTGACGGTTTGAGATGGGCGAAACCCTCCCGGATGGCGTTTTCCTCCATGCTGGACAGCCACAGGCGGAAAACGGGCTTTTTACAGCCCGCTTGCTGGTAGACCAAGCGGAAGATCAGTTCTCACTCGCGCCCTGCGTCCGTAGCGCAGATCACACTGTCCACATCCGGGCGGTGCATGAGCTTTTGCAGGATGCCAAACTGTTTTTTGGTGGACGCAGAAACCAGATACTGCCACCTTTCCGGCAGAATGGGCAAATCTGCGATACTCCACTTGACGTATTTGGCATCGTAGATGTTGGGCGGTGCCAGTTCCACCAGATGACCCACACACCAGCTTACGAGATAGCCGTTGCCCTCCAGATAACCGTCTTTGCGGTTGGTCGCGCCGAGGACTTTGGCGTAGGACATGGCAACGGACGGTTTTTCCGCCACGATCAATTTTGCGATAAGAATCCCTCCAATCTGTTTTGGATTGCAATATGTAAGGCGGCAAACGCCGCCAATAGAATTATTCTTCTGCCTTATCCTCCTCGCCGGTCTCCTCCGGCTCATCCTCCACAGGGATTTCAAAGTTGCCCTTGTCCTCAGTGTAGTTTGCATCGGGGTCAAGGGCTTCTTTTTCTGCCTGCTTTTTCTGCTTCTGCTTCATAAAGGTGTAAATGCCGCCGCCAGCAGCCAGACCGACCAGAGCCAGAACGCCTAAGAATGTGGCAGCATACTTCGTAACTTTGTTGCCACCAGTCTGTTCCGTGCCGGATGCCGCCGCTTCTTCCGCAGCCTTTTTCGCATCCTCTTCGGCCTGTTTGCGCTCCTGCTCTGCCTGCGCCGCCGCTTCTTTTTCAGCGGTATAGGCATCGGTGGCATCTTCCTCCATCAGGGAAAGAAGGTCGGATTCATCCACAAGATTCATGAAATGAACGGTGTTTTCCCCCTTGTCGTTGCGGTCGATGACAAGATAGAATGTGTTGCCAGACTTCGACACCAGCGTGATAAACTGCTGACCGCTGCCATCCGAATAACTGGTATGGTAATCATCCACCAATGTCAGATTACCCTCCGGGGTCAGTGCACCAGATTCCTCATCAGTCACGGTGACCGCATCTTTCTCATCAGTGGTAGAAGTCAAGACAGGCTGTTCCGCTTCCTCCACAGGCTCACCGCCATAGGCAAAAGCAGGAGCCGCCATGCCAGCGCACAGTGCCACCGACAGCATCAGGGCGCAGAACTTATTCATCATCTTCATTATCAGATTCCTCCTTGTTGAACGTAGCACCGACTGCGGACAACGCAGCTGGGGTCGGGGTGGAAGTTGCAGACTGGCGCAGCAGGGCGGCAAGCTGTTCCGGCGTGACCTTGGCGGTGCGCACCATCTCGTTGACCTCGGCAGCTTCTGCTTCCTGAATCCGCCGTTCAAGGCTTTCGATGCGGTTGTTGATCTTAATGCGACGCTCCCTTTCCTTTTCCAGAGAAGCGCGCAGCTTATCGAGTTTTTCGCTCATTTCTTCCTCCAATCATTTTGAGAGCCGCCCAAAACCGGACAAATATTTCTTCCAGTAGGACGAATGAATATTGGCATACTTTATGGGGTCGCCGGCGGACACCATCATGCCGTTTCCAAGGTAGATGCCCACATGACTTTTCCCCGGCGTATCATACGTTCCCTCGAAGAAAACAAGGTCTCCGGGCTTTGCTTCGGCTTCAGAAATATGCTGGCTCTTGTTCCACAGACCGTTGGCGGTGGTGCGCCCCACATTGTAGCCGTTCTGGTTGTACACCCAGCAGACGTAGCCGCTGCAATCGAACCCGGTTTCCGGGGTGGAGCCGCCCCACACATAGGGCGTACCCACATACTTTTGGGCTTCCTTGTAGATGGCGGCAAATTCCTCATCCGTCAAGGCTTCCGCTGGAACCTGATAATCAATGCCCGGCGCGCCAAAGCCATCGGAGCCACCGGGCGGCAGTCCACCTTTGAACAGATATGGCCGACCACCCAACGTATCCTGAAAGATCTCATAGCGTTTCCACTGGTCGTTGTCCAGTTCCTCCCGGATAACGACCTCCAGCCCTTTATTCACCAGCTTTGTGTGAAAAATTCGATACTCATAGGGGACTTGCACGGTGTAGGGGATGCCAGTAAAAATGTCGATCATCACTACCGTGCGGTACCGGGTCTGGACTTCCACCCATGTGGTCAGCTTGTATTGCTTGGCAAACGTCTCCTTGAGTTTTGCCTGCACCTCGCTGCGGGTGTAGTCGTCATAAAGAGTAGTCAGGAACGAAGTCAACTGCCACGGGTCGTGCTCAATAGCATCCAGATGGTATCGGTATTCGTCATAGCCGGGGTGGTCGGTGGGGGTACGCTTGATCTTTTTATCCAGTTCCTTTTCCAGCTTCTTGTAGTCGGTTTCGGCTCCCCGGATGTCCCGGTCCTCTGCGGTATAAATGGTCTGCCCGGATACCTGCGTGGTGCCGGAGAACAGAATGGAACAGGACGAAAAGGCTGACATGACCAGCAGCAGGAGCAAAAGAAAAACGCCCACGATCAAAAGAACGTGCGCGTTGCTCTTTGCAAAATTGGCAATGCCGTTGACTGCGGTGCTGACCACCGATCTTCCTTTGTCGATGACCTGCTCCATACCGGACTTTGCAGCATTGGTGCCATTGGATGCCGCTTTGCCGCCTGCGGTCTGCGCCGCTGTGCGGCCCGACCGGGTTGCGGCACGGTAGCTTTTCTGAATATCCTGTTTCTGCCGCCATCGTGAGAGCCAGTTGGAGCCGCCCTCGCCGGTGCAGGATGCGCCTGCATCTTGTGCCGCAGTCGGCTCCTGCGGGAAAGATTTTGCGGTTCGGGCGCCTTTCTTGCCTTGCATCTTGGCTTTCTTTTTCAGCTTTCTGGCGTAACGGCTCTTGGAAATATCGTGGGTAGTCTCGGCAGCTTTTTCGCCCTCGCTTAAAGCCTGCGTGCCCACATTATCGTCCTCGTACTGGTCAACCTCCCGATGCACCGCAGACCGGGCGGCAGCAGCGGCATACATAGCACGTTTCTGCTGCTTTGTCATGCGGGATGCTTCATCCGGGGTGATCTCGGCTTTGCCAAAACGCAGATGCTGGGATTTCTCCGCAGCTTTGTCTGCATCCTGTTTCAGTTTCTGCTTTTTGGGCACCGACTGCTCCACTTTAGACTTTTTCGGAGGGGAGCGTGTAGCCGTGCGCTCCTTTTCCTCCTCGAATTTCAGCTTCGGCTGTTTCTCACTCATGCTTTTGCGCCTCCGCAACTTCGGAAAGGCGGGTCGTAAGGATGCGGTAGAGTTCAAGGTCTTTCGGGAAGTGGTCAACAAAGGGCAGGATCACGTTGCCGAAGAACAGCAGCCCTTCACCCTCACCGGAGTGAGTGACGTAGGAAAGCTGATGGGGCGAAATGTTCAGCTGCTTCGCCAAAATCTGCCGGTCTCCGTTCGCTTGATTGAGCATATAAACGAAGTCCGAGTTCTCAAAAATATTTGATACTTCGGGACTTGCCAGCAGATCTTTGACGTTCTGCGTTAGGGCTGTCGGGATGCCGCCCCACTTACGGAAACGTTTCCAAATCTCCACGGAATAGGCGGCTGTCTGCTCGTCTTTCAGCAAAAGGTGGAACTCATCGGCGTAGTATCGGGTCGATTTGCCAACGGAGCGATTGGCGGTCACACGGCCCCAGACCTGATCCTGCACGATGAGCATACCCAGCTTTTTCAGCTGCTTTCCCAACTGCTTGATGTCATAGCAGACGATGCGGTTGTCGATATCCACGTTGGTGCGGTGGTTGAAGATATTCAGACTGCCCTTGACGTAGATTTCCAGAGCAGCTGCAACATGATGGGCTTCCGGCTCATCCTGCGTCAGCAGAGCATTGTAGAGATCTTCCAGCATCGGCACGGTTTCGGGACAGGGGTGCTCAAAGTAAGGAGCATAGATTTTGTGGACGCAGCGGTCAATGACCGTTTTCTCCACAGGCTTCAACCCCTCTTTGCCGCCGACTACAAGTTCGCAAAGGGAAAGAATAAAATCGGCTTTCAAAGCCAGCGGATTATCTTCCTCGGAGTAGTTGGCATTGATGTCCATCGGGTTGATATACTGGGTGCTGGA
>OLBL01000497.1_pt1 | contig 8701 bp, 8 predicted proteins | sample 1607591 | NCBI WGS metagenome assembly OLBL01 (sample SAMN02674606, study PRJEB24791) | human gut metagenome, SKBSTL068 | isolation source: stool | host: Homo sapiens | place: USA
CGAGGTGAACAAGATCGGCGTGGTGCGCCGCGCACGCATTTACTACCTGCGCGATCTGACCGGCAAGAAAGCCCGCATCAAGGAGAAACGCATGACCTCCTCGAAGTAATCCGGGCCGAAACGAAAAAGGCCGCCCCCGAAACGGGAGCGGCCTTTTTCGTTGTCCGCAGCGGAGCTTAGTTGATGGTCACCTTGATGACATTCTTGGGCGAGGGCACCGGATAGGTGTCGCCCACCTTGGTGATCGGCTGGTCTTCCGGCATCAGCGTGCCGCCGAAGATCAACTGGGCGTTGCCCGCGCCGGGATACTGCGACACGGCGGTGCCGTCGTCGAGCAGCACGACGTTGTTCGAGATGTCGCCCCTCGAAAGCGGATTGACCGCACTTTCGTTGGCATAGAACCAGTCGTTGGAGTAGCCGAACATCAGGGCATAAGCCAGCTTGTCGCCTTCGGCCGCCTCATACTGCGTGTACATCTTCTGCCCGGGGTCGGCCATATCGTCGCCCGTGGTGTAGATGTGCTTCACCTGCGGCAGTTTGCCCAGCGAGGTCACGAGCTGCGAGGGATCGCCGCGCTGCGCGAGGGCAGCCAGACCGATCTGGGCGTCTTTCTGACCCAGCGTGTAGATGGGGTTCGTATCACCCGTATAGATGACGACGATAGCCGGCGAGAGCGTGGTGATGATGCCCGTCTGCGGGGTAATCAGGTCGGTGTAAGGCTTGGTGTTGCCGTTCTCGGCCAGCGCCGTAAGCTGCGTGGAGGATTTCTGATCCTTCTCGAAGAAAGGCTTCTCCACGATCAGATCCCCGTCGAGCACGTTGGAAACGACCCACACACCCGCCGAGAACGGCGTCTCATTGGCCGTACCGGACGAAATGTTGGCGATGGTCAACGTGAACTCGGACTTCACGGCATCGTAGGCGAGCGTGAGTTTCATCAGGCTCGATGCGGGCAGATAGGTGTTGCCTGCAACATCGCGGCCGTCGGTGATCTGCGTCACGTTGCCTACTTCGGCCGTCCCCGGATGGGTCACATCGGGACCCGGCTTCTGATTGACCCGCGTACCGTTGTCCCAGAGCTGCACGGCAGCCGACACGTCACCCGTGCGGGGCGTCCCGTCGTCGTTGTAGAGCTTCAGGCCCGGATTCTCGGGAGCGAAAAAGAGGTCGTTGGAGTAGCCGTACATGGTGGCGAACATCAAAGTCTGACCCTTGCCGGCGTTGAAAACGATCGTCGTGGTGCCGCCGGGCTGGGCCGCGTCGAACGTTCCGCTCTGCACATAATTCTTGACCGCGGTCACATTCTCGAAGGTGATCGTGTTGGGATTGTTGTCGGGCGTCTTGTCATCGTCGTCGTCGCAGGAGGTCAGCACGGCTCCCGAAAACAGCAGAGCTGCGATCACCGCAGCGGATAAGTAGAGTTTTTTCATGTTTTTTGAACTTTAAGTGTTTCATGTCCGTTCCTTTCGGAAGCGGACGATTCTTGTAATACGTGGTTGCCGGAGTCCCCCGACCGGATCGGCGGTACGGACGAACCCCACTGCCGCCTGTCGTTGCATCATTCGTGCCATTCCGCCGTCTTTTCGGAACAGCCGCCCCGACACGCTCCGCACAGAGAAAAAAAGCCCCGGAACGGTTGTCCGTTCCGGGGCGCTGCATGCGGCAGCGAGCCGCTACTCCTCCTCTTCCTTGAGCGTGGTATAGACGTTCACCACGTCGTCGTCCTCCTCCAGTTTCTCGACGAGCTTCTCGACCGCCTCGCGCTGCTCGGCGTCGAGCTCCTTCGTGTCGGTCGGGATACGCACCGACTCGCCCGAGACGATCTCGTAACCCCGGTCCTCGAGCCATTTCTGCAGGGCGCCGAACGACTCGTAGGGGGCATAGACCGTCACGCCGTCCTCCTCGGGATAGAACTCGTCCACCCCCAGGTCGATCATCTCCAGTTCGAGCTCCTCCATGTCCGTGCCGGCGGGGGCGACGAACTTATAGGTGCATTTGTGCTCGAACATGAAACCCACGCTGCCGCTGTTGCCCAGCGTGCCGCCGCACTTATTGAAGTACATGCGCACGTTGGCCACCGTGCGGTTGGTGTTGTCGGTGGCGGTCTCCACCATCACGGCGACACCGTGGGGGCCGTATCCTTCGTAGATCACCTCCTTGTAGTCGGCCGAATCCTTCTCCGTGGCACGCTTGATCGCACGTTCGATATTCTCCTTGGGCATGTTCTCGGCCTTGGCGTTCTGAATCAGGATGCGCAGGCGGGTGTTGCCCGACGGGTCGGAACCTCCGGCCTTGACGGCGATTTCGATCTCACGGCCCAGCCGGGTGAAGGTGCGGGCCATATGACCCCAGCGTTTCATCTTGCGTGCTTTGCGGTATTCAAAGGCTCTTCCCATTGGTTATGCTTTTTACTTGTTTTTCGTTCGTGTTGCAAAGGTATAAAATTCACGGCTAAAAACCGCCTCCCGCCAAGAAAATGATCGCCGGGTCCGGATATAAAAAATCCGCCCCGAACGGGACGGATTCATACCGACGGCCAACGCCTACTCTTCCGGCACCTGTTCGCCGTTCGCTTTCGCACGGGCGTACCACTCCTTCGCTTTCAATCGGTTGACCGGCGTCCCCCGACCCTGGCTATACCAGTCGCCGAGCAGCTTCTGTGCGGGGCCGTAACCCGCTTCGGCCGCTTTCGACAGGTAGCCGAACAGCGCAACGGCATCGCGGCTTTCAGCTCCGATCCCGGCCAGACTCCAATCGGGATTCGCTTCGCTGGCCCATGCCGCATAATCGTAGCAGGCCTGTACATCGTCCAGGCCACCGGCCATCGCCTCGTCCATAAGATTCTTGATGCTGTATTCGTATCCCATGGCGGGCAGCCGGTTGTCATGCACCAACCGGGCTGCCAGATAGAGGCAATCCGGGGATTTGCTGTAAAAGTAATTGCGCACCGCCTCCTTCAGATTCACCTCCGTGCCGAATCCTTTGTGGTAGCACTCCCCCAGAATCCGACAGGCAAGACGGTAATAGCCCGTAAGGTCGAATCTGAACTCATCGTTCCGGACCAGGGCATGCAGCATCCCGAAAGCCTTTTCATTATCCTCGGCAACACCCTTTCCGTAATAATAACACCGAGCCAGATTGAAAGTGCCGGACAAAACGCCCCGGGCATGCGATCGCTGGTAGTAATCGAAAGCCTTCTGCGCGTCGGCGGTGCATCCGTCGCCCCACTCGTACAGTCCGCCCAATTCGGATTCGCCCAGTTCGTATCCGTATTCCAGTCCGCGCTGAAACATGCGCAGGGCAATCGGATAGTTCTGTTCGACACCCAGCCCGAAATCGTACATCCTGCCGAGCAGGTAACAAGCTTCGCCATACCCCTCTTTGGCCGCATCCTGCAACAGCGGAAGTGCGGCGGCGTAATTCCTGTTTTCGTAATAGCGCTTCCCGCGCACTAAATTTTCCTGCGCTCCGGCAGCCATGCCCCACAGCAGGCACAGCAGGCATAAAATCGTTTTTTTCATATTGTCTATGGATAAATCATTTGGTATTTATTCAGCGTCCGGTCGGTTATTCGGTTTTGACGTGAAAAACAATCCCGCCGTTGGCAACGGGAAAGGCGAGCACCTGGGCATAACCGGGAATAGCGAACGCGCTCCGCTCTTGGTCATAGGCATATTTCCTTTTCATCGCCTCCATGACTCCCCCGACAGACCGCGATGCCTTGCCCCTGAACTCCGCCGTAAGGGTATAACTCTTCACGGGCGTGTCGGGGAGGAACGTATAGTTGTAACCGAACCATCCGTCGGATGTACGGCTCCAGGCGTTGAGACCCGTGACGCAGATTTTGCAATGCACCAGCGGCGTTTCCTCCGCGTTATATACGGTCATATCGCCGCCGCTGCGCGGGAAACGCGATTCTTTCAACCCGTAGGCTACCTGAAGCCCTGCAGCGGTGGTGGCTTTCAGGCTGCGGATTTTCGCATCGATCAGCTCGGCGAGGGCTTCCGTATCGACGAAATCGCTTGCTGCCTTATATGGGCCGCCGATACCCGACACATTCCGTGTCAGGCCGACAGAGGCATTGCTGTAATCGGGCGCTACGATATACTTGCCCCGGCCATCGATCACGCCCACGCTTCCCGACTGGTCGAAAACGAGCAGCCGGTCGTCGGCACCGTATTCGTAAATGGAGCGGAACTGCGGATTGACGACGTATTTTCCGTGCTTGTCCACGGCGCCCCAATCCCGACTGCCGGCGTCGCGCACAGGCGCCACCCCGCACGGCAGGAATTGCATGGCCTGACGGAACTGAGGCTCGATCGCCCATTCGCCCTTTTTATCGATGAAACCCCAGCGGTCGGTGTCGCCGTCCCGGACGGCGGCAAGGTCGCTCTCTGCGAAAAGGCAGGCATCGCTGTACCGGGGATTGATCAGATACTTTCCGTCACGGTCACACCACCCGTAGTTGCGCCCTTTGCAGAAGAGGTAATTTTTACCGTCGAGCGTTATTCCGTCGAACTGCGGATTGATCTGTAGGTTCCCCTTGCGGTCGATCACGCCCCATTTGCCGGAGGCGTCGCAGACCGGGATACGCCCTTCGCGGAGCGCCTGTACGTAATTGAACCGGAATCCCTCCTCGCAATCGGTCGTTCCGATTTCCTCGTATTTGCAGGCGACCACCAACTCGCCTTTTGTGTCCGCGATTCCCCACAGGTCAGTCCCGGCCTCTTTGACGGGGATCAATCCGCCGACGTACATCGGCCCCGTTTCGGCCCAGACGGGCTCGACCACCACCCGGCCTTTCTTATCGACAACGCCCCAGAGACCCTTCGCGTCGGTAAAAACGGCCAGCCCTTCGTGGAAAGCGCAGGCGGCTTCTGCCTGTCGGAGCTCGAACAGCGGGCGTCCGCGCCTGTCGATCGCCTCCAATGGGCCACCGGGTCGTACGGCCCATGCAACTCCGTCGTCGAAGATCGTCACGTCGCGAAAACAAGTCTCTGCGAGCATATTCCAGTTGCGGTCGATAAAATTCATGCCGTCGGCAGATTCGACAACGGCGTATCCGTCGAAGAACAAGCCGCCCCACGGAACGTTTCCCCCCGTCTTTCCGTTACGGGTATCGACATAAACGGTGTATTCGCCTCCCTCCGGATCGTCTGCCACAAGGGGGATGTAAGTCAGATCCGTAGTTCGCCAAGCGTCGCCGCCGCCACCGCAGCCTGCCGCCAGACAGGCCGCTGCGATAAGTAAATTTTTTGTCTTCATATTTAATTATTAAAGGGTTGGTTCCTTTCCCCCGAAGACAAAAAAGCGTGAACAATTTCCCGATTCACCGTTGAGGTATTGGACGACCCGCCAAGTAGAATTCAGGATTATGCTCACGCTGAAAAACAGCGAGAGCACCAACCTTTGTTCCTTACTTGACTTGAAAGTGTCCAATTTCCAACGGTAAGAAAAAAGCCGATGCGCTTTTATGCCTTGTATGTCGTCGGCCCTCACAGACCGCACGCTACAAAGATAGGAAAAGCGTTCTTATATTTCACAATTTTTGTGTAGTTTTGCACGCATCAAATCCATCCGGCCATGCAGATCAAAGGCAGATTCGACCATTTCAACGTCAATGTCACCGACCTCGACCGCAGCCTGCGTTTCTACGACGAAGCCCTCGGGCTGCGGGAACTGAGCCGCAAGACTGCCGACGACGGCTCCTTCGTCCTGGTTTATCTGGGCGACGGGCAGACCCCTTTCCGCCTGGAGCTGACCTGGCTGCGCGACCACACGCAGGCCTACGAGCTCGGCGAAAACGAAAGCCACCTTTGCGTGCGCGTCGCAGGGGACTACGACCGCATCCGGGCCTACCACCGGGAACGGGGATGGATCTGCTATGAAAATCACGAAATGGGGCTCTACTTCATCCACGATCCCGACGACTACTGGATCGAGGTGCTGCCCGTAAAGGAATGACCATGCAACAGGCAATCGAAGAGGCCGTCCGCGTGCTCCGCGACGGCGGGCTGATCCTCTACCCCACCGACACGGTGTGGGGCATCGGCTGCGACGCCGCCAACGCCGAGGCCGTCGAGCGCATCTATGCGCTCAAGCGCAGCCAGAACAAGAAATCCATGCTCGTGCTGTGCCAGTCGGCCGATATGGTGGTGCGTTACGTCCACCGGGCACCCGGCGTGGCTTTCGAGGTGATGGAGATGGCCTCGAGCCCGCTGACGCTCATCCTTCCCGGGGCCGCCGGGCTGGCTCCCAACCTGATTCCCGAGGAGGGAACCCTCGGGGTACGGGTGCCCGACCATGCCTTCTGCCAGGGGATGCTCGCGCGGCTGGGACGGCCGATCGTCTCGACCTCGGCCAACCTGACGGGCGAGCCGGCGCCGGCGAAACTCCCAGAGGTCGCACGCGAGATCCTCGACGGGGTCGATCTGGTCGTGAACCCCCGCTACGAAGGCAAGCCCACGGGCAGGGCCTCCGCAATCATTCTTTTCAACGAGGACGCCTCATTCCGCATAATCAGGGAGTAAGATGGCGCGCAAAACGGAAATACCCATTCAGAAACGTTTCTCGGACGTCGATTCGTTTCACCACGTAAACAACGTCTCGCAGCAGATGTATTTCGACGTCGGGAAGGTCGATTACTACCGTCGGGTGCTGGGCGAGGACGTGCTTTTCGACCGCCTGCGCATCATCACCGTCGCCACCTCCACCTCCTACCTGGGCCAAATCCGCCTGGAGGACGAGATCGCGGTCACCACCGTCGCGTCGAAAGTAGGCAACAAGAGCGTCACGCTCGCGCAGCAGCTCATCCATACGGCTGCTGACGGCTCCCGGCGGGTGTGCAGCGAGAGCACGTCGGTCATGGTCGCTTTCGACTTCGCGGCGCAGCAGGCGGTGCCGGTGCCCGATGCGTGGCGGGAGCGGATGCTCGGCGACGGAACAGATTTGTCTCATAGCCGATAATCACCAGCACGATCCCCCCGAAAATCAGGATCCACGAGATGACGTTCGTGCGGTCGATGCGCTCCTGATGCCGCACCAGCGCCAGCACGGTGGCCGCCACGGGCTGAATGTAGCGGTAGAGCGCCGTGTGCACCGAGGTGAGCTTCTCGGTTCCGCGGTAGAGCAGGTACATGGGCAGCACGGTTCCGAAAATCAGGATATAGAGCAGTTCGGCCTGCCCGTTCAGGGGCAGATGGAAGAAATCCGTGCGGGCGACATACCGCCAGAAAAAGGGAGCCGTAATCGCCAGGCCGATAATGTAATACCATCCCATCACCACCAGCGTCCCCAACCGTTCGAGCGACGGTTTGATGATGACCGTATTGACCGCGATCGCCACCACGGCGACGAGCACCAGGGCGTTGCCCAGGCCGCTGCTGCCGGGTGCCAGCCGAAACCCCTTGTCGAACAGGAGGAAAGCCGCACCTGCGAAACCCAGCACCACACCGATACGGCGTGCCCACGTAATGTTCTTTTCCCGCAGCAGGAAATGTCCCGTCAGGATGGTGAACACCGGACCGAGGGTCGAGATCGTCGAAGCGTCGATCGGCGAGGTATAGGAAGCTCCCCACAACAGCATGAACATCCAGCCATAGACGATCAGCACGGTCACGATCAGGATATTGCCGAAATCGCGCAGCGGAATGCGGTAGGACTGTTTCGAGAAAAGGGCGAAAGGAATGAAAAAAATCGACGCCGCAAGTACCTGAAGCATAAAAATCTGCTGGAAATCGAGGTAGTTGCGCGTCAAAGAGACATAAAATGAAAAATTGGCGCCGAACAACAGATTGGCGAAAATCAGATCGAAATTATAACGCAACGCTCCCATAGACGGAAAGCATAGGACAATTTTCGCACCAAGTTCCGGTTTTCTGCGTATCTTTGTCCCTGTCACCAAAAAAGGAATCAATCGAATGGAGCGCGGAGCTCTCAAAGGGCACGGAGCCCTGCTGCTGGCCAATGTCATCTGGGGACTGAACTCCCCGATCTGCAAGACCGTCCTTCTCTCGCCCGAGAACCCGGAGGGGCTTAACCATTTCGCCCTGACGGTCTATCGTCTGGTCGGGGCTTTTCTGCTCTTCTGGCTGGCATCCGCCTTCCTGCCGCGCGAACGGGTCGCCTGGCGCGACCTGGGCGGACTGTTCGTCGCCTCGCTCTTCGGCATCCAGCTCGACCAGATTCTTTTCCTCTGGGGACTCTCCCTCACCTCGCCGATCAATGTTTCGATCATCGCCACCACGGTACCCATCCTCACGATGATCCTGGCGATGTTCTTTCTGCGCGAACCGATCACCCCGCTCAAGACGGGCGGCGTGCTACTCGGCGCGGCGGGAGCCGTGCTGCTGATCCTCATCAGCAGCCGCGGCGAAAGCGGCGGCGGATCGATCGCGGGCGACATCATCACCCTCGTCAGTTCGGTCTGCTACGCCATCTACCTGACGGCCTGCCGCAAGGTGATCCTCAAATACTCGCCTGTGACCACGATGAAGTGGATGTTCTTCTTCGCAGCGATCGTAGTGGTCGTACTTTACCACCGGCCCGCCCTCGAAGTGGACTTCCCGGCCGTTCCCGCACGGGTCTGGGGCGGAGCCGCCTTCGCCATCGTACTCTCGACGTTCCTGGCCTATCTGATGGTGCCGATCGCCCAGCACTACCTGCGTCCGACGGTTATCAGCATGTACAATTACGTACAACC
>OLBL01000508.1_pt1 | contig 8625 bp, 5 predicted proteins | sample 1607591 | NCBI WGS metagenome assembly OLBL01 (sample SAMN02674606, study PRJEB24791) | human gut metagenome, SKBSTL068 | isolation source: stool | host: Homo sapiens | place: USA
GCGGTAGACTCTGACTCTACTTGTGGGAGTTCGATTCTCTCATCCCCAACCAAAAAGCCATCCGGTTTATGCCGGATGGCTTTTTTTGTTCTATATTGTTATACAAAAACAGCGTACCGTCTTTGCGACGGTACGCCCATTTTTATGCAGTTATTACAGGATGCTAATGCGGCCTGCGCCGTAGGGATTCTCGTAATCCAGCAGATAGCCCGGGTAATCGGCCAGCGGGCTGTTTGCGGTGGTCAAATGCGGCAGACCCTCTGCATCTACACCGCCAAAGGTCATGGCATAGGTAGACATCACAAGGTAATCCTCAGACACATAGTCCTTGATCAGCTCTGCGCCATCAAACATGGCAAAGCCATCGCCCAGATTGCGCAGAGTGTAATTCATGCCAGCCAGAGCGTATGTCTTGCTCTCGTCCAGCGGTTCATAAGTACCGGAAGCCTTGTTGTAGATCTTCACGTTCTGCACGCGCGGAGTGCCGGTGGCACTGCCAATCCAGACATTCTTCTCGTCGGTCTGCACGGTGTTGGGGATATCGGCGTGGATCTCGTAGGAAGCGCCTGCCACATGCAGGAAGCCGCCGTTCTCCTTTTCCGTTCCGGCAAAGCGGGCTGCAAACTCCAGTGCATCCTGGATCTGCATGCCGGTGACAGACATCAGACAGGCCACATTGCCAAACGGGCTGACCTGCTTGCAGGTCTTGAAGGTCCAGTAGCCGGCTTTCTCATCGGCGCGGATGCCGCCGCCGTTCATGATAGCGATGTCACAATGCAGCTGTTCCACCTCATTGAAGTAGGAGTAAATGCCGTCGGCCACAAAGTCGCCGAGATTCGTCTCTGCCATGCGGATGCGGCGCTTGCCAGTCTCGGGGTCGGAGATGTAGAAGTTCGTATCGGCAACAGCGATCTTCTCACCCAGCATGTCGTCCACAGAAGCGACCCATGCGTTCTGGATATCGGCAACGGCACTGTCGGAGCCTTCGTAAGAGGAGATCAGACGGGTGGCAATGGAGCCGTCAGCCTTGATGGTCATTTCGCCAACATTTGCAAAATAAGAGCCGGTCTGGGTCAGAGCGACAGCCTTGCCGGACAGATCCTTCACCCACTCACACTCCATCTTGGTGTGAGAATGGCCGTCGATGAATGCATCGAAGCCGGAGGTGTGCTCGATGACTTCCTTGCTGGTCCAGGGCGAAGAGGAAGGATCAACGCCCAGATGGCCCAGACCGATCACGTAGTCAGCCAGAACCTTGGCCTTATCAATGGACTTCTGCACAGCCTTGTACAGCTTCTGGCCGTCGTCACCGCCCAGAATATCATAGATATAGCGGCTCTGGCTCTTATCCATGAAGTAAGCCGGAGTAGACTTGGTGAAGGTCTCGGGCGTGGTGATGCCCACAAATGCGATCACGCGGCCGCCGATGGTGAAGTATTTGACATCCGGCAGAACGCGGTTGCCCAGCGGCAGATTGACCCAGTTGCTGGAGAGGTACGGGAAATCTGCCTCGGCCATCGCCTCTTTTGCACGGGCCATGCCGTAGTCGAATTCATGGTTGCCGGGCGTAGCAACATCGTAGCCAGCGGCGTTCATCAGCTGGATGATGGATGCACCTTCGTCCATGGAACCATATGCGGTACCCTGAATATGGTCGCCCGCATCTACCAGCAGGACATTTTTGCCTGCATCCTGATAGCTCTTTTTCAAAGCTGCGATGGCAGCATAGGTCAGTTCCGGCGATTTTTTGTCGATATAAGTATGAACATCGTTGGTGTACAGGATCGTAATGTCCTTAAAGCTGCCGGGGTAACATGCAGACGCAGCGGGTGCGCCCAGACTCACGGCAGCAACGGCCGTAGTGACACCTGCGGCTTTCAGGAAGCTGCGGCGGGAGATAAGCTGTTTCATGGAAAAACGACCTCCTCTTAAAACTCTCTTTTGTTTTTATCGGGCGCACAGAACCAGCCCGACGCTTGTTATATTAAGCATAACACACAAAACACCCAAGAACAACCCGGAATCGCACAATTTGTTCATAATTCACGGTACTAAGTCACACTTTTTGTGCAACATTATTCCTTTTCGGGGCAAAAAACAGCCCGCATCTGCAGCCAGTCGTTGACTGCAAAAGCGGGCTGTTTTCAAAGGGGATTTAAAAATGGATCAGAGCAACGAGCTCAAATCGCATTGTATTCCTTGAGGAATTTCTCAAGGTCGGTACCCTCGATCTTTTTCAAAGCTTCCTTCATGGCAAGGCGCGGGATGAGCGGCAGATCCATGTCGGTGATCTTCTTGCCGTCGCGCAGCTTGACCGTTGCATCGATCAGGGCACGTACATCATAGGTGCTGCCCCAGACCTCGGGCACACCGCGGTCGATGTCCAGCAGGGTGTACACAGCTTCCATACCGGTGCGCATGGAGTATTCGGTGGTGAAGATGGTGTCACGGCCGGTCTCGGCGAACTGACCCAGGAAGGCAAAGTTGACAGCACCCTCCGGCACGATATCAGGACGGTCGCCCATCGCACGCGGCATAAAGAATGCATCGATATACGGCATCATGACCGGGATGGTGTTGGCACTGTGCTCGGCCAGCTCTTCGATCTGATCCTCGGGCACACCGATATGGTACAGCCACTCCATGCAGATCTCGCGGCCGGTGCAGTCGCGCATGGGCTTCTTGACGTAATCGCCGGGCTTGTCGCTGAACAGACCGTAGACCCAGACGCAGAGCTGGTTCTTGGGCTGGTCACGGAACTGCTGCTGGCGGTTCAGGGTCCAGCTGAGCAGCCAGCTGGAATCCTTGACCGTGACGATGCCGCCGGTGACGGTGTGGCCGCTGAAGGGGTCACGCTTGCAGATCTTCTTGATATACTGGGGGATCTTGTCGTCCAGGGTGGTGATGGTGGCGCTTTCCCAGTTGGACAGCTCCGGCTGAGAGCAGAACTTTTCGGGATGGCCGAAGGAGGGATCCTGTGCAGCGATCTTCTTCCACAGATCCCAGCCGTTGCCCGGCTTGATGGTGGGATCAAAGCCTGCGGCCTTGTCCTGAGAGCCGATGGTGCAGCTCTCCACGCAGCCGCCGTTGGTGATGAAGAGCAGGTCGTTCTCGGTGAGGTCGATGGTCCTGCTCTCACCCTTGTGATCCACGGTCACGCTGCTGGCCTGCTTTTTGCCGCCCTCGATCCTGAACTGGACATCGGTGACCTTGGTCTCGTACTGGAAGTCCACGCCGTGATCCTTCAGGTAGGTGACCATGGGCAGGATGATGGATTCATACTGGTTGTAGCGGGTAAAGCGCAGGGCGGTGAAATCGGGCAGACCGCCGATGTGGTGGATATAGCGCTTGAGGTAGAGCTTCATTTCCAGCGCGCTGTGCCAGTTCTCAAAGGCGAACATGGTGCGCCAGTACATCCAGAAGTTGGAGGAGAACACCTCATCGTCGAAGATATCGGTGATCTTTTTGTCCTGCAGCTGCTCGTCCGGGGTGAAGAAGAGCTTCATGATCTCCATGGCACCCTGATCGGAGATGGCAAATTTGCCATCGGTGTGGGCATCCTGGCCGCGGTTGACGGTGGCACGGCAGAGGGACTTGTTGGGGTCCTCCTTGTTCAGCCAGTAATACTCGTCCAGCACGCTGGCACCCTCGGTCTCCAGCGAGGGGATGGAGCGGAGCAGATCCCACATGACCTCGAAATGGTTGTCCATCTCACGGCCGCCGCGCATGACATAGCCGATATCGTACTTGTAGCCGTCGCAGGCACCGCCGGGCAGCGGGTCCTTCTCAAACACATGGATGTGGTCGCCCTGCATCTGGCCGTCACGGACCAGGTAGCAGGCGGCAGTCAGGGCCGCCAGACCGGAGCCGATGAGGTAAGCAGATTTATTGTCAACGCCCTCAGGCTTTTTGGGGTGTGCAAATGCTTCGTAGTTGCCACTGGAATAATACATACTGGGAACCTCCTGTAAATCGTATTGGGAAGACCGCGTTCATGGTTCTGTGTCGTCTTCCCTTTCGTTGTGCCTAGTATACCCCAGTGGTTTTTTCAGAACAACTAACAAATCCTGAACAGTGTATAAAATTTATACAAAACACAACCATTGTCGGAAATATGACGAAACTGTGTATCACCCCCCAGTCACCTGCGGTGACAGCCCCCGCTAATAGGGGGGCCTTTGGCATTGCATGAGGCTCTGCAAGTCCCCCTTTCCGCACAGACTGCACCATTATGCCAAGGGCTCCCCTACGAGGGGAGCTGGCGCAAAGCGCCTGAGGGGTTTAGTCCAACAAAAAAGCGCTCACCCTCCAGGGAAGGGGAACGCTTGCGTCTCTTTATCCGTTATTTTGTTTCGGGTGCCACCTCAAAATCGACCTTGCCAAGGTTGATATCGGCGCGGACGATGGTGATCATCATGCTGTCGCCCAGGCTCCAGGTCTTGCCGGAGGCCGGGTCAGAAAGGCGGATCCCCTCGGTGAGGGTGGTGCCGGTGGCGGTCAGGCTGGAAGCAGGCACAAAGCCCTCCACGCCGTTCTCCAGCTCCACAAAGATGCCGCGCTGGGTCACGCCGGAGATGATGCCCTCGTAGCACTCACCCAGATGGCGGCGGGCGTACTCGGCCTTGTAGTAATCCTCGGCCTTGCGCTCGATCTGAACGGCCAGCACTTCCCGCTCGCTGGACTGCTTGGAGGCCTTCTCCGCGAAATCGGTGTAGCGGACGATCATGGTCTCCTTGTCGGTGCCGCTGAGCAGGTCGGTCATCATGCGGTGGATGGCCAGATCCGGGTAGCGGCGGATGGGGCTGGTGAAGTGAGCGTAGTCCTTCAGCACCAGACCGTAGTGGCCCTTGGGCTTTTCCTCGTAGAGGGCCTTGGACATACAGCGCAGCATCCCGGTGTTGATGATCTGCTCATACGGCGTGCCCCGCACCCCCTCGAGGATGGCGCTCAGCTCCTTGGGCGTGGGCACCTCCTTGGCGAAGTGGTCGTTGATGCCGCAGGCCTGCAGCAGGGCGTGGAGACGCTCCAGCTTCTCGGCGTTCGGCTCCTCGTGGACGCGGTAGACGAAGGGGATCTGCTTGACCCGGGCAAAGTGGGCAGCGCACTGGTTGGCCAGCAGCATGAACTCCTCGATCATGCTCTCGCTCTCGCCGGAGGTGCGCTTCTTGACGTCGATGCAGCGGCCGTTCTCGTCGAGGATGAGCTTGACCTCGCCGCTCTCGATGTCCATGCAGCCCCGCTCCTTCCGCAGGCGGGCGCGGTGGCCGTACAGCTCCTTCATGGCGGGGAGCTGGTCGATGACGTCGGCATACTTTGCCTTGGTCTCGGCGTCCGCCGTCCCGGCCAGCAGGGCGTTGATCTCGGCGTAGACGCCCTTGACCCGGCTGCGGATGATGGACTTGACGAAGCGGTAGTCGGTCAGGTTGCCGTCCTTGTCCAGACGCATCAGGCAGGAGAAGGCCAGACGCAGCTCGTTCTCGTTCAGGCTGCAGATGCCGTTGGACAGGGCCTTGGGCAGCATGGGCACCACCTGATCGGCGTAGTAGACGCTGGTGGCGCGGCTGAAGGCCTCGTTGTCCAGCTCGGTGCCGGGCTTGACGTAGTTGGAGACGTCGGCGATGTGGACGCCCAGCTCGAAGCCGCCGTCAGAGGTGCGGGTCAGGCTGACGGCGTCGTCGATGTCCTTGGTCTCGGCGCTGTCGATGGTGAAGATGGGCAGGGCGCGCAGGTCCATCCGGCCCTCGCAGTCCTTCTCGGAGATCTCTGCCCCCTCGAACTTCTTGGCCTCCTCCCGGACCTTATCCGGGAAGCGGGTGCGGATGTCCTTGGCGTAGAGCAGGGCCTTGGCGCAGCGCTTGGCCTCGTCGGAGCTGCCGAAGCGCATGGCGACGCCCACCCGGTGATCCTCCTGCCGGTTGCCGCGGTTCAGGATCTCGACGGCCACCTTGTCGCCGTCCTTTGCGCCGCCCTCGCAGTCCCGGGCCAGCGGCATGGTGATGGCCGGGCAGTCGTCGGGCACGAAGCGCAGACGGCCCTCGACCCGACGCACCGTGCCCACCAGATCGTTCTTCTCGGTCAGGACGGCGAGGATGGTGCCCTCGTCGCTGCCCTCCATGCGGGGATGCTCGAACTTCTCCACCAGCACCTCATCGCCGGGCATGGCGCCCTTGGTGAAGCGGCCGGGGATGAAAATGTCGCTGGTGCCGTCCTCCAGCATGACGAAGGCAAAGTTCTTGCCCAGTTTGACCACCTTGCACAGCAGAGCCTTGTCGGCACGGCCGGAGCGGACGGTGAAGAACACGCCCTGACGCTGGCAGACGACGGCCTCCCGCACCAGCTCGTCCAGAGCCTCCATCACCTTGCGGTCTGCGCCGCGCTCGCCGCCGAACTTCTGCTTCAGCTCCTTGACGGTGCAGGGCTGGTTCTGGATCGCGTGTTCGATCTTATCGCGCATTGACATAGATTTTCTTTCTCCTTAACTACCTTGGCCCGCCCTCCCACCGGGGCGCGGCTCTTCCCTCTTATCCATACAAACAGAAAAACAGCCCCGCTTTCATCACGGGGCTGCGGGCGCGTACTCAGGCCAGACGGCTTGCGAACACGCAGGCCAGAATGGCCACCACAAAGAAGACGACACCGGCGATGCGGGTCACTTTCGCCAGCATCTGATCCGCAGGGGTCAGACGGGTGTTGTTTGCGCCGTAAGCGCTGCCGTTGATGGCACCGGACAGACCCTGACCGTGGGTGTGCTGCATCAGGGTAAGGGCAAAGATGGCGACCGAGACGACGAGCAGGATAACGCCGCCGACGATTTCATTGACTGCCATGGATGAAAACGCTCCTTTTATTATCAATTTTGGGATACAAACATACAGATACAAGTATATAGTAACATACCCCGGCCAAAAAAGCAAGCAAAAACGCAAAACTACCCGTCCTCTCCCGCCGCCAGCGCGTCGCACAGGCGGGCAAAGACCGCGGCGCTGGACACCTCCGGCTCGGTCTGGGCGTCCTGCATCACCACGATGGTCCAGCGGGGCCTGTCTGCCGGGTAAAAGCCCGCGAACCAGTAATTTTTCAGCTCCTCGCCCTCCCGGAACTGTCCGGTCTGGGCCGTACCGGTCTTTCCGGCGGCAGTGCCCTCCGCAGGGGCCGCCTGCTGGCCCGTCCCCTCCGCCACGACGCCCACCAGCAGGTCTTGCAGCCTCTTTGCCGTCTCTTCGGAAAACACCCGCCGGGCCGAACCGTGGGCCAGCGGCGCAAGCTCCTCGCCGGTGACCTCGTCCACGACACACTCCACGAAAAGGGGGGTGCGGTAGACGCCGCCCGCCGCGATGGCGTTCATCATCCCCGCCGCCTGTAAGGGCGTCGCCAGAAGCTCCCCCTGCCCGAAGCAGAAGTTGGCGAACTGCCCCTCGTTTTCCAGCGTCTCCGCCTCGGGCAGGACGCCCGCCGAGGCCCGCAGCCCCGCCGCGATGTCCTGCCCCTTCCCGAAGCCCAGCGCCGCCGCCATCTGCCGGACCCGCTCCGGCCCGAGACGCCGCCCCAGCTCGATGAAGTAGCCATTGCAGCTCTTTTCCAGCGCGCCGCCCAGCCCCACAAGGCCGTGGGGCACGCTTCCGGCGCAGCGGTAGACCTGTCCGTTCCGGCTGTCATACCCCGGGCAGTCCCGGACGAAGTCCCCCTCCCCGGCTTCCAGCGCCGCAGCCGCCACCACCGGCTTGAACACCGAACCGACCGCATAGGCCGAGAGGGCGCGGTTCAGGAGCGGGCTGTCCGGGGCCGTCAGGCTCTCGCCCACATGGGCCGGGTCGAAGCCGGGCCGGCTGACGCAGGCCCGCACCTTGCCGCTGCCGGCCTCTAAGATCAGGATGCACCCGGCGGCCATGCTCTCTGCCGCCACCCCCTCTGCGGCCCGCTGGATGCTGCGGGAGAGGGTCAGCCGCACCCCCCGTGCGACGGCGGATGCCTTTTCCAGCACCGGCTCACTGCCCCGCCGCAGACGCCCCTGCGCCGTGACCGCGCACCGGAGGATGTCCTGCCCGCCGGTGGAAAGGATGTCGTCCAGCGCCGCTTCGAGGCCCGCCGCGCCGAGGCCCTCGCCGTCCAGATAGCCAATGAGATGCTCCGCCAGCGGGGCGGCGGCGTACCGCCGGGGCACAGCATAGCACCGCACGCCCAGCCCCCTCACATCCTGCGCCACCTCCAGCAGGAAGGGCCGGGAGGCGTTCCGCTCCCGGTAGAGCACCGCCTGCCCGTCGGCGTCCGCGTAGGGGTAGAGCCGCGCATAACTGCCCTCCCCCGGGAAGCAGAGGGCCAGCCACTGCTCCGAAAGCCCCGTCAGCGGCAGGCCGTCGCAGTCGTAGAAGTTCCCCCGCGCCGCAGGCAGGCGCAGGACGGCCTCGCTCTGCGCCGATGCCCGGGCTGCGTATCCGGTATTCGAGCAGAGCCAGTACAACCGGCAGACCACCGCCGCAAACCCCAGCAGAAGCGCCCCATACAGCGCAAGCACCCTCCGGCCCGACATAAAACAGCCCCCTTCCCTGCCCCGTAGTATGGGCAGAAAAGGGGGCTGTTACGCAAAAGAGGCAGGGCCTCCGAAGAGACCCTGCCTCAAAAGACATC
>OLBL01000533.1_pt1 | contig 8353 bp, 10 predicted proteins | sample 1607591 | NCBI WGS metagenome assembly OLBL01 (sample SAMN02674606, study PRJEB24791) | human gut metagenome, SKBSTL068 | isolation source: stool | host: Homo sapiens | place: USA
AACTGGAGACCTCATCCTTACCAAGGATGCGCTCTACCAACTGAGCTATAGCAGCACAATCACAGCTCAGTTATAATACCATAAACTCTGCCGCATTGCAAGAGGTTTTTGCAAAAAATCTGTCTTTTTTCGCATTTTCCCGCCCGGGCATCAAAAAACGGCTGCCGTTTTCCACGGCAGCCGTTCGTATGGTTGAAAACCGATCACTCGATGAGGCCGTTCAGCAGGGCAAGGCACTTGCGGCTGTGCAGCTTGCGGATGGCCTTTGCCTCGATCTGGCGGACACGCTCACGGGTGACGCCGAAATCGCGGCCCACCTCTTCCAGCGTGCGGGGACGGCCATCGTCCAGACCAAAGCGCAGGCGGATGACCTTTTCCTCACGGGGGGTCAGGCTCTTGAGGGCCTGATTGATCTGCTGGGCCACCATGGCGCGGTCCGCTGCCTTGCCGGGGGCCTCGGCGTTCTCGTCGGCCACGAAATCGCCCAGGGAGGAATCTTCTTCCTCGCCCACGGGGCTTTCCAGGCTGGCGGGTTCCTGCGCCATGCGCTGGATCTCACGCACGCGCTCCACGCTCATATCCATGGCCTTTGCCAGCTCCTCGGGGGTGGGCTCGTGGCCGTTCTGGTAGACCAGCTGGTTGGTGGCCTGACGCATCCGGTTGATGGTCTCGACCATGTGCACCGGGATGCGGATGGTGCGGGCCTGATCCGCAATGGCGCGGGTGATGGCCTGACGGATCCACCAGGTGGCGTAGGTGGAGAAGCGGAAGCCACGGTCACAGTCAAACTTCTCGGCGGCCTTGATCAGGCCGATGTTGCCCTCCTGAATCAGGTCCAGGAACGCCAGGTTGTGGCCAACATGCTTCTTGGCGATGGAGACCACCAGACGCAGGTTGGCCTCGCTCAGGCTGCGGCGGGCGTTCAGGCCGTCGCGGCGGATCTTGAGCAGCTCCTGGCGGCGCTCCTCCGTCAGGGGGCCGTTCTCCACGGCCTCCATGGCTTCTTCTTCGGCAGCCTTTTCCTCGTCGTCCTCGCTGGACTTGGTGTTGCCGTCCTCGTCCAGATCCTCGGTATAGCTCCGGCTGTTCTCATCCTCCTCGAACGAGAAGCGGGCGCTGTTCTTTTTGATGTACTCAGGCGCGCCGTACTTCTGGCGGTCGGCCTGAAGGATGTGGGCAGCCTCGGCACCGGCGTGGATGCGCTTGCTCAGGTCCACTTCCTGCTCCGCGCTCAGCAGCGGGATCTGGCCGATCTGCTTGAGGTAGTTCTTCACAGGATCATCCAGCAGCTCATCCATGGCAGCCTTCAGGTCTGCGGGGTTCTCCTCTGCCGGGTCGTCCTCATTTTCATCGCCCAGGCCCAGCTCATCGCTGTTTGCCTCGGCACTTTCCACCTCTGCCATGATGCCTTCCACATCCAGGCTGGTGTCACCGTCGGCCTCGTCATCCAGAATTTTGATGCCGCGCTCCTCCAGAAGCGTGTAAAGCGTTTCCACATCCATCCGGCACTGGGAAGCCAGTGTCTTGGCCTCGCCCGCCGTCAGGGTGCCTTCGCCCTTCGTCAACAGTTCCTTCAAAGTCATGCCCATTTCGCTCTCTCCTTTTCACCGCGGCGCTGGCTGCGCCGTAAGTGATATCGTATCATAAGTTTTGCCGCTGCGGGATGGTTCAAATCACCAGGCCGCCGTTCACACCGAACACCTGCCCGGTGATGTAACCGGCGCTTTCGCCTGCCAGGAACACCAGCAGCTGCGCCACCTCGTCTGCGCTGCCCAGGCGGCCCACGGGGGTCTCCTCGGCCAGTGCGGCCTTATCCTCTGCCGTAAAGGCAGCCATCATATCGGTGTCGATGACACCCGGAGCCACGCAGTTCACGGTGATGCCGCTGGGCCCCTCCTCTTTGGCAAGGGCCTTGGTCAGGCCGATCAGGCCCGCCTTGGCAGCGGAGTAATGCACCTCGCAGCTGCCGCCGGTCTGGCCCCACATGCTGCTCACGGTCAGGATGCGGCCCGCCTTGCGGCGGATCATGCCCGGCAGGGCCAGCTGGCACAGGTGGAACGCGCCGCTCAGGTTCACGTCCAGCATGTGCTGCCACTCCTCCGGGGTGATATCGGTGAACAGCTTCTGCTGGGCAATGCCCGCGTTGCTCACCAGCACATCCACATGGCCCACGGCCTGCTCCACGGTGTGGAACGCCACCTCACAGCTGGCGCGGGAGGCCACGTCGCACTGGACCGCCAGCAGGCCCGGCAGCGCCTTTTCCAGCGCCGCCGCCGCCTCGGCGTGGGTGTGGTAGAGCACCGCCACCCGGTAGCCCGCCTGCCAGAAGGCGCGGGCCGCCGCGGCTCCGATGCCCCGGTCGCCGCCCGAGATCAGCACGCAGCGCCCGTTGGCCGCAGGGACTGCCGGTTCCGGTACAGCCTCCGCCGGCGGTTCCGTTTCCGCGGCCGGTTCCGGCGCAGCTTCCTGCACCGGCTCCTGTTCCGGCGCAGGGGCCCGGGATGCCTTATCCTCATCGCTCAGGTCAAAGGTCAATTCAAATTCATCATCGTACAAGAGTCAGCCCTCCTGCCGTTTGTTCTCTGCCTGCAAAAAATCCCGCAGGCAGGAAGGTCCCGCCCTCCACCGCACCCATGGGCTGCGCTCTGCTCCTCTTTCCGGTCAAGGCCGGTCCTGCGGCGAGCCCGCTGGTCTGTGCGAGTGGTTTCGACAAATTACCATTAAATAATATAACACAATTCGGCGAAAAAAGAAAGTGGGAACCGCCGTCTTTTCACGCAGTTCCCACTTTTTTTCACGTTCTCAGGGGGTCACGGGCGGTTTCCAGCGGGGCTTTGCGGCCCGCTGCTCCCGCAGCCGGAGGAAAAACGCCTGCAGCAGCGCCTGCGCCTCCTCCGCCCGCAGTCCGCGTTCCACCACCGGATGGTGGTTGAAGGGCAGGGCGAACAGGTCGGTCACGCTGCCGCAGCACCCGGCTTTGGTATCCGCCGCGCCGTACACCACCCGCCTGATCCGGCTGTTGATGATGCCGCCGCTGCACATGGGGCAGGGCTCCAGCGTAACGAACAGCTCACACTGCCACAGCCGCCAGCCGCCCAGCTTTTTGCAGGCCGCGTCAATGGCCAGCAGCTCGGCGTGGTGGAGGGCGTTTTTCTCGGTCTCGCGGGTGTTGTGGGCGGCGGCGATGATCTCGCCGTTCCGGGCCACCACCGCGCCCACGGGCACCTCGCCCAGCGCGGCGGCCCGTGCGGCCTCCTCCAGCGCAGCGCCCATCAGCTCATAGTCGGTCATCCCATTCCCCTTTCTGCCAGCGCCCGGGCCAGCACCAGCCCATTGTTCAGGATATGCAGCACCACCCCGGGTGCAGGACTGTCGGTCTGCTCTGCGGCCCACCCGAAAATAAGCCCCATGCCCAGCGCGTAGCACTTTTGGGTCAGCGTTCCGTGCAGGGCCGCAAAGAGCACAGCCTGGCAGAGGTTTGCCGGGTGCTCCCCCAGCGGCCGCAGCAGGCGCAGCAGCGCCCCCCGGAACACCAGCTCCTCGGCCAGCGGCAGCACCAGCAGGCTGCGCAGCGTGCCTGGCACGCCCTGCGGCAGCTCTGCCGCCCCGCCGGGGACCAGCACACACCAGACCGCCGCCAGCCCGGCCCAGGCCAGTGCCGCGATGCCTGCCGCCCGCAGGCGGCGGTTCTGTTCTGACATCTTCTCCGTCCCCTCTCCGTTTGGGGGTGCGCTGTTCCGCTGCTTCGGGCGCACAGCGCACCGCCCCGCAATGCCTGATGCCCATTGTATCATGTTCCGGCCCGTTTGTGCAAGAAAACGGAGCGGAATTGCGAAAATACGAAGAAATATTGATTCAAACAATTGACATTTCCCGTCGTCTCTGGTATATTCCTATACGACTTTTTGATTGATTTGGTCGGGTTATCCGTTCTTGGCCCCGTTGGAGGTATTACTATGATCCGCATTCTTACCGATTCCGCATCCGACATCCTGCCCGCTGAAGCCGAGCAGCTGGGCGTGACCGTCATCCCCCTGAACGTCACCCTGGAGGACGGCACCGTGCTCCGGGACGGCGTGGACATGACCCCCACCGTGTATTACGGCGTGATGGCCCGCTGCCACAAGCTGCCCACCACCAGCCAGCCCAGCCCCGAGCTGTTCCAGCGCTTCTTCCTTGAGGCGGCTGCCGCCGGGGACGAGGTGGTGGGCATTTTCCTCTCCCATGAGCTGTCCGGCACCTGCCAGTGCGCCCGGCTGGCCGCAGACATGGCCAATGTGGACAATGTCCTCTTTGTGGATTCCGAGAACGTCTGCCTGGGCGAGAGCCTGCTGGTGCGGCTGGCTGTTCAGCTGCGGGATGCCGGAAAGACTGCCGGGCAGATCGCCGCCACCCTTGAGCACGCCAAGGAGCATCTGCATCTGGTGGCTGTCATCGACGACCTGAAGTATCTGCGCAAGGGCGGCCGCCTGCCCGCCGCTGTGGCCGTGGCCGGTGGGATGCTGGGCATCAAGCCCCTCATCACCATCAAGGAGGGCAAGGTCGTTATGGCGGGCAAGGCCCGGGGCCTGCCCGGCGCTTACGTTGCCCTGTTCAAGAAGATCGAGGAGCTGGGCGGCATCAGCACCTGCGCCGACGCGCTGGCCGGTTACACCCTCGCCCCCCGCGAAGTGCAGCCCATCCAGACCTACCTGCAGGAGAATCTGGGCCGGAACGAGGCCCTTGTGCGCCAGATCGGCTGTGTCATCGGCACCCATGCCGGCCCCGGCGCGTTCGGCCTGGCCTTCCTCGATGAGGGCTTCACCTTCTGATCTTACCCAATCAAAAAGAGGAACTGCTTTCCCGGCAGTTCCTCTTTTTTGTTGGTTCATTCGTGTCCGATCTTCGACCAGTCGATCTCTTCGGCATCTACAAAGCCGCTGTCCTTCGCTTCCTCCAGCTGCTTTGCTTCCTCTGTGGTCAGCTTGGTGAAATCCGGGTCCCATGCCAGTACCAGCTTTTTGATCAGCTCGTAGGCAAGGTTCTTGTCCGGGTCCGGCAGCATATCGATCATGTGTGCTGCATTCATTGCAATTTCAGACATCCTGCCACCTCCTTATTTATAGATATCGCCACGATTCCCGATATCCAGCACCAATAGAATCTCCAGCGCGTTTTCCTCTCCGTACCGGTAAAGCACGCGCCAGCTTCCGACCCGAAGCCGCATTGTTCCATCCTTCAGTCCCTGCATCACCTTGATATCACCTGCTGGCGGTTTCAGGGTCAGCCCCTCAATGCCTGCAACGATGCGAAGCACGGACCTTTTGTCCAGCTTATTCAGGAACTTCATGGCGTTCTTCGAGTAGCGGATCTTCATAACATCATCCTCAGCGCTCGTTTTTTCTGCGGGCCTCTGGCCCTATTATAGTCCATTCTCCTGCAAACGTCAATTGTTTTTTTGCCGAAGATCCGTTCATTACAGCACCGCGTCCGAAACGATCTTGCCCAGCAGGAGCACCAGCACCACAAGCATCATGGGGCGGATGAACTTTGCGCCGTTCTTGAGGGCAAAGTGGGAGCCCAGCAGGTTGCCCACAATGCCGCTGATGGCACAGGGGATGCCGATGGAGAACACCACCAGCCCGCTGGAAAGATACGTTACCAGGCTGGCGTAGTTGCTGGCAAGGTTGAGCACCTTGGCGTTGCCGCCCGCCGTGCGCAGGTCAAAGCCCATCAGGGTGGTAAAGGCAATGATGGCAAAGGTGCCGGTGCCCGGGCCAAAGATGCCGTCGTACAGGCCGATGCCCAGCCCGATGGCAAGAGCCAGCACCGCCTTTTTGGCGTTCAGGGTGCCGTCGTCACGGTTCTCGTCGGGCAGGTCCCGCCGCCAGAGGATGAGCACCGCCGCCACCGGCAGGATGATGAGCATCATGGTGCGCAGCACCTGATCGCTGAGCAGGAGCACGATGTGGGAGCCCAGTGCGCTGCCCACAAAGCTGCCCACAGCCGCCAGCAGACCGACCCGGATGTTCATGGCTCCCTTCTGGAAGAACTGCGCCGTGGCAAAGGTGGTGCCGCAGGCCGCGCTGAATTTATTGGTGCCGTAGGTGTAATGCACCGGCAGGCCCGCAAACAGGTAGGCGGGCAGGCTGATCAGGCCGCCGCCGCCCGCCGCCGAGTCCACAAAGCCCGCAAACCCGGTCATCAGCATCAAAAACAGCAGCATTGGCAATGATAATGTAATTTCCATTCGTTCTACTTTCCTACTCTTTCGTTTACTTCAGATACAGCTTTCCCTCGCAGGCCAGGATCTGATCCAGGATCATCCGGGACACCCGGGCACCATAGACCATGGCGGGGTGGTCGTTGTACTCGATGATATCATGGAACTCCTTGTTCATCAGAACGATCACATACTCGCCGTAGGGGGTGTGGATGATGCCGCCGTCGTTGCGGCAGGCGTTCATGCTGCCGCTCTTGCTGGCCACCCAGATCAGCTCCGGCTCACCGGTCTCCTCACAGTCGAGGTAGAACTGGGGGAAATCGTGGGTGAGCATGGTGTTGTAGTGCTGCTGACGGAAGATGGCCAGCATCTCGGCGCTGGCCTCGGCGCTGACGAGCGTGCCCTTCGCCACCTGCGCAAAGAGGGAGGCATAATCCCGGGGCGTCGTGGTGCCGAGGTCGGCGTAGAGGTCAAAGTGAAGGGGGTTGTGCAGGACGGTGTGGGCAAAGCCCATCTCCCGGATGCAGGCGTTGATGACATCCAGCCCCAGATAGTCGATGACCATGTTGGTGGCGATGTTGTCCGAGCAGATGATCATCATGGTAGCAGCGTCCTTGACCTTCAGGCTCGCGCCCACCCCCAGTGCCCGCAGCATCCCCGAGCCATCCACGAAGTGCTCCGGCTTGTAGGTGATCTTTTCCTCGAGGCTGGCTTTGCCCCGGCTGGCCTGCAGATACAGGGCCGCGAGGATGTACGCTTTGATGGTGGAAGCCGTCTCGAACTCCTCGTCGGCCCCGATCTCCACCGTGTGGCCGTGCAGGTCGTCCACAAAGACGCTCATCTTCCCCTGATAGGAGTAAAGCTCCGCCGCAATGCGCTTTTCCAGCGTCATATTTTTATCCATATCGGAATCTCCTTATTCTTCTCTACTCGGCGTTGTCATGTCCTGTCGAAACCGCGCCGTATTGTCCAGTATACCGCAGTGCGGCGGGAAAGTCCACTCTCTCAGAGATTCTCTTCGAAGAACCGGCGGGCGTTGCGGTAGAAGATATCCTCCACCTCATCCTCGGTAAAGCCCTCGCGGCGGAGGGCCTCCGCCAGCAGCGGGAGCTTCGAGCAGTCGTCCATCTCCAGCTTTCCGCCAATGCCGTCGAAGTCGCTGCCCAGACCAATGATGCCGATGCCGCCCACCTGCTTGAAATGGGCCGCGTGCTTTGCCATCAGGGCCGTGGTGCTGCGGCAGAGCTTTTCTTCCGGCTGGTGGTCGAGGAAGCCGCTGCAGTAGTTGAGGCCCACAAGGCCGCCCTTATCGGCCAGTGCGCGGATCATCTCGTCGGTGAGATTGCGGCAGTGGGGCGCGAGGGCGCGGCAGTTGGAGTGGCTGGCCGCAAAGGGGCGGGTGGAGTGCTCGACAATGTCCCAGAAGCCCTTGTCGGACAGGTGGCTCACGTCCGCAATGAGATGCAGCCGCTCCATCTCGGCGAGGAACTCGAAGCCCTTCTCCTTCAGGCCCGTCTCGGTGTTGGGGGCACAGGGCCAGATGTCGCCGCCCCCGCCGGGCACGACGTTGGGGCTGGCAAGCTCATTCTCGTGGTTCCACGTCAGGGTCATCATCCGGACGCCCAGCTCGTACAGCCGGCGCAGCACGCCGAGGCTGCCCTTGCAGCAGCCGCCCTCTTCGATGGTGAGCATTCCGCTGATCTTGCCCTCGGCGGCGTTTTTGCGGATGTCAGAGGGGCGATACACCGGCGCGATCTCCTCCGGGTATTTTTCCATGATGCGCTTGAAGACGTCGATCTCTTCCAGTGCCGTCACCAGCGGGTCGGCACCGGGGGTCTTATCGCCCAGATTGACGAAGGCGGCAAAGCATTGGAGCATATAGTCGCCTTTTTTCAACTTCTGCAGGTCGATGTGCAAATCGTTCTGCGCAAAGCTCTTGGGTGCACCCGCCTTTTCGGCGTAGCGCAGCTCGCTTAAAGTGTCACAATGTAAATCGAAGACTTTCATTTTGGTTCTCCTTTGTTAAAGGGAAGGTGATGCTTCCGTTAAGCTCGTTTTTTAAGCAGGTTCTCGCGCTGGTGGCGCGGGGTAAATCGCTTTTTCATTAAGGCTAATGTTCTCTTTTGCGTGCCAAAAGAGAACCAGAAAAGC
>OLBL01000539.1_pt1 | contig 8308 bp, 7 predicted proteins | sample 1607591 | NCBI WGS metagenome assembly OLBL01 (sample SAMN02674606, study PRJEB24791) | human gut metagenome, SKBSTL068 | isolation source: stool | host: Homo sapiens | place: USA
GCAGCTCCCGCAGGCTGGTGATCATGGGGAACATGATGCTCATGTTGCCGTAGGCAGAAGCACGCAGCAGAGCGCGCAGCTGGGTCTTGAAGAAGTCCCTGCGGGTCAGGCAGATGCGGATGGCGCGGTAGCCCAGAGCGGGGTTCTCCTCGTGATCCAGCTTCATGTAATCGACGGTCTTATCGGCACCGATGTCGCAGGTACGGACGACCACCTTGCGGGGAGCCAAACTCTCCACCACCTGCTTGTAGGCCTCGAACTGGTAGTCCTCGGTGGGGAAGTCCTTGCAGTTCAGGTAGACGAACTCGGTGCGGAACAGGCCTACGCCGCCGGCATCGTTCTGCTGCACAGCACCCACATCGCTCATGCCGCCGATGTTGGCAAAGACATTGATGGTCTTGCCGTCCAGCGTGGTGTTGGGCTTGCCCTTCAGCTCCTGCAGCAGGGCCTGCTTCTTCTGATCTTCCTGCTGGCGCTTCTTCAGGCTCTTGAGCAGGTCGGGGGTGGGTTCAACGTAAACGCAGGCGTTGTAGCCATCGATGACCGCCATCTTGCCGTCCCAGTCGTCCTGAATATCCTTGCACTGGATCAGGGCAGGGATGTTCATGCTGCGGGCCAGAATGGCGGTGTGGCTGTTGGAGCTGCCCTCACGGGTAATAAAGCCCAGCAGCAGGCTCTTATCCATGCGGACGGTCTCAGACGGGGCCAGATCCTCCGCGACCAGAATGCTGGGCTCGGTGCCCTGCAGGCTGGCGTTGTCCACCCCCTGCAGGATGTCCAGAATGGCCTGTGCGATATCGATGACATCTGCACTGCGGGCCTGCAGATACGGGTCATCCATGGCGGCGAACACCGCAGCCTGATTGTTGCCTGCCGTCTTGACGGCGTACTCGGCACACTTTTTCTGGCTGTTGATGATCTCCTTGATGGCATCCACAAAGTCGTCGTCTTCCAGCATCATGGCGTGGATGTTGAACACCTCGGCGATGTCCTCGCCAGCCTCTGCCAGTGCCTTTTCATACAGCGCAGTCTGCTGCTCAATGGCCTTCTGCTGCGCTTCTTCAAAACGCGCCACTTCCGCTGCGGTATCCGCTACCTCTGCGGCAGAAATGGCAGTATCCTTTTTCTTGTAGATCTTGAGCTTGCCGATGGCGATGCCATTCAGGACGCTCTTACCGGTGCCTACCTGCATTGCACACTACTCCTTCTTCATCTGTGCCGGGGCCGCACTGCTCCGACAGTCCAAAAAAAGCCCCCGCAGCTCACCCGCGAGGGCCTTCCTCATCTTAACTGCGGAATCAGACGTTCTCGGTCAGGAACTTCTGGATGGCTGCTGCTGCAGCTTCCTCGTCGTCGCCCTCGACCTTGACGGTAACGGTCTCACCCTGCTTGACGCCCATGCCCATCAGAGCCATCAGCTTGCGCATATCGCAGCTCTTGCCGTCCTTTTCCAGGGTAGCGCTGCTGGCAAAGCCCTTGACGGTCTTGACGAGCAGGCCGGCGGGACGAGCGTGGATGCCGCATGCATCCTTAACGGTATACTGGAATTCCTTCATAATCATTTTCTCCTTACTTGATCCCGTGCGGCGCTTCTGCACTTGCACCAGACGCGGCCGAGCCGCGGCACGGTTGATACATCTATTATAAACCCTTGCCGGGAATTTTTCACCATTTCATATTGCTAATTTTTTATGCAAAATTTTGGTACAATTGAACATACAAATGTGACAAAAATGCACGCATTTCACTTTTTCTTCTGATTGTGCGCAAATTTTAGGCAAATTGCGACCTGATTTTGCATCAAAACCCGAAGCTGTTCCCGGTCGTTTCCGGCTTTGGCAGGTCGTTCCGGTGCTTATTCCACCGGATATCCCTCGGCATCCAGCGGCAGTTCCGTATAAGGCACAGCCTGCGGCACGGCATCCGGCTCACCGGATGTCTGCTGGGCGGTCAATTCCTCGTCATGGCGTTCGCCCCAATCGCCGCTGTAGTCCTCGCCGGAGGTCTGCTGTGCCGGTTCGCTGCCGGTCAGCTCTTCGTCGTGGCGCTCACCCCAGTCGCCCTCGTAGTCCTCGCCGGAAGTCTGCTTTGCCTCAGCTTCCGCCATGGCGGCCTGCATGTCTTTCAGGCCCACCACAACGCCGGAGGGCCGTTCCAGCAGGTAAGCTCCCACGGCCTTTTTGCGGTACACCAACAGCACGCCGTAGCGGCTGGTCTCGCCGCTGCTTGCCGCCGGGATCAGCGCCGTCCATTTTTCCACGGTCTTGCCCTTGTAGCGTGCAAGGTCCATGCCGCTCTGCTGCACCACCCCGTTGAAGGCCGAAAAGCTGTCATCCCACTTGCGGGGGATCTTGACCTTGTCTGCCGTGATGGATGCGCCGTCCACATCCAGACCGTAGCCGGTGAACCATGTCTGGATGTCCTGTGCACTCTCAATTTTGTTCACCGCCGCCGAGACCGCAACGGTGCGGTTGCTGATGAACCGGCCCAGCAGAGCACTGCCCACCACCAGTGCGCAGCACATGGCACCCAGACCCAGTTTTTTCAGGCTCGTTTTGCTTAACGTGACTACAAACATATCCCCATGCCTCCCCAGCCTGTTTATTGCTCTGAGAACAATTTATTCAGAGTCCGGGCAGGTTATGACGATTTAAAATGCCCGCCGCCCCTCTGGCGAAGAGGAGCGATTTTCGGTTTTGCCAAGGGCCCCCTCCGTGAGGGGGCTGTCTGCGGAGCAGACTGGAGAAGTTTGATAAGATGCAGTTTTCCTTCACGACCTCTCCCGTGAAAAAGTAAATCCGAAAAGCCCGCAGGCTTTTCGGATTTACTAATTATAAAATAATATTTCCTCTGCTATTGTCAGAGCGAAGCGGAGACAATTCTAAATCAAATTTTCCTCAATGCGCTTTCACAAAATCCTCCGGCGAGACTTCGCCGTTCTGGCGGAGCACCTGTTTCAGCACCTGCATCACGCCGTATTCCCGGTGGGACGGTGCCAGAAACGGCACCTGCGCCCGCAGCGGTCCGCTGCCGTTCTCCATCAAAAAGCCGTACTTCGCGGTGGTGAGCATCTCGGCATCGTTGTAGGTGTCGCCAAAGGCCATCATGCTGTCGGCCGGAATGCCCAGCAGTGCACCCACCTTTGCCAGTGCTGCACCCTTGTGCACACCTGGGTTCATCACGTCCACCCAGTTTCTGCCTGCCACTGCCACCGAGAATGCACCGCCATTTCCTGTGTGGAATGCGCCGTAGATCCGGTCGAAGGCTTTCTGCGAGTCGTCGTTGGGCAGATAGACGGTAAACTTATCCGCCGCCGCTTCCACCGCAGTCAGGTCATCCACGTATTCCACCCGGGTATAAAAATTCTTGAAAACTTTATCGTATTTCTCGTCCTGCTTTTCCGCGTAGGCCGCCTGCAGTCCGCACAAAAGACCCACGTCTCCGGCCTGCTTTGTGCTGCGGGCCAGCTGCCGCCAGCCCTCGGCAGGCATTTCGGACACAAACAGATCTTTCCCCTTCCAGCGGGCAGCGCCGCCGTTGTCGCCAATGAGAATGATCTCCTCCAGCAGATCCGGGAACATCGTTTCCAGTGTGTACAGAGGCCGCCCGCTGGCGGCGGCAAACAAGATGCCCTGCCCGGCCAGTGCACGGATGGTCTCGGTAAACTTTGGCGGCAGCTGGCTGTACTCGTCCAGAAGGGTCGCGTCCATGTCCGATGCGATCAGGCGAATGCAGTCCATTGCAGTTTCCTCACTTATCCGATGTAGCTGATGTTCACGTCCATATCGCCCTTATAGCCGGGCAGGCGTGCCGTGCAGGTGCCCTGCCACAGGGCGCAGTCGATGGGGCTGCTGGCAACACCATAATGTGCGTTCCAGATGGTATATTTTTTCAGGCTGTTCAGATTGACACGCTTGCGGTACCACAGGGTAGAGGCATACACACCGGGTTTGTAGCCCTGTGCCTTGACCTCCTCACAGAAGGCAATGGCGCACTTGGTGCGGTCCTCCATACCCAGACCGTCGGCACGGCCGGAACCATTGGAAGCGCCGGATGCTTCGGTGTCAAAGAAGATGGGGTAATCCAGCTTGCGTCCGTTCAGCACGTAGGCGCAGGCAAAGGCTTCCTCCTTGGCTTCCTCCTCGGTGGTGGCCTGACTGAAGAAATACACGCCCACCTTCAGGCCCGCATTCTTCACATTGGTGAAATGCTCCTCGAACATGGGGTCCAGCACCAGCGTGCCGGAAGCACCATAGCCGCGGTAGCCGATGCGGACGATCACAAAGCTCACGCCTGCCTTTTTGATCTGGTTCCAGTCGATGTTCTTCTGATACTTGGAAACATCCACGCCGAAGGTCTTGCCCTTTTCCAGCACGCCGTCCGCATTGAAATAATAGAGTTTATTGTCGATGCACTGGATGCCGGTCACCGGCTTGTTGGTGCTCTGGCTGTAGTAGTAGGTCTTGCCGCCGGAGGTGCGCCAGCCGGAATAGACTGGCTCCGTATCGCTCTTGCCCAGCCAGCCGAACAGGAAATTGAGCAGCCAGCTGAAAAAGCCGTTCTCATCGCTCAGGTCGATGCACTGGGCCTCGGCGGCATCCATGGCACCGGCATCCAGCGCGGCACGGATCTCCTCCGGGGTCAGTACAACGCTGTTTTCCGGGGTGTGCTGGTTCGTGCTGTTCTCCTCCGCTTCAGTGGCCTGTACAGGCGGCGCTTCCGGGTCCTGTGCAGCAAGCTCCGGGGTCTCCGTCTGCAGGGTGGGCATTGCTGTTTCCTGCTGTGCAGAAACAGTCTCGGTCACTGCCGCGGTACTTTCTTCCGGCTGTGCAGCCAGTGCCAGCGGTGCGCCCATTGAAAAGGTCATTGCCAATGCCAGAACTGCCGCTGCGCACCGCGTTTTGCCGCGGGTGCCGCGGGCAGTCAGTTTATTCCAGAACGTTTTTTTCATGCTGTGCTCCAAACCTCATGCATTTTTATCGGGATGCCGCCCTTCACAAAAAGGGCAGCGTTTCATCTTCTCAATACTCTTTCAGTATACACCCGCGGGCAAGCCCCCGTCAATTGCCGCACACTGCAAAGCGCAGCTCCGAAAAGCTGCCGCCCCGGTATCAGAAAATGCTCCAAAATAGATACGTCTCAGCCCGCAAAAACATTGCACAAAGCCAAAAATTGCAGATATTTCCAGCAAAAACAGCATTTTGTCTTGTTGTCTTGACATGTGTATGGTATTATACTTGACATGCAGTTTTTGCATTGAATCCACCATCTTGAAACAGAAAGGCAGTTTCTCATGTCAAATGTGAAAGATTTCTTAAAACGCAAGGATATCGTCATCACCCCGCAGCGCTATCTCATTGAAGCGCTGGGTGCCATGGCGCAGGGCCTGTTTGCCAGCCTGCTGATCGGCACCATCATCAAGACGCTGGGCCAGCAGACCGGCCTTGACGTGCTGGTAGACCTTGGCGGTTACGCCACGGCCATGAGCGGCCCGGCCATGGCCTGCGCCATTGGCTGGGCGCTGCACTGCCCGCCGCTGGTGCTGTTCAGCCTGATCACCGTAGGCTACTCGGCCAATGCTCTGGGCGGCGCAGGCGGCCCGCTGGCCGTGCTCATCATTGCCATCGTAGCTTCCGAGCTGGGCAAGGCCGTGAGCAAGGAGACCCGCGTGGACATCCTCGTGACCCCGCTGGTGACCATTTTTTCCGGCGTGGGCCTTTCCATGCTGATCGCCGCACCCATTGGCGCTGCCGCAAGTCAGGTGGGCACCCTGATCATGTGGGCCACCGAACAGGCTCCGCTGGTCATGGGCATTCTGGTATCCGTCATTGTGGGCGTGGCGCTGACCCTGCCCATTTCCTCTGCCGCCATCTGCGCCGCGCTGGGTCTGACCGGCCTTGCCGGCGGTGCCGCCGTAGCAGGCTGCTGCGCCCAGATGATCGGCTTTGCCGTGATGAGCTACAAGGAGAACGGTGTGGGCGGTCTGGTCAGTCAGGGCCTTGGCACCAGCATGCTGCAGATGGGCAACATCGTCAAGAACCCCCGTATCTGGATCGCGCCCACACTGGCCAGTGCCATCACCGGCCCGCTGGCCACCTGCGTGTTCCACTTTGAGATGAACGGTGCCGCCGTGTCCTCCGGCATGGGCACCTGCGGTCTGGTGGGCCAGATCGGCGTGTACACCGGCTGGGTCAGCGACATTGCCGCCGGTACCAAAGCCGCCATCACCCCGATGGACTGGGCTGCCATGGTGCTGCTGTGCTTTGTTCTGCCCGCCGTGCTGAGTGTGATCTTCTGCGAGATCGAGCGCAAGCTGGGCTGGATCAAAGAGGGCGACCTGAAGCTGAACTAACTTTTAGAATTGTCTCCGCTTCGCTCTGACAATATCAGCGGAAAAATATTTTTATATATAGCAACGCCGGAATGACTGCGGTCATTCCGGCGTTGCCTTTTCACGATAAGGGGCCGGGCGGTGAACAGCCTTTTGCTACCGTCAGCCTGCAGCTGTCGCGCAGCAGATGGAGCTCAAACGATCCGTTTCCCGTCCAGCACTGCCTGCGTGAGGGTGTCGCCTTCATACACCAGCTTGAGGGAGAAATAAGGCCGTTCCTCATTCAGCAGCCGGAAGAAGATTTTGTCGCCCTCCCAGATGGGCAGTTCAGCCGCCTTATCCTTCGGCACCCATTCCAGCACGCCCTCCCTGCAGGCATCGCCCTGCACCATCTCGCCCGTCCATTCATCAGCGGTGTACAGGTGGATGAACTCGGTCATGTTGCCCCAAATAAAGGTCAGCAGACCCCGGGCGCGGAAGCGCTTCAGCGTCAGGCCGGTCTCCTCCTTCACTTCCCGCAGCAGGCAGTCCTCCGGGCTTTCAAACCGCTCAAACTTTCCGCCTACACCGATCCATTTGTCGTGGTTGTAGTCGTCCTGCTTTTTGATACGGTGCAGCATCAGGTAGGCATCGTCCCGTTCCAGATAACACAGCGTGGTGCTGAAAATGGGAAATTCGGGGTTCATGAAGGCTCCTAGATTCATTGCGTTCTCCTTTTGATTTTGTTTTTGTGGAAAATGCCGTTTTTCGCTGCGGCCCCTCCCGTGAAAAAACACCCCGGCAAAGCCCGCAGGCTTTGCCGGGGTGCAAACCAAAAATAACTTTTTCCTCTGAATATGCCAGAGCAACGCGGCGGCAATTTAAAATCATTGCCCCTTCCGGCTTGCTCTTCCCTTACCCGCATTGTTCAGCTTGCGCACAAGGTCGTTCTGATGCTTGCGCTGGCTGGGCGTGGGCTGCGGGTCTTTGGCCTCCTCAGCGCGGCGGCCGCTCTGGGCGGTGTCCGGATCGATGCGTTCCAGCGTCCACTCCTGATTGCCGCCGGCCACAAAGTTCCAGATCTGGGCCTGTGCGCCGTTGGAGGTGTTCATACCCACAAGGTCGATGTATTTATCCGCCAGCACATTGCGGATGCGGGTGCGCCCGCTGCGGGTGGGCTCCAGCGCCCAGCACTGACTCAGCCCGCTGGTGCGGTCCCACTGGTGCAGCCATGTGCCCTCCACCACACCGCCAAGGGCCAGATCCATCATCTTGCCGGTAAAGCGGTTGCAGATGCGCCAGCGGCCCTCGCCTGCATCCACGAACTGCCACTGCTGCCACGGATGGCCTGCATAGCTCCACAGCTGGATGGCCGCGCCGTTCTCGGTGTTGAAGTTCTTTACTTCCAGTACCTTTCCATTGGGGGCTTTGATGATATAAAATTCATTTTCCAGAATGACTGCCTGCGATGCCTTTGCCATAGAGCACGACTCCTTTCCAGTTTGGTAGCCCTATTATAGCGTATTTGTCCTTTGGCAGCAAGAATGCTTTTCCATAATCTTTTTACGTTTTATTGTGCATTTTGACATGATTCCCGCAACGATAACGTTTACGCGCAACAAAACCGTCTCTGCAGGGAATTTCTTTACACTCCGGCCTGTCTTGTGATACAATAAAGGCACACGCTTTTAGGGAGGGATTTGGAATGACCAACGAAACCTTGGAAACCATTAAAAGCCGCCGCAGCTGCCGTGCCTATAAGCCGGAGCAGATCACCGACGAAGAGCTGAATGCCGTGCTGGAAGCCGGCACCTACGCTGCCAGCGCCATGGGCCGCCAGAGCGCAAAGATCGTGGTGGTGCAGGACGCTGCCACCCGCGCCCAGCTCACCCGCATGAACGCCGCTGTCATGGGCAAGGACACCGACCCTATGTACGGCGCTCCCACCATTCTGGTGGTGCTGGCCGATGCCGGTTCCAAGAATGCCGTGCAGGATGG
>OLBL01000568.1_pt1 | contig 8047 bp, 7 predicted proteins | sample 1607591 | NCBI WGS metagenome assembly OLBL01 (sample SAMN02674606, study PRJEB24791) | human gut metagenome, SKBSTL068 | isolation source: stool | host: Homo sapiens | place: USA
CAGACGTGTGCTCTTCCGATCTCGTAGCGAACACTTATAATCGCAAGAAATCAAGATAAGAAACAATGACGATTACACAAATCAGGAAGAAGAAAGATACGGTACTGTATCTGAACCGAGCAGTGTACTTCTGTCCCATTTTAGAAATAAATAAGGCACGAGGCAAAAAATACCAATAAACCGATAAAGAAAAAAATAATTGTGACCGGCCATATTACAAGATTTCCATATCTTTGCCCACTATAATTTATTACAACGTATTAAATCAATAATAACATGAAATTCAATTACCACATTATCATCCTTTTGCTTTTAATTGTCCGATTGTTCACACCAAGTACGGCAAAGGCTAGTCAAAACTACATCAACAACCTATATCCCTCCGACAATGATGAATTTGAAACTTTAATGGAGAAAATAAGGAAAGACTTTGCACAGAATCCGCTTATTGACGAGTTTCTACACAAATACGATACCGCCAAAGGCTGTTTCACCGACGTGGACTACAGCCGCCGCGACCGTACAAACTGGGAACCTCTCACTCACATAGACCGACTGTATGATTTTGCATTTGCCTACACCAACCCTCAGAATACTTACTATCAGAACGAAGATATCTATAATAAGATAGTGAAAGGGCTGGAATATTGGTATGAACGCAATCCGAACTGCAACAACTGGTGGTACAACCAGATTGCCGAACCGCAGAAAATCGGTATACTGCTTATACAGATGCGTGTCGGGAAAAAACAGATACCGGCAGGACGGTTCGGCGAACCCGGAGAAGTAGCCGCACTGGTAGGCTTCCTGGCATCGGAACAAGCCTCCTATATCACCGGAGAAGTAATTTCCATCAATGGAGGAATCTATACATAAGCAGAAGATGAGAAGAGTAGTGATTACAGGCATGGGTATTTATTCGTGCATAGGCAAGAACCAAGATGAGGTGAAAGACTCTTTGTTCCAAGGGCGTTCAGGCATCGGCATCGATCCGGCACGTAAAGAGATGGGGTATTTTTCCGCATTGACAGGACTTGTCGAACGTCCTGATTTAAAGAAGTTATTGGACCGCAAAAAGCGACATAGCCTCGCCGAACAGGGAGAATATGCCTATATGGCTACCTTGGAGGCATTCCGTCAGGCACAAATAGACGAGGAGTTTTTATTGGATCATGAAGTAGGCATATTGTATGGAAATGACAGTAGCGCCGCTCCGGTAATCGAGGCCATTGATGTCATTCGTGCCAAGAAGAATACGGCTATGGTGGGCTCCGGTTCTATCTTCCAGTCCATGAACTCTACGATTACCATGAACCTTTCGGTTATTTTCCATTTGAAGGGAATTAATTTTACCATATCGGGAGCTTGTGCCAGCGGTTCACACGCCATCGGCATGGCGTATCTTCTTATTAAATCAGGACTTCAGGATTGCATTCTGTGCGGAGGGGCACAAGAGGTAAATCCTTACTCCGTGGGTAGTTTCGACGGATTGGGCGCGTTCTCCACCCGTGAGGACGAACCGGAAAAGGCATCGCGCCCCTTTGACAAGGGACGGGACGGTTTGGTACCCAGCGGAGGAGGCGCCAGCCTGGTACTCGAAAGTTATGAATCAGCCGTAAGGCGCGGAGCTACTATTCTGGCAGAAGTCATAGGATACGGTTTTTCATCCAACGGAGATCATATTTCCGTACCGAATGTGGACGGTCCCAGACGCTCTTTACAGATGGCAATCAACGATGCGGGCATTCCCTTGGAAGAAATCCAATATATCAATGCACACGCCACTTCCACCCCCGTGGGAGATTTGAATGAGGCAAAAGCCATAGCGGAAGTGTTCGGAAACCATCGACCCTATGTCACATCCACCAAGTCACAAACCGGACATGAGATGTGGATGGCAGGCGCCAGTGAAGTCATTTATTCCATCTTGATGATGAATAACGGATTTATCGCTCCTAATCTCAATTTTGAAGAACCCGATGAAGCCTCTGCTCTGCTGAACATCCCCTCCCGGAGGATAGAAACGGAATTTGACACCTTCTTGTCCAACTCATTCGGATTCGGAGGAACCAATTCCTCACTGATTATCCGTAAATTTAAAGAAAACAATTAATTCAAACCAATATATAAATTTATGACCAACGAAGAAATCATCGAAAAGATCAGAACCACCCTGGCCGAAGAATTTGAGATTGATGTAGAACAGATCCAACCGGACGCACCCTTGATGCAAACCTTGGAATTGGATAGCCTTGACCTGGTGGATATGGTAGTACTGATTGACAAGAATTTCGGTTTCACCGTTACAGCCAAAGATTTTGCCGGTATCAAAACCTTCCAGGATTTCTATAATCTGGTAATTTCACATATGCAAAAAGAAGACTGATGTCCGAAACATGGAAAGGTAAGACAAGAGGAGGCACATTCGGATACATGTTCTTTATCTACATGATCCGCTGTCTGGGGATAACTGCGGCCTACGGCTTCCTGGCATTGGTCGTCCTCTACTTCATACCTTTCGCACCGAAAGCAACGGGCAATACTTGGAGTTACGCACGGAACAGGCTGAAATACGGACGGCTGAAATCCGTCGCACTGCTCCTGAAAAACTATTACCGGCTGGGACAAATATTGATTGACAAAGTGGCCATCGGCAACGGAATGACCGGCAAGTATCATTTCAAGTTTGAGAACTATCAGGCATTTTTAGACGTACTAAACGGAAACACCGGAGTAATTATGATTGGCGCCCATGTGGGCAACTGGGAAATAGGCGCTCCTTTCTTCGATGAATATGGCAAAAAGATCAATATCGTCATGTTTGATGCCGAACACAAGCGGATAAAGGAGATTTTGGAAAAGAACGCCTCTACGCGAGACTACAAAATAATTCCGGTGAATGAAGACAGCCTGACACATGTATTCCGCATCACGGAAGCGCTGGACCGCCGGGAGTATGTCTGCTTTCAGGGAGACCGCTATCTGAATAAAGAGAAATTACTCACGACTTCTTTCATGGGAAAAGAAGCCAAATTTCCGATGGGCCCTTTCCTGCTGGCTTCGAAGTTAAAAGTACCCGTCGTATTCTATTTTGCCATGCGTGAAGCCCAAAGAACGTATCGTTTCCATTTCTTTATAGCCGAGACAGTAGTACGGACGAAAGAGAAACGGGCCGAACAGGCATTATTAGAGCAATATACACAAACGCTGGAAAAGATTGTCCGGCAGTATCCGGAACAATGGTTCAATTACTACCCGTTCTGGACATAAAAATAAATCTGGTATGATGCATAAAAGATATACAAAAGAACAATGTACGGCTGCCGAAGCGCAAAGACTGGCACAAGAGATAGCTTTCGGTCCTGTGGTATTCCAAGTATCGCGCCTGATGTTGAAATTCGGAATTTTCCAATTATTGTCCGGCAAACGGGAAGGATATACGCTGCAAGAAATCAGCGGGCGGACCGGACTGACACGCTATGCGGCACAAGTATTACTGGAAGCATCGCTGACCATCGGAACCATCCTGTTGGAAGAAGACCGTTATGTACTGGCCAAGGCAGGCTGGTTTCTGCTGAACGATAAAATGGCTCGTGTCAATATGGAATTCAATCACGATGTGAACTATCAAGGCTTGTTCCATTTGGAAGAAGCTCTTTTAAACGGGCGTCCGGAAGGATTGAAAGTATTCGGAGAATGGCCTACCATTTACGAAGGTCTGTCCCAATTGCCGGAACAGGTACAGAAAAGCTGGTTCGGCTTTGATCATTTCTATTCGGACCAGTCATTCGGCAAAGCGTTGGAAATCGTGTTCAGCCATCACCCGAAACGCTTGCTCGATATTGGCGGGAATACCGGCAGATGGGCCATACAATGCGTACAATATAATAAGGAAGTGGAAGTAACCATCGTGGACCTGCCTCAACAACTGGAAATGATGAGAAAGCAAACGGCCGGTTTGTCCGATAGTGAACGCATACACGGTCACGGCGCCAATCTGCTGGATCGGGACGTGCCCTTTCCCACGGGTTTTGACGCTGTATGGATGAGCCAGTTTCTGGACTGCTTCTCGGAAGAAGAAGTCATCAGCATTCTGACCCGTGTGGCACAATCCATCGGCAAAGACAGCAAAGTCTATATTATGGAAACATTATGGGATCGCCAACGGTATGAAACAGCATCTTATTGCCTGACACAAATCAGCCTCTACTTTACAGCAATGGCCAACGGCAACAGTAAGATGTTCCATTCGGATGACCTGATCCGCTGCATTGAAAATGCCGGATTGGAAGTGGAAGAAATTCAAGATAACATAGGACTGGGACACAGTATCCTGCAATGCAGACTGAAATGAGCAGCAAAGAAATCATCTGTCAGGGAGAAGAGCTGTTCCGGCTGATTCCCCAACGCCCGCCCATGGTAATGATAGACCGCTTCTATGGGATAGAAGAAGATACATCCTGGTCAGGGCTGACCGTCACTACCGACAACCTGTTCTGCCGGGATGGTGTATTACAGGAGACGGGAATCATAGAGCATATCGCCCAGTCGGCAGCGGCACGTGTAGGTTATATCTATATGCTGCGAAAAGAACCTGTACCATTAGGTTTTATCGGTTCGGTAGAAAAGATGAAACTATTCCGTCTTCCTTCTGCCGGAGCAGAACTATATACCGGTATAACCATCGTTCAGGAAGTATTTGATATCACCCTGATTACCGCAGAGGTAAAAGAAAACGATGAATTGCTGGCCGAATGCCGGATGAAAATATATCTGAAGAAAGAATGAAACGAAAAACAAGTCCACATCAGGCGGCACTGACAGACCGGACCACCATCAAAGTCCGCTTCAGTGAGATCGATTCCATGCAGATAGTATGGCATGGAGAATATGTGCGTTATTTCGAAGACGGACGCGAAGCTTTCGGAAAACGGTACGGTCTGGACTATATGAGCATCTACCGGGAAGGATATGTAGTACCTATCGTAGATCTGACCTGCCAATTCAAACAACCGCTGTCTTTTGGTGAGGAAGCGATTGTTGAAACACGGTTTATCAACAGTGATGCCGCCAAAATCCTTTTTGAATACACCATCTACCGGGCATCGGACCAAAACATTGTGGCAACAGGAACCACTACACAGGTATTCCTGAATACAAATAGAGAACTGGAACTGGTTAATCCTGCCTTTTACATAGAGTGGAAAAAGAAATGGAACATCATCTGACTACCTATATCACCCATGATACCCTGATCAGCGCGCTGGGTTTCGGCACACAGGAAAATCTGGAAGCCATCCGGAGCTATCACAGCGGTATTACCCTGCAGACGGACAAACGGATTGCGGACACTCCCCTGCTGGCAGCTATTATCTCGCAAGAGAGATTGCAACAACAGGCAGAAACAGCAGGAATAAGCGCATATCCCCGGATGGAACAACTGTTCATACTGACCATCAACGAACTCATCCGTCAGTCCGGACAAACTTTGGAAGACAAAACCTGCGGACTCATCCTCTCCACCACCAAAGGGAACATCGATTTACTGGCCCGTCATACGGAACATCCGGATGAAGCGGTCTTTCTTTGGAAAATGGCAGAAAACATTGCCGGTTATTTCCATGCCGAGGAACGGGTGCATGTCATTTCCAATGCCTGCATTTCAGGAGTGTCAGCCCTCATAGCAGGAAAACGCATGATAGAGAACGGTATCTACCGCTGGGTAATCGTAGCGGGAGGTGACCTTCTCTCTCATTTCATCACCAGCGGTTTCGGGTCTTTCCGGTCTCTCAGCTCCCGCCCCTGCCGTCCGTATGACAGCAGCCGTGACGGATTGAACTTGGGAGATGCCTGTGGAGCCGTATTATTAAGTACGGAAAAGACACCGGGCAGCATCCTCCTCTCCGGAGGTGCCATAAGTAATGACGCCAACCACATCTCCGGTCCTTCCCGCACGGGAGACGGACTCTATTTCGCCATCCGCCAAGCCATGCAGGAAGCAGGAACAGCCCCTCAGGATATCAGTTTTGTGAATGCTCACGGCACTGCTACCTTATATAATGATGAAATGGAATCCAAAGCCCTCACACTGGCTCATCTGGAACAAGTGCCCGTCCATAGTTTGAAGCCCTATTTCGGCCATACCTTGGGAGCATCGGGAATCATTGAAAGCATTGTCTGTATGCACGAACTGAAACATGGCATCCTGTTCGGCACTCCGGGTTACGAAACGCCGGGAGTTCCTATGCCGATACCGGTCTATGCCACCCACCGGAGCATCCCGATGAAACATTGCGTAAAAACCGCTTCGGGATTCGGCGGATGCAACGCAGCCATTGTCTTGTCTTTACCGGAATATACTCCGTTCAAGGATGAGGACAACACCTTGCCCGAAATCCGATGTACACGGGAGGTTCGTATTGAAAACAGTTCTGTCTTCATAAACAACGAACTTATTTTTCATTCCGAAGAACCGGATTTCGGCACATTTATACGTGATACCTATAAAAAAACAGGCGGAAACAACCTGAAATTCTATAAAATGGATGACCTTTGCAAATTGGGATATGTGGCCGCCGAATACTTGCTGGAAGGTAAGACATTCGCTCCACTGGAAATGGGGATGTTACTTGCCAATGCCGCTTCCTCTCTGCATACGGACATCAGACACCAGCAACTGATAGACCGGGAAGGAGACCAGGCAGCCAGTCCGGCTGTATTTGTTTACACACTACCCAATGTAGTGTCCGGCGAGATTTGCATCCGCCACAAGATACAAGGGGAAAACACCTTTTTCATCACTGAAGCCTATCAGCCGGAAAAACTGGAAAGATACGCACGTATAGTCATGCAAAAAGGGAAACTGAACTATTGTATCATCGGGTGGTGTGAATTATGGAAGAACACCTATAAAGCAGTATTTAAACTGATTGAAAAACAATAAAGAATATGGAAGAATTGATTGATAAACTGAAAGTTGAATTAATAGAAGCATTGAATCTGGAAGAAATCACTCCGGAGGACATTGACAGTGAAGCACCTTTATTCGGAGATGACGGTCTGGGCCTTGACTCGATTGACGCATTAGAGATTATCCTGATTCTGGAAAGGAATTATGGAATCAAGATAGAGAATCCTGCCAAAGGCAAGGAAATATTCTATTCGGTACGTACCCTGGCAGACTACATCACCGCCCATCAGAAATGAGGAAGATCTATGTCACCGGTCTGGGAGTGATTTCGGGCATAGGGAAAGGAGTGGAAGAAAACCTGGATTCCTTAAAAGCCGGGAAACACGGTATGGGGAAAATCACCCTTTTCCCCACCGCACTTGACGTACCCGTGTCCGAAGTAAAACAGAGCAATGAAGAATTAAAGAAACTCCTGTCCCTTCCATCCGGCAAGACGTATTCACGTACAGCCTTGCTGGGCTTGTGGGCAGCCCAAGAAGCGGCCCGTGATGCGGAACTCGATTTCACTTCTCCCCGTATCGGGCTCATTTCTTCCACTTCCATCGGAGGAATGGATGCAAGCGAGCGGTTTTATGCCTCTTTCCGGGAAGATAACCGGAAAGGGAGATTACGTGACATTATCTCCCATGACTGTGGGTCCAGTACCGAAATGATAGCCGCTTATTTGGAAGTGAAAGGAACGGTGACCACCCTCAGCACCGCCTGTTCTTCCGCCGCAAATGCCATTATGTTAGGGGCACGCCTCATCCGGCACGGTCTGCTGGACGCTGTCCTTGTAGGCGGAACGGATGCCTTATGCCGTTTCACGCTCAACGGTTTCAATTCATTGATGATACTGGACAAAGAGCACTGCCGTCCTTTCGACCGCACACGTGCCGGACTAAACCTGGGAGAAGGAGCCGGATACCTTGTTCTTCAATCTGATAAATCCCTTACTAAAGCTCCTTATTGCGAACTCAGCGGTTACGCCAATGCCAATGAAGCCTACCACCAGACAGGAAGTTCCCCCGACGGAGACGGGCCTTTCCTTTCCATGAGTCAGGCCATAGCCTCTGCCGGGCTGACAGCCGGAGCCAT
>OLBL01000571.1_pt1 | contig 8002 bp, 6 predicted proteins | sample 1607591 | NCBI WGS metagenome assembly OLBL01 (sample SAMN02674606, study PRJEB24791) | human gut metagenome, SKBSTL068 | isolation source: stool | host: Homo sapiens | place: USA
TATATCCGAAATTGATCGCTGCCATATGCTAAACCCCTACATACCGGGCCGCAGCATCGGCGGCGGCCGTCCCTTCGTTCAGGCTCTCTCCGATATTCTTCGGCGCCGTGACCGTCCCGGCATAGAAAATACCCTCGACATTGCTCTTCACGTTGCCGAGGAACATGTCGCGCGGCGCCATGAAGCCGCTCGGCGCACGGTTGAGCCCGGCACCCTGGGCGAAAGCGGCGTTGTCGTCGTTGGCACGCATGCCCACGATCAGGATCAGCATGTCGACGCTCATGCGCAGCGGACGTCCCGTGAGGGTATCCTCGGCCTTGATCTGTACGCGTCCGTCGATCATCGGGCTCGCCTCCGAAATACGCCCGCGGATGAAATGAATGTTGTATTTCTGCTGTGCCTCGCGGTACATCTCCTCGTAACCGGGCCCGAACATGCGGATATCCATGTAGAAATTGAAGACGTCGGCCTCGGGAAAAAGCTCTTTCATCTCCATCGCCTGCTTGACGCCCGTGACGCAGCACACCTTCGAGCAGTGGGACTGGCAGACCTTCTCGTCGCGCGAACCCACGCAGTGCAGGAAGGCGATGCGGCGCGGGCGGTTGCCGTTCTGGAGCGCCACGCGCCCCTGGTTGAGCATCCGTTCCAGATCCACGGAGGTGAAAACGTTGTCGTAAATTCCGTAGCCGTACTCCTCCTTGATGCGGGCGTCGAAGAGCGTGAAGCCGGAGCAGACGACCACCCCGTCGCAAGCGAGCCGCCGCCCGTCCGAAAGGGTCACCTGCCGGGGTTCGACCTCCGCGGCCTCGGCACCCGTCAGACATTCGATGCCGGCGTCGGCCACGCGGCGGCGCAGCTCGCCGAGCACCTCGTGCGCGGGGGTGAACGAGGGGAAGAGCCGGTGCCAGCCGCGCAGTTTGCCCCCCAGTTCCGACTCCTTCTCGACGATCAGGGGAATTGCTCCTTCGGCTTTCAGGCTGAGGGCCGTCTGCATGCCCGCCGGGCCGCCCCCTATGACGATGATTCGCTTCATTATTGCAGTTTGATGTTGTAAACGGTGTCCTGGGCGCAACTGTTGACCACCGCCGCCTCGGGCTTGCCGATGTATTTGCCGTTGCGTCCCAGGTATTTGGCCGCGGGGTCGTAACTTACGCCCATCTTTTCGAGCAGCGGTTCCACGTCCACCTGGTGCATCTGCAACCCCAGTTCCCAGGGGTCGTAACCCAGCACCAGTCCGGCCATCTCCTCGTAGGTGAGCACCGGAATGCCGCGCCCGTTCTCGCCGTAGGTGACCCCCTCCATTTCGGCGATGGTGTACTGCCACTTGTCGAGGAACATCGCGCAGCCGGGGCAGTTGGCCACGATGAAGTCGGGCTTGTAGGGGGCCATGCTCTCGAGTTTTTTGTGCGAGTTGGCGATCGGAAAGCCCCGGTTGGCCTGCACGAGGTAGTTGCGGAAGCCGAAGCCGCAGCAGTGGCGCCGTTCGGGATAATCGACCACCTCGCCGCCCCACGACTCGACCATCCCGGCCAGTACATAGGGGAACTCCGAGCCGCCGATTCCCTGCCGTGGGAAGATCTTGGCGTAGTGGCAGCCGATATGTTCCACCGCGCGGAGCGGCTCGCCCGTCTCGGCATTGACGAGGCGGTATTTCGCTTTCGCGGCGATCTGCTCGCGGAAATGGAAGACGATATCCGACGTGTGGGCCAGCGAGCGGGGCTTGCGCAGCTCCCGGCCGGTCGCTTTGTAGAGGTTTTCGCGGGCCCGCTCCTCGGTCTCGGGGAACTCCTCCCACGTATTGAGGATTTCGGTGTAGATGCCGAAGGAGGTGATGCAGGAGCTGATGAAATTTTCGTATCCCGCCTCCCCCATCAGGGCGAACTGCCGGGCCACGACCGCCATGATGGTATCCAGCGGCACGATGTCCGAATGGTAGCCGATGCCCGTGCAGGAGCTGTGGAGCGGATCGTCCAGCACGTCCCGCCCCAGGTCGCTGCGCAGCATCTCCAGGAAGAGCTTCTCGCTTCCCGGAAAGAAATTCTGGCGGATGCAGCTTCGTGCGTAATAGTAGTGGTCGTCGGCGATATCTTTCTGATATTCGGCCCAGCTCGCTCGTTTCATAAGGGGTGTCGTTATCCTCCGCACGGCGGAGGGAAAATCAACTGTGTTCGTTGGAGTTGCGGGTAAAAGTATCCATCATGTAGCCCGCGTCGGCCCCGTCGGGGTAGCCCATCTCGCGGGCCTTGCGGTCGGAGTGCTCCTCGATGCGGTCGAACATCTCCTGCCCGCCGCTCACCTCGAAGATGCGTCGCAGCTCGGCGAGCGACTCCTCGTCCATGCGGCGCAGGGCACCCGCCCCCTGCTGCATATATACGGGGGTGAAGCGGCCGTACACCTCGCGGTCGTTCTCGAAAATCCAGCGCCACACGCTGCCCTGCTCGGGATGGAGGTCGGGTTTGACCAGACGGGGCACGATGCAGTAGCCCGTGCGCAGGATGTTCTCCCCGATGATGCGCTTGAGGGCGAGCTGCTGCCGCCCCTTCTCGCTCTCGACGAAAAATCCGAGCTGCTGCGAAAGGGTCCTGAGCGCCTGGATGACATATCCGGGCGTGTTGCCGCGCGGACAGCGGGGACGGCACGACATGCACTCGCCGCAATACCAGATGGTCTCGCTGCGCAGCAGCTCCTCGATCGCCTCGTCGTCGCGCGACTGGACGATATTGACGATCTCGCGCGGATCGTAACAGTAGAACTCCGCCGCCGGACAGACGCCCGTACAGACCCCGCAGTTCATGCAGGCGTGCAGCCCTTCGCGCATCCGCACGTCTTCGAGCAGCATATCGTAATATTTACCCATAGAAAACTTTGCTCTCCCGGACAGCAAAGTTATGCCAAACAGGCCGAAATGCGAGTGGTATAAATACCTATTTCTTCCGCTCCCAGGTCTGGAATGCGTAGGGCCACGGGAAATCGGGCCCGCCCGCACGGGCTTCCGAGGCCGTCAGCCGCCACGCCGCCTCGTCCCACTCCGGGAAGTATGCGTCGCCCGGGTAGGGGCGGCGGATGCGGGTGAGCAGCATCCGGTCGGCCAGCGGCAGGGCCTGACGGAAGAGCTGCGCGCCGCCGATGACGAAAAGCTCCTCGTCGGGCGGAAAGAGGGCGACGGCCGCCTCGAGCGAGCGAACGGCTTCGGCCCCCTCGGGCCGAAGCTCCTGCCGGCTCACCACCACGTTGCGACGCCCCGGCAGGGGGCCGCCGAGCGACTCCCAGGTCTTGCGCCCCATCACCACCCCGTGCCCGAGGGTGAGGGCCCTGAACCGCTGCAAATCCTCCTTCAGATACCACGGCATCCGGTTTCCCGCGCCGATCACGCCGTTTTCCGCCACGGCTGCAACAAGAGTTATCATAGGTCGGTCAAAGATACGAATTTCCGGCCAATGTCGCACGAAAGAGCGTGCATCCCCGCAGATAGGGCCGCCGATATGCCGGGCGATTCCATATTTTTATTAACTTTGTTTTCAAATTGTCGATCCTTCCATGAGCAACCTCTCTTTTATCCGGGAACCGTTCACCGAGCGCGAACGTGCGATCCTGAGCAACTATTTCACCAACACGGACAAACCCGTCTTCGGGCTCATCAACCTGCCCGACGTGGTCAAGGGCGCCCTGTTCGCGCGTTACAGCCGCTCCGACAAGAGCCTGCGGCGGCTCTTCCTGGACGAATTCTGGATCGACACGCCGGACTCCGCAGGCACCTGCACTGCGGGCGGGCTGAACACGGAGCGCGCCGGCAGGCTCTACGACAAGATGATCCTCGACTTCGGCGACGACTCGGTCGCCCAGCTCGGCGGGGCTCACCTGGCCTGCGAGCAGGTCTCCAACCTGCTGGCCAAGTTCATCGAGAAGGGGCGCATCGCCTCCTACCTCGAGCAGAGTACCCGCTACGTCTATTACAACCGGAAGCGGGAGGGCCGTTACGGCTACCTCACGCCCCCCGAGATCGAGTCCTCCTCCTGCTGCGCCCTCTACCGCGAGTTCATGGACGCGCTTTTCGACACCTACACCGACCTGCAGCAGCGGCTCATTCCGGTCTTCCGCGAGCGCTATCCCCGCACCGAGGGGATGACCGACGGAGCCTGGGAAAATACGATCAAGGCCAAGGCGTGCGACACGATCCGCGGCCTGCTGCCGGCCTCCACCCGCACCAACCTGGGCATCTTTGCCAACGGGCAGTACTATGAATACCTGCTCATCAAGATGTTCGCCAGCCGCAACCGGGAGGTGCTCGCCTATGCCGATATGATGCTCACGGAGCTGCGCAAGATGATCCCCTCGTTCCTCACGCGCGTCGATCTGGAAAACCGGGGCCGCGCGTGGAGCCGCTACCTCTCGGACATCCGCGACGACATGGAGCGTTTCGTCCCGCAGCCCGGAGCCGTCCTGCCCGCCTCGCCGCAGCCGAACACCGTCGAACTCGTCGGCTGGGATCCCGACGCCGTGCGGCGGATCGTGCGGGCCATCCTTTACGAATACTCCGACCGGTCGAAAACCCAACTCGACCAGACCGTCTCCCGGCTCACGGAGCCGGAGCTCGGACAAATCGTCCGCGCCTACTGCGGCGAGCGCCTCAACCGGCGCCACAAGCCCGGCCGGGCCTTTGAAGCCGCCAGCTATGAGTTCGACCTGCTCTCGGATTACGGCGCATTCCGCGACATCCAGCGCCACCGCATGCTCACGATCGACTGGCAGCGGCTCACCACCGACAACGGGTATTTCAAACCCGCGATCCTCGAAGAGCTGCCCGCCGAAGGGGCCCTTTACGACGGGATTCTCCGCCGGGCGCAGCAGGTATTCGAGACGCTGCGCCGGGAACTGGGCCCCGACACGGCCCAGTACGCTGTGCCCTTCGCCTTCCGGCTGCGCTATGCGATCACGATGAACCTGCGCGAAGCTTTCCACCTGATCGAACTGCGCACGCAGCGGCAGGGCCACGACTCCTACCGACGCATCTGCCTGAGGATGTACGAGCTGATGCGCGATCGGGCCGGACACGGCCTGCTGACGGATGGGATGCGATTCGTCGATGACAACTTCTACGACCTTGCCCGCGCAGAAGCCGAAAAACGCAAATCCGCAAAAAAAGGGCAATAATGGAACTTAACAACATCAATCCGCAGCGGTCGCTCGACTGGCTGAAAAATGCGGTCGAAGCGCTCGCCGAGCACCGGGAAAACACGCAGAAAGGGTATCCGACCTTTATCCGCTCCTCGGAATCCTGCTCCCCGAAGGAAGCCGGAGAAGAGCCTCGGAACGACGCAAACGGAGGGGAGCAGGAAAAGGCTTCGGTCCACTTCTTCCCGACAGCGACATTCCATGCCTACGCGGCTTTGGCCGACGCTTTCGGCTTCCTGGAGGAGCTGGGGGAGGCGGACTTCCTGAAAAAGATCGGGGGAATGCTCGGCCTCACCCCCGACAAATCGCAGTATGCCGTCGCTCTGCGAGACCGGCTGTTCACGCTGCTCAGGGGATGCGACGCCACCGGTTTGACCAAAAGCTCGGCCAACAGCAGGCAGCGTTCGATCATCCTGTGGGAAGCGCTACTGAACGCGGTGGAACGGTTCCCGGAGGGAATCGAGCTCCCGGACAAAGCCCCGATCGAGGAACCCATCAAGAATTTGATTAGCAACCTGATCGGAAACTCGGATTCAAAGAAGCCGACAATCATCTATCCCGATCCCCCCGGCTCGCCGTGGTTTATCCTCACCGCCCTGAACTGCAAGAGATCGCTGGAAAAGATCGGAATGACCGCCGTCGGGAAGAACTTTCCCGGTGAAAAGGAACTCAGAGACAAAACCGACCGCCATATCGACTACCAGATGGCCCGCTCCGGCCTGGGAGGACACTCGTTCGACCCCGTTTCGCTCGCCATCGCCGTCTGCTGCAAATTGCGTCTGGACAAAGAGTTCCGCCATAACCCGCTCTTCGTGGAGTGTCTGCGCAAAATCTTCGCCTGCCAACAGCCCGACGGCTGCTGGCCCACGGGAGCGGCGATCTCCCTCCACGATTCGGGCGACGTAATCCAGCAACCGAGCATCGCACTGGTCACCGAGCTGATCGAGGCGATCGTCGATTACGACCTGCTGGTCGCACACAGCGAACAGTCGCAGCGGATTCTGGAGCTGGTCACGCCCCTTTTCCAGCGGCTCGCACGCTTCCTCGAAACCACCTATAGCACGGCCCAACGAAGCGACGCCGCCAATGCTCCGGTCCCGATCCACGGCTGGTGCAGCGACCGTTTGCGCCTGCCCTACTTTACCGAAACCTGGATCACGGCCTACGTCTGCCGGTTCATGCTCAGGTACCATCTGCTCGAAAAAGCCTGCCTCCGCTCGCAGGCCCTCAGGCAACTGGGCGTGCCGGGCTTCACGCCCAGGCGTGCGACCGCCCGCCCGAAAGGAACCACGAGTGACGGAGATGGACATTCGGACTGGGAGAAAATTCTGGAGCCGGACAACATACTGGCCCCCAAGAGCGAGATCGAAGCCCTCACAGCCGGGCTCATTGCCAAGTGCGACAACGGCAATTCGCTCCGGCTATGCGAAAAAGATCACGTATCCTTTATCGTTTGCGGGCCTCCGGGGAGCGGAAAAACCCACCTTGTCACCCAACTGGCCGCCCGCCTGGACTGGCCGCTGGTCGAGCTGTCACCGAGCCATTTCATCCGCAACGGCATGGAGTTCATCGAAAGCACCAGTAAGGAGGTTTTCGACGCCCTGATGCAGTTGTTCCATGCGGTGGTCTTCTTCGACGAATGCGACGAGCTCTTTTGCGACCGCACGTTGGCGGGCAACAACCGCAACATCCTGAGTTTTCTCACCCCCTGCATGTTACCCAAGCTGCAGAAGCTCCACGACTGCCGACAGGTGATCTTCGTCGTGGGCACCAACTTCCTGCATCGGATGGACAAGGCCATCATCCGCTCCGGACGTTTCGATAAAAAGCTGCTTTACGACCTCCCCGACGAAGCCTGCCGGAAGCAGATTTGCGACCAGACGGGTCAAACGGATCAATTGGAGAACTTTCTCGTACAGACCCGGGGACTGCCCTATAAGGAGGTCGCAAAATACCAAGTCACCAAACAATGCGCTCCCGTCCTGCCGGCCGATTACAGCACGTGGATCGAAAATATCGCCCAGAATGAAATCAAAGAGTGTAGTTACAACGAGTACACAAAAAATGCGAAGCAAGCATATTGGGACAACCTGATGCGCAACAACCAGATATGTTCTGCGCACCGAACTATAATGGCCGTCAACCAGCACGCCCACTGCTGAAATTCTGGACTTGTACGCAGCCCAGTCCTCTACAGTTACATTTTTCCCGCTCAAACCTGTTTTATATGCATAATCCGTATGGATGATTTTTCTGACCCGATTCATAAAAAATGCCTTTTCTTATAGCTTATGCAAAGCCATAGAAAAGGCACTTCATTTCTGTTATGCAATTACCGGTGCATGACTGCTTTATGCTTCCGCCGGAACATCTTTGATGGAGAAGCTGATTCTTCCCATCTTATCCTTGCCAAGGCATACCACCTTCACCTTATCGCCAAGGGTCAGTACATCCTCCACATGGTTGATGCGCTCCTTTGCGATCTTGCTGATGTGAACCATGCCTTCTTTACCCGGTGCAAACTCTAAGAATGCGCCGAACTCCTTGATGCTGACAACCTTGCCCTTGAAGATCTGTCCAGCCTGGAACTCGGTGGTGATGATTTTGATCATCTCGATGGCTTTGTCCATCATTTCCTTATCCGTACCGCATACGGAAACGCTGCCGTCATCTGTGATATCGATCTTTACACCGGTGCGGGCAATGATCTCGTTAATGGTCTTGCCTCTCTGACCAACAACATCACCGATCTTCTCAGGATCGATCTTGATGGAAATGATCTTCGGTGCATATTTACCAACCTCTGCTCTCGGATGTGCGATGCAGGGAG